>Ga0055584_100001854_pt1 | contig 20822 bp, 15 predicted proteins | sample OSDHelmetaG_FD_58716 | JGI IMG/M metagenome (GOLD analysis project Ga0055584, IMG submission 58716) | Pelagic marine sediment microbial communities from the LTER site Helgoland, North Sea, for post-phytoplankton bloom and carbon turnover... | ecosystem: Environmental > Aquatic > Marine >...
TTTTCGGTCACCTGGCGATATCGATCTGTCGTCGCTACGCGTCGCCTATTCGCAAGACTTGGGCTTCGCACCGGTTGAGCCAATCTTGCGCAAGGCCTTGCAGAAGTCAGTCGATGCCTTGGGCAATTGTTTCGCCTCGACCACGCAAGCACATCCGCCATTGCATGATGCAGATTGGATCTTTGAGGTTTTACGTGCCTCACAGTTTGTGTCGGGTCATCTGAAACACTACCACGAGAACCGCGATCTCCTGGGGCCGAATCTTATTGAGAACATGGAACAGGCCTTAACGTTTAACTTCGAAGATATGGCCAAAGCCCAAGCATCGCACGGCGAGCTGTATCGACGTTTTTTGAGTTACATGGATGACTTCGACATATTGCTCTGTCCAGTAACCGGTGCGCCAGCATTCGACAAAGGTACTTTGTTTCCTGCCCGCATTGAGGGCCAGGACGTACGAACTTATTTTCACTGGCTTGCACCTGCCTATGGCATAACACTTACCGCTCATCCAGCTATTAGTATCCCGTGCGGATACGACGAGAACGGTATGCCATTCGGACTCCAGGTAGTCGCCAAACGCGGTGAGGACGCACGCCTGCTGGGCATAGCGGCCGCACTCGAAAAACAAATTTCGATGACACCTGGGTTGGGACGGCCAACACCAGACTTAAGCAAGCTAAGCGCCGCTGTATAGGTCACTTGCAAGGACTTTTAGCCGAAGCTAATAGGGTCACGGGCGGCCGATCAGTGATCGACCACCTGTCCGGCGTCGCATCAGTAGCCGGGTAATAACCGAGATTCGTTTCAATCTCTTCGTGACAGCCCCCAAAGATCCTAGCGACCAACTCAAACCTACTTGGAGAATCCGCCATGGCAGTTTCACATTTCGAAATTCAACAACGAAAACCCTATGCGGAAGGTATGGAGTTTGGCGATGTAGGTGCGTATGAGCAGATCGATGGTGTATTGCACTTCGCGGTGGATGCTAAGCATCCAGCGAACCAATCCATTGTCGATCTAGACTTGGCACCTAAGGATGCCGACGGGCTTACACGCTTCGAGGCTGACTTCTCGATTTTGGTTCCACTTGACTCAGACAAAGGCAACGGCAGAGCCATCGTCGAACTACCCAATCGCGGCCGCCGCCGTCTAGTAGCAGTATTAAACCGCGCGCCTACAGACGCTCCAGTTGCCCGCGACGTTCATCCCGGCGACGGATTTCTATTTGCAAAAGGCTTCACCATCGCTTCCATCGGGTGGCAGTGGGACGTGTTTCGATCCGATTCTTTGATGGGTTTAGAAGCGCCGATAGCGATGCAAGATGGTCAGCCGGTAACAGGCGAGACCATGGTTGAAATCCGCCCCAATGAAAATACCGAAACCTGGTTTCTGGCCGACCGTATCCATAGGCCCTTGCCCGCCGTTGCCGGCTCAAAAAGCGAAGCGGTGTTGTATGTCCGCGACTATGAGGATGGCGAAGATACCACCGTGCCAGCAGACCACTGGCGGTTCGCGAATGGGGATACCCCCAGCAACGAGCACATATCGCTGCAAGGTGGATTCCAACCGGGAAAGCTTTACCAACTAGTGTACCGGGCCGATAGAGCGCCGATTGCAGGCACTGGCCTACTAGCACTGCGCGACGTTGGCGCTTTCCTTCGGCACCCATCGACGCACAATCCTATGCCTAAGGGTTGCAGCGCCTTGTACGCATGGGGCGTTTCTCAGACCGGGCGCATGCTGCGCCACTACATCAGCTTGGGACTAAATCAAACCGAATCCGGTGAGCTGGCTTATGACGGCATCCAAGCGCATGTCGGCGGCGCTCGCCGGGGCGCGTTCAACCATCGCTTTGCCCAGCCATCCAACCAAACCACGCCACTGTGGGGGCATGTATTTCCGTATGCCGATCTGCCTGTCCACGACCCGCTCACTGGGCAAACGCAAGGCTTGTTAGATCGACAAACGGAATTGGGTTGCTTACCTAAGATTATTTCCACAAACACTGGTGCTGAGTATTGGCGCGGGGATACAACCCTGGCTCATGTTGACCCCACTGGCACCTCAGACCTGCCTGAGGCCAGCAACACCCGCAGTTACTTTTTTGCCGGTACGCAACACGGTGCTGGCTACCCCGGACAATCGCGCTTTAATCCCGGCGTAAACACCTTGGCACGGTATCCGCTAAATGTAACCGACTACCGCCCGTTGTTGCGCGCGGCGCTCATTAATTTAGACGCTTGGGTAACACAGGGCATAGAACCACCCGCTAGTCAGCATCCTCGACTTAGTGATGGTAGTGCGGTTACGCGCGATGTCATCTTGAATTTCTTTGCCAGCTTGCCCGGTTTCAAAGTGCCTGATCCGGAACGCTTACCATTTATGCGAACCGTTGACCTGGGTGCTAGCGAAAGCACCGGTATCGGTCAGTATCCAGCTAACGAAGGTGAGTTCTATCCAGCCCTGGTCTCGGCTATTGATGAGGACGGCAACGAGGTAGCTGGAATCCGACTGCCCGACATCTGTGTCCCGGTCGGTAGCCATACCGGTTGGAATCCTCGTGATCCAAAAACAGGCTCACCGGAGCAGATCGTTCCAATGAACGGGCTGACGGTGTTTTTTCCAGCAACGGCTAGTCAACGCCAAGCATCTGGTGACCCACGACAATCAATTGCCGAACGTTACGCTGACCGCGATGCTTACAAACAACCAGTGCAGGCTGCGGCTCAGGCCCTCATCGAACAGCGCTACCTATTGCCTGAAGACTTGGACATCGTGGTTACAGCCGCCCTACTCCGCTATGACGCTGCATTGGCCGTGAGTGAAGAGCGCGAAGCAGCAGAATAATTGTCACAAGGCGGCTTCGACCGACGTCTTTTTTAGGCCTAATGCAGTGCTTGCGCTGCGGCGCTAGCGAATTGCGTAGTTCCAGAACAAAAGAACCGGGCAGATGCCCGGTTCTGAATTACAAGTGCGTGTGCATAGTCACAACACCGCTTGTGCGCTCAGTAAGCTATTGCTTCCAACGTGCGAACTGAAGGCGCGGCACTTCGTCGACGCCAGCTGCAAGTTCAAGATCTTTATGCTTGCCGTAGAAGCGGCGTACGCCAAATGTTGGCATCCAATACGCTTGCTCATGAATTCGCTGTTGCGCCTTCTTGTACAGCGCCATCCGTGCAACAGGATCCATTGATGAGCGTGCGGTGTTCAACCACTCAGATAGATCTTTGTCACCTGCGTAATTGTTAGATGCCTCCAAATCGAAGAACGGATGCAGGATCATATCGGCGTCAAAGACGTTGTAGCTACCCCAGTTGAAGTTGCCAACCCCGGTGATCTTGCCAGAGCGGCGCAGCTTACCCATCTGCTGAGTATTGCCGATGTAGTCTTTTAGGTTCACCTTGATACCGACTTTGCTCAACATCTGCATTGCCGCTTGATTGAACAATTTTTGATGCGAAGCGTATTGCCACAGATCCATCTCGAAGCCGTCTTTGTAACCAGCTTCCGCTAACAAAGCTTTGGCTTTCTTAGGATCGTATTCGTAGCCCGTAATCGACTTGTCATGCCCGTAGTGATAAGGACTTGTTGAGCCGTTTACCTCATAGCCTTCTTTTTGAACGAGCTTGTCCAAAATCTTCTTGCGATCGATGGCATGGGCCACGGCGCGGCGGACTCGGACGTCTTTTAGCGGCGTCTCGGAAGCTCGGCCCATGGCATCAAACATCCAGAAGTCGATGCGCAATATGGCGAAGTTCAGCACTTCGAAATCTGTGTGATCCTTGAAGCTTGGCACTTGGTCATTCAACAAGTTCAACGACACATCAACGCCACCGGAGAACAACTCTGCGAGGCGGGTGGATGCTTCTGGGACAATCTTTACAACCACGTTTTCAATGGCTGGGATGCCCTTCATCCAGTAGTTCTCATTTTTGACCATCGTAACCCTGCTGCCTTTATCCCAGGATACGAACTTGTATGGGCCACTGCCCATCGCGTGCCCTTGCACGTACTCGAAGCTGTTCTCCGTGGTCCATTTTGGATCCATCAAGAAAAGAGTATTGAGTTGCTCAAGTACCAACGGGTAGGGCTTATGACTGGTAATACGAAAAGTCGTGTCATCAATAACTTCAACCGACTTGGCCCATTTGAAGTTACTAACCCGCGGCGACTTCGGTTCCGCGTTCAACACACGGTCCATGATGCTGAAGCGGACGGCCTCGGCGGTCAGCTTATTGCCATTATGAAACGTGACATCGTCACGCATCTTAAATTCCCAAGTCAGCTCATCGATTTGTTTCCACGATGTTGCGACATGCGGAATGATCTTGCCGGTATCGGGTTCGCGTAGGACCAGCGGATCCCACATCAGGTAAGCAATTTGGATCATCTGCCGGGCAGACGTTTGGAACGGTTCCATGGTGTGGAACTTGGTATAGGCCGCCACGCTCATTGAGTCTTTTGCAGCCATTGCGTTGGTGACCGTAAGGCCACTCAGAGCAAGGCCCAGACTAAGGCCGAGACCTAGTTTTCTGGTGTTTTGTAAGAGTCGCATTGTTTCCTCCAGTGCTTCATAAAAGCCGACGCGCAGCATGTGCTAATGAGCGTCGACACCGTATGTGGCCCAAATTAGCTGGGCCACTAGCAGTGTCCTGAAAAATTCAGAGCACTGTGCTCAGCACAAGCATGTGCTGACAAAACAATGGCTAGGTGCCGTCCAATGGCGAGCCATTAATTCCGAAGGCAAGTGAAAACCGCGCGCTTCGGCCTCGAGTCGTAGCATTACTGGACAAGCGTCATTGCGCTTGCGCATCTGACTCAACCAACCAGCAGCGTGCGCCATGATTGTCGGCGAGTTTGAATAGCGGCGGGCGCTCCTGGCGGCAGCGTTCGGTTACCTCCGAGCAGCGGCTCGCAAATGAACAGCCCGGCGGCAGGTGAATGAGATTCGGGACGATGCCCGGGATCTCCTTTAGCGGTTGCTTGCCGGTTGTGAATTTTGCACCTAGGCGAGGTATGGATTGCAACAAGCCCTTGGTATAAGGATGCGCTGGGTTTTCGAACAGCGCGTTGATCTCCAGGTGCTCGACAACTTGCCCGGCATACATCACCACAACGTCATCGGATGTCTCAGCGATGACGCCAAGATCATGGGTGATCAGCATGACCGCCATACCGAGGTCGTCTTGGAGATTCAACAACAGATCGAGGATCTGTGCCTGAATGGTGACGTCCAGCGCCGTGGTTGGTTCGTCCGCGATCATCAATTTAGCTTGGCACGCGATCGCCATTGCGATCATCGCGCGTTGTCGCATGCCGCCGGAAAACTGATGTGGGTATTCGTGAATACGGGCTTTAGGGCTGGGTATTCCAACCTGCTCAAGCATGTCGACCGCACCGTCTAGCGCTTCGGCGCGACTATAACCACGGTGAATCATAAACACTTCGGCAATTTGGTCGCCGAGCGTATAGACCGGATTAAGTGAGGTCATCGGTTCCTGGAAGATCATCGAGATGTCTTTGCCGCGCACCCCGCGCATCTCTTCCTCACTCAGGCTGAGGATGTCCATGCCATCGAGGTTGATGTTCCCTTCGACAATCTGCCCCGGTGGTTGTATGAGGCGCATCACTGAAAGCGCAGTCACGGACTTACCGCTACCCGATTCGCCCAGCACCCCAAGGGTCCGGCCCGGGCCGATGCTCATGTCGACGCCGTCAACGGCACGCACACGCCCTTCTGGCGTCAAAAAGTGCGTCTTCAGTCCGGTGACGCTGAGCAGCGGTAGCGGTTTAGTGGCCACGAGCATCTCCACTGTCCGAATGGCCGTGCATATGACAGGCGACCCAGTGCCCGGGCGCAACTTCGCCAAACGTTGGCTCTATCTTGCGGCATTCGTCTTGCACATGCGGACATCGCGTGTGGAAACGACACCCTGAAGGTGGGTTGATCGGACTGGGCACATCTCCGCGCAAAATGACCCGGTCACGACGTTTCGCATCGGCCTCAGGTTTCGGCACAGCCGAGATTAATGCCTGCGTATAAGGATGCTTCGGATTCTGATAAAGGTCGCGGTCGGAAGCAAGCTCAGCCATTTTCCCGAGATACATGACTGCAACGCGGTCGGCGATGTGCTCAACCACCGACAAGTCGTGCGCTATGAACAAGCACGAGAAACCAAATTCTTCTTTAAGAGAGTCCAACAGGTTGATAACTTGCGCTTGGATAGACACATCCAATGCGGACACCGGTTCATCTGCAACGATCAGGCGCGGAGACATTGCCAAAGCTCTAGCAATGCCAATGCGCTGGCGTTGACCGCCAGAGAACTCGTGCGCATAGCGGCGCATCTGGTCCGCCTGCAAACCCACTTTATCAAGTAGCGATGCAACATGGTCCTCCCAGTTGGCGTCGCCGCTGTGAACCCGATAGGCTTCGCCAATCAATTCATTGACGCGAAATCTCGGATTAAGCGAGGCGAATGGATCTTGGAAGATCATCTGCATCTGCTGGCGCACCGATTTCAGCGCGTTTGCTTTCAAGTGAGTGATGTCCTGACCGTCAAAATGCATGCTGCCAGCGGTCGGTTCGTACAAGCGCAAGATGGTGCGTCCTATAGTGGACTTCCCGCAGCCAGACTCACCGACTAGACCCAGCGTTTCCCCGGGCCCTATCTGGAAACTAACGCCGTCGACGGCGTAAACCTGGCCAACGACACGCTTTAACAATCCAGCCCGGATTGGGAAGTGCATCTTGAGATCACGAACCTCCAGTACATGCTCATTCGAGCCTGTCATCTCAGCCTTTCCTCATTCGTGGGTCTAGCAAGTCGCGCAGCGCGTCACCAACCAAATTGATGCCGAGCGCTGCGAGGAAAATGGCGAATCCGGGCAAGGTCGAAAGCCACCATACAGTAAGCATGTAGTCCCGCCCTTCAGCCAGCATCAAGCCCCATGATGGCGTTGGCGGTTGGATGCCGAGCCCCAGAAAACTCAAGAAAGTCTCGCGGATAATCGCGCGTGCAATCTCGACGGTGGCAATAACCAGGATTGGCGCAGCGAGGTTACTTAGAATGTGTTTCAGCACGATGCGCACGTGCGAAAGACCCTGCGCGATGGCCGCGAGCACAAACTCCTGCTCACGCAGTTTCATCGTCTCTATACGCGTAACGCGCGCAAAAATGGGCCAGTTCGATAGCCCGAGTGCCAGGATAATGTTCTCCATTGATGCGCCGAGCACGATCACCAAGGTCATTGCGAGCAAAATAAACGGAAATGCGAGCATCGCATTGACCAAGAAATCCACTACGGCGTCGACCTTGCCACCGAAGTAACCCGCTGCCAGCCCTAGTAAGACCCCGATGACCATCGACACCAATACGGCCGACAGCCCGATCATCAGGGAAATGCGCGCGCCATAGACAATACGGCTGAACAGATCGCGGCCGAGCTGGTCCGTGCCGAGGAGATAAGTGCTGTCACCACCTTCGAGAAAGCTTGGCGGTGTCAGTCGCGAGATGATGTCCTGCTCAAGCGGATCATGGGTTGCGACCACCGGCGCAAAGATGGCTGAGCCAATCAGCAATAGCACCAACAGGAAGCCGAACACGCCCATGCGTAGCTGCCACATGCGCTTTAGAACTACCGACAACGGCGAGGGCTTGTGGTCCTGGTGCGAATCGCCTATTGGTGCAGTCGGGCTCACATTGTTCATTCGAAGCGAATCCTCGGATCAATCCACGCCGCACCGATGTCTGCGACGAGATTGGCAACGATAGTGAACGCTGACAGTATGAGGACCACGCCTTGGACCACGGGAAAGTCGCCAACCTGGATCGATTCCACCGCCAGGCGCCCTAGCCCTGGCCAAGCGAACACCGTCTCGGTAACAACCGCTCCGCCGAGAAGCGCGCCAAACTGGACACCGGTGACTGTGACCAGCGGAATAGCGGCGTTGCGGAAAGCGTGTTTCATCAGGACCCCTGAGCGCGGTACGCCTTTCGCGCGAGCGGTACGCACGTAATCTTGCGACAACACTTCAAGCATCCCTGAGCGCACCAGCCGCATGTTCAAGGGCAAGGTAAACGACGCCAAGGTTACAGCTGGCAAAATCAGATGCACCCAAGTTTCACTGCCCGAGGTGGGTAACCATTGCAGCCATACGCCAAACACAATCATCAGCATGATGCCGAGCCAAAATAGCGGCATCGCCTGGCCCACGAGTACGATGAAGGTGGTTATATTGTCGATGAGGGAATAACGCTTTACCGCCGATACCATGCCAAGCGGTATGGCAACAATCGTCGCAATAAATTGTGCGATGAGCGCGAGCTTCAGCGTTGGCCATAGCGCCACACCGATGAGGCTGCTAGCCGGCACCTTCGCGACCCAAGAGTTGCCGAAGTCGCCTTCGAATACAATTCGCGCGAGCCAGTTTCCATACTGAACAATGAGCGGCTGATCTAGACCCAGATCTTTTTCGAAAGCGGCGATGTCAGCATCATCGGCGGTCTCGGGCAGTAGCATGGAAGCCGGGTCTGCGGTGTAGAACAGCAAGATGAACGACACCATGGAAACGATAAAAGCGACCCCGACTGCGTGCAGCAATTTGTAGAAGATGTAGGTACGCACGCAGATTGCCCCGGTATCGGAATAGGCTCGTCAGAATATAAACGGTATAGCAAAGTGAGTACATTCGACAACCTATATCCGCTATTTACCTCAGCAGCCTGCCTCTCAGCAGCAAAATGGCGTCGTATTTACGGTGTGGCTAAACTTAAGAACTGCGCAATGTGGTGACGCCCTTCGTGTCTTGCTTCCCAGCCGCAGAGACCCAGCGATGCTGGGTGAAAGAGGTCACGTTAGCTTCCCGGGACGGGGAAATGTCATCTTTGTGCCGAGATTTTGCTCAGCTTTTGCATTGCAGGGGGGCGTTAGCGAAGTGGCCCTATTGAGCGCTTAAAGCTTTGCCGACCAGCCGTCGAGCGAGCTAGTGCGGACCCAGCTCATATTGCCGTCATCGCACTTACCGACATAGCTGACGGTGGACCCAGGTGGAACTGCCGCAGCAATATCCTTAAGTCCAACAATCACTTTGGCAGTCGTCGTACTCTCGACTTCGACGTCCACGCGGCTGCGCAAATTGGCGATGTACGCGCCCGGACTGCCTAGTCCCAGCTCAGGGTGTTAAAGGCCAGCCTTGAGTGCCTTACCCTCGCAAGCTTTGTTCAGCGCGCCACGATGCTCTTTGGCCACACTTATAGCGGCAACAATTTTGTTCCTCGGATTGGCCTCCCCGAGTTCGGGAACGGTCAGTGTACCAACGGCGAAGGCAACGACGCCGAAGACCACTAGAACCATGGCGAGTTTGGTTAACACAACTTGATCGTAAACGCAGCCGGGCTCAATGAGCACGCGCAACGCGCCGGTTCGGGTTGCACTCGCAAGGCCGCGCAAGCTTGAGGCGCAGACAAATTTAGCCGATAAACCTATCTTCTACCGTTCTATCATGTGCTACGGCGCATGGAGGCGATGTGCGCGTTAGAGCACCTCAATCACGGATGTCTGAAAATTGGTGTACATAAAGCTTTTTGGCCGGCTGAGAACTGGGATTCGAGGCGCAGGCTATGCAGCGCAGCGACTCACTGTGAGCTGCTGCGCCATTCATGCAATAGTGCAATCAGACTGGTTGCCATTGAAACAACCGCAACGATGAACAACGATTTTGTCCAGCACCTCGTAGCATTGCGCCGGAATCATGCCGCGTGGTTATTACTCGCATCGCGTAACGCGCCGCTCACATTAACTTGCCTACAGGCACTGGTGGAGAGCCATCCTGGCGGGCTTCCACTAGAAGACGCTGTTGAGCAATTGACCGAGGTTTTTGCGAGCTACGCTAACGATTCGGAGTTCGACACCGGCCAGGACGAGAATCACGTGGCTGCGGCACGACGGGAGTTGCGACTTTGGTTGAAGCGCGGACTGTTGGTCGAGCGCGGCGGCCAAATCATGGCAACTAACCCATTACAGAAATCTCTGGCATTTATTGAAAGCCTCGAAGATCACAGTATGACTTCAACTGCCTCGCGGCTTGCCACAGTTCAACGAGAGATCGAGGAGCTAGACGCCCGCCTTAGCCCCAATCAGAACAATCGAGCAGCACTGATTCGGCAACGCATCAAGGCCCTCGAAACGGAACTGGCGGCCGTTGAACGTGGTGAGTTTGACATACTGGACGGGCCACGAGCCCAAGAGGGTATCCGCGAGGTGTACCAATTGGCGGTCAGTCTGCGTGCCGACTTTCGCCGCGTGGAAGACTCTTATCGGGCCGCAGACCTGGCTTTGCGCCAGAGAATCATTAGTGAGAAACGTCACCGTGGAGAAGTCGTCGATGAGTTGCTGAGCGGGCATGAGACTTTGGTTAATACTGCCGAGGGGCAGGTGTTTGAGGGTTTTCACCGGCAGCTGGTCCAGTCTGCAGAACTGGAACGCATGAAAGCGCGGCTTCGATCAATTCTTGAAAACAGCAACACCGAGCGCGCCCTCGCACGCAAACAACGAACAGAGCTTCGCGAACTGGTTCCACAACTCGTCAAGGAGTCCGAGCGCGTAATTCAGGCACGAGCGCGCTCGGAGCGCGATGTGCGAAGCTATCTGACGTCGGGCCTCGCTGACGAGCAATTGAAGGTCGGTGCGTTGTTACAGGAGGTGCTACGTGTGGCCCTCGATGTTGACTGGCAGCAGCAAGCCCTGCGTCGGGCACCAGGTCCCCTGCCCCCGATCGCGATTGCGGCGCCAGGCATACCCGTGATTGAACGAATTCTTCCCAAAGAAGCGGCGGACAAGGACAAACAGGAACTCGATTTTGCCAACACGCAAGCCAATCCGGCGCAGATGGACGATGAATTCTGGCAGGCGTATCAAGCCTTAGATCAAGCCGCATTGTTCCATTCGACCCTCAAGTTCCTGGCTGAGCGCGCAGAGCCGGTAACGCTCGCTTCACTAGCCGACGCATTGCCACCGACACATGATCTTGAGACTCTTGTTTACTGGCTAGCAATGGCTCGCGAAGCAGGTATAAATATCGAACCAAGCGACGAAGCGATTGATTTATTTGACGAACAACTCGGATGGACCCGTTATCGTGTTCCGCAAGTGCAGTTAAGCGAAGATTCAGTGAAAAAGTTGAAACCTGAGGAATTCGAGTGAGCGACGGCTTGGATGCGCAGTCGAATCCGGACAACAGCCGACCCGGAGCAGATCTTGTGACAGCGGAACCTGCGTTGGTCACGCCTGCTGACATAAAGGAAGTATCTCAAGAGCTGCTGAGGTATGGCTTTATTGAGGAACAACGCAAGTCTGCGTTGTTTAGGCGGGCCGCGACGCACCACAAAGATATAGAAAACATTCTCGAACCCTTCGACCTGGCGTTACGCTTAGATGAGCATCGCGGCGTGGCATTCCTCGTTGTTGCCGAGTCTGCTTATGGCCCCGACGGCGAAGTCAGCGCGTGGACACATCCGCTGGTGCGCCGGCAGCGACTCACACTTGAACAGTCTTTGTTGATCGCATTGCTGCGACAAGTATTTGTGCTACATGAGCAAGAAGCCGGTGTTGGCGCCTCACCAGCAAAAATTGCCGTCGAAGAACTTCTGCCGCAATTCTTAAGTTATTTTGAAGACTCGGGTAGCGATGCAAAAAACACAAGTCGACTCTCCAGCTTGCTTGACCAGCTGAAGACCTATGGGATCGTGTCCGAAGTCGACACGAACGACGAGGTGGTCATTCGCCCGCTAATTGCGCATCTTGCGAACCCGCAATCGTTGCAGGCACTGCTGCGCGCATTGGTCGAACGGTCAACGAACCCCGGAGAGCTTGCGGCTGCGGGCACCGACAGCGGCGAGGCAAGCATGCAATGCTGATGAACGAGGCCACGCATAGTTTGGACGACACAGTCAGCAACCCTGATCTAGAAACCACATCATATGTGTTGTGCGAATTAGAAATTTTCAACTGGGGGCCGTTTGCCGGAATGCATCGCGCGAGCATCGACCCGCGCGGCACCGCGGTCATTGGACCGACTGGTAGCGGTAAGACAACACTCATCGATGGTCTGATGACGCTGCTGGTACTGCAGCCCAGATATAACCTGGCGTCAACTGGCGGGCACGAAAGCGACCGGACCTTGATCTCGTATGTACGCGGCGTACTTGGTGGCGATGGCGCAACGGCGCAAGAGGAAGTTGTTCGCTCTGGTAGTACCTACAGCGGGCTGTGCGCAACATACCGCAACAATACGGAAACACTCAGGCTCGGCGCGGTACTTTGGACCGAGGGTAGCAGCAACGCCGCCGCCGATCTCAAACGTCGGTGGTTGTTCTCGCTTGCCGATGACGAATCGCTCGAGTCTTGGTTACGCACCGTCCACGAAGATGGTGTGCGCGATCTTATGCGCCACGGTCGCGAGACCGCGCAACTACGGATCTTTGAAAGCAAGAAAGCCTATCTCGCTCACGTGCGCAAGTTCTTCGACGTTGGTGCAAACGCGTTTACATTGCTGAACCGCGCAGCAGGGCTAAAACAACTGAACAGCATCGATGAGATCTTTCGAGATCTGGTGCTGGAAGATCGCTCTGCTTTTGACCGTGCACTGGAGGTCGCCGGCGAGTTCGATAATCTGGTCGGCATACATGCGGAACTCGAAACCGCCCGACGCCAGCAGGAAACACTTCAGCCTATCGCGACGGAATTCAAGAAGTTGCTACGTGCACGCAAACAAGAACTGGCATGGCTAACTTTAAAACGCATTGTGCCGGTTTGGTTTGCGATTGTTGGTGAGAAAAAATGGGCGCAAGCCATTGCTGTCTTGGTCCACGAACACGCGAGTCTCCGGTCGCTCGTGAGTAAACAAGAGGACATAAAGCGCGCATGCGCAGCGCGCGTAGAAACGCGTCGCCAGGCTTATTTGCAATTGGGGGGGCACCAAATCGGCGAGGTCGAAAGAACCATCGATGAGCAGAGAAAACGTGTTGCTGACCGCGTCAAATTCGCAAAAGACTACCAAGGCTTGACTAAACAACTCGGTTTAGACTCACAATTGACCGAAGCTGGACTCCACGAAAACCAGGCAATTCTTAACACCAGGATCGCGCAACTAGAAGACTTGAAAACAGCCCGGACCGAAAAGACGCTGACGGCGATGTCGCATTCACGCGACGCGGCCAGCCGGGTTGCTGAAACCGAGGCTGCTCTGCGCAGGGTTCAACAACGACCGGGTTCCAATATTCCTCCAGATTATCAGGACTTTCGCGCGGCATTAGCTGCCCGTATCGAACTTCGCGAGGAAGCATTGCCGTTTGTAGCTGAACTCGTGGAGGTAAAATCGGACGAAAACGCGTGGCGTGGCGCGATTGAGCGTGCCATTGGTCCAGAGCGTTTACGCGTGTTAGTGCCGCAAGCGCATATCGACGCGGCATTGGACTGGATCAATTCCCGGGACAACAAAGTTCATGTGCGGCTGTTGAAAGCACCAGCAGACCCTGGAATCGCCCAGTTTCTAAGTGACGGTTTTACGCGCAAGCTAAACTTTAAGGAACATCCGCTGCGCGAGGCGATGAAAGTCTTGCTTGCCAGCCGTGACCGCCACTGCGTCTCATCACCACAAGCGCTCGCTAAGATCGAGCATGCCATGACTGTGCAGGGATTGATGTCCAACCGTGCCGGCCGGTTTGAGAAACAGGATCATCGCCCACTTAAGATCGGATGGATGACAGGTTTTGACAATTCGGACCAGCTGCGGATTCTGCAGCACGATCTCACGGAATTTCGCGAGCATGCAGATACGGCGGAGCGCGAAGCAAAAAAACATCAGCGAGAGCGTGCCGAGATCGAAACTCAGGTCCAACAAATGTCACGCCTGCTTGAGTTGGATTTTGCCTCTATCGATCTACCCGGCGCAGAGTTGGACCTAAAATCTTCAATGGAACGACGCAACGCCCTGCTTGATCCGGCCTCAGATACCGCAAAAGCCAAAGAGTCTTTTGAACAAGCACGTGACGAGCTGGATTGTGTCGACAATCAAATTACAGAGCTGAAACTTCAAATAGCCGTGCTCGATGAACGACGCTCGCAAGCACAAACTAAACGTGATGACGCCGCTTCTCGAATTGGTCAAGGCTTGAGCGAAGATGAGCAGAAGTTGGCGCTTGCAAGGCTACCGATTGCATCTGATGTGGAAGTCAGCGAATTAGAAAATGGCGAGCGCAAGGAGCGCGACGAAACTGAGACAAAGCTCGCTACAATGCAATTGCGTGTGCGCGCTTACGAACACCGCATTGTTCGCGACATGGAACGCTCACAGCGGGTGGACACCGGCGCGTTAGCCGAGGTTGGCACCGAGTTGGCTGATGTACCCGACTATCTGGAACGCTTGCGCGTTTTGAATGAAGAAGCGCTGCCAGGGAAGCTGGATGAGTTTCTAAGTTATCTCAATCGGTCTTCAGACCAGGGAGTCACACAGTTGTTGGCGGGTATCGCTGAAGAAGTCGATGGTATTGAACAGAGAATCGCGGAGCTCAACCGTACGCTCAGCAAAGTGGATTTTCGCTCTGGGCGCTATCTACAACTAAAGCCACAGCGTATTCGACACGAACGTATACGCTCGCTTGAACAAGCCCAGCGACATCTGCGCAGCGCAGCTCTAAAGGAAGACAACGGCGACAGTCACTACAAAGCGTTGCGAGGCGTCGTTGAGATCCTACGAGAAGCCGGGACCAATCGACGCCAAATGGCTTCTCGAGCGCTGCTGGACCCGCGCTATCGCTTACAGTTTTTTGTACTTGAGGTTGATAGGATTACCGGCAGCCAGTCAACACCTCGGACCGGCTCACAGTCCGGCAGCGGCGGCGAGAAAGAACTGATGGCGAGCCACGTTCTCACCGCATCACTCAGTTACGCGCTTTGCCCGAGCGAGGCCAGTCGGCCGCTCTATGGCTCTGTTGTTCTTGACGAAGCGTTCTCCAAAAGCTCGCCATCAGCAGCGACCCGGATCATCGAAGCATTGCGAATCTTTGGACTACATCCAATCTTTGTTACGCCTAACAAAGAACTCGGGCTCCTCAAGAAACATACCCGGCGAGTTATTTGTGTACAGCGACCCCTGCGTGAAGCCAGCCTGGCGTCCATCTCATGGGAGCGACTCGAAGCGTTGATGCCGTCAAAACAATGAAGTCGCCGGAAGAATTATCGTTGCGGCTTGCACGGCAGTGGGACAATGCAGACCTGAGGGAATCGCGATTGCTAAATCCTGCCGGAGACTGGCCGGTGTCGCTGACAATAGGTAAGCCAAGCGCCAAAATTCTTGAAACTAGTCTTGATGCTGTCAAACGGCATTTGGAGCAATGGCGAAAGGTGCAAACCGGCAAGGTGATATGGGAGCCCATACCGTTTCGCGCAACGTCTGAGCCGGTAGAAGTGCCACTTCGCTGGGAGTTGGATGGTCCGCAAGCGTGGGCGAATGCCTGTGCAGCCCCCCGTATTCGCGCTGAATTTGACGCGTTACGGTACATCTTCGAGCAATGCGATCTAATGTTTCGCTCACTATTGATTCGGCGTCGTTCGTTGTGGCAGCAATATGCCGCGGCGGACGTTATTCGCGTTTGTAAGCTTGCCATGGCCTTGGAACCGGGTTGCGCGCTCGGTAAGCCGCTGCGAGCTATTACGCTATCCGGGAGTGACACCAAGTTCATAGAGCGCAACAAACGTCTACTGACAGCTCTACTCGATGTGCGATTCGATGGTGAGGTCAGCCACATGGGCCTTGAGGCTTTCCTTGACGCTGCAAACGATGCTGAGCACTGGCTGCTGGTCGCAGATCTTGACGGCACGTCGTTGCAATTTCGAAAGCAACGTGTCGCCAGCTCTGACTTGATCGAGACCGCGCTTCCGTCTCAACGGATTCTGGTGGTGGAAAACGAAAGAAGCTTGTATCAGTTGCCGCAGCTTGAAAACACCATCGCAGTACTTGGAACTGGCTTGGACTTGGCGTGGACAAATAGCAATTGGTTGCGCGATAAAACAACTGCGTACTGGGGTGATATCGATACCTGGGGACTGCTGTGTTTGAGTCGAGCCCGCGCAGCATTACCACATGTCCAAGCATTGATGATGACTCGCACGATGTTTGAGAAACATGAGGAATTTGCAGTTGCTGAGCCGCTTAGCGCAGGTCCGCTGCCGCCGCCCGGTCTAACTGCAGCAGAAGGTGGCTTGTACGAATTTATTCTATCGAAAGACCGCGGACGCTTGGAACAGGAATTCTTGCCGACCGAAATTGTGCACCAAGCGCTATCCGAGTGGATAAGTGCCGACAAGTCTGCGAGACCGAGGACACGATAATCACCTCAGCGTGATCGTGCCGCGTTCTAAGCTGGATATCGCCTGAGTGGCGCGCCCACACCCCGAACAATAATCCGTTCCCGCTGTTCTGCCGGGGTTTTCTAACTTCAGTAGCCGAATCATTCCATTTTTTTCACTCTTTGTGAGCCACACCAAATTATCAAGACCGTTTTTCGAGGTTACTCATGCGGACCTCATTGAGCGAATCGGCGGGCACCGGCTACAGCGACGGGCCTGGGACCGTCAATCGCATCAACCCGGCTTCCCCCTAATCCATCATAGAACTATCACGAGTCGGAGCATTCCCAACTGAGTCTGCAGAAAAATATCATCATGGTCGTTGTCGCTTTGTTCATGGTCTATGGCGCGTTCGATCTGGCGATCCAACGATTCGTTATTATGCCGAGCTTTAACTCGCTAGCAAGAGAAGAAGCAACAAAAAACATGCAGCGCGCCCAGCAAGCGCTAGAACGAGAAATTCATCACTTAGGTTTGGCCTCCAACGACTGGGCATATTGGGATGACGCCCGTGAGTTTGTTAGCGGCCGCAATGGCGAGTTTATCGGCAGCAACTTGACGTTCGCAGCGTTCACCGAACTCCACGTCAACTTGATGCTCTTTTACGATGTTGAGGGAAGATTGGTCTGGGGACGTGCCTATGATCTTGCGACAGAAACATCGCTGCTAGCGCCTGAGCGTCTAGATACTGAATTCAGAACAATGCAGAAGGTGATGGTGCACAAAACGCTGACCAGCGCGACATGATCTATTCCGCCGCCAAGGCGTGCCGGACTAACACACCGATGGAACACGGCGACACCTGCGCTAACTTCTATCCCCTATTCTGGATCGCCGGCGAGGATGTTGGCCTGCTGTTCCCCATATTCACCGCCACCACATGCGTTCTGTTCGCGCGCTGGGACGCGCTCGGCTACATGGCAGCGGTTGAGCGTTACAAGGTAAATCGCAGCGTACTGCTGGTCGATAACGCGGTCGAGCTGATGGATCATCCGCGCGCTTGTGAATTCAATCTGACATCGCTAGAAACGACGGGCGTTTCATCGTTCGTCAAGAAGCTGAAACCCGACTATCGAGCTCGTTGGCGCGAGCTGACTGGCGCGACAATGTTTGAGCTGAGCTACGGTATGACTGAAACCCATACCTGCGATAGCTTTACCCGTGGCTTGCAAGGCGAAGATTTCGACCTCAGCCTTCAGCCCATCCTGTGCGGATTACCGGTGCCAGGTACGGAGTTCAAAATCTGCGACTTCGAGACCCATGTGCTGCTGGCGCTGGATCAGGAAGGTGAAATCTGCGTGCGTTCGCCTTCGACACTCAAATCCTATTGGCAACGCCCGGATGCGACCGACGAAAGCCTGGTGAACGGCTGGCTACGCACCGGCGATATTGGCGTGATTGACAGTCTTGGGCTGCTGCATTTTTTGGGCCGTCGCAAAGAGATGTTGAAGATCAAGGGAATGTCGGTCTTTCCAGCAGAGATCGAGGCACTTCTGGGCCGGCACCCCGCCATCATCGGCTCTGGCGTAATTGGCCGCCCCGACGCGGAGCGCGGACAGGTTCCGGTCGCCTTCGTATGCCTTCATCCTGAGAAAGCCGCCGAGCTGAGTGCTGATGACATCGCTGCTTGGTGCAAAGACACGATGGCAACTTACAAACTGCCTGAAATTCGGATCATCAAGGCTCTGCCGATGACCGCCACCGGCAAGGTCAAAAAGGGGGAGCTCGAAGAACTACTTTGAACCAGGACACATCTGCAGAAAACCCGCGGCGACCAGACAATCTCCTGCAGCGCGTGGGCCCCCAACGTCCACACGCTCCGGAACGCGGTAACCACACCTATCCGCTTATCTTCAGCGGTTCCAGGCCCTTCCAGTCAAACTGCACGCCATGCCCTGCGCGCTCCGGCGCCAAGGCATAGCCATTTTCTAGTACTAAGGGTTGTTCGATAAAGCGGTCCAAGCCAAAACCATGCACTTCCAACACTGATGAATTCGGCACCGCAGCTAACAGATGCACATGTAAGTCATGCACACCATGAGAAGTTACCGGCAAATTCGCAGCTTCGGCTAAGCGAGCCACCTTCATCCAAGGCGTAATCCCGCCGAGGGTCGCAAGATCTGGCTCTAGGTAGCTGATCGCGCCGCGTTCAACAAAATGCTGAAACTCGTAAATCGTGTGGAAGTTCTCACCGGTCGCAATGGGCAAGCCACCTTCACGCAAAATTCGGTAATGACCTTCAATGTCATCTGGAATAGTCGGCTCTTCAATCCACTTCAAATTCGATTCAACCATCTCTCGAATGATGGCGATCGCACGGTCAACGGACCAGCCCATGTTGGCATCAGCCATCAGCGGGAAATCTGCGCCCAATTCTGCTCGCATCGCGGCAACCCGTTCGACGTCTTCGCTACCTTTCTCGCGCCCAACCTTCATCTTAATCGCACGAAAACCTTCTGCACGAAAGCGACGTGATTGCTCTAACAGCTCGTCCAAAGAAAATTGCAAGTCAATACCACCAGCATAAGCCAGCACTCGATCATCGTGACCACCGAGGCTGCGCCACAATGGTTCACCAGCCCGTTTGCCTTTCATATCCCAAAGAGCAACGTCAATTGCTGCCATCGCAAAGGCCATTAGTCCACCGCGGCCAACGTAGTGAACACGCCACCACATTTTTTCCCAGATCGATTCAATCCGACTTGGATCCGCACCGAGCAACAGAGGCTTTAAGTCTGTTTCAATAGCAAGCGCAACAGCAGCTCCGCCAATATCGCCTACCGTGTAGGTGTAGCCGAGACCTTGCGTACCAGCTGAATCTTCCATTTGTACGGTTATCAAGCCGAAGCAGCTAATATCACCATGCGTCGCGTCAGAAAGAACTACCGGCAATGGAATGCGGTAATGATTGACTTGAACTTTCTTTATGGTCGTTTGCAAAACGTGCACCTTGGTCCGACTTTCGCGAAGAGAACAAAGATTATAGCGGTACTCATCTCAGCCTACTCAACCAATCATTCAGGCCCCTCAATTGCAAACCGGGCACCAATTGAGCGCGGCAAAGGTCAAGGCTGCGAAGAACTCAGTTTGCTTGGTAATAGTTTTATGCCAAGCAGATGTGATATGAACCATTCGAAATTAGGTGCCCATCACAGCCTGACGCGTTCCGCCGCCGCCAAATCGGAGTGGTTGTTAGCTCCCCAAAGAGCCCTTAGGACAATGACGCTTAGGTCCACAGGTTCGGTGGCTATCGATTGTTTTCGAAGCACATGTAGTCCGCCGAAGGTACATCGTAGACGTACCATTCCCTCATCTCTTTCAGTGTAGAGAACCCCGTCGACGCACCGTTGATAAGGCAGCAGAAAAGCGTCTCACCCACTTGGTCGATGTGGTAGCTCGCATACGGTGTTTTTGCCGAAGGGATCTTAGCAATGGCTGTAAGGCTACCCTCAACCACATCGATAGCGTCGCCGGTCTCGACCGATATGACCAGATCGTAAGTGGCATCCTTATTTTTGACGGCGGAGATGTTTTGACTGTTGATTTTCTTTTTCTGAAATTCTTTCTCCACCATTTTCTTGGCTTGCATCGGCGTGACACTGATATCGGCGTTTGAGAAATAGATTGCGCACAAATATTGGCTCATGTTTCTTCCTTTCACTGTCTGCTTTGCGGCAGCCGCCGTCGCTCAATAGAGTAGAAAATGCGGCCAAGCCCGTGGCGAAGTCGCGCAGATTGACCAAGACCCGCAGCATTCCTTCTCGAACCACACAGGTCATTTCTTATACATTGCCGCTCGTTTCCGTCGATCCTGCTCGATCAAGTTGCTGATTAGTGGGCGCGCGCGAACACGGCTTTTGTAATTGCTTAGATGGACATAGCCCGATGGGTCGATGCCGGCATTGTCTGCAAGCACGAAAACCCATGCCAAATAAGCATCCGCTGCCGAGAACGTGTCGCCCAACAGAAATGAGCGATCGGACAGTTGTTGTTGGAGTACTTTAAATCGCTGCGGAGCCAGATCACGGATCCGGTCCTTAACGGCATCAGTAGCCTCTTGATAGAAAACAACACGGAAGATCTGTTTGTGAAGTTCCGTTGCACAGAAGGCAATTCAACGGACCATCTGGAAATACTGCGGTTCGGTCGGGCCACGTCGAAATTCAGGGTTTGTAGACTGTGATTGAGTCCACAACAGTGTGGTTGATGTTTCGATAATGAGTTCTCCACTGTCCAGCTGCAGCGCGGATACCTGGCCCAAAGGATTGATGTCATAATGCGAACCGCCCTCTTCCACTTCCTTTGTCCTTAAATTTACGTAAGAAATATCTAAGGGAACCTGACCTTCAGCAGCCGCAAAACGTGCGGCCAGTGAACAAGCGAGAGGCGCGTGGATTAGTGGATTAGTG
>Ga0055584_100001855_pt1 | contig 20776 bp, 14 predicted proteins | sample OSDHelmetaG_FD_58716 | JGI IMG/M metagenome (GOLD analysis project Ga0055584, IMG submission 58716) | Pelagic marine sediment microbial communities from the LTER site Helgoland, North Sea, for post-phytoplankton bloom and carbon turnover... | ecosystem: Environmental > Aquatic > Marine >...
TCAAAGAAGATGAGTATTTGGAAATCACTCCAGAAAGTCTTCGAATGAGAAAAATATAAGCAGGTAGTTTACCTGATTCTAAAAGGAGCTTCATGGAAGCTCCTTTTTTTTGTCCTGTTATTTGCAAAGTCCGTATGGTTCGTCTGGGCTAAGACCGAATATATTTTAACTTCGCAGCAATAAGAATACTATGAACGTAAGAGACCTTGAACCTAAAGCAGTTTGGAATCATTTTGAAGATTTAAACGCGGTTCCTAGAGCATCCAAAAAAGAAGAAGAAGTGATTGCCTTTGCCAAAAAATTTGGTGAAGACTTAGGATTTTCAACCTACGTAGACCACGTTGGAAACGTCATTATAAAAAAACCAGCAACGCCAGGGATGGAAGACCGAAAAACGGTTATCCTGCAAAGTCACTTGGACATGGTGCATCAAAAAAATGCAGACACGGATTTCGATTTTGCAACGCAAGGAATTCAGTCTTACATCGATGGTGATTGGGTAAAGGCGAAAGGAACAACACTTGGTGCTGATAATGGCATGGGTGTAGCCGCAATAATGACCTTGTTAAAGGCTACCGATATTGCACATCCTGCGTTGGAAGCTTTGTTTACAATCGACGAAGAAACAGGCATGACCGGCGCCATTCATTTGGAACAAGGAAAACTAGATGGACAAATCCTATTGAATCTCGATACTGAAGATGACGACGAATTTTCTATCGGTTGTGCAGGAGGAATTGATACCAACACAAAGAAAAGCTATAGTGAAGTTGACAGCGCTGGAAGTGTTGCCTATAAAATTACAGTCAACGGTTTAAAAGGTGGACACAGTGGTGTGGAAATCAACTTGGAACGCGGAAACGCAAACAAGATTATGAACCGATTGATGCACAATTGCACCAACTTCGGACTACAAATCGTCGATATCGATGGAGGTAGTTTACGAAACGCAATTCCCCGCGAAAGCTTCGCAACGATTGTGGTGAATAGCAAAGACTATTTAACCGAAGCGAAAAATCGTGTTGAAGGAATCAAATTTGATTACCAACACGAAGAACCAAATTTAAATATTGAGTTCACAGAAGTGGCTGTGCCTTCAGATGCGATGTCGGTTACCGACTCAGCTGAATTGACTGAAATCATCTACGGCTGTCACAATGGAGTATTTAGCATGAGCCGTGCTATCGACGGACTAGTAGAAACCTCAAGTTCATTGGCTAGGGTGGTTGTGAAGAACGGAGTATTCACAACACAGAGTTTACAACGTAGTTCGTCAGAATCAGGAAAAATGGATGTGGCACACACAGTTGCAGCACCATTTAAATTAGCTGGATGTGACGTAGAGCAGGGTGGAAGCTATCCAGGTTGGACGCCTAATCCAAATTCGGAAATATTGGATTTAATGGTTGCCAAATACACACAACTTTTTGGAGAGGAACCTAAAGTGAGCGCTATTCATGCTGGTTTGGAATGTGGACTTCTAGGAGAACGCTACCCAGGTTTGGATATGATTTCTTTTGGTCCAACGATTAAAGGACCACATAGTCCGGATGAACGAGTTGAAATCAAATCAGTTCAGAAATTCTGGAATTTCTTGGTCGACATATTGAAAGATACACTTAAGAAGTAGTGCTTTGATGCGTCAATACTGCATGGTATTGATGGGTCAATTTTGTTCTATCTTCGGCGTGCTCAGTCACAGGGCTTTCTGAATGAAGATTGTAAGCTATAAAATTGAAACAATTGTTTTAGCGGTAATATCCATTATCGCGTTTTGTGGCTTCTATTATATCGCTGGATTGTCGCCTGGAGTGGAAGGTGGCATGGACAGCTACAACCACTATCTAATCGCTAGATTTTCGTGGATACACCCAAAAGAGTTGTTGTTAGATCAATGGGGAAAGCCTTTGTATAACATCTTAGCTTCACCATTCGCACAGTTTGGGATGATGGGCGTAATCGTTTTTAACATTCTATTACTCGTCGGCACGGCGTGGATGGCTTATTTCACCGCGCGTAAACTCAACTTCAATTTTGCTTGGTTGGCCTGGGTGTTTTGCTTTGCCAGTCCCATTTGGTTCGACAACACCATCACTGGTTTAACGGAACCATTAAACGCCTTCTTGTTGTTGGTGGTTGTGTATTTGTTTGTTTCAAATCGCGTCATTACAGCATCCGTGATCGCTGGATTTTTACCTTTCGCAAGATCTGAAGGATACGTCATCATTTCCGTTATCGGTTTCTATTTGTTGTTCGTTCATAGAAATTACAAAGCCTTCGGTTTGTTATTGGTGGGTTCGATTGTGATGAATTTTGTTGGGTGGATGGTAGAAGGAAATCCACTTTGGATCTATGACACGAATCCCTATATCAAATACCAGATTGAGTCAACTATCAAGAAGGAAAACATATGCGGCAGTGGTGAATTGTTGCATTATGTGAAAGCGTTGCCATACGTAATGGGAAAAACGCGATTGAGCTTTTTTGTGATGGGTTTAGCCATCATTTTATATCAATATATCCGCAAGCCAGGAGAAGCCGTGTATCGAAATGCCTTCTATTTGTTTGCTGGCATCTACGCCCTCTATTTTGTCGTACACTCGTTAATCTGGTACAAAGGCGCTATGGGAAGTTGTGGATATGCACGGGTTTTGGTTGTGATTGAACCACTTGCAGCCCTGATTATAGCGATGTCGGCAGAAGTGATTTTCTCGTGGCTGACAAAAATCATTCGAGGCTGGAAGCAACAATTTGTATGGCTACTTGTTCTACTAATTGCAGGGTATGCTTTATACGAACCGATAAAGATATACGGTCACAAGTATCCAATCGATATCAGTGACGAGCAAAAGTTGTTTGTGGAAGCTGCTGATTGGTACAACCAACAAGACTACGATGACCGCATGAAGTATTTCTTGTATCCTTATTTCAATATTCTCACCGATATTGACCCCAAGGATACAGACCACTTTATTGAGATGTGGAGCTTCGACCATCGATATGCGCCAATAGGCAGCATTGTCATTTGGGACGGGCACTTCGGACCAAATGAAGGCAACGTACCACTTGAGTTGTTGCAAGAGCATCCAGACTTTGTGGAGATAAAGTCATTTTACCCATCGCAAGCGTTTAAGACATTAAACGATTATAACTTTGAGATTCACGTGTTTGAAAGAACGGGTGATTCGATGCTAGAATAAAAAAAGAAACTATGAAAAACCTATTATTTGTATTGCTCGGACTTGGTATCTTGGCTGGTTGTAATGACGATCCGGATCCAATCGTTAAAGAAACACCTATTGAAATTACCATCCAGCATCTTTGGAATAACTCCGATTTTACTTTGAACAACTGGTACGTGACGGCACAATCCGACAGCTTTAAACCAACCACTTTAAATTATCACATCAATCACATCGACTTGCTAGACCAAGACGGTATATGGGCACAAGCCTCAGAATGGGAGTTGGTAAACTACGGCAAAGACGGTGATAAGAAACTAACACTTACAGGTGTTTCTGACCGAAGCTTCTCGAAAATTCGGTTTACAATTGGCGTTGAAGATTCTTTGGTGAATCAAAACGGTGAATTGAATGATGATTTCACAGACCCAATGTATTGGGGAATGGCAATGGGGTACATCAACCTAAAGCTTGAGGGAAAAAGAATGAAAAGCGGAACAGAAGGCAATGTGTACTTCCATATTGGTGGATATGCAGGCGCGAACCAAACCGCTCGTAACATTGAATTAGACCTTCCAAGCAATGTCGAGATGTTACTCGGTAGCAACCTTGTTACCGTAAAAATGGATGTTGAAGATTTCTTCCATTCGCCTAATCCTATTATGCTGTCAACTACCAATGATTTGCAAACAACGGGTTCTACTGCGGTAATGATTTCGCAGAACTGGGATTCGATGTTTACGGTTGAGTAATTCTTAATTCTTAATTCTTAATGTTGAATGGGGATTAGTATAGCCTGCATTGAGTCGCGACGTATGCCAATAGGCATTAGCCACTAGGAATTAGGAGTTAGGGTTTAAAAGTCGGCTGTTGGATGAACATTCCTCGCTATCAACAACCCTCCTTGAGATTGCCTTCTGAATGACGAGTACGTTAATCTGCAATCAACAATATGATTAACAGATAGATCGATTAAAAATTAAGAATTAAAAATTAATAATTACTCCGTCTCCGGCATCAAAATCGAAATCACCACATCCTCTGTAATGTATTTATTCGCAGCGTCTTTTATGTTTTGTGCAGTGACAGCATTGATCTCAGCTTCCGTGGTTAAGATGTTTTCCAACGGCATGTCGTAATACATGAGGTTGAAGATGTTCGTTAACCAATATCGGTTGCTTTTTAGGTCTTCTTTAAGTTCTAATTTTTGCGCTTCTTTGATTTTGTCCAGTTCTTTTTTATCCGGTCCATTGGCTAACAGTTTATTCACTTCTTCAAGCGCGGCCTTTTTCAATTTGTCCACGTTTTCTGGACCACATGGGAATGAAATGGTAAAATGATACACGCCGCTTGGATATTTAGTTGCGTAACTCGACGCACCGACGCCATAAACACCGCTTTCACCCTCACGTAAGTTCTCAACCAATTTGATGGTTAGAATTTCTGCAGCACATTTCAGATAATACGCTTGTTTGTCGTCGTACTGCGCCTCTGTTCTATAACTAATCTCAACGGAACTTTTTGGGTCTTCACCCTTGTTATACACCATTTCATTTCGACCAGATAAGTGTTTGTAGTCATGGGCCACGTAGGATTCTTTCTTACCAGTAGAAGGCAATGAAGCCAAGTACTTTTTGGAATACTCAATGATTTGGTCTTCGTCTATCGATCCAATAAAAATGAAAGTGAAATCACCAGCATCTGCGAATCTTTCTTTGAACAAGGTATACGCCAAATCGTAGTCTTGCGAACCAAACTCTTCAGCGGTCGGAATCGCATTGGTAAATCTCGGGTTGTTCACTTGAGCCACTTTGGCTTTCGCGTTTAAAAACCAATATTGCGGTGTGTTCAATAGGTTGCCATAGAACGCGACTTGTTTGTCTACATACGCCTGATACGCCTCAGCATCTTTGTTAATCGCGGTAAAGTTTAAATAGATTAATTGGAACATGTCTTCTACATCACTGTTGACAGACCTACCACTAAATCCTTCATAATTTCCGCTTATAAAGGGAGAAGCTGATACCCTTTTCCCCGCCATAATCTTCGTCATGTCGTTCTGGTCGAAACCGTTTAAACCAGCATCGGTTATTCCACTAAAAGCGAGCTTTACTTTGTTGTATGTCTCGTTGTTGGTAATTAGCGACGAACCACCTGGACTATACGCCCGCATCAATACTTCGTTGTCGTTAAAGTCGGTTTTTTTGTAATACACCGTAGCGCCATTTGATAAAACCAATTTGGTCATGCCCAATGAAGCCATTTTCTCAGTGGATGTAATTGTTCCCGGTTCAGGCAACAAAGTCATCAACGACGAAGCCGTTTCACCTTCACTATACGGTTCCAACGTTTTGCTTTTAACGCTCTTAAGTACTTCTAAGATCTGCTCTTTGGTAGTGTACTTGTTTTCTGGGTTTTCTGGACCCGTAAATACCACAACTCGGTTGTCGTCATGGATAAACTGCTTTATAAGTTTATTCACTTCATCTACCTGAATGCCTTTTGAAAGCGCTGTGACAGCATTGTATTCCCATTCGATACCAGGAATCATCTCACCTTCTAAAAAGTGACTCACATATTCCCAAATTAGTTGACCAGATTCTGTTTTGTCCTTGTTTTTATATTGGGCTTCGTATCGCGACAACAAACTCAGTTTCGCACGCTCCAATTCACTCTCTAAAAAGCCATATCTAAGTACTCTCTCGTTCTCTGTTACCAATGTTTCAAATGCTTTAAGCTGATTAGCTGCGTCCGTCATGGCGAAGCTTTGGTACGACTTTTTATTTCTACTCCAATCGCTGCCGTGGAACGAATATCCATAATTGAACGGCGGATTTGGGTTATTCGCGATTTCACGAAGTCGCGCATTGATCATGGTATTAAACAAACCAATCACTACGCTTTTTCGATAGTCCTCAAGGGTCGATGCTTTTTTAGCATTCCCTTTGTCTTTGTACACCAATTGCACCTGCGAAAACGACGCTTCTTTGTCGTGCTCAACAGCAATAAAGGTCTGGTCGTGGTCAGGCACAAAGTACTCTTGACGCATCTTATAGTTTTTTGGATTCGTATAGCTCCCAAAATGTGCTTTGATCTTTTGCTCCATTTCATTTACGTCAATATCGCCCACCACAATCACCGACATTAAATTCGGACGATACCATTGCGTATAAAAGTCCTTTAATTCAGCGTGATCAAAGTTTTCCAACACTTCTTTTAATCCAATTGGCAGTCTGTCGGCATAATGAGAGTTATACATCAACAACGGAAGATATTTATCCATCATGCGCTTGTTGGCTCCAAGTCCAAGACGCAATTCTTCAAGAACAACTCCACGTTCTTTTTCTACTTCTTCTGGAGTCAACAAGTTGTTAAACGCCCAATCTTCAAGTATGTCTAAACCTCTTTCTAGCTTGGCACTGTCGTCGCTTGGAATCGGCAATATGTACACTGTTTCATCGAAACTGGTATAGGCATTTAGGTGTTGACCAAATTTAACTCCAATACTTTGCAGGTAATCTACCAACTCATTGTGTTGAAAATTCTTGGTGCCATTGAAGTTCATGTGCTCCATAAAGTGCGCCAAGCCACGTTGTTTATCTGTTTCCAAGATGGAACCAGCATTTACTACCAAACGTAATTCCACTTTGTTTTCAGGCTTTTTGTTGTGTTGGATGTAATAGGTCATGCCGTTTTTAAGCTTCCCTATTTTGACATCTTTATTCACAGGTACCTTACTGCTTAATTTTGTGAAGTCCTGTGCCGATGCGAATAGACCCGATACGAGTAAAAGAACGATTGCAATGTGTTTCATAATGATCTTGAGTTTACTATTAATAGATGCGTCAGTTTGATTGAGCCAAATATAAGGTTTTGCCGCATTCTTGTCTAGGTCATATGTCTCGTTATGTCGATAGTTTATCTAAAACATATTGTGTCATTGTCGTACCTTTCCTTTTTAAATCTCATAGCTTAAAATGAAAATAAATTCAGGACGATTGGTCGTTTTTAGCATTGTATTTATACTGGTTACGGTGATTGGGACTTTGTCGCATGAGTTGGGACATATTGCCGTAGCCAGAGCGCTTGGCTACCATACGACGGTCCATTACGCAAGTATGAATTCATATTCAAGCAAAATGATGAAGCTAATGGACGACCGAATTAACTTCCCGGATGTTCCTGAACTCACCAATAATGCCGCCTGGGAGAAAGCGTCATTTAAACCTGAACGTCATCGACTTTGGATTACGATGGGTGGACCAATACAGACCATGCTTACTGGCATGTTGGGACTGTTCATTCTTCAAAAACGTCGCAAAAAACGACGATCGCGACCCTTTAAGTTTATCGATTGGTTGGCTGTTTTCCTTGCCTTATTTTGGTTAAGAGAAGTGTTCAATTTAGGCGCAACCCTTGTGTATGGTTATCTCAAAAACAAACCCGATTACTTTGTGGGTAATGGTGATGAAATCAAAATATCGGATGCGCTGGGTTTACCGAGTTATATGATTCCTGTGATTTGTGGCGCCATTGGACTCATTATATGTGCCATTGTCGTGTTCAAATACGTTCCCAAAAAAGACAGACCTACTTTTATATTAAGTGGGGCGGTTGGAGGAGGACTAGGTTTTTATCTGTGGATGGATTTGGTTGGACCGATGTTATTGCCTTAATAATACGAGTCTAGTTCGTTCTCTCTATTGGCATCTAACCGCAACAACAAAAACAACAAAACAGTAAACGAAATAAGACTGGATCCCCCGTAACTAAAGAATGGCAAAGGAATACCTATCACTGGCGCCAAGTTAATCGTCATGGCAATATTGATGAGGAAGTGAAAAAAGAGCACACTGAGAACACAGTACGCATACACCCGACTAAACTTACTCCGCTGCCTTTCGGCCAGCATGGAAATCCGGAGAAACAGCAAAACAAAAACGATGATCACTACGGTGCTACCAACCCAACCAAATTCTTCTCCAATAGACGTAAAGATAAAATCTGTATGCTGCTCAGGGACAAAGTCGCCTTTGGTTTGTGTGCCTTGTAAAAATCCTTTCCCCCAAAAACCACCTGAACCGATGGCAATTTTAGATTGGTTCACATTATAGCCCAAACCTTGTGGATCTTCCAGCAATCCCAACATGACTAAGATTCTTTTTTGTTGGTGTTCTTGCAATACATGAGTAAAGCCAAAATCAACAGACTTGGTGAAGCCAATACAGACCAAAACAATCAACCATAAATATTTCAACCACTTGGTATTGGTGTAAATGAACGCCGTAATGATGCCTCCCACAATAATCAATGCCGCCACCAGTGCAAGAAAGCCAAAGGCAAACGTCAACACACTCAGTGCCACAGCAACAATACCGATGAGTAATACGGTTCCAGACAATCCTTCACGATACAACACCATGATGAACGAGAAAAAAACCAATCCCGATCCAGCATCTCCCTGTAACACAATTAAAGCAATCGGCAATAAGATTATACCTGCCGTGATGAGCTGATATCGTCGACTCTTCATGTCGGTATCAATATCACTCACATACCTGGCCAAGGCCAATGCCACACCAAACTTAGCGAACTCTGCTGGTTGTAGTCTAAAACTGCCAATGGCAAACCATGAACGTGCCCCATTGACGTCCTTCCCCAAGAATATGACGAGGATCAACAAGATTATCCAGAAACCAAAAACGGCGTATGAAAAGACTTCAAAAAATCGGACGTCGATCAGAAATAGAACGGCTCCAAGCGTTATCGATACAGCTATCCAAACCAGTTGTTTGCCATATTGAGTCGAGAAGTCGAAACTAAAATTGCTGGAACCATGGGACGACGAATAAATAGCCAAAAAACCACAGAACACAAGGATGAGGTACAACAAAAGTGTAACTCCATCCATTCGTGATTGTCCGTATATCTTCTCGCTCATTGTCTTATTTAGGAATGGCCGTTTCCATCATTTTCTTTTCTAACTCTGGCCGCTGACTCACTGTGTCGCGGTTGATGTATTTCTCAATCATCAGCGTACAAATCGGTGCCGCCCATGTCGATCCATATCCAGCATTTTCCACAACTGTGGCTATGGCAATTTTGGGATTGTCTTTGGGTGCAAACGCAATAAAGATACTGTGGTTTTCACCATGCGGGTTTTGAACTGTTCCCGTTTTACCACAAATGTCAATGCCCGGAATCTGAACATACGCACCTGTTCCGTTTAACATCACATTGCGCATTCCTTCAACAACTGTGGTGAAGTGTCTGTTCTCAACACCTACTTCGTGTTTAGAGGTAAACGCCTCAGGAATTTGTTGTCCTCTGATAAAATGAGGCGTATAAAAATAACCTCTATTGGCCACCATGGCCGCCAAGTTGGCCATTTGCATCGGCGTTAACAGCAACTCACCTTGTCCAATCGACATAGAAATAATCCGTACATAATTCCATTTGTTGTGTCCGTGAATCTTATGGAAATAATCGGCGTTTGGTACGTTACCCGGCTTCTCTCCGCTAATATCCGTACCTAACTGCATGCCCAGTCCCATTCGGTTCAAGTAGCCCTTCCAGTTGTTATATCCTTCTTCAATATTTTCGAATCGATCTTGATGTAGAATTTCGCGATATGTATTACAGTAAAAAGCGTTACACGACGTGGTGATGGCATAGGTCACGTCAGGCATGGGCGCATGAGCGTGACAGCGAACAGTCAATCCACCAATATGAAAACCACCGTTACAAGAGTATCTTGTATTGGTATTGATCACACCTTCTTGCAAGCCAATCAACGACATGATGACTTTAAACGTACTTCCCGGAGGATACGTGGACGTTGTGGCTCGATTAATCAAAGGTTTGTCTTTATCCGTCGCTAAAGCTGTGTAGTTTTTACCTAAGTTTTTGATAGCAAACATGTCGGGTTTGTAACCCGGTGAGGTCACCATGGCAAGGATTTCACCTGTGGAAGGCTCAATGGCAACTACGCTACCCGTCTTACCTGCAATGAGTTTTTCGCCATATTCTTGAAGCAACACGTCCAAGCTAATTTTAAGCTCTTTACCAACGGCTCCTTTGACGTCATTACTTCCTTCTTTATACCGCTCTTTCAGTTTACCGGTATTGTCTTTTAAGAAAAACTGCTTTCCTTTTTGTCCGCGCAAAAGGGATTCGTAATACCGCTCTAAGCCGCTTTTACCGATGTTTTCCCCGATATCGTAATACTCTTCCTTGTCGCGCTCCAATTCATACCGCGATATTTCAGCCACATATCCAAGTGTGTGGGCTGCTACATTGTGTTTGTATTTTCTGTCCGACCGTGATTCAATTGAAAACTGCGGGAACTTGAAAAGTCCTTCTTGAATCCGTGCAAAATCTTGAGCCGATATATTTTTGATAAACAATCCTTTTTGGTTGAACCGAGAATCGTTGGCGATTTTAATTTTTTCTTCTACCTCGGCTTCAGTCATGTTCACCAACCGACAAAAGTCCTCAATGGGGAAGTTCTTTCGGTTAAAAGGGAAGTGAACCACCAAGTCGTGGGCATCTTCGTTAAACACGATGATTTCACCATTTCTGTCAGTGATCAGGCCTCTATCTGGAAATTCAATAACCGCCCGAATCGATAGTCGTGCTGCTTTCTCAGCGTATTTGTCACTAATGACTTGTAAATAAAATAGTTTTCCTATTAGGATCAGAGCTAAGAACACAATGGCCGCGCGAATGATTGTGCTGCGGTTCTGGTTATGAGTCATCTGTTGTTTCTCGATTAAACGTAAAGAGGAATAACAAAATTAACAAAATAGCGAGGCTTGAACTATACAGTATTTTTAACAATGTGCTGCCAAAGTGATTAAAGCTGAAATTTTCCATCACAAATAAAATCGTGTGAAAAACCGTCGTGAAAATTGATACGTAAATCACGAACCAACCAGCATCCGCCGTGCTAAACGAAGGCCGAATGCCTGTCGACAACCATTCTTTGTCTACCACGTTGTTGAAATACACGTACCGCAAAAACATGATAAACACAGCTGTAAACGATTGCAATCCGGGTGTGTATGAAAAGCTATCGACAATAAAGCCCAATGAAAATGCAATTAAATAGCCAATCCAATGTTTAAGGTTGATGGGTAAGGTTAGCAGGAGTATGATGTACAACTGAGGGAACATGTATTGGTTTAAGTTCAAATTGTTGATCACCAAAATTTGAATCGCCAAAATAATGGACCCCGATAAAACCAGCCGTATCCAATCTCTAGTTTGCATCACGGTAGGGTTTTTCTAATGTCTTCAGTTCTTTGCCAAACTGATTTTTAATAATATACACCTCGCTCAACTGCGACATATCTGTCGCTAGTTCCACGTCAATAGCCAGGTATTTCTCACCTTCAATTTTCTCTACCGATAAAATGTTACCGATTTTGATATGTTCTGGGAAGTAGTGTCCGTATTCAGTTGTTGTTACTTCCTGACCCACTTTAATATCGTATTGATCAGAAACCTTGTTTACCTGTACAATGTTTTCTGTTTTGCCATTCCAATTCACCCGTCCAGAATGCGTTTTCCCGTTAATCTTAGGCGTTAAGATAAAATTGGTATTGAGTATCGACATCGCCACAGAAAAGTTCTCTGATACGTCGACGATGATGCCGGCAACACCCAAAGGATTGATGACGCCCATGTCTTTGGTGACACCGTGTTTGGTGCCACGATCCATCGTGAAATAGTTCTTTTCTTTACGGATGTTGTTGTAAATCACCTTGGCAGGGATGTACGAATACTGAATGACCTGGTTGCTGTCTTTAGCCACCGCTGTATCCGTCGAAATCAAAATGTAATTCTCCGTACTTTTCGTACGCAGTAGGATGTTTTCCTCTTTAAGTTTTTGGTTTTCCGATTTTAACAGAAAATAGTTGATGACGTTTTTACGCGTGGTGAGGATGTTTCCATTGACCGTGCTGGCTGTACTGAAAAAGACCGATTGGTGGTAGGTGTTGAACCGAACCAATGCGAAAATGGAAATAAATTGAAGAATGAGAAATAAGAAAAAGTGAAAATTCGTCCGTAAGAATTGGAGAAGATTCTGCATTTATCCTATTGCATAATCGTTTTGTAACTCGGTAAGTTTTTCAACGCAATTCCAGTTCCTTTTACTACCGCTTGTAACGGGTCTTCCGCCACGTATACTGGCAGCTTCGATTTGCTCGAAATACGTTTGTCCAAGCCTCTTAACAAGGCTCCACCACCTGTTAGGTATAATCCAGTTTGGTATATATCCGCACTTAATTCTGGTGGTGTATGCTCCAATGCTTTTAACACTGCTTCTTCAATTTTGGCAATCGACTTATCCAACGACAAAGCAATTTCGCTGTACGAAACCATAATTTGTTTTGGAATACCCGTCATCAAGTCACGACCGTTAACGGCGTAATCTTCAGGGGGATTTTCAAGTTCTGGCAAGGCTGCCCCAACTTCTATTTTGATTTGTTCAGCAGTGCGTTCCCCAATCATCAAATTGTGTTGGCGACGCATGTATTCAATAATGTCTTCTGTAAAGTTATCTCCAGCAACTCTGATCGATTCATCAGAAACAATACCCGATAACGCGATTACCGCGATTTCTGTGGTACCACCCCCTATGTCGATGATCATGTTACCCATTGGCTCAGAAATGTCGATACCAATACCGATGGCTGCTGCCATTGGCTCAGGAATCATATATACTTCTTTGGCGCCTGCTTTTTCAGCTGATTGTCGTACCGCTCTTTTTTCAACTTCCGTAATGCCCGATGGAATACAAATCACCATTCGAATTTGCGGCGTCATGAAATTGCCTTTTCGATTAATCATTTTGATAAAGCCTCGAATCATGTGTTCGGCAGCTTTGAAGTCGGCAATAACACCATCTTTCAGCGGACGAATGGTTTTGATGTCTTCGTGCGTTTTACCGTGCATCATTTGGGCTTGCCTACCAATAGCAATGATTTCACCCGTACTGCGTTTCATCGCAATGATAGATGGTTCATTGACCACAACCTTGTCTTTGTGGATGATAAGCGTATTGGCTGTTCCCAAGTCAATTGCTATTTCTTGGGTGAGAAAATTAAAAATGCCCATTTACTGATTTAAAGCTGAAATATGTGTCCTTATTTTACCGCATTCGGTACGATTCTGCAATATTAGTTGAATATGAGGTTAAATGGTAATTTATCAGCAGAAAACTCACCAACCTTTTTCGACTAAACAACCTGTATGTGAGGATGTTAATGTTTGAAGTGTCGATGACCGGTAATCACCATCGCCAAACCGTGTGCATTGCAATAGTCTACCGACAATTGATCTTTGATACTTCCACCAGGTTGAATCACTGCTTTAACGCCTGCGTTGTCTCCAATTTCAACGCAATCTGGAAACGGGAAAAAGGCATCACTCGCCATCACACAGCCGTCCAATTCGAAGTTGAACTTTTGCGCTTTTTCAATGGCTTGATTTAAGGCATCAATCCGCGACGTTTGTCCCGTACCGCTTGCCAACAACTGATTGTTTTTGGCCAATACGATGGCGTTGCTCTTGGTGTGTTTACACAATATATTCGCAAATCGTAAGTCGGCAATTTGTTGTTCCGATGGCTTGGTGTCTGTCGCCATTTGGTAATCTGAGGTTGGAACTACCACCATGTCTCTGTCCTGCACCAACGTTCCGTTGAGGGCAGCGCGTACATTGGTTTCGGTCCATTCAAACTCATTGAGTTGAAGCAAGATTCTGTTTTTCTTGGTTTGCAAAATGTCCAAAGCGTCTTGATCGAAGCTAGGGGCAATGAGTACTTCAAAAAACAGCGTATTCATTTCTTCCGCCACAGCTTTGTCGATATTCGACAACGTAACCAAAACCCCACCAAACGCACTCGTTGGGTCACCCGCTAAGGCGTCTACATAGGCTTGATGAACAGAATTGCGAATTGCAAAACCACAAGCATTGTTGTGTTTTAAGATACCAAATACAGGTTTCTCTTCCGACTTAAAATCAGAAATCAAGGAGATGGCCGCGTCGATATCAAGTAAGTTGTTGTACGACAATTCCTTACCGTGGATTTGGGTAAAAATGCTTTCAAGGTCGCCGACAAACTGTGCTTTTTGGTGCGGGTTTTCTCCGTAACGTAATTCTTTAGAAGGTACACCAGCGAAGTAATTCGCAATGTGTTGGTCGTATTCGGTTGTGGTGGCAAATGCCTCAAACGCCAATTGTCTTCTGTAGGCATTGGTCGATTGTCCTTCGTTTGCTTGTAAGTGTTCGAGCAATCCAGCGGCCTGACTCTTATCACTTAAAATCACCTTGTCTTTATAGTTTTTAGCCGCAGCCCGAATTAACGAAACACCGCCTATGTCAATCTTCTCGATGATTTGTTGTTCGTCGTCGGTATTGGCAACAGTTTCTTCAAAAGGGTAGAGGTCGACCCAGATAAGGTCGATGTTTTCAATTTTAAATTCCTTCAGTTGCTCTTGATCTTGTGGATTGTCGCCACGGTTTAAGATACCACCAAACACAGCAGGGTGAAGTGTTTTAACCCGACCACCTAAAATGCTAGGGTAGGAGGTAATTTCTTCGACCGGTACAACAGGAATGCCCATTGCTTCCAAATATTTTTGGGTACCTCCGGTACTTAAGATTGTGGTTCCGTTTTGGTGTAGGTATTTTGCTAAATCGTCGATACCGTCTTTGCAGAAAACGGATATCAACGCAGTTTTGATTGACTTCACTAGACTAATGTTTGTGCAAAGGTAAACCACCTTTTTTAGCTAGCCCCAGAACATTATATGACTTTTGGACAGGTTGTGCACAGGGGCTAACTAAAAAACTAAAAATTAAAAACTCCTGCCAAGAGACACCCGACTCACCTTCGAATTCAACACATTGTTGTCGTACGTCCAGGCGAGGTCGTAGCGGAGGAAGTAGCCAAAGACTGAGGTGCGGACACCAACACCGCCGGAATAGATGATGGGGTTGCGGGCATTGAAAATGGTAATGGATAGTCTGCCGTCTTCAATAGTCGAAATGTTGGAAACATTGGTGCGGTCTTTTGGCGATTTGCCGTACCAAGCAGTACCTACATCGGCGAAGCCAATCACCCAAAGGTTTTGTAACAAAGCATTTTTTAATGGTCGCTTGCCAAAATAACTATACGTCGGCAACCAAAGCTCTGAATTGATAAAGCCAAAGGTATTCCCCGATCTTGTATTTAAATTGAAATTGCGAACGCCGTAAATAGGCTTGATAAACGATGCATCGTCAATATTGATGCGGCTGTCGTTGATGGTAGGTTTGTACTGGTTGCGGTTGCCGCCCATGACAAAAATGGTATTGGCACCGCCAGTTGAGTTCCCCAATTCCAAACGGTTACGCCACAATAAATCACGTGATAATTTCTTTCCGTATGTGGCTGTCAATGTGTTAACGATACTCGATTTTCCTGTGGTGGTGTTGTGTCTAAACGACGTATTCACCTCTGCAAAAATGCCGGCATCTAAAATACTTCTATGCTTGGTTTGGTTGGCGTACGTCAGTCGAACACCTTGATCTAAATTCAATTGCTTTCGATCTCGCAAGACCAAAAAGCTTTCGTCCTGAATAATAGGAGTGAAGTGATCGTATTGCGTGCGGTGGTTGAAACCAATGTTTAGATTGGAAGTCAGCTGTTTGGATACTTCCAGCTTGACAGCCCGCATCCGTCGTTTACCCAAATCGATGTTTTGGTTAAACCGTGTTTGCTCGGTGAGTATTTCTAAGCGCTTCGTGTATTTGCCAATTCGGTTTTCGTACGACATTTGATATTGGAACACAGCAAAGTTGAACGTCGTGCGCATTTTGCCTTCCAACACGTGGTTGTTAAATTGATCTGATAACTGGACGCCACCTGCAATGCCAAATCGGTTGGTCATTTGATTCACCGCGTCAAAGCTTGCCCCAAATTCATCGGTTAAGAAGTTGCTGTTGTTTATCTGACTAATCATCTTCGTCGTTCGCAAATCCACGCGTTTGTGGTCGGTCTTTACAAAGGTGTAGTCGATCTTTTTTAGTTTTTCAGCGCTGATGGCATCCAACGAATCCACATTGTCGGGTACCGGGAACGGCGATTGGAAATACACGTTCTCGGTTTTGTTCATATAGGCACTGTCCAGTAAAATCGGATTGTTCTTGGAAGCGCTAATGACTTTCTCCGCAATACGCTGTAATATCTTGGTTTTGGATGGATACAATACGGCGCCAAAGTTCTCGCTGCTGTCCACCATCGAAATATGGGTAAACAAATAGCCGTTGTGCAACACAAGTTCCATCACATAGGTTCTGTCTTCGTTTACCTGTTGGTGTAAAATACTAGTTTGGTAATTACTCAAGGCAAAGGTTTGTTGGTCCAGTTTGTATGCGTACGCATTGCGAATACCGTTTTCGGTCGATAGATAACTCAGGTATTTGGCATTCAGCTTGACAGGCTTTTCTTCATTCTTTTCTGGCGTGTTGGTCACGTTGTTGACACTCAACACTTCGTTGCCATTTCTAAATATGTAAAAGATATCGGTTTGCCATTCCGACATCACTTTGTTTTCTTTATTTCGGTATAATATCCTCGTGAAATATATATTTCCGTTGTCGTCGAAATGGGGGTGGAGGTCGTCGTTGTTCGAAGACGTTAACTTCACGTAATTGGTAAAGACTTTGTTAAACAAAAACAATGAGGATTGGCCGCTTTTAGAGGCCGATACAATCACTTCTCCCGTTGGTGGGTACACATCATAACTGGTGACAAAGTCGAAGTCGGTGAACTGATGAACAGGCGTTTTAATACCAGACATGTCGAGTAACTCCAGTTTTGGGGTCACGGCGTTGGTTAAGACAAACAGCTGGTCATTGTCTTTCCACTTCAACAATATTTCGTGTTTGAAATGTAGCTGACCCGTATAGTGTGAATACGTTTTTAGCAGCTTGTGTTTTTCCTTGGTTTTGCGGTTGTATAATTCAATGATGTTGTGACCATTTTCCCAATAGGCGGATGCCACAAAATTGGCATTGGGTGATAAAGCCGATGAAAAGAAAAAGGCCTCATTTGGGTCCAAGGCATTGTGCTCGGGTTCTTGCGGAATGCGTCGCTTGAGTTCCAGACTGTATACCGCTTCGTTGGCGGTAAACCATTCGGAGTACAGTTGTTTGGATGATTTGTTGATGACGAAGTATAAAGCGGTTTCCACTTTTCGGGTGAGCCTCACCAAGTATAAAATGCGCTGAATGGCGTCGACGTTTTTGGTGTCGTCGATGTATAACCACATGTTCTGACCGACCAGTTGCTGGTTTTGAACGGTAAGTTGATTGTATGATTTAAACCGCTGGTTGTTGAAGGCATCTCGCAACAAGTTGTCGGCATCGGTATCCCAACCAACCGCCAGGTATTGTACCAAACCTTGGTGGAACCAAACCGGTAAATGCAACATCGCCGCATATTTGATACGTTCTTGAACCGTACCGCCGTATAACATTTCGAGCAACAGGTTCTCCGCAATGCCCACCGAAATCTGGTTCATCAAATCGGGAATTTGTCCGGTAAGATACACATGGACATCGTTGTTCTGTATGTCGGTAACACCGCCCGTATTTAAAGGTGCCTTTGGTTGTTGTAAGGCATACGTTGCATTCAAGGCAGCGCCAGAAGCGTGTACATAAATGTTAATTTTACCACTAAGTCGATAACCAATCTTTTCTTCAATCTGATTCAGTTTGCTGATAGAGGCTGGAAGAATGGATTTTGCTAGACGTGTGGAGGAATCTGTAAAATAGAAATTGAAATGATCTGATTCAATTTGCCACCAATCGTGGGAGTGTATTTCGGACCGCTGTGAACTAAGGGGTTGCGATACAACAGTGGTGCTAACCACCACAAACAGTACACAAATTAATTTCCCCAGTCGCATTGTATCAAAATAACGAAAAATTGTTGGAACTGTTATACACATAGTTTAGAAACCTAAAGCCATATGTCCTTTTAATTACGCTGGGAGGAAATAATCACTATGCCGGGGGAATAAATTGGTAAAAGAAGAATCGAACAATACATTTGTGCTATGATTATGAACGACACCTATTATACCGAGTTAGAAGATAAATACGGAGCACACAACTACCATCCATTGCCAGTGGTTATCGACCGCGGCGAAGGTGTATTTGTATGGGATGTAAACGGTAAACAGTATTACGATTTTCTTTCGGCGTATAGTGCATTAAACCAAGGTCATTGTCATCCACGTATTATTCAGGCGTTAAAAGACCAAGCGGACAAACTGACTTTGACAAGTCGTGCATTTTACAACAGTGTGTTGGGTGAATTTGAAAAGTACATCACCGAGTTTTTTGGTTACGACAAGGTATTGATGATGAACTCAGGTGTAGAAGCTGTTGAAACTGCCATCAAGTTGTGCCGTAAATGGGCATATGAAGTGAAAAAACTTCCTGAAGGTCAGGCAAAAATAATCGTGGTCAACAACAACTTCCACGGACGGACATTAGGCGTAGTTTCATTCTCGAATGATCCTGATAGTTATGATGGATATGGTCCATTCTTGCCAGGTTTCGAATTGGTACCGTACAACGACTTAGCGGCCATGGAAAAGGCTATCAAACAGCCAAATGTGGCTGGGGTAATGATTGAACCGATTCAAGGAGAAGCAGGTGTGATTGTGCCAGACGACGGTTACTTACAAAGCATCCGCAACTGGTGTACGGAGTCTAATGTGTTGTTTATTGCCGACGAAGTACAAACAGGCATTGCGCGAACAGGTAGAATGTTGGCCGTCAATCACGAAGAGGTACGTCCAGATATTGTTGTTTTAGGAAAAGCGTTGTCTGGAGGAGTTCTTCCAGTATCTGCGGTTTTGGCAGATGATGAAATTATGTTGTGCATCAAACCTGGACAACACGGTTCCACATACGGCGGAAACCCACTGTCGTGTGCCGTGGCTATGGAAGCTTTGAAAGTGGTGAAGGACGAAAACTTAGTCGACAACGCAGAGCGTTTGGGTATTATATTTAGAGAGCGCATGCGCCATATCAAATCACCGTTGGTGACGGCTGTAAGAGGAAAAGGATTGTTGAATGCGATTGATATCAAGCCGTTTGGCGATGGTAAAACAGCCTACGACGTTTGTTTGTTGTTGCGTGATAATGGATTGTTAGCCAAACAAACACACACACATACCATCCGTTTTGCGCCACCATTGGTGATTACAGAAGAACAGATTCATATTTGTGCCGATATTATTGAGTCGACGATAAACGGCTTAAGTTAAACCATGGTTACACCGGGTAACGTGGTGTTCATTGAGGTCGTATTTTTTGCGATTGTCTTGGTATACCTCGTTTCCCTATGCGTTCGATGGTTGATCTACAACAAGATGCAAACTGCATCGTATGTTCCTAAGGTCGTCGAACGTATAACGGACTACCTGGCGTCTTTTACCTATTTTCAAGCATTGTCTACACGCGCAAAGATGCGTTTCATCAAGCGTGTTCGTGGATTGTCACAGACCAAAAAGTTTGTGGGCATGCAAGGGTTGAAGGTAACGGAAGAGATGAAGGTATTGTTGTCCGCAAGTTTGGTGCAGCTCACTTTTGGTCTCCCTAGTTCTGAGATTCGCACGTTTAAGAAACTTATGATTTATCCAGATACCTTTTTTAATCCTGCAACTAAGGTGCAGATGAAAGGCTTTACACATCCCGTATCTGGTATTTTGGCGGTTTCGTGGCCGGATTACAAACATGGCTATGAAATTCCAGACGACAACTATAACTTGGGTTTGCACGAATTGGCGCATGCCCTGCACATCAACGCGGCCAAGGTGAAAGACAAAGAAGAGTTTTCGGCAGATTTTAGGTTTTGGACTGAAAAAAGCATTCGCCATTTTTATGATTTGCAAGAACAACGAGATGACTTTTTAAGAGATTATGGTGGGACCAACTTCCACGAGTTTTTTGCGGTAGTGATTGAACATTTCTTTGAATCTCCTGAGGCGTTTTTAGAGCATATCCCACATCTCTCCATACGTACTTGTGCGATGATGAAGCAAAACCCAATGAATCGACACAATGACTTTGTATTTGATTGGGCAGATTTCCCAAAACATCGCAGATTGAGCAGAATAAGTTTAAGCAATGGTAATTAGAGAAGGGCGAGAAACAGACATTTCATCATTATTGGCTCTCATTCGTGAGTTAGCCATTTTTGAAAAAGAGCCTGACGCCGTGGTGGTGACAGAAGAAGAGTTGCTGCAAGATGGTTTCGGAAGCAACCCCTTATATGGATTGTATGTAGCAGAGGTCGATGGAGAAGTGGTGGCGATTTCGCTGTATTACTTTCGCTATAGTACGTGGAATGGGAAATGCTTATACCTCGAGGACTTGATTGTCACAGAGAAGCACCGGGGCAAAGGCATCGGTAAAGCGTTGTTTCAAAAAACGCTAGACAAAGCAAGGGAATTAGGATGTCGGAAAATGAACTGGCAGGTATTGGATTGGAATACGCCAGCAATCAAGTTTTATGAAGACTTTGA
>Ga0055584_100001856_pt1 | contig 20772 bp, 25 predicted proteins | sample OSDHelmetaG_FD_58716 | JGI IMG/M metagenome (GOLD analysis project Ga0055584, IMG submission 58716) | Pelagic marine sediment microbial communities from the LTER site Helgoland, North Sea, for post-phytoplankton bloom and carbon turnover... | ecosystem: Environmental > Aquatic > Marine >...
CCATGTTATATATTTATACTCCAGTTGATGTTAAACCCTGTATTAGAATCTTGAATATCACGTAACCCTAAAGGATTACACATTACATTCGTGTCTCCAATATTATAATCCATAACTGAATGAGTATGACCATGACACCAATATTTAGGTTGTGTGTCCATTATCAATTCGTCAAGTTTATTATGAAAAGACCCATTAACTAAACTACCTTGGAATTCTTTGGAACACGATCTCCATGATGGTGTATGATGTGTAATCACTACCGTCTTTTCAGGATTTTCTAAATTCGTTAATTCGTCTGTAAGAAATTTCTTTGCTACTTTATTTTCATTTTTAAAATCTTCGATAGACACCCCTCTTGCCCCATTATCAATCACATAAAAATCATTCATAATTTTCATACAAGCTGTTTCAACCACAGGATTTTCATTATCATAATTAGTCCATAAGGTCGTGCCTATGAATTTTATACCATCAATCTCTACCGTATCATTATCTAAGAAATGGAGTTTGTTCCATTTAGAGGCAATATCAGAAATCTTTTCTCGGGTTTCCTGCAAATCGCCGTGATAAAATTCATGGTTTCCACATACAAAAATAATGTGTTCATAGTCCAGAGAAGTAATCCACTCAAAATCTCGTTTTATATTATGGGTATCTGTAATATCCCCAGCCAAAATCAGAGTTTCTCCAGAACCCACATAGGCTTGAAACATTGTTTTTGGATTATATTCCAAATGAATATCAGACATCAATTTTATATTCATAATAATTCCTATTCAACTGCTAATAATAATTTTATAATAGTATCAGTTTCCTCAATTAATTCTGTGGCAGGAAACCATGTTTTTATCCAACTCATATAATTAACTTTTTCCAACACAGCAATCTTTTCTATATTTAGAAAATACACATCATCTTCGGACCAAGACTCGCTATCTATTCCATGAGCGTACAAATGATTGACCATATTTTCTATTCGTTCCTTTGTTACTTGTAATTGCATTAGACAATAAACCCCGAAAATTTAGTGTTTTGTTGTGAACCCCCGGTCAGACTTTGTTTGATATCATATAATCTAAATTTTGTAATATCACATCCGACTAAAAAACTAGAAGGATTTGCAACATCATTATATCTATTTTTTAATTGCTTATACCGCACTTGCCCCATCTTCTTTAATTCATCAGTCATAATTACTGCCATCATTAAATCAGCCGTAAATGGTAATCCAATAGATTCAGAAGTATTTGTCAACGAAGGATCAGAGCTATTCATACCATCTCTATTAAATTGTGATGACGTAACAATAGGAACGTTAAACTCTTGACCTAATCCCCGCAACTCTTCTGCTATTGCTTTCACATACACGAAGGTATTATGAGATTGTCCAGATATTATTCTGGTACTAGAACAAATATTAATATAATCAACAAAAATAATATCAGGTATAAAATCCTGTTTTACTTTTAATTCGTTTAGTAAAAACCTAAAATGATTTACGTTAGCATTTGCAGTTGGATACTCTTTAATCTTCAACTTACCAACCTTCTTTTGTTTTAATGCTTCGATCTTTCTTTTGAAATTCGACTTCGGTATAAGAGGAATATCTTCAACGGCGACATCTAACAAATTAGCATCAATACGTTCTGCTATCTTTTCCTCCGACATTTCTAGTGTTATATATAATACATTATATCCTAATGTAAGCGCATCAGCCGCAAGATGACACTTGGTTAAAGTTTTTCCACCACCAGTCGATCCTAAAATAACATTAAGTGTTTTTCGTAATAACCCACCATTGGTAATTATATTGAAATATTCCAACCCAAACATAATACGATCTTCCTGATTATGATAAGACTCATATCTAGCATCAGCATCTTCAATATAATCATGTCCAACTGATTTATCAATTGCAGTTGAAATAGCATCTGATAATATATTTGGTATTTCGTCACTAGACCGTTTTGATTTTTCGTTTTTCTTTTCCTTGTCCATAATATCAATGGTAGTGAGAACCCCATTATATATGGCTTGCGATCTTCCCCAACTTTCTGTTGTATCTGTCAACCAATTCAAATTCTGACTAGTTGCAGTTAATGATTGTATAATATTAGTACAATCTTTAAATACACTTTCATTTAATGAAGCATCGTTATCAATAGCCAACAATAAAACATCTTCTGTTGGTGGTGTATTATATTTGTCGAAGTGTTCCTTTATTTTCAAGAAAACAATTTTATTATTATCGCTAAACCAATCTGATACTAAAAAACCAGACATCACTCGCATATACTCTAAATCATACATCAAATTTTCTAAAATAATCTTTTCTGTCAACTTAATATTAGACACTAAAACTCCCATTCTATTTTGATTGTTGTATTTGTTTCTCAATAATATCTACTAAAATATCTCCTATTACGTTTATAAATTCCTTTCCATTATGTTCATTTATTATCATGTTTGCATTATCAACCATATAATACGCAAAATTTAAATCACAATGGCCTTTGCCAGTATCTTCACCAAAAGAAACTTTTCCATATTTATACACGATACCAACAAACACACCCTCTTCTATTCTAATATGAGTGATTCCATCTTCGGAATTATCTACAAAAGAATATTTAACCATTTATTGGGTCACTTTCCCAAAATAATGATTTACAACAATCACATTGATAATGAGACCACATAATATTAGAATCCTCATATCGTTCCTCTTTTAATAACGTGACTAACTCATGTAAAACATTATCCCATTTTTTATTGTGGTTATCATCATACACCTTTCTAAATTTAGGTTTCCATACCCGATCCCCATTACATATAAATTTCATATCAACTCCAAAAATATTTTAATATCCCAAATACAACAATTAAGAATGCTACTATGTTCAGAATCATTATATTTATACTTTGTCTAAGGTATCCATTTATACAGTGGCAAATACAACCAAGTCCTTCGAATAATAATAATACCGCAACATTTATTGTGTTGCCATACCAACTCAAAAGTATCATAAATATAAACATGAATATAGTTCCAATCGTTTCCATAAAAAATCGAAACTTGTGATGGACCCAATCATATTTAAGCCACTCAATAAATTTTCCTATTTTAAGAAATTTCTTCATCCTCTTCAACCACTAATAATTCTTTAGACGATTGATAACTAAAAACGTCTTTAGCTATTTCATCTAGCGATAATAATATATCTGAAGTGAAAAATTTTGCTGGGTTATCATAAATTTTGTTTTCAGTTTCAGAAGTTCCATCAGGCCACTCCCACTTATTACCAACTTTTTTAAACAATCCACCAATAGCACCAAGATCAATCAGACCATAATATCTATCCAATCCAGTATCATAAAATAATCTAGATTTAACAACAGACTTTTCTCTTGTCAATCTTGATTTTGCGGCTTTGAAAGTTAGGATGCTACCAATAACATTCTTTGCTTTATCCTTGTTTTGAGCCTTAGATATCTCTAAAATAGTATCCGCACCATACCTAACACCAGAACCGCCAGATTGTTGTTTAGATGAATACAGTGCCATAGTTTCGTATACATGATTTGTAACGATTAAAGGAACACCTAAATTTCCAAGTTCCATTGCTAATACTCTAAATGCGCCTTTGATTAATGCGGCTCTTGTCATATCTCGCTTATCATCACCACTAAGTATATCTCCCATTTCTTTATTAGTAGATAAATTTCCAAGTGAATCAAGCACCATCATCAATTTCATTTCAGAGGTTTTTTTATAATTTTCTAATTCCTTTACAGCTTGAGTTCTAAAAGCTTCTACAGTTGCTACAGGATGGTGCATCCATCGATTAGTATCAATCCCACGATCAACCAACATTTTAGTCATCAATGCATGTTCTGTTTCGTAATATCCTATAACACCAGTATCATATTGATCCTGAAAGTTTTTAGCCATTTGTAAAGCCATATAAGTTTTACCAACACTTTCATTACCAGACAATACAGTAATTAAATTGTTTGGCAATCCACCAAATATAGATGCTGATAATTGAGCATTTAATATATAAGAACCAGTATCAATAAATTCCATTTCCTCACCAACGATCCCATCTTTTCCAACCAATGTTGCCAACTCATTCTTAGATGCTTTCAACATACTTGCTATTTCATCTTTTAAAGACATTACTTCTCCTATAAATCTGCTTCATCCTTGTCATATCGAAACTCTTCAAATCTAGGTAAGTAGAGACTTTCAATATCAGAGGATTTGCTTGTTATTCGTGTGTTATATTTAACGGTTATAATTTCCCCAATACATGATTTGGTAATGGTTTCTCTATCATGGTCACTCCAACCACCACCAATACTCACTTTCAAAGTACCATCACGATTTTCTACTATCAACGCACCCATCATCTTTTCATATTTAGTTCCAGCTTTTCCATATTCCCAACCAGTAACTACCAACTCTATATCCTTTTCCAACTTCATCTTAATCCAATCTTTGGATTTCTTATTTTTCCAAAATCCGTTTGGATTTTTTACAATCAATCCTTCTTTACCCTCTTGTATTACTTTTTCAAACAAAGCATCAAGTTCTTCTTCTGAATTTATAATCCAATTTTCAGTTGCAAATAATGGGGAATGTGGCCTTGCTTCGTTCTCATATACATAATCTATATGAGCGGTTCCACATATAACGTAATGATATCTTGTAGATGCTTCGATACGACATATTCCAGCATTAAAGTCTGCAAGTGGTACTGCATCCCACAACACCATAACAACATCTTTAACTTCTTCTTTGGTTATAGTATTCTTCACCGCCTTATTTAAAATTCCGTTTCCAGTTTTTCTATCCAATAACTCTCCATTTTTCATAACCATCAACTCACCATCAAACACCCAATCTCCATTATCATAATCAGGACCAGCAACCATCATACTAAATTCTTTTTTCATGTGGTCGTACATTTTTAATGGCTTTCCACTTCTACTGATAAAATTTATTTCATCACCAGAAACGAATACATTACACCGCATACCATCTGATTTAACCTCTGCCATTTGAGGATAAGTAAAAACATGACCCTTACGAGGGTACGCCAACATCAACTTATATTTTGGTATAAGGTCAGTCCAAACTTTATTAATAGTAGATGCAGAAAACCCACATCTCAAATCTCGTTTGATAATACGTTCAATTACTATAGCTGTGGTATAAGAAACTCCTTCAAGAGTTTTTTTCAACCACTCAATACCATCATGTCCAGTATAGGTTCTGTCAGACAATTTTATCAATCTATCCATAGCCCATCGAAGATCATGATCACCCGAAGCAGTATATTCTGGAATTTTTTTAATATAATATGTTATGTTTGGGTCGTAAGTAGCTACCAACACTTTTTTTAAAATTTTAAAATGATGATACCTTTTTAATATTTCAATTTTTAAATTCTTCTTTGGTGTAGATGATATCTCATTTAATATTTTCAATACATCATTCATAATATAGATTCCTTAAAATGGTAACGATGGAGTTCCGTTAATTCTCCAATTAATAATATCTGTTATTCTTTCTATTGGTTCTAAAAAAGTTTTTTGAAATTGTGTTTTATAATCTATATAATTATGTAAGTCATATTCTTCTGGTAGTATTGAAGGAAATGAAATAACATTCTCCCCAATACCATTAGGCAACATCAAATACACAAATTTAATTTTATCTCCATCTCTAATTTCATTATACCATTGAGTCAACCCATGTTCGGTTAACTGATTGTTATAAAGAATACTCCCCCGCACATGTATGGGAGTTCCTTTTTCATATAGACGATAATACAGATCATCACTTTTATATTTGCCTATATCATTTATCGAGGTTGGAAATGCAATATCTTCTGGAGGTAATGACGAAAATTCCTTTTCAAAATCAAGAACGAATTTTTCAACATCAGCCTTTTCCTTTCTTAAAATAATTGTAATACATTCTTCAATACGTTTGCGTACTATTTCTGGTGTTGATGTTCTTACCGACTCTATACCCATTATCTTCAATCTAGCTTCGTCATAATCCTTTCCATCCTTATGAACAACATTCATCATGTATCGCTTCTTAGCAGTCCATATACCCGTGTTAGCTATTATTTCCATTCCCATTGACAAAAAGTTTTCATACATATTTAAATATTCACTAGCTTCGGCAACCAATTCTTTTATCTTTGGAGTGATTATATTATTACCAAATTCTTTTAATTTATCTACATCAATATCTGGTATTGTTAAGAATACAGAATCAGTATCACAATAAAATGCATATTCAAAATCAGTTGTATTAAAATATGTATTCAAAAACTTGTTTATGTTTCGTTCTACCCATTGAATCAAGGCTTGTCCTGTGACAGTAACAGCTTCCGCATTGTCGATATCATAAAATCTAAAATATTGGTTTCCTAATCCCCCATACAGGGAGTTAAGAAGAATTTTCAATGCCTGTTGTTTGACATCCAAATAAGATATTTCAGATGCATAACCAAATTCATCTTCAATCCGATATCCAAACATTTTTTCTTGAGCCTCAGTTCTATCACTAGATAATTTTTTAATCAATATAGACAACATACCCGGAAACGAATTATCGTATAATGTACCATTCACACCAATCCCACAACCAACTTTCTTCAAAACATCTAAGTCCATTGTTTTTTCTAGAACTGATTCAACATCTATATTTGAAATTGCTCCATTCAATTCATCTTGAATACCTCTTCCAAAATCATAATACTCTCGTTTTGTTTCTGGTCCTATATTCAAACTACAAATAATTCTGGGATATAGTGATGTGAAATCATATAATAATATATTATTATATCGTCCACAATTCGGCTCCTTTACATATGCCCCCTCATATTTAGCATCTTTTCTTTTTGCATCTTTATGGGGAATAACAATTTTATGTTGTTTTAGATAATTAAAAATGATGGTATCCCACGTCTTAACGGGAGAAAAAACATCTTGGTAATTAACCTTTGCATGATAGGCTATAAACATTACCAATTCGATCATCTTTAATTTACTCTCTAATTCAACTACAATTTCAACATCTCTTATGTTATAGTCAATGAACTTTTCATAATCTGTTTTATATAAATTATAACCAGCAATTTCATCATCTTGGATTTTGTCCAATCCTAATTCGGCATATCCGATATAACCTAATTTATATGATTCTTGTTTTTTAGGAGAGAATTTTTTATATAGGTCATAATAATCTAATATAGATATTCCATATATATCGAAGCATCTATTATCTTTATTATTTAAATGTACATACTTTTCAAAGATTGTCTTGACAGGCGAAAGATATTTCATTTCATCTTTCATTCCAATCTTTATACATCTACCGATCAGATAAGGAATATCAAACAGTTTAATAAACCATCCAGTAACAATATCTGGTTTTGCGTTAGACCAAAATGTGATAAATTTAAATAACAAATCTTGTTCGCTGGAACATAGTGTATAATCTACATTGGAACTTTTTGGTGTATACTGCTCTAAACCAAAAACATGATATTTACCATTTAAATGTGCTGTTATAGAAGTAACTGAATCTTCTGGATCATCAACGTTAGGAAATCCATTGTTCGCTGTTACCTCAATATCAAAAAATAATATATCTACCTTGGAAATATCATAATTAATAGTATCAGGATACATATCAGAAATATATGGATATTGAAAATCCACGTTTCCATATATGTTGTGGTTATCGATTCCTTTATTATCTTTTATCCATTGCTTGGCTTGATATATTGATTTAAAATCTATTTTTTTGGCAGGTCTTTTATCAATAGTTTCATAACCAGATGGTGTCATAGAACCATCGGATCGTAAATATTCGTCTTCAAAAAGAGAAGGTTTATAGTTAACACTGGTAAATTGTTTTAAACCATTGTCGTCTATAAACCTCTCGTATATTTTACCTTTAAGTGGAAATACATTCGTATAAAATTTTCGGATCATAATAATATTGTACCATAATATGTTGTTAATAACAAGAAATTATTTTATATTTAAGAAATGATAGTAGAATCTGGTACTACAATTTCAGAACCTTGCCCCCAAAAATCATTGTGTTTTTCTTTCATACTCTCTAAGGGTTCTGACATAAACACAATATGATCTCGTTTAATTTCAATTTCCTTTTCATCCGAATACAACAACAAATCAAGAAAAATAATTTGCCGTTCCTTTGGATTCATAGCCAGTATCAATGGCTTTTCTATTTTTAATAGGTTTTCTGATACTTCCGTCACATGCCCCATGATTTCATTTCCGTTTACTAAGCTAAGAATTTTTAACATAATACCTTTCAATCAAAGTTATAAAGTAAGACTAATAATTTTTATTCGCCTCATATTGTTCTTTGTAATGCGATTTATCTAATGGTTTAAATTTTGGATTTTTTGGATCAGGTATAAGTGATACCAATTCCCAACTACCAGATTCATCCAAACATAACAAACCTTCGGCAGTATATACAAGACCATCTAAATTATGTTCTAATTCAAATATCCTACAAGGCTTACCTAATTGTTTGTTTATAATTCCTATATGCAATCCTACACGACCACTATCATTACCATTTTTCCAATGCATCTCTCCTACATTTTCAAATTCGGTATCGTTTATAAGTTTGTGTAATGTTTGAAATACAATTTCAGAACTAATGTGATGTGCATAAGTAATGGTAGAAACTAATAATGTAAAAAATATTATCACAATAGAAAAATATTTTTTCATTTAGTAATTATCCTCTTTTATCATTCCCTATATTATATTTTGGTTGTAAGTCCCAAAATTCTTTTTCTTTGTAAGGAATTATTTTTATTTCACTGACAGGAACCAACTCTCCCTCTATTTCGTGTGGGAGTTCAACTAAATTCCATTGATTCAAAAGATCAGTGATTCTATTTCTTCTGGCAATATCATTATCAGAAATATTAGTCGGCTTACCGTCTAATGCAAATAATTCTTTAAAATGTACTATGTAATACTTCTGTTTTTTATGTAGGATATGACAAGATTGATAAAGAATTTTTTCATCTTTTCGTTTAGAAGCAATTCCCATTCGAGTCAACGTTTCTCGTATTTTTGAAAAATCATCGTACTCTTTGATTTGCACTTCTAGCATGTTATCAACACCCCAATCCACATCTAACAATTCTTGATTCATCTTGTTAATACCTTTCTATATTTGGGGAGACATTACTTATACCACCAACATCTAAGTAATTTGTTATCTCAGTTAAGTCTTGCTTAGTTAATAATCTTAAAATCTGTTTAGCTTTATGTATATTGCAATTGTAATATTCTGAAATCAAATCTAAATCTTCATTTTCAACATATTTATTCCATGTAGCAAATCGCTTTCTTGATCTAACTGTATTAAACAAATAATCAAAATGCATCTTTTTAGAAATTGAAGGGTACTTATTAATTTCATTTATAAGATATATAGTGTCTACATAATAACTAAAAGCTTTGTTTACTAAATATATACTATAATCTCCAGATACTTCATCTGTGAATATATAATTCTTTTCATGTGATATATCATTTACAAAATCAAATACGTTCATTAAAATCCTTAATTTAAATTATCAAATCCATAGTTTCCATATTCAGTTCTATTGAATGGCAAAGCTACTCGATCTTTTGTTTGTTCATTTTCTATTATTATTTCAAGTTCTTTACCAACAATATCTTCATTTTCAGATTCTGCTTCCAACATTACATTTTCATAATTTTCCATAACCATTTCATATAATTCGGCATTATTCAATACAAGAGTAAATGCAAGTGCCAGTTCTTCACTATCAGTAATTTCATCATTATCTCTAGGCTTATATGCTATAACTTCGACATGACCTGTTTTTCTGATAATAATTGCACTATCATTTAGCTCAATATCAAAATTCTTTTTATGTTGATCTTCCGACATATGTTCTCCTATATGAAATGGGTTACATAATATTTATATAACAAACTGTCGTAAGATATTAAATAAATCGACACTCATTCATAATTTCGGTCAAGCAAGAAACCATATTTATTTCCTGATTTATCACGAATGCTGATTTATATTGATAATCTGCCATGATTACTACCGCTTGTGGAATAGACTCTTTTTTCATAACATCATATAAATGTGTATATAAAATATTGAAGAAATAAGTTGGATCATTGTCTATGTTTTCATGAACCCACGTCTTCATAGCCGTAAAATCTTTTACTTTTAAATGTACAACCAAGTCTTGGACATCATTAGATTCTTTATCTATCTTGTGTATGTACACGCCCGTAGAACATGAATCTTGTAGCTCATTAAACACTCTTCTAAAATCTGGAAGATGTCTCAATATAAGTGTAGCTACACTTTGTTTATCATATACAATATTTTCAGCATCAAGAATATCACATATCCGCTTTAAAAATTTTACAGCAATCTTCCCACGTTCTTCTTTATCAATTTTAAACGACTTGATGGAAGTTCTGGAATGTAATGCTTCTAAGATTTTGTTTTTATAATTACAGGTGAAAATAAATCTACAATTATTAGCATACTGTTCTAACAACCCACGTAAAGCAGGTTGTGTTGATTGTGGATTTAAATAATCACCTTCATCAAGTATGATAACTTTTTCCTTGCCATTCAAACTTACACTCGATGCAAAATTGGTAATCTCATGTCTAAGAGTATCAATGTTTCTATCCTTTGATGCATTTATAACAATATAATCTGATCCTAGACTAGTAGCCAATATTTTTGCTACTGTTGTCTTTCCGATACCCGGAGAACCTGTTAATAATAAATGCGGGAAGTCACCTTTCTTGATCATATTATCAAAGTCGGTATATAAATTATTTGGTAATATACAATCTTCTAATTTTTTTGGTCTGTATTTTTCAAACCATATCTTTTCAACGGGTTTATTATCCATGTTCTATTTCCTTAAATACGCTATCTTGTTCATTTGACAACCAATATTTTACAGGTTCGCTATCCAATACAAATTCAGTAAAGGTATCTCTAATATGCAATGTATAATCCCCCTCCAATAATCTAAGGTGCATTATTTTAAAATACACTCTAAATATATATCCAGATTTATTTTCTCCCAAATCCAACTCAAAAGAATCATTCAACCCCTTTACACTTTTATTTACCAACTTCAATGTGATATTTTTTTCATCACCAGTGATAAGCATGTCTTCTAACATCAATACATTACTAATTCGGTATATCTCTTTTATATTAGATGCAGATAATTTAACTGTTACTAAATCATTGGTCGGAACACTAACACCAGTTTTGTGTTGGATGAAATTTTTGTTTGCATATATAACATTCGTTGTACTCAATAATTTCCCTTTATCAGATTGTCTTATCTCTACATGATTATCATGAAACTCAACATCACATTCCACATCTGTTTTTAAAATATCTAGAAACTTTTTAAGATCGGATATTGCAAATTCTTGAGGAAATGTTTCAGAAATAGTTGCTTCGGCTGATGCAACTCTATTGTTATGTACAATGGAAATTGTGTTTCCGGGTGTAAATACAATAGAATTACTTATTAATCTAAAATTATGTAATAGTTGTTTTGTTTTTTCTGTTATCTTCATATTATTCCAATCGAGAACACAAAAACGGTACTTGGATATACCAAGTACCGTTTTCATAATATTTATAAAATACTACATGCTATTCGTCACTATCTGTATCAGTAGATTCTGATTGAGCTTTTTCATCAAACGGATCAGCACCTTCGTCAAGTTTTTTGTAAAAATCAACATAAGCTTGTTTGGTATGATCGTCAAATCGTTCAAGACACATTTGGATAGCTTTTTTCTTCGTTCCAAAAATCTTAAATGATTCAAGAATGTTTACCAATCTTCGAGTGGTGATAACATCTTCCAACTCACCATCATGATAAAGATTTCTAGTACCTTGCGCCCAAACGATTAGATGTGCAATAAATTCATCTGAAACCGTTTTATCCATTTTCAATTTTGTGGCGATTTTAGTCAAGATGTTTTTCTCAATCGTCTTGTTTGGGTAATGTTGCATCATGGTAAATTTAAATCGATCCAAAAATGCTTCATTCAATACGTTAGTACCAATGAAATTTCCGGTATCATCAGATTTACCTTTGGTGTTGGCTGTTGCCACAATAGTAAATCCTGCTTTTGGGATAACCATTCGATTTACTTTTTTCATGTAAATGGGTTTACCTTCCAATACAGGTTGCAAACACATCAACCGATTTCCACCAAGATCGATTTCATCAATAAGTAAAACCGCTCCACGTTCCATAGCAACTGGAACTGGTCCATCGAACCATTTAGTTTCCCCATTAACCAAACGAAACCCACCCATAAGATCATCTTCATCAGTTTCAATGGTGATGTTAACCCGGATATATTCTCGACCAGTATTAGCACACACTTGCTCTACCATCGAAGTTTTACCATTTCCAGAAAGTCCAGTGATAAATACTGGAGCAAAAACTTTACTTTCGACAATCTTTTTTACATCTTTATAATTTCCCCAAGGTACATACTGTTTATCTTTTGCCGGGATAAGATCACTCTGAAAATCCCCTTTGGGAAGTGCGTTTGAGAATACCGCTTCGGTTTCAACAACTTCTTCATTTTCCATATCATAATCTCCTTTAAGTTTAGACAAATCAAATTCACCACGATCAATTCTACATTTCAAAAATGTTCCAGCAGGTAGAGCTAATTTGTACTTATCCCGAATATGAATAATTTCGGCTCTTGATAATTTTTCAATTCCATGAGTACGTTTCCCATATTCCGTTTCCGCACTTTCAATAAATTCTTTAGTACTATTTCGCTTCAATCCAGCTATTGCAGATTTCTTTACCATAATATAATTCTCCAATTCTCTTTAATAATTTAAGCAATCAATTCAATAAAACTTTTAACAAAAGCCCGTTGACCTTTGATACTTCTTTGGTTCTTTTTCATTTCAAGTAACAAGTCATCGTAAGTTTTCTTAGTTAATTGTAACCTACCACTACTGAAATTACTAGCATTAATTGTAAATAATTTATTATACCCGCCTTTATTTTCCTTGACAGTATATCCATCATTTACTTTTGACCTCGAATTTTTGGTTAGAAAGAAACCAATAACATTGGTATCAATTTCACCTTGCAATCTCGTTAATAAATTTTCTGTCATATTACCACCAGATGCATCAACAGGTGTAAAACCATTCACACCTTTAACTAGAAGTTTATCACGATCCCGATCAAAAGTAATAGGACGTTTATTTTTTGTTACTGAATATCCCCAATTAGATGCACCATCAGTTAGAAAAATGGTATTAATGATCTCGATATTGTTTTGTTTTTTAAACAACTCAATACATTCAGTAGCAGAAACAATACAACTATTTAATGGGGTTCCACCCAAACCCATATTAGATGGTTGATGTCCATATGATCGACATGCCATAGCAACCGCACTAGAATTAAACATAGCTGTAGAAAATTCTCTGGAACTCATATTAGAATTAAAAAGTTCTAATAATTTAAAATCACCAAATTCCAAATATGTATTTGAAGCTTGGCAATTTTTATACATAGGTTTCGAACTACGATTATGATAAGAATCACTAAAAGCTAATACTTGAAACTTGATACCAGCTTTTCTACAAAACAAAACTAGAATAGTAATCTGCTCCATAACAGAAACAATAACATCCGACATAGAACCAGACCAATCAACAAACATAACCAATCCATGATTTTTAGAATTTGGTACTATTTCACCACGTCTAAAAATATCATCTTTAAACTTATAAGAAGATAATTTGTTGGTATCAATAACACCACTTTTAGATTCTCTTGTTTTAGCGTATTGTTCCGCTCTTTTTTTCATTTCAAACTCTTTATAAAAAGAATTTACAATAGCTTTATTATTGGTTTTAAAATTCTCTACATTCTTTTTAACATCAGTAAGAAATGGTCCACAGTTGTTCTTATTATTTTTGTAATATGTAGAGATAGAATTATGTAGAGTTTTATGACCAACAATTAAGTTTGCAATATTGTGCGAAGGAATTTCAGTATATATTTGTACCTTTGCATTATAATCAACCTGTTTATCTTTTAGGTCTTCAAAATATTTTGTACTTTGTGGAGCAATACTATTAGTTCCATTCCCAACTCCACCGCAATTGCCAGAACTACTATCATTTTCATCTTCTTCTACTTCATCGGAATCTTCATCTTCATCTTCATCAGAATCTTCTTCATCTTCATTTTCATCAGAATCTTCTTCTTTCTCTTCTTCTTCTTCTTTCTCTTCTTCATCGGAAGTTGTTTTAGATTCATTTTCATCTTCTTCTAATTTGGTAGTGTCGTTTGCACTACCAGATGGATCACCAATATCACAACTAGCCCCAGAATTTCCAGAATTACTAGAAGACTGTTGGTTCTGATTTTGTTCTTGTTCCAACTCTTCTTGTTCTTTTCTAAGTTCTTCTTGGCAATACTCAAACAATTCTTTTGAAATAATTTCAGCATCACTAAAAGATTCAGCATCGTTGATTCGATCAACCCACTTTTGTTCTTCTTTTGTGAAGTCAACTTTATAAAGACTTTCTGGAACCTTTGAACTGATATTGATTCGGTCAATAAATTTCTTCATACCGTCCAACATATCAACATGAGTTTTATTTTTGTTTTTTTTCTTAGCATCTTGAAAATGCTTTTCCTGCATTTTCAAGAAATCGGTTTTACCTTTTGAATAATCAAATTTCAGACCGGGATATTTTCGTTGAATCTTTTTATCAACTCGAATATCTTCCACTACATTAATATATTCTTTGTACGTTGGGTCTGTAAAATTTTCGGGTAAGTAGTTCGGAGTAAATAAAGCATGTCCAACTTCATGACCGATAAACCAGTCATACATTTCTTTAGACATGTTTTTAAAAACAGGAAGGGTCAATACTCGATTAACAACATCGAAAGATGCAGTATGAGCGTGAGCATGATGTTGAATTTCGATATTTTCAGAAGCAAGTAATTTGGCTAAGATACCTTTACTTGTAGTACTAACATCTTTTCTTCTAACATTAAGTCGTTTTTTTCGTCTGGATTTTGAGCTAGTTGCCATAATATATAAACCTTTCATTATCAAAACCGATACTACAAACCAGTTAATTTATATACAAAAAGGAGAAATTAAAAAGTATAGAACTGGTTTGTAGTATCTATTCATAATCTTGTACTATAGTGTAACAAATTTTTACCAAAATGTCAACATATTATTTTATTTGGATTTGCTTAGGTTTTGCTTCAATATTCAATGGTATATTTATAGTTAACACTCCATAAGCTAAGTTACTGGTTATATTATCACCGTCCATATCAGATGTCAACCGAAATCTTTTAATAAATCCAACTTCATCATTTATATTCCCAACAACCTCTATAATATTTTGATTTACTTCAATTGATAAATTTTCATTTTTGTATCTCGGCACTTCTATTTCTATATCATACGAACCATCTTTATCAAGTACTGTATAATTAGTTCTTAGTTTATATTTTGGTCTATTATCATATTCTCTTACTAAATCCCACATACGGTTATCTCCTATTATAATGTTTGTAATTGTGGTCCGTATTATATAAGATTTAAATTACCTAAAGTCAAGTTCTATTGGTTTTTATTACTATAACCATCTCTGGCCCACCCACTACCTTTCAATATAAAAGAAAAGCTATCTACTTGACGCTTCAATGATCCTTTGCACTTACATTTTAATAGTTTGTTTCTATCTTGGATCGGTATGTAATGTACACTTTCTTTTTTACACTTATTACATTTGTATGTATATGATGGCATTATTAAGACTCCTTATATACAGTGAAATTTTTAACTTTCGCCACATCAATTTTATTTTGAAATTTATCTTCGAGTAAATCCCCTCTATGAGAAATAATAAACAAGTTAGTATTTTTCAAATTATAAAACAGTTTAGATAAATCTTCTACTCCTAATTCATCCAAAGAAGAATCAAATACTTCATCCATTATAAGTAAATTAATATTGACTGAATTTTTAATGGTTGCAATATCTCTCCATGTTAACAACAAAGCAATATCAATTCGTTTCTTTTCTCCCTCGGAAAATGAATTGTACGAAAATTCATCTCGATATCTACTCTTTATAGTTTCATTAAAATGTTTATCAAGTTCAAAATTTGCAAAAAAATCCATATCACTAAGATATTCATTTACTCGTGTATTTATTATGGGTATATAATTATCAATAATTCTTGTTCTAATACCAGAATCATTTAACACGTTCAACATAATATCTGTGTAGAATTTATCATCAAGGTGGTTAGTTTTTTTATCTAATAGGTCAACAGATGTCTTTTGTAAATCTGTAAGATTATCTTCAAAACTATTATTCTTAATAGAACTCAATCCAACAATTTCTTCAGCTATATTTTTTTTACTATTTGTTGATGTATTTATTACAAAATTATTTTGTGTAATTTTATTATGAATATCATTTATAGCACTCGTATTATTATTATGTAACTGTATAGCAATAGTACACCCCCGTATAGCTTCATCAATATTTTTAATAGCGACTTCCATTTCCAAAATATCACTGGAATTTTTTTCGATCATAAGTTCTTTATAATCATTAGTAATATCTTGCATACAGGACGGACACTCACTATTATTTTCATAAAAACTTTTCTGGGTTTTGTGATTATTGATATTATTTTCGATTGTGTATTTTAAATTATTAAGTTTGTTCAACTGTTTACTTTGCAGTCTTACATCGGTAAGAACAAACGAATCTATATCATTTTCGTACTGTACGTTCTTAGCTATACAATCTGCTATAACATCATCTAACTTATCCGATTCCTTTGTTAGTTCATCTATACGCTCTTGATTATCTTTGTTTCGGATATTGATATGATGTTGTTGAATTTTTATTTTTTCTTTAGTCAACTCCAATTGATTAGCAATATTCTCCAGTTGCTCCTTTATAATACCACTATCAGCCTTTACAATATCTTTCATAACAGAGAATATTTTTATATCCAAAATATCTTCAATTATGATTCTTCGATCATTTGGCGTTAGTTGCATAAAAGGAACGAAAGAAGCAGACCCAAGAACTACAATTTGTGTGAATGATTTATAATTCAATTTCAATACAGATTCTTCTAAGAACTTTTGATAATCTCTTGCTTTAGAATCTTGATTGATTAATATATCATCACACCATATCTCAAACATAACAGGCTTGATTCCCCGCACAACTTTATATTCTTTGGTTCCTATAGAAAATTCCAATTGCACTTCAAGGTTTTTTCCATTTATAGAATTAACCATCTGTGGTTTGTTTATCTTCTTAAATGGTTTTCCAAATAATGCAAAAGTTATTGCATCTATAACCAATGATTTTCCCTGTCCATTTTTTCCTCTGATTAATACGGAAGGATATTTGTTTAAATAAACAGTCTCAAATGTATTTCCAACTGATAAGAAATTTTTAAATTTTATACTTTTTAATGTTATCATTCGCTATCTATTTTCAATGCTTTCGTATAAGTGTTTAATAATCTATCGTCCAGTTCTTTTTTGTGATCATCTACCAAATCCATATCACCAACATAATTAGTAATAAATTTTGAAGTATCCTCTACATCAACATCCTTTGTTTGATGTTGTCTTACTGAATAATCATCAAGATTATCTAATATTACCACGTTTGCAGGATTAATATTATATAGGTTATTAACAAAATAATCATACATCTTATCACACCCTTTATTCTTCACAATAAGTTTCACATATCTGTTTTTATAAATGTCTACAGGTTCTGTCATATAGTCAGTCGTTTTATCATCATATATTATTTTATAAAACAACTTCAATGGATTTTCAACGAACTCTAAATCTTGTGTTGTTGTATCAAGTATATGAAATCCCTTTGGATCGTTAAAATCAGCCCATGTAATTTCATACGGGCATCCTAAATAATGAATGTTTCCTTTTGTTGATCTATGATGAAAATGTCCTGAACAAACCAAATCAAATTTTTTAAATATAGTTGTATCCATACCCTCTTGATTAGTCATTCCTTTATACATAGGAAACCCAGCAAGTTCTAAATGACCAAGAACAATTTTAGCTTTCGAGTTCTTTATACTTTGTATAGTTTCATTATAATTTTCTTCATTGATCCAAGGAATTAAAAGTATTTCAGTGTTATTCAATTTTATTGTGTGTGTATGATTCAAAACTAATAAATCTTGATACAAACCCTCTCTCAATAACAAATCCAAGGAATTTAATCTGTTTGTATTTTTATAATATACATCATGATTTCCAGTTAATATAGTTAGATTAATCTGGTGATTATATAACTGCTTCATAAACATATTTTCAAACCGTTCTAGAATTTCAAAATTTATATATTTTCTTCGATCAAACATATCTCCCAAATGAATTACATGTGTTATTTTATGTTTGATCAGGTATGGAAAAAATATATTCAAATAAAAATTCATAATATAATTAGAAAATATCAGAGAATCATTCTTTGCTCCAAAATGTGTGTCGGTAATTATTGCTATTTTCATATAATTATTCTTACAGAAAAATCTGTTGCAGGAAATATAGTGGTTTTAATATTGTTTTTTACAAATCCACTCTTTGATGTTTCTGATACTTCTATTGATAAATCTGAGTGATATAAGGGACTTGGAATTATTAGATTACACTTGCCAAACTGATTAGTAATAGCAGATGCTATTGGAATAGTACCATAATTATTAATTATTTGTACATATGCACCCGCTACGACATCTCCATTATGATTGATGACATGGACCTCTCCATTAATTGGGTTAATTGGTTCTGTTTGTGGTTCTGTTTGTGGTTCTGTTTGTGGTTCTGTTTGTGGTTCTGTTTGTGGTTCTATTTTATCAAGATCATTCCACAAATGATTCGACTTTTGACTATGCATTATCCAATTTGCAGAATCAGATAAATCCATATTTTCATTAAATTGAACAGAGAAAGTGCCATCATCTAATTGAATAGGTGTTGGTAGGATATTAGCAAAATTTATTTCAGTAACTTTACTAAGCTTATCCAATATTTGATCTATTTTTTCTTTATCTCGTAATTGATTTATACACCAATCAATAATATCCAAATACGCCGCAGATTGTTTTCCAATTTTTTGATTTTCAACATCTAATATATCATGATATTGTACAATTTTTTTGTACAGTTTGATCTTTTTTTCTAAATCGCTTCGTAGTGTAATAGCTTCATCTTTGACTTCATACAGCTCAGAAATAATATCCTCCATATATGTTAAAACTTCAAATATAGATTCAAATATATCAGAACCTTCACAATCTAACTCCCCAGAATTTTCATTATACCAATCACTTGCTTTTTTTGATATTTTTTGTACTTGCGTTTTTATCTTTTCTTTGTTGCTTTCGTCTTTGTTTTTTAATTTGTTCTTTTTCATAATAATCATTATACGTTGCGTGACTACGCAAATATTCCTTATAAGAATTTAACATATATTCATTTTCATCTTGTTCTTGATATCCAACAAGATTGTCCATAACTCCAGAATTTTCTATCAACTTATATTTTATATAATATTGTTTTTTCTCTCTAGTGATTCGTCTTACAAAAGCATAATAAGCAATCTGTGTAAAATACGCAAATGGGTTACTATATTTTATAGGATCAAAATTAGAAACATACGTCAAACAATTTTCAATACCATCAGAAATCATATCCTCTTTGAAAGTGTAATTCAAAAAATTCTGTTTGTATGATAATGCCTCTGCGATTTTAATAATACATTCTGCTATGTACTCTGGAACCTCTGGTTTTTCATCACCAGAATTCTCAGCTTCATCCACAATATCTTTGTATTGTTTTAATGCAGTTAAGAATTTTTTGTTGTCTACATAATGGTTATCTTCCATGTAAAAGCATCAACTGTTTATGTCTTTCCAGTTGATCCAAATCCTCCATTTCGGGTATTCTTTTTTGATAATTCAAATTGTGCATCTGATACAAAATTCCACTCAATATTATATACTGGTTGTATAAACATTTGAGCAATTCTATTTTTATCATATATAGTAAATTCTTCATTTGTTGTGTTGTGTAATATAATTCCTACTTCATCATGATAATCTGAATCGATAGTTCCGTAATGACACAAAATACCATCTCTAATAGCCATTCCTGATCTACCTCTAATATGTACTTCATATCCCTTCGGGATATCCAAATACATACCAGTTTTTATAAGTACTGTTTCTCTTGGTGGTATATCAATCCATCCACCTTCTTTAATATAAGCACACACATCCATACCAGAAGAAAACTTAGTCTGTCTTCTGGGAATATTCTCCGATGCACCATCATATTTTATTCCAACTTTAACTATTCGTTTTGTCATTTCTTCATTTTCTAATACTCTGTTCTTCTCTTCTTTCAATTTATCAAAGTCTTCCATTATAGCTTCCTTTCAAATTATAAAATAATATCTTGACAAAGGCACCCAAACCTGTTATCCTGTTTATGTTCTGGTTTAAGTTATATAAGTTCTATTTTAAACAGTCTGTTACTTTTTAGTAGTCTGTTA
>Ga0055584_100001857_pt1 | contig 20768 bp, 18 predicted proteins | sample OSDHelmetaG_FD_58716 | JGI IMG/M metagenome (GOLD analysis project Ga0055584, IMG submission 58716) | Pelagic marine sediment microbial communities from the LTER site Helgoland, North Sea, for post-phytoplankton bloom and carbon turnover... | ecosystem: Environmental > Aquatic > Marine >...
GCGCTCAGAGAAAAGCTACAATCAACAAATCGGGCGTCTCACGAGTAACAGCACCTTACAGAGAGCTGACTAAGCCACCCCCTCAGATTCGTTTGTAAATAATGAGAAGCGTTAGGGTCTCTCACCATCGCCATCAGGTGCGCATTTCATCAAATTTGGTAGCTTATTGTGAGGGGGCGGGCTCTCCGGGACAACGCTAGGCAAGCACCCGAATTAGCTCCTATTGCTACCCATAAGCTACCCAAAACGAAAAATAGGCCAGCCTATAAAGACTAACCTATTGAAAGTATTGGTGGGCCGTGCAGGGTTCGAACCTGCGACATCCTGATTAAGAGTCAGGCGCTCTACCAACTGAGCTAACGGCCCCCAAGCTGTTCAGAACCATGCCTGAAGAGGCGGTTGATTACCATGCAGCTTTGGTTCTGTCCAGTACCACATACTGGCAAATCAGCCCTTCATATTAGATTTATCGGGCATGGCCCTGGCGTGAAATCAGGACGTCTCGATGCACGTGTACACTCATCACAAAGCCCAAGCCCACCAGCACCGTCAACATCGCTGACCCGCCATAAGACACCATCGGCAGCGGCACGCCAACAACGGGGACCAGCCCCATGACCATGGCAACGTTGATAAACACGTAAAGGAATAGGGTGGTGGCCATACCAATGGCCAACAACCGACCAAAATGGTTGCGCGAACTCAGCGCAATTCGGTAAGCGTAGATCAACACCAGAATATAGAGCCCCAGCAGGCCTACCCCTCCCATAAAACCAAACTCTTCAGCCAAGGCTGTGAAAATGAAATCAGTCTGTTTTTCAGGTAGGAAGTCCAGATTGGTTTGGGTTCCCTGCATGAAGCCCTTGCCGCTAACGCCGCCAGAACCAAGGGCAATCATCGACTGATTTGAGTGATAGCCAGCCCCCAAAGGGTCTCTTTCTGGGTTCATAAAAGTCAGGACCCGCTCTACCTGATAATCTTTCATAAAGAAATTCAGGCCAATGGGGATGGCAACAATCGTCAGGATTGCAGCAATGGCAAACAAGCGCGCCCGCACCCCGGCTATAAATAAAATGCTGACCCCACCCATGGTCAACAACAAGGTCGTACCCAGGTCTGGCTGGCGGATCACCAAAGCGCAGGGGGCGGCAATCATCAAGATGGGAACAACCAGGTTGCGATATTGCCGAACCTCCGTGCTACCCCGTGCATGGTAAAATCGCGCAAGCACCAATATCAGGGCAATCTTCATCAGTTCTGATGGCTGGATTACCATGAAGCCAAGGTCGACCCACCGCTGCGCGCCGCCGCGTGTGACGCCGATGACCTCTACCGCAATCAACAAGGCCAATACGATGAAATAGAAAGGGTAGGACAGCCGGAACCAGAAGCGAATATGCACCAGCGCAACCCCAAGCAACACACAGAGACCCAGGCCAAAGCGGCTAAGCTGAGCCGCTGCAAAACTATCAAAATTACCGCGTGCCACGGAATACAGCATCGCCACGCCCACTGCGGCAATGGCACAGATGACCAGCAGCAACATCCAGTGCATATCTGTCGCCCGCCGCCATAAAGAGGGGTTGTGGTGAAACCCTGTGCGTGAAGAGCTAGCCATTGTTGGTCCCCTCACTTTCAGGCAAGGCGCGGCTTGGGTCGGCTTCCAAAACCTGCTCCAGCACATCGCGGGCAATGGGGGCCGCAACCCGCGAACCACCACCACCATGTTCCACGACAACTGCAATGGCATAGGCAGGCTTATCGATAGGCGCATAGGCGACGAACAAGGCATGATCGCGCTCTACCCATGCTTTTTCCTCATCTTTACGCAGTCCTTCTTCACGTTCTTTCACGCTAATTCGCCGAACCTGCGCCGTACCTGTTTTGCCGGCCATGCGATACTGACCACCGCGCAATTGCGATGCCCGGGCTGTACCACGAACGCCTTCCATAACGGAGGTCATTCCTTTCTGAACCGCGGCAAGCGATCGCTTCGACACACCAACAGGGCCAGGCGCAGCAGCTGCCTGATCCGCAAAAAGCGGGTCTTGCTTCACCATGGTGGGCTTCACCCCAATGCCGCCATTGGCAATACGAGCAGTCATGACCGCCAATTGCAGGGGCGTTGTTAGCAAATCGCCCTGGCCGATACTCGAATTAAGCGTTTCGCCCGTATACCACTTTTCCCCCAGTTTTCGTTGCTTCCAGGCACGGTTGGGCACGGTGCCCTTCGCCTCGCCATCGATCTCAATGCCCGTAGTCTCGCCTAATCCAAATTTTTCAGCCATCGCTGCTATAAGATCGATATCCAGCCGTTTGGCCAGCTCATAGAAATATACATCACAAGACTGTTCCAGCGCGCCGTTGAGGTCGACATTCCCGTGCCCACCCTTTTTCCAGCAATGGAAAGTATGATTGCCAAAAGGCAATTTGCCGTTGCAATGGACCTTATGCCCAGGTTTCACGAGGCCACTTTCCAGGGCGGCCATGGCCACCACCATTTTGAAGGTAGATCCGGGTGGGAAACTGCCTTGAATAGTCTTGTTCAACAGCGGATTCCTGGGGTCGCTCAGCAGCCCATTCCAATTCTGGTGGCTGATCCCGTGATTGAAAGCGTTCGCATCGAAACCAGGGGCAGACGCCATCACCAACACTTCACCACTGTGAATATCCATCACAACAGCTCCGGCGCTTTGTTCGCCCAGCCGCTCCATCGTGAATTGTTGTAATTCCTTATCGACGGTCAGGTGCAAGTCTTCGCCAATGATACCGTCATCCCGTGTTAGCTCACGAATTTCCCGGCCCAGCGCATTAACCTCAACCCGTCGGGAGCCTGCCTCGCCGCGCAGTTCGTCGTTAAAGACCTTTTCTAACCCGCGTTTGCCAATACGGAATTCTGGCAACAAAAAGGCTGGGTCTTCCGGCAAATCCAGCAGCTCTTTTTCTGTAACAGGACCTACGTAACCCACCAAAGACGTAAAATCGTTCGCGTTTGGATAAAACCGCGTCTGCCCCGCATCAGGGTACACCCCAGGCAGGTCCGTCAAATTGGCGTTAACCTTGGCAAATTCTTCCCAGCTAAGGTTTTCAGCAACCGTCACCGGCACAAAGCTGCGAGAACGACGCGACTTCTTAAGCACTTGTTGAATGCGTTCATCACTCACGGGGATCAATTGCCCAAGCCGGACCAGGGTTTCCAGCGTGTTCGAGGTTTGCTCCTCGATAATGGAGACCCGATAGCTCAAGCGATTGGTGGCTAGTTCATAGCCGTTTCGATCAAGGATACGGCCTCGCAGCGGGCTGATAAGCCGCATGCCAATCCGGTTTTGCTCGGCCATCAGCTGGTATTGATCGGAGTCGAGAATTTGCAATTGGTACATGCGCCCCATCAGGACGCTCAGCAGGACAGCTTGCCCCCCTGCCAGGAAGAACGCCCGGCGAGAGAGATTGCGGTATCTATCTCCTTCCAGCTCCACCCATTTACCCCTTGCGGATCCCAAAGACTACATAATCCAGCCAACCGCACAAACCAGCGACTAACGGATAAACAACAATGCCCAATACAGCCTGCACCACAAAAGGTGACCCAGCCATGAACGCCCCTTGTACCCAGCTTACCACCAACCACTCCAGCAAGGTGATCAAACTGCATAGAGCGGCAAAGCCAATCCAACCAAGCAGGAAGGATTGCGAGAAGATGATGATATTTTGCTCAACAATGGCGGCGCGAACCGCCAGCAGCAACATCGGTGTCAGGCCAATAGGAGCCCCAATCAAGGCGTCATGCCAAAGGCCAATCGCCAGAATGGCTAGTGGTGGCAACAGGGCTGGCCGCCGCGACACCCAGAAAAAAACAACAATCAGCGTGATAGAGGGCGTCGCATCCGCGCCCATCGATACCCCATAGGACAAAGTTGTAAGCACTGCTGCCAGCAGCGCCAGAATAAATGGCAAAATTGATTTGATGCCATGGGATGGCGCCGCGCGAACGTTGTGGCTGCTCATGGGCCTGGCTCCACAGTTGGGGCTACCTCTGGCGAGGTTTGTTCGGGCGAGGTTTGTTCGGGCGGCAAGGCCGGCTCATAAGATAGAATCTGCACATATTCCAACCGCGACAAATCTGCGTGAAGCGTCACTTTCAGGTCCCCCGGGTTAGATGAGGTCACGACGCCGATAGGCAATAGCGGTGGAAACACGCCCCCATCACCCGACGTTACAACCCGATAGCCTGGCATAACCTGGTGTGCGGCCTCCAGAAAGGCCAGAACAGGCGTTCGGGAATTATCCCCTTCCAAAATGGCCCTATCCCCGGTTTCTTCGATCATCACAGGCACGCGGCTATTCATGTCTGTAATCAGGAGGGCGCGGCTTGATGTTTCGCCGACACTGAGGATGCGCCCCACAACGCCCGTGTGGTCGATCACGGGTTGGTACAAGGTAACGCCTTGTTGTTGGCCCGCATCCAGCAGCACCGTCCACAAAAACGGACTGCCAGGATGGGTAACAGAGCGCGCCACAATACCAGCATTTTCCGTGATGGGCGGTAAGGAGAACATGGCCCGTAAACGCGCATTTTCAGAAGCCAATTGTTGGTTGGCTGGCCCCAGCATACGCAATTGTTCGTTTTCCTGCTGCAGGGCTGCGGCTTGGTCTGCAGACAGCGCCAAGTTGCGCACGCCTTCAACAGCATCGGCTGCCCAACCAATGGGGGTTGAAACAGTTTCGGCCACCGGCGTTGCAATATCGACAACCGACCGCTGCACTTCGGGGTTAAATCGTGCGTCAATTTTACCCAGAATCAGCAACCCAATTGACAACGCCAGCGCAACAAGAAAGGTCGCCCGCTGGCGGACCATCTGGGCGAAGGAAACATTATCGGCTGACCGGCGGGCTATCCGACTCACGGGCGAGGACCATTGCTTGAATTAATCACATGACCTGCCAGGCAGGTCGACGGCCTAGTATCCCTGAATCAGCACATGTTTCAAGACTTCGTCTTCCAACGACTTACCTGTCCCCAACGCCACGCAGGACAGGGAATCCTCTGCGCAGGTTACGGGCAGACCAGTTGCCTGACGCAGCACCTGATCAAGGTTCTGCAACAAGCCGCCGCCGCCTGTTAAAACAATGCCTTTATCGACAATATCTGCGGCCAGTTCTGGGGCCGTATTTTCCAGGGCGACTTTTACTGCATCAACAATTGAGGCCACAGGGTCTGACAAGGCCTCGGCGACTTGCGCCTGGTTGAAGACAATTTCCTTGGGCACGCCGTGCATCAGATCGCGGCCCTTGAGCTGAATTTCAGCGCCAATGCCTTCAACAGGTGGCATGGCCGACCCAATTTCTTTCTTGATATGCTCGGCACTGGCTTCGCCAATCAGCAGATTATGATTGCGGCGAATATAGTTGATGATGGCTTCATCCATTTTATCGCCACCAACACGCACAGACCCGGCATAAACAATGCCGCCCAGCGAGATAACCGCCACTTCAGTGGTGCCACCGCCAATGTCGACAACCATCGACCCCGTGGGTTCTGTCACTGGTAGGCCTGCACCAATGGCCGCGGCCATCGCTTCTTCAATCAGGAACACTTTGCGAGCCCCTGCGGCTTCTGCCGATTCCTGAATGGCGCGTCGCTCTACAGGGGTGGACCCTGAAGGCACGCAAATAACAACCTGCGGGCTGGCAAAAATCTTGCGCTTGTGGACCCGACCGATGAAATATTTGATCATTTCTTCGGCGGCTTCAAAGTCAGCAATCACACCGTCACGCAAGGGGCGAATGGCCGCGATATTACCCGGCGTCCGGCCCAGCATCATTTTGGCTTCTTGCCCAACGGCAACCAGCTGCTTGCGACCGTTCGGGTCCTTGATGGCAACGACGGATGGTTCATTCAGAACAACGCCCCGGCCCTTCACATAAACAAGGGTATTTGCGGTGCCAAGATCGATTGCCATGTCATATGACATCAAGCCCAAAAGTCGTGAAAACATGGACGGCTATACCCTCTTCAAGCTGTGAACATTTAGGCAGGATAGTCTTCGAGCCACCAATGTTACATATCAATAAAAATAGGAGTGCCGCGCGAATCGCACGACACTCCAAAAACATAACATTTGTTGACGCATTTGCGACGCATTTCATGCGCCACATTTGCATAAAACTAGGCAGAAATTGCCGATGGTGCCGTCTTCTCCATTTTCAGGATCAACTTGTTCACAGCGGCCACATAGGCGCGGGCACTCGCCACCATGGTATCGGTGTCAGCCCCCTGGCCATTGGTTGTTCTGCCATCTTGTTCCAGCCGTACTGTTACCTCCGCCTGAGCATCAGTGCCGTGGGTTACAGCATGCACTTGATACAGCTGCATCCGAGGGCGAACGGGAATCAATTCCTTAATCGCGTTGAATGTCGCATCGACAGGGCCATCACCCGATGTCGAAGCCGATTTCTGTTCGCCATCAACTTCCAGCACCAAGTCTGCCTGGGGTGGTTCTTCAGAACCACAGGAAATGCGCAGAGATACAAACTTCACCACGTCATCGCCTCGAACAACTTCATCATCGATCAGCGCGACAATATCGTCGTCATAGACATCTTTTTTCTTGTCGGCGAGGTCCTTGAACCGGCGAAAGACATCTTCAGCCTGGTTTTGCCCCAAATCATAGCCCAATTCTTTGAGCTTTTCCTTGAAGGCATGGCGGCCAGAATGCTTGCCCATCACCAATTTGGATTCGGTCAACCCAACTGACTCCGGGGTCATGATCTCATAGGTATCACTGCGCTTGAGCATACCATCTTGATGAATGCCAGATTCATGTGCAAAAGCATTGGCCCCAACGATGGCCTTGTTGTTCTGCACCACAAAACCCGTGATCGTCGACACCATCCGCGATGCCTTGATGATTTCGGTTGTATCAATGCCGGTCTTGAAAGGCATCAAGTCCTGGCGCGTATTCAGGGCCATCACCACTTCTTCCAAGGCTGCGTTCCCGGCCCGCTCACCCAGGCCGTTGATCGTACATTCCACCTGACGCACACCAGCCTGCACACCGGCCAAAGAATTGGCCACGGCCAAACCCAAATCGTTGTGGCAATGGGTCGACAAAATGGCTTTATCGATGTTGGGGACGCGGTTCATCAACATGGTGATGATCTCGACATATTCCTCGGGCAGGGTATAGCCCACCGTATCGGGAATATTGATCGTGGTTGCGCCAGCCTTGATGGCCGCTTCAACCGTCCGGCACATAAAGTCGCGCTCTGTGCGTGTGCCATCTTCACAAGACCATTCCACATCGTCTGTCCAATCGCGCGCACGGGCAACACTGGAATAAACGGCATCGAGCACGTCTTCGGGCTGCATTTGCAGCTTATATTTCATGTGAATGGGGCTGGTGGAAATGAACGTATGGATCCGGCCACGCGGCGCGTGTTTCAGCGCCTCACCTGCACGGTCAACATCAGCATTGCCAGATCGGGCAAGGCCGCAAATAACGACCCCATCGCCAGCTTGTTTGGACACGGCTTCCACCGCATCAAAGTCGCCATTGGACGCAATGGGGAAGCCCGCTTCAATCACATCAACGCCCAGTTGCTCCAGAACTTTGGCGATCTGGACCTTTTCTTCGATGTTCATGCTGGCGCCAGGCGATTGTTCTCCATCGCGCAAGGTCGTGTCGAAAATCTTTACGTAATTGCTGTCGTTCTTATCGGTGTTCTCTTGAGTAGTCATCAGACTTAGCTCCGTTTGTCTTACATCTAAAATCGGGTCCGTCTATTCGCCCCCTTAAACGCGGCGACGGTGACCATAAGATGCGTTCAGGGGCGGCTAAGTCGGTGGCGACCGAGTAGGAGAAGAGCGCATAGCAAAGCATCCGCCTGCGGGCGGGCCTTCATCTTGCTACTCTGTGACGTCGTATTTGTCATGGTCTCTTTCCAGTTGCGCGCAGCCTATCATATTGCGAATCAAAGGACAATGTGAGCAGCGCGGGCGGAGGTGTAGCGCAAAATCCCCCACAGTGTATATGTTCTTGATCAACCAAAAAAAAGGCCCCTGCAAAAGCAGAGGCCTTTCTAAAGTCGATATAGGCCGAAAAGCTTAGTTCTTTTCTTTGTCCACCAGCTGGTTCTGGGCGATCCATGGCATCATGGCGCGCAGCTTGGTGCCGACTTCTTCAATGGGGTGTTCAGCCTGCAGGCCACGAACAGCCTTGAAGTTCGGGAAGCCAGCGCGGTTGTCTGTCACGAAGTTGTTCACGAAACGACCGGTCTGGATATCTTCCAGGATGTGCTTCATTTCAGCTTTTGTTTCGCTGTTCACAACCCGTGGGCCGGACATGTAATCGCCATATTCTGCAGTGTTGGAGATGGAGTAACGCATATTGGCGATACCACCTTCATACATCAGGTCCACAATCAGCTTCACTTCGTGCAAGCACTCAAAGTAAGCCATTTCAGGGGCATAACCGGCTTCGGTCAGTGTTTCAAAACCAGCCATGATAAGGTGGGACAAGCCACCGCACAGAACAGCCTGTTCACCGAACAGATCAGTTTCGCATTCTTCGCGGAAGGTTGTTTCGATCACGCCAGAACGACCACCACCAACAGCAGATGCATAAGACAGCGCCACGTCGTGAGCATTGCCAGAGGCGTCCTGATGGACAGCGATCAGGCAAGGAACACCACCGCCGCGCTGATATTCAGAGCGTACTGTGTGGCCTGGGCCTTTAGGCGCGATCATCGACACGTCGATATCGTCGCGTGGTTCGATCAGGCGGAAATGAACATTCAGGCCATGAGCAAACATCAGCGATGCGCCAGGCTTCATGTTGGCATGCAGGTCGTCAGCGTAAATTGCAGCCTGCAATTCGTCAGGTGTCAAAACCATGACAACATCAGCCCACGCAGCAGCTTCAGCCGGTGTCATCACCGTGAGGCCTTCGTTCTGAGCCTTAACAGCGGTTGCAGATTCGGGGCGCAAGGCCACCGCAACTTCAGCAACGCCAGAATCGCGCAGGTTCAGCGCATGAGCGTGGCCCTGGCTACCGTAACCAACGATGGCTACTTTTTTTGTCTTGATCAGATTTACATCTGCATCACGATCGTAAAAAACCCGCATTTTATTTTCCTATCTAAACCGGTATTGAGAATTTCGCGCTATGCCTACAGTTAAGCGGCCTGAATGGCAAGCCATCTCGGGCGAATTATAGCCCTTCTTTGCCTCTGGTGATGGCAGCAATGCCTGTACGCGACACATCGACGAGACCCAGCGGCTTCATCAGGGCGACAAAAGCATCAATTTTACTGGAAGCACCGGTGATTTCGAAGGTGAACGAATCGGTGGTCGTATCAATGACCCGCGCTCGGAACGCGTCTGACAGGCGCAAGCTTTCAACCCGCTCTTCGCCCGTGCTGGCCACTTTGACCAACGCCAATTCGCGCTCTACCGACGGGCCTTCTGTTGTCAGATCGCTCACCCGATGCACAGGCACCAGGCTTTCAAGCTGCGCTTTAATTTGTTCGATCACCATGGCGGTGCCTGAGGTCACGATCGTGATCCGCGACAGGCCTTCTGCCTGATTAGTCTCAGCAACTGTCAGGCTTTCTATATTATAGCCTCGGCCAGAAAACAGGCCGATCACACGTCCCAAAACACCAGCCTCGTTATCGACGATTACAGCCATCGTATGCTGAAAAACAGGTTGATCCTGCGTCATGTCCTTACTCCCTGAACCAGCGTTGTCTTATACAAGTGTCGGGTCGTCTTCGCGACCGCTTGAGACATCTTCGGGCCCCAAAATCATTTCATTATGAGCCGCACCTGACGGCACCATGGGGAAACAATTTTCCAGATTAGAGACCCGACAGTCCACGATGGTTGGCTTGTCTGTATTCAGCATCTGCTCGATGACATCATCAAGCTCCGCCGTTGTTTCTGCACGCAAGCCGATGCCACCCATTGCTTCGGCCAGCTTAACAAAGTCTGGCATGGCTTCTGAATAGGTATGGGAATAGCGCCCCTCATAGGTGATATCCTGCCACTGCCGCACCATGCCCATATAGGCATTGTTCAAGATAAATATCTTGATCGGCAAGTCGTGCTGCACCGCTGTGGAGAATTCCTGGATATTCATCATGACAGACGCATCACCAGAAATATCGATCACCAACGCATCGGGATGGGCCATTTGCACACCAACAGCTGCTGGCAGGCCATAGCCCATGGTGCCCAAGCCGCCAGAGGTCATCCAGCGATTGGGGTTTTCAAAACCCAGATACTGGGCTGCCCACATCTGATGCTGACCAACTTCAGTCGTGATATATCGGTCGTGGTCCTTCGTTAGATCTTGCAAACGCTGCAGAGCGTATTGAGGCAGAATTTCTTCGCCCTCTTGCTCAAAGCCCAGGCAATCTACCGCGCGCCATTCATCAATCTGTGACCACCACTCGTCCAACGCTTCTCGGTTGGGTTGGTGCACATTGGTCTTCCAAATCTTGATCATGTCTTCAAGAACATGCCCCGCATCGCCAACGATGGGGATATCGACATGAACGCATTTGTTGATATTGGAGCGGTCGATATCGACATGGATTTTTTTGGAATTCGGCGAGAACGCATCCAGGCGCCCGGTGATCCGGTCATCAAAGCGCGCACCGATATTGATCATGAGGTCACAATCATGCATCGCGTTATTGGCCTCGAACGTACCGTGCATACCCAGCATGCCCAGCCATTGCTTGTCAGACGCAGGGAATGAACCCAACCCCATCAAAGTACTAGTGATAGGGAACCCAGTCATGCGAACGAATTCGCGCAACAATTGCGATGCGCCTGGTCCAGAATTAACAACCCCGCCGCCCGTATAGAAGACAGGTTTTTTGGCACTGGCGATCAAGTCGACGGCGTCACGAATTGCGTCGATATCACCCTTGATTTGCGGACTATAGCTCTTGTGCTTAACACGGGGAGACCCTGTATAAGGCCCTTCTTCAACCTGAATGTTCTTCGGCAAGTCAATAACAACAGGACCTGGTCGGCCGGTTGTGGCGACATAAAAGGCTTCGTGGATCGTCCGACCGAGGTCGGCAATATCTTTAACCAGATAGTTATGTTTTGTGGCCGCACGGGTAATGCCAACCGTATCCGCTTCCTGGAACGCATCTGTACCGATCAACTGTGTTGGCACCTGCCCTGTCAGGCATACGAGCGGGATTGAATCCATCAGTGCATCAACAAGGCCAGTAACAGCATTGGTCGCACCGGGCCCGGAGGTTACCAAAACAACACCGGGTTTGCCGGTCGAGCGCGCATAGCCTTCAGCCGCATGCACAGCCCCTTGTTCATGGCGAACCAGGACATGACGAATTCGGTTTTGCTTGAACAACGCATCGTAGAGCGGCAATACGGCACCACCGGGGTAACCGAAGATGGTGTCCACGCCTTGTTCGGACAGCGCTTTGAGGATGATATCGGCGCCCTCAAGCAGCTTTTGGGAAGATTGCGGTGACATGGAGTTTCCGTTCCTTTTCGATCTCTCAAACTAGTGCAAATTTTCGACTGACCTACAGGCACGAATCTCGAAAATGCGGGCGCACCCTAGCTTCGTATAATTTCTTAGTCAACTAGTTATTGATAATAATATTATACGCAGAGCCTATTATTCTTTCCGATTCTTTCTCTTTGATCACATTCCAGTCAGAAAATTGATTTCTGAGCCATGTCATCTGCCTTTTGGCATATTGCCGGGTAACGGTTTGCGCTTTTTCTGTCGCCTCTTCAAGAGACAGCCCCCCTCTCATATAGGAGAGCAAGTGAGACACACCCAGTGCCCGCATGGCCGGCAACGCCTCATCCAATTCGGCAACAAGCGACACTTCGTCTAGGGCGCCCTGCTCTAACATCAGCTCAAACCGCAGGTCGCAACGGGCATAGAGCCAATCTCGATCAGGCAAAAGAACCAGGCGGGTCAAGTCTATGTCCCCTCCCAGTTGATCAATAGGAGCATCTGTCGGGTCTTCCTGCCATGCACTCAATGATCGGCCGGTGGACCGCACAACCTCGAGAGCACGAGCGATCCGCTGTTGATCGGCCGGATTAAGCCGATCAGCCATCACTGGGTCCTCGGCCTGCAGCAGGACATAGAGGCTACCTACGCCATTTTTTGCCAAATGGTCGCGCACACCTGACCGAATGGCCGAATCAATAGGGGGAACGGCGCTCAGCCCCTGTAGCAATGATTTAAAGTACAAACCTGTGCCGCCAACCAGCAAAACCGTTTTGCCTCGTGCCAAAATATCTTGGGCAACGGCAATCGCATCCTCACACCACCTGGCAACCGAGTAGCTTTCGCTGGGAGGCACGAATCCATAGAGATGATGCGGAATGCCCTGCATTTCGGCCAATGAAGGTCGTGCTGTCAGGACTTGCAGGTCATCATATACTTGCATCGAATCTGCATTGATGATCTCGCCATCAAATCTTTCCGCCAAATTAAGCGAAAGCGCTGATTTGCCACTTGCCGTGGGACCCGCAATGAGAATAACTTTAGACAAACCTGTAAATCCTCTCGTTTTGAGGATTGTTTACCATTAAAAAGATGGTCACAAGGCATTCAAATTGACTCAACTCAATCCCTAATCGGTTAAGTATGGGTAAAACGCGTACATGCGTTACTTGAAAGGAACGAAAAGATGGCTAATACACTGAACCTTGAAGCGAATACTGGCATCGCCTATTTGCGCCCCGTTCACATTGAAATGATCTCCATGGCGTTGAAGCGTAATGGCGGCTTTGGGCTGAAACCAGCTTGGGTCGAAGAAGGCACCAATGCTGTCATCGTTTTTGATGGCCTTGAAGATGATCAGGCTATTAGCTTGGCCAATGAAGCTGTCAACGGTTCCGGTATCGTCGTAACCGTCGCTTAGGGTTTACATTGCCCATCAAGCTGATGATCGCGGACATGGATTCCACGATCATCGAGAACGAATGTATCGATGAGCTCGCAGACGCAATTGGTGCCGGTGATGTTGTTTCAGACATCACCGAGCGCACCATGCGCGGCGAGCTTGAATTTGACAGCGCCCTGAAAGAACGGGTCGGCTTGCTTGCAGGCATGTCAGATGCAGACCTCCAACAAGTCTATGATGACCGCATCCGCCTCACCCCTGGTGCGCGCGATCTGGTGCAAACACTGAGCGCCAATGGCGTGACCTGTGTCTTGGTGTCTGGCGGGTTTACCTACTTCACATCACGGGTTGCCGCCGAAGTTGGCTTTGCCGCCAACCATGCCAACGAGCTGGATATTGCCGACGGTCAATTGACCGGACAGGTGGTAGAGCCAATCTTGGGGGCCGAAGCCAAGCTCCACACCATGCGCCGCTATATGGCCGATATGGGCATTGGGGCTGACGAGGTGATGGCCATTGGCGACGGTGCCAATGATATTCCCATGATAGAAGCCGCTGGGTGCGGCGTTGCATTTTGCCCCAAGCCTGTGACGGCCAAGGCCGCAGATCACGTTATTCAGAAACGCGACCTGCGCGAGGCACTATATCTTCTGGGCTATACCGACGCAGATATCGTCAGCGACAGCTAAGTTACTCGCTGTCTTCCTCTGACTCTTCTTTTAACTTCACGGGTACGAAACGGTAATTGCCGCCGCGGTTGATCTGCAGCAGCACAGATGACTTCTCTCCGTCTTCTGCTTTCTCGATACCCTCGCGGACATCTGTCAGGCTTTCAATTTGCCGGCCGCTAATACGAACGATCAAGTCGCCACGGCGAAGGCCCTTACTCGCAGCATCACTGTCACGACGGACCTGAGCCACAATGACCCCGGAGGCATCTTCGGGGATATTGAAACGATCGCGCATGTCATCTGTCATCGTGATCATCATCATGCCCAAGGCATCAAGGGTGTCGTCGTCAAGGCTATCGCCGCCATCCGCCGTTTGGTTGGGTTGATCGACGTCTTCAGGCATTTCACCGACGGTGACGCTGAGTGTTTTCTTTTTGCCGTCGCGCCAGACAACCATGTCGACCGCTGTGCCCGCAGGTGTGTCGGAAACAGCCCGCAACAAGGTGCGTGTATCCACTGTGTCCGTGTCGCCAAATTTCAAGACAACATCACCGCTCTGCACACCCGCTTGTTCCGCAGGATAGCCTTCCATGACGTTGGAGATCATCACGCCTTCGGCTTCTTCAAGGCCAACGCTATCGGCAATTTCGTCATCGACAGACTGAATGCCAACACCCAGCCAGCCGCGCCGTACGCGGCCATGTTCGCGAAGGTCAGCAACAACCCGCTGCGCCATATTGGCCGGAATGGAAAAGCCAATGCCGACATTGCCGCCGCCACGAGAAATAATCACACTGTTAATGCCGATTACTTCACCGGCCATATTGAACAACGGCCCGCCGGAATTGCCCTGGTTAATAGGTGCATCTGTCTGAATAAAGTCGTCGTAGTAACCCGCACCGATATCACGTCCCAAAGCAGAGACGATACCGGCAGTAACGGTGCCACCCAGACCAAAGGGGTTCCCCACGGCAATCACCCATTCGCCAACCCGAACCACATCGGAATCCGCCAATTTAACGGCTGGTAGGGGTTCTTCAGGCTCAACTTTAAGAACAGCAATATCTGTGCGGGCGTCAGCGCCCAAAACTTCAGCAACTAGTTCTGTACCGTCGCTCAATGTCACGACAACCTCGTCGGCTTTGTCGATGACGTGATGGTTTGTAATAATGATGCCCGAGGCATCAATAATAAAGCCTGAGCCACCAGCTTTGCTTTTCCGCGGTTTGTTGCCTTGGCCTTGGCCACGACCGCCGAACATACCAAAAGGGTCCATCCATGGCGGCATGCCCTGAGCACCCTGTTCAGTAGCCCCGCGCGGTGCCTTCACCTCAATTGTGGATGCAATATTGACGACCGATGGCAATAGCCCCTCTGCAAGATCACCAAAACCGTCTGGCGCCGGATGTGCTTGGGCGCTACCTATAGTCGATGCGCTGACAAGCACAACGACAGCAAGAGACAAAAAGCCTATCGCCGCATTACGGGTTTTGATTGCTGTCTGGGAAATTGCAGTATTGGTCATCAGGCTCACACGCCGCTCCTGTTTATTAATTTGCCGAGGGGCATGGAACGAAACCGTTCATGCCCCTCGTTTAGCTGTGTTCTGTAATTAGGCTATATATTTGCGCTTTCAAGCAACTGGTAAAACTTGATTGCAACGCGCAAACAATCGCCTTCTATTTTCCCTGATCGAGATATTGGAAAAACTCGCTGTCAGGCGACAGAATCATGGTGTCTTCGCTGCCAATGACCTTCGAATAGGCGCTCATGGAACGATAGAATTCGAAAAAATCTACATCCCGACCGAAAGCTTCAGCAAAGATTTTGACCGATTCACCATCTCCCTCACCTCGAACGATATCGGCATCGCGACGTGCTTCAGCCAGAATAACTTCCCGCTCTTTTTCAGCCCGTGCATTGATACCATCTGCTTCTTCACGGCCCTTCGCACGGCGCTCGGTGGCCTGCACCCGGAACTCTGTTTTCATCCGAATAAAGACCTGGCTGGAAACCTGTTGCGGCAGGTCAGCACGCTTGATACGCACATCAACAATTTTCACGCCATATTGGGCCGCATCGGTTTCAACGAGGTCCCTGATCTGGTTCATCATGACAATGCGCTGATCAGACAACAGGGTATCGAAGGGCTCACGACCCAACACCTGGCGCAAGTTCGAAACAGCTGTCGTTGTCAGGCGACTGCGGAAAATCCGCTCATTGCCCTGCACCGTCCGATAGAACTGCAACGGGTCTACGATGCGAAAGCGCACCATGGCATCCACTTCCAGGCGCTTGTCGTCAGAAGCAATCACTTCTTCCGTTGGCAAATCCAGTGGCAGAACCCGTTTGTCCATAAAGGTAACATCATCAAGGAAGGGCACTTTCCAATGCAGCCCTGCTTCAGTGACCGTATATTGGTATTCACCCAAACGCAGCACGATGGCCTGTTCTGTTACGCGAACGACATACAAGCTCGCGAAGGCTGAAAAGGCAGCAATGGCGATTAATACAATCCCCATAATTTTTGCTATCGGATTCATTTACTTGCCTCCCGCGCGTTTTTGCACTTCAGGCAGGGGAAGATAAGGCACAACGCCAGACCCCGCCTCGCCATCGATGATCACTTTGTTAACCTTTTCCAAGATGCCTTCCATGGTTTCCAGGTACATCCGCTTTTTCGTTACGTCTTCGGCTTGGCTATACTCGTTATAAACCGAGATAAACCGAGCGGCTTCACCCTGTGCATTGGCAACGACCCGCGCTTTATACGACTCAGCTTCTTGGGTAATAATGGCGGCCTGACCACGCGCTTCCGGCAAAATCCGGTTGGCATTGGCTTCGGCTTCATTGATGAGCGACTGTTGGTCGGCACCGGCGGCTTGCACATCACGGAATTCTGCGATGACTTCAGGCGGCGTATCCGACTTCTTCAATTTCACGTCCTGCACCTGAATGCCTGAATTATAGCTATCGAGCACAGATTGCATCAGGTCTTTCGATGTCATTTCAATTTGGCTACGGCCAGAGGTCAGGGCGTCGGTGAGGGTTGTTCGGCCCACCACTTCGCGCATGACACTTTCTGCAACAGCCTTCACTGTCTCTTCAGGGTTCTGAATTTCGAAGAGGAAGTAGCCGGCATTGTTGATCTGCCAAAACACTTCAAAATCAATATCAATGATGTTTTCGTCACCCGTGAGCATCAGGCTTTCTTGCAACACTTCGTTTTCAACGGTTGCATTGCGGCTTCGGTCGACCGTGACAAAACCGATTTCCGTTTTTCTAACTTCGGTAACCCGCGGCACTTGATATTCGCCAATAGGCGCTGGCCAGTTCCAATGCAGGCCTTCAGGCAAAAGCTGTTCGTTCCACTTACCAAATACCAGCACAACCCCCTGTTCATTCGGTTGTACGCGGAAGAAACCCGTTCCGGCCCAAAGAATGGCCAGTAAAACTGCAATGATGGCAATACCCTTACCGCCACCAAATTTGTTCGGCATCATGGATTTGAACTGGTCCTGACCCTTTTTCAGCATTTCATCGAGATTGGGGGGCTGCTGCCCGCCGCCACCCGTGTTACGGGGGCCTTGGCCCCAGGGGCCGCGATCTCCGCCGCCGCCATTGTTATCTTGCCACGCCATGGACTGTAATCCTTTCATCTGACCGCACTGGGCCAATTTGTACGATCGTACCGGGCCACCTCATATAGGGAGCCACAACAACGATTCCAATTATCGCTGTAAAACTTTATTAAGCGGGTTATATGATAGCCAACGCCGCCGCGCAATGTGCCCGAGAGCCTAACCCCTTTTTCAGAAATGCAGTGACTTATGCCTAATCTCGCCGAATCAACCGTTTTGGACGCCCTTAACCAGATCAAAAACCCAAGTGGATCAGGCTCCGTTGTGTCAGATGGTATGATCCAGGGTGTTCATATTGATGGCAGCACAGTGCGCTTTGCCATCAATGTGCAACCCGGCCAGGGCACCGGCCTGGAGGATTTACGACAGCAATGCGAACAGGCTGTAAAAGCCCTTGCAGGGGTAGAACAGGTAACCGCCGTATTGACCGCCGACCGGCCTGCTGCCGAAAGCGCACCGCAAGAACCCCGCAAGCCTGCCCCGCTTAAAGCAGGCGGCATCGAGAAGGTCGGCGCGGTTGTTGCTGTGGCCAGTGGCAAAGGCGGTGTTGGCAAATCGACTGTTGCCGCAAATTTGGCTTTGGCGCTATCTCGGCAGGGGAAAAGCGTCGGTCTGCTGGATGCCGATATCCACGGGCCTTCAGTGCCACGACTACTTGGCCTTTCTGGCAAACCAGACTCAGACGGCAAAACGATTATTCCCCACGAAAAATTCGGCATCAAAGCCATGTCTATGGGATCGATGGTCGATGAAGAAACCGCCATGATTTGGCGTGGCCCCATGGTCGTTAGCGCCATTCAGCAAATGATTGCCGATGTAAAATGGGGCGAACTGGATATTTTGGTCCTCGACTTGCCACCCGGCACGGGTGACGCACAACTTACCATCGGCCAAAAAATTCCGCTGGCCGGCAGCGTCGTTGTTTCTACGCCGCAAGACATCGCCTTGCTAGATGCCAGACGCGGCATCGCCATGTTCGAAAAAATGAAGGTGCCCACCTTTGGCATTGTCGAAAACATGAGCAACTTTGTTTGCCCCCACTGTGGCGAGGCCTCAGAGATCTTTGGCCATGGCGGTGCGCGCGAAACCGCTGCACAGCTTGGGGTAGATTGCCTGGGCGAGGTGCCACTACATCTCAGCATCAGGGAAACATCAGACCAAGGCACGCCCATTGTTGTGGCCCAGCCCGACAGCCCCCAGGCCGAAGCCTTCCTGAACATTGCCACAGCCGTTACACAAAAACTGGAAGCCGGCCAAAAGGCCGCACCAAATATTAGCTTCAGCTAGGGCCGCCGCTCATAAATGACGAAACTGTAGTCAGGGTCATCGGGTTTGCGCTCTAGGGGCGCACCCCGCGACACTTCTTGCCATGAAGCGGGGTCTATGGTCGGAAAGTGTGTGTCACCATCATATTGGGCGTGGACTTCGGTGAGGTAAACGCGCTGCGCGACATCCAACCCCTGTTTGTATAGCCCCGCCCCACCAATAATCATGGCTTCCTCAACGCTGTCCGCAGCCTGCAAGGCGGCATCTAGGTCCCGCACTACTGTCACGCCTTCTGTATCAAGGGGCTGTTGTGTTGAGACAACAATATTCTGGCGACCAGGCAAGGGCCGCCCCATCGATTCCCACGTCTTGCGCCCCATGATGATGGGTTTGCCCATGGTGGTTTTCTTGAAATAGCGCATGTCTTCTGAAATGTGCCAAGGGATGCCACCGTCCAGGCCGATGACCCCATCTTGGGCCACCGCAACGATCATTGAAATATCCATGGTGCTAAACCGCGATGGGAGCAGAAATGGTGGGGTGCGCCTGATAGTTCTCCAAAGTGAAATCCTCATATTTGAAAGAGAAAATATCATTCACATCCGGGTTTATTTTCATCGTTGGCAGGGCAAACTGTTCCCGCTTCAGCTGCTCATCTACTTGGTCGAGATGATTCGAATATAAATGCGCATCACCAAAGGTATGGATGAACTCACCCGCCCGCAGGCCGCACACCTGGGCGATCATCATGGTCAGCAAGGCATAAGATGCAATGTTGAACGGTACCCCAAGGAAGATATCAGCGCTACGCTGAAGGAGCTGGCACGACAACGCCCCATCAGCCACATAGAACTGAAACAGGCAATGGCAGGGCGGTAAGGCCATATTGTCGACATCGGCCACATTCCATGCTGAAACAATGTGGCGGCGACTGTCCGGATTGTTCTTGATCTGCTCGATAAGATTTGTGATCTGGTCGATATGGCCGCCATCGGGCGTAGGCCAACTGCGCCATTGATGGCCATAAACTGGCCCCAATTCGCCCTTATCGTCCGCCCATTCATCCCAGATAGAAACGCCGTTTTCTTTAAGGTACTTAACGTTGGTATCGCCGGCCAGGAACCACAACAATTCATGGATAATCGACTTCAAATGCAATTTTTTGGTCGTCAGCAATGGAAAACCATCCGCCAAGGCAAAGCGTGTCTGATAGCCAAAAACGCTGAGCGTACCCGTGCCTGTTCTGTCGCCTTTAACAGCCCCAAAGTCTCGCACATGGCGCATTAGATCTAGATATTGTTTCATGAACCACCCGGCATACTAATTCTGGTGGCAAGGATACTCAAACGCATCTGAATTCTCCAGCACAAGTTTAAGTGCAACCCCTTTTAATTTTACCAACAAGCGCCTATATAGAGGGCGTCGGGCAACCGACTATGGCGATAAACGGTTTATGGAATAAGCGGTTCGGACCCGGGGGCGGTACCCGGCGCCTCCACCAATTTCCCTTCAAAGGGACAGAAGGTTTTGGGGGCGAACTAGGATCGACGAACGTAGTAAAGATATTATCTTTCGCTCGGCATGATACCGCCGTTATCGGGTCAATTTTAGAAATGCCAACGATAATGAGGCATACGCAGTAGCTGCTTAATAACCAGCAAATGCGCGGTTCGGAGGGGCACCGGGCAACAGAAGCCCCTTCACTAATTCCATATATACACACTTTTCCTGTGTTTATTGCCTGTCGGGCTGGACAATCACTGAATTGACTCCTATCACCCCTGCACTACTCTAGTGGACAGAGAATCACACAGGCTTGCCACCATGAAATCAGACGAAATAGATTATGCCGAACGCATGCACCAATCGCTTTTGGGTGTTATTCGCGACTTGTTAATAGACACCGCCCGCGATGGCTTGCCTGGCGAGCATCATTTTTACCTGACCTTCGATACCAACCATCCTGGCGTCGGCATGCCCGACCATCTTCGTGCACGGCACCCATCGACCATGACGGTGGTATTGCAGCACCAGTATTGGGATCTGACTGTCACCGACGAACGCTTTTCAATGCAGCTCAGCTTCAATGGCAAGCAGGAAAGCCTGTCGATCCCATTCGATGCTCTGACAAGCTTTGTCGACCCCAGCGTACAATTTGGTTTGCCGCTCCGCGACGCATCAACCGAGCACGAAGTGGTAGACGTTGGGCAAGCAGCCCCAAGCCCAGAACCAGCTGTCGAGGCCGAAGCGCCTGAAACCGACACCGCAGCGGATGACA
>Ga0055584_100001858_pt1 | contig 20761 bp, 27 predicted proteins | sample OSDHelmetaG_FD_58716 | JGI IMG/M metagenome (GOLD analysis project Ga0055584, IMG submission 58716) | Pelagic marine sediment microbial communities from the LTER site Helgoland, North Sea, for post-phytoplankton bloom and carbon turnover... | ecosystem: Environmental > Aquatic > Marine >...
ATGGCGGCTACTGGGTCCGATAGGGGAAGTTGTGCTAAGTCCTGTGTAATGTGCCAAGCGCACGAAGACCACCGGCAACAACCCTCCCGCTTAATTTTAGTATAATGGGTTAATAAAAATGGATGGAATGATCGGGGGCAGCGAACACAACTTACTTGTTCGTGCAAGGGGATAACTTATTTCCCCGGTCCCCGATTTTATTATAGATGGATATTAACGGTATGAGTAGTGTATTAAACAAACCTTACGATTTACAGATACACAGAGGTTGGCCCGATGATAATGATATTGATGATTGGTTAAATTCTCTAGAGGGACCGTCTTTGAATGTATTAGTCGGTCCTCGTGGATGCGGAAAGTCGCGGTTTATTGAAACCAGCGGTCTTCAAGTTCGTGGGTCTGAGTCTGGAAAAAAAAGCACAGTTGATCCAACGGCTGAGCTAAATATCATTGATCATGATTTGTTTAAAAATGGAATGTTAACCATGTCACGAGAGATGCGTGATGTTCGCAAGCGGATTAAACAAAGAGAGTCTTTTATTTTCGATTACACAAATTTGACTATATTAGAAAGAAACAAAATTCTTGGAATGTTTCCTGATGCATACCACAAGGTTGTGATTGCATGGGAACTCTCTGACGAAGAACTCCGGCTTAGGGGCTGTAGTTTTGAGCAGATTGAAGAGGCAAAGAATAATTATGAGCGACCAAGTAGAGACGAGAACATTGACGAACTGGTATACATTTTTTCTTGATGTATGGTTTCCTTACCTAGCAACGGTTGGGTTTATTTTATTCCTTTCATACAGCTCACTTAGCATTCTAGAGTCTGTGCTTATTATTGGATTTATGGCAGGCATGGCAATACTTATTGCTTTCAATTCTTGGAGCAGGGGAAACGAGGATGGAATGAATTCCACAATGGAAACTTTGGTTGAGAGTGGTCTTATTTTGGATGAGATTATTGATCATCAAGTTATGATCAAACCTGCTTCCGGCGTTGAGGTGCATGAGAGATGTTCACATTGTGGAGAAGGTCATATTTTGAATGCATCATTAACAAAACAACAAAACGAGTTGGGAAATGAATACCAATAATAGAAACTGGAACGCTGTTAGTGCCCATTTTAGAAATTCTGCGGGTCCAATGAGAGATCGCAGGCTTCGCAGGCATGATTCGCGACCCAACTCTATGGATTTGTTGGAGGAATTTAGTGAAGAGTTGTATGTATGTGATTTCTGCAATCAGGAAACTTATGCAGTGAGACGAATCGTTCTTGACAAAGATTATGATCGAATGCATTCGGAAGCCAAGTATGCTTGTCCTGACTGTTTTGATCAGAAAGAAAAGGGTCGTTTAGATGTTAGACTCGATTGAGGATTTGTATTGGTCTAATCTTCAACAGGCTAGATGTCTTCCTAGCTATGATGTAAATCCTTTAGAATTTTTGATTGAGAAGGAATCTCGAAGTGAACTTTTTGAAACTTTAGTCAATCTCAGTTTTGAAGAATTGCAGTCCATTGTGGAGTCTTGTAAATTAACGCATTTGAGTTACTACAAGAGAAACCAATTGCACCAAAGGAGTTTGAAAAAAATACAAAGAAAATTGAAAATTGATTTTGATTGGGGCAATAATTGTGACTGGAATTTGGGAGATATATAATGGGTAATAGAGTTAGTGAACGGTGCATTCTTCTTTCTAATCTTATAAACGACGGAATTGTTTCTGGTTACAGGGGTAATAATCTAAAGGATTATGTTGTTGGTAAAGCGAATGTAGAGTTTGGGATCAAGAATCGTGGATTTGTTGAAGGCTTTGTTGATTCTATTGAACTTAAAATTGAGGAGGACATTTTCGATGTCTGATGAAAATAAGATGGGTCTTCGCCAGAAGGTGAAGAGGGGTATCGTTTCTCTTGATGAGGCAATTGAAATTGCCGAGGATTATAACGAAAATATTCAGCGATGGCTGAAGCGTCGTAAAGACGCTGGCGTTAAGGCTGACTCTGGGGAAAAACCTCAGAAGCGAAAGCGCAAGGCAAAAAAGAATGCCGAGGTATGACTATGAGTGTGAAGACGGGCATGTGTTTGAGTATTGGCAAGGAATTAAAGAAGAGCCTCTTGAGTGCTGTCCAGTTCATGATGGTGCGGGAGATATCCCGCCGCCAGATTCTATTTTGGTCGATGAGTGCTGTAAAGCGCCAGTCAAACGATTAATTTCCAACACCAGTTTTGTCCTCAAGGGCAAAGGTTGGTATAAGGATGGGTACTGATGCCTTGGTATGATTACGAGTGTGAGTCATGTGGCAGCGGATTTACTGAAGTTCATCGGATCGCCGACCGTAAGATTCCTATAGATAATGGTTGTCCTGAATGTGGTGAAGATTCTGTTCGACAATTGCTTGGTAATGTTATGATAGGAGATTCTGTTAACCTTGGTATAACAAAACCCGATAATTCATATAATGAAGTGGTTGCCAAAATTAATGAAGCTAGTGGTATTAAGGGAACACGATACGAGATAGAAGGTCGGTTAGAAAATCGGGAAAAGACTAAACAGAAGCCGTTGACTAAGCATGAAATTAAGACCACAGTTCATGATAAATTAAAGGGTAAACCAAGAGTAGGAGAGTGATATGCCGTTCGTACATGAGCCCCCAATTAATTTGAAGTATTCACCGTTAAGTGTTTCTTATAATAATGGAGACAGATTTTATGAGGTGGAGCCGGGGGTTTTGTGTCCTAGCATCACTTCGGTTCTCTCTGTCAATTCAAAAGATTCTATTGCAAAGTGGAGGAAGCGGGTCGGAACTGAAGAAGCAGATAGTGTTTCTTTGAAAGCACGCTTTCGCGGAAACGAAGTCCATGATTTGTGCGAACGGTTCGTGAACAATGAAGAGCAACTGATCACGAATCAACAGCCCACATCAATCGAAATGTTCAATGTTCTGAAACCGAGTTTGGAAAAATATCTCACGAAGGTTTATCATGTAGAGGTTCCTCTTTATTCTGTTTCATTGGGTATTGCTGGAAGGGTTGATTTGATTGGTGAATGGATGGGGATTCCTGCGATCATTGACTTTAAGACTTCTGCTAAACCAAAGAGGGAAAATTGGATTTCAAATTACTATATGCAGTGTGCTGGTTATTCAGTTATGTATGAAGAGTTGACAGGAATTAAAATTGATCATGGTCTTATTTTGATTTCTGTTGCTGGCAACATGCCAAAGATGCAAGCGTTCCCCTCTCCAGTCAAAGATTGGATTCAGCCGTTGAAAGATACGATCAAGAGGTATAGAGATGAAATGGTATAAGCATGGATGGAGTTGGACTGATACAGACTGGTGGGGAGTTTTTCTTTCCGTATACAACGACCCACTCATAATGATTTTCGTCGGTGTTGCTGTTTTCGATTTCCTTTGGGATCTTTTTGTGAGGTAAGGTTATGAAGACCTTTATAGAAACAACTATTGCTCTTATGGCTTTTTTGGTATTTGTGTGTATTGGTTTTGTTGTGGGTCAAAATTGGTCAAGTGAAACAATCGTAGAAAAGGAGAGATCGGTCACACACACCCACATTCACATGAACGTATCAAGACCACGCAAGAAGACTAATAGCGAGAAGCGTTATGTTAATTATAATGTTCAAGACTTAGATTGTCTTTCTCGTAACATCTACTTTGAGGCAGGGAATCAATCTTCTATCGGAAAGCTCGCAGTTGGTTTGGTGGTTATGAATCGTGTTGCCAGCGAACGATACCCTAATACGATTTGTGAAGTGGTCAATCAGAAGAGTCAGTTTTCTTGGGTGGATGATGGGAAGTCTGATGTCCCAAGGGATGATCGAGCATGGGAGACATCCCAGAAACTTGCTAAGGATATTTTAGAAGGAAGGGCAGAGTTTATTAACTTCGATGATGTTATGCACTATCACGCTGACTATGTTAGTCCGGGCTGGTCGAAGCGTATGCAGCAGGTTGCACAAATAGATCAACACATTTTTTATGAGTGAGGAAATTATCATGTTGAGTAAAAGGGAACTTTCAAACACTTTCTCTATGGAAGTGGAACATATAGTTTACAATGAAAAACTATCTTACATGGATGCAATCGTGTTCAATGCGAACAAAAGAAATATTGAACCAGAAAAGGCAGCGGGTCTTCTGAACAAAAACATTAAAGCTAAGGTTGAGGCGGAAGCCCGAGATCTAAACTTCTTACCACGACGTTCAAAATTGCCTCTGTAGGAGACAAAATGTCCGAAGCAACAGCGTTTAATGCTTACAATAAGTTTATCGCTATGAAGCAACATTTTACAAGCACCTCTTATGACTTCTTCAAATATAAAGGAAAGGTTCGTTCTAACCTAAATACCTTTAAGACAAAGAAAGACCGATTTTTCTTCGAGAAGGTGTCCCGCAAATATGAGGGAGATGAGTTGATTATATTCTACGTCTCCAATTTAATTAAAAACCGGGATATTTGGATTGGGGAACTTGCGAAAAATGCTGCGTGTGAAAAAACATATCTTGATTGGAAAAAGATGAAACAATCATTGACTTATCAGTTCCAGTCTGATATACTCTCCATTAAGTCGAACATGAACCATTTGCAACAAGTCGATCAGGATTTCAATCAATTGTTTCTTACTAAGTCCGATGAGTACCCGCAGCTATTTGAATTTCACACAGAGGGAACAATTTCGTTAGAAACTCTTATTGGTGTTGATTTGGTTTTGGGGTGCTTTAGACATTGGGAACGTGAGTTGAGTGGGGATGTTATATGGGATGATTTTTATCACATGTGTATTAAATATACGCCATTTCTAAACTTCAGCGTGTCTCAGCGCAATAAGTTCAAGGAAATACTTTGGAAGGAATTTGCTAGTGTCATTTAAAAATATGATTATAAGATTCTCTAGTAGAATTAAACAGAGTTTTTCATTTCGTAAGCGCGTTAGTGATTTAGAGGATATGGTGGTATTGCAAAAGCACATGATTTTGGATCTTGAAGAAGAGAATACAAAACTAAGAGATACCGTGATCGAGTCTGTTGATTTGGTATCGACCTACAAGGTTGGAATGGAACAGATGAAGCATTATTTGCAATCTATCATGGCAGTAAATAATGATTCAAATGATAATCATGAAGATTCTGAGGAGGAAGATGATTTAGATATATATAAAGCATTAAGAAAAAAAACAACTATACACTAAAAAATAAAAAAAAAATAAAAAAAAATAAAAAAAAACGAGGTAATATTATGTCAGCATCATTTAGCCAACTCAAGAAGACAAGCGCAAGTAGCTTGAATGACCTTTCCGCAGAGCTTGGAAAGATTAATAGCAAGACTTCTTACGAGGATGATCGGTATTGGAAGTTGGATGTGGATAAGTCTCAGAATGGTCATGCGATCATTCGGTTTCTTCCTGCATCAAAGGGTGAAACTGTTCCGTGGGTTCGACTCTTTCAACATGCTTTTCAGGGTCCGACTGGTGGATGGTATATCGAGAACTCTCTAACTACTCTCGGTAAGGATGATCCGGTTTCGGAATACAATTCCCAGAAGTGGAACTCTGGTATTGAATCTGATAAGGACGTTGCGCGAAAGCAGAAGCGTCAGAGCAAGTACATCTCTAACATTTTTGTTGTTAGCGATCCTGCCAACCCGGAAAATGAGGGAAAGGTTTTTCTCTTCAAGTATGGTAAGTCTATTTTCGATCTTCTCGACGATAAGATGAAGCCGTCTTTTGAGGATGAGACTCCAGTGAATCCTTTTGACCTTTGGAATGGGTGCAACTTCAGACTCCGCGCTCGCAAAAAGGAAGGATTCCGATCATATGATAAGTCGGAGTTTGATTCTTCTTCTGCGCTTTTCGACGACGATGGTGAGCTTGAGCGTGTTTGGAACACGCAACATTCACTCCAAGAATTGATTGCACCTGATCAGTTCAAGTCGTATGAAGATCTGAAGACTCGCTTTGAGCTTGTTATTGGTGGGTCTGACGTTTCCACGTCAGCAACAGAATCTTTTGATGAGCCTGTTGCGAATTACCAAGAGTCGGTTTCGGCTGATGAGTCCGATGGTGGTCTTGATTATTTCAAGAAGTTGGCAGAAGACGTTTAATATAGTCTTCGACTAAAAAAGCCCCTCGCGTTTCGGCGTGGGGGGCTTTTTGTTTTTCAACATACGAAAAACTGCGATACCCAAAATTACTACTGTTAATGTAAGGGCAAAACTTGGTTCAGAAACGACTGTGGCTTTTGACCAGCGTGAGCATGATGCTTGATTTATATCACATGATCTTGCCTGTAACCACCCATTTTGATATGGAAGATCATCTGTGAATACCTCAACACACCTGTTCAAGTTTACGGTAACACAGTAATCTATTTCTGATTGTGCGGGATCGAGAAATGGGTCGATCTCGTCTGTTTTTTTCCTCAATTCATCATAACAAAAGTTTTCTACAAAAGATTCGTTACAATTTAAGTAGAATGATTCTGCTATGATCGGAACATTTGTTTGGTTAGACGGCCACCCATTTGCATCAGGTTCCTGCATTATAAATTGCCAAGTCTCTGGGTCCGGTGGCTCTGAGTTTTCCCACGTTTCGATTGGTTGTAAGAAACTAAACCAAGGCATGACTAAAGGTCTACGTTTGCGCTTTGAGCCATTGCTGGATCAGTTTGAGTGTGGAATGGCATCGGAACAAGATTGCTTGCAGCTTGGCTCACACTCTGATCTTTTTGATCAATTACAACGGTTGATCCGCCTCCACCACCACCCGCTCCAGACTCGACTCCTGCATTTTGGATATTGGCTGCGGCTGCTCCTCTTGGGTCTTTTCCAGAATTCATGAGATCCGCTTCGTATTCTGCACGAAGCATTTCATTTTCCCGCGCCATCGCTTCTTCCCGTTTTTTTACCGCTTCGGGAGAATTTAGACTTTCCGTTGATGCTCTATTAAATTCATCTACTTCATTAGAGAGTTTTCTTTCATCATCGGTTCTTGTATCTTTCTTATACTGCTTGTTTTCCTTGTCCCACATTATATTGTCACCCGTGGGACTGCGGTTGGTTCTGTACATAGCGCCAAGTCGGCCTCTTTCATCTTCGTCTTCAATATATTCTTCTTTATGTTTTTTAAGCAAAAACTTTGGAACACCAGTTTGTTCGTCTAAATCCTGTAGCAGTTGTTCGTCTCTACTCAATTTCTTCTCTTCTGGTGCCTTTGACGCTGGAGTCGGCTTTGCTTCTTCTTCATCATCCCCGAATCCGAAGAAACTCATCGCACCACTAAATTTATCTGATACATAATCCTTTGCAGCCGTAAATGCTCCTGATATTTTTTCTCCTAACTCCACAAACCAATCTATAACCGGACGAACCATGCTTGAAACATCAAATTCATAATCATTTAACAGGGTTTCTACTTCTTCAAATCCAAGTGCCCCGGCAATCCACGCAACAACATCTTTAAGGAAGTTCAGCGGAACGTCTACGAGATTTTTTATGAGTGATTCAAATCCTTGGGTGATTCCTTCGATAATTCCACCTTCTTCATATCCCTCCATGAACCCAGTTACAAAAGATACAATACCTATGAGCATTGTTATGGGAAAGAACAACTTACCAAATATTTTAGCTACCCCACCTAAACCTCCAGAGAAAAGACTTGATATGGTTTTGAATCCCGGTATACTGGACATCACTCCCCCAAGTGACTCAAGTATCCCGCCACCACCGGATGTCGAAGCAGTAACACCACCCTCACCATCTGCTGGAACGATTTCTGCTGCGTCTTCTCTTGCTGCTTCTTCTGCTTTTGCTTTATTCCGCTGGGCTCTTTTTCCTTGTGCTATGGTCAACTTGTTGTTGTCCCGAACACTGATTTCGATTCTATCTACCAGATTCAGAAGCGTTGACATTTTATCTGAAATAAATTTCAAATCGTCAAGTTTGTTTAACTCATTTAAATTCTCACCAGCACCATCCGTTGCACTAATTACGGTGCTGTCATCCTCTTTCTCGTCTTCCATTCCAAGAAACGATTTTCCCATAGACATGGCAGATTCGCCAACTGCCGTCCCGAGCGGCGAGCCTTCAAAGACCGCTTGATTCATATCTTTTCCGGTCAGCTTTGCTGTCTCTATTCCCTTTTTTGCAATTCCGGGCAATGCTTCGTGAGTTCTCCTTATAGCAGCCCCTCCAGCCTGATCAGCCTTATTAGCATAGGACTTAAACCCAGTCGTGAAAGATTGGATGGAGTCGTTGAATGATTTCATCGTTTTTGCGTTGTCTACTACATTCATTTAAACTATCCTCTGTTGCGTTCTTCTTGTTTTTGTTTTTCTTTTTCGATGTGTTCAATAACCATACTAACATATAAATCTCTTTCCCACGGAAGCAGACCCTCAATGTCTGCTAAAGTATAATTATGATATTGCATCAGTGAAAAGTTTATTCTCAAAGTTCCCTCTAATGAGTGGTCAGAGAGAATCAGGTAAAAAAACCAGCAAGACCTTCTATTTTAATGTCCTCTTTGTAATTACATTTTTCACAACTAAATACGACATCTTTATACATCTTTGGCATTGTGTCAAAAAACTTCTGAATCTGTTGGAACTGATCTGAGGTGAAGCTATCAACAAATTCCTTTAGTTCATCCTTCGTATAATCGCTTTTGCTGTACACATTATCTGCATCGTAGATTTTGTCTATGCATTCAGAAATAACTTCAAACACGTCTTCCGTCGAAGCGTCACGATCTTTGCCGATAGTTTTTTTATCCATCATATACATGCTTGGATATTTCATAATGATTCCTACTTTATCATTTAGCTCAATTTTGCTTTTGTGGTTTTCGTCTGTTGATAATTCTATTGTTGATAGGTCAATTTCAATTTCGACAGGACTGCAATCTTCTCGTTTACACTTCTTATTCACATAGCTGGTTTTAACCACATCTCCCATTGATCTTGCTCTTATGTTAAGCAGCATATATTCAATATCAAATAGTGGCATGTTATCTACTTCTATACCATCGTCCACAACACAGTTGTTAATAATTTGTTTGATAGCTGTTGTGATTTCCTTATCATCACCACCTTCCATTGCCATCAAAAGAATTTTTTCTTCTTTTACGAGAAAAGGTCTATATGAAATCTCTTTTCCCGAAGATGGGATATTTAATTTATAAATGGGTACATCAAGTTTCGGTAAAGCCATAATTTAATCTCCTGTTTATGTATTAACGACGACCATCAGTTACACTTGCACTGTCGTCTGAGGTACTATTATCCCTGCTGTGCTGCTGATTTTGATGCTTTTATGTTCTTACTAAATCTAATATTTTGTCCGACTTGGCTCATAAGTTTTCCGCCAGCCTTATCAAAAAGAGCAACTCCAGTTTGTTGTAGTGCCCCTCCAAGGTCAAAATTGGGAAACAAGCTGCTGACATTTAAGAATTTACTAAATGGACTAACCGAAAGTTCTACCTTCCTCCAATAGCGATATACCATTGATATTTGAAGATTGTGAAAGCTGTCTTTTGATGACCAATCCAATTGCATTGGGGAAACCATTCTGGGATACGCATCAACAAGTGTTACCGCATAAGCCACCGACCCGGTTGGGGTTAATTGTTCAATCGTGATGTCGGAAACATAATCGTCAAAGTAGCTAAATTCATTTGATGCTGTATTGTCCTGAATATATGATTGCCAATCGGTGAACAGCTCATATACACCCATACCCTCTTGACAATAGAAGCTCAATATCATTTCATCAAAAATTGAAGCCGATGGGATTTTTGTTATTGGACCGTGCGTTACTCTGTCAGCGGTTTGAAAGTATCTTCCGGGCAGTTGTGCCTGATTACAAAGAATAGCAAGATCTCTAGAGCTTTCTTGATCAACAACGGCTCCACTTATCATGACCCGAAAGTTTGCGGGAGATGCAAGTGAACCGCCAATTTTTGACTTGAATGCATTTATGTCCATTGTTATTTTCTTCCTCTGTAATATTCTTTCTTGGTGTCGATCCAGATTCTTCTTTTATTCTCCCCAACAAATCTTTCGAGTGGTAGAAATAAAGCAATTTCCCACTCCTCTTCAGGCACTTCCATATATCTTGATCGAACTTGCTCGAATAGGTATTTTTTTATGCACGGTTTGTAGTATCTATATTTAGCAGATTTCTTTAAAATATTGTATCCGTTAGAACCTAATTGTAATTTAGGCGGATCTGATTCATTTTTGGGATCTACTTTTAGATCATATAGAGAGTCCATTAAAACAGCTCTCCATGTATATGGGAGATAGTGTAGGTTGATGGCAAGAAATCCGTCTGCATGGGCGGCGATGGGAAAAACTAAAGGGAACTCGTCATAGTATGGTAGAGTGTCTGCATGTTTGGCTTCATATTCAAACATAAACATCCTACCTAGCATGATCCTTCCCCGGAGAGTTGGTTTCATTCTTCGATTTTCTCTACCAATACGAAGAATCTTTTGAGAACTAACCCCCTTTAGTTGTTGCATTCTAAATGCGGTTTCTCTGTACCATTCTCTAGCCTCCTCTACTTTCATCACAACTGCATTGGAAGATATTTTTCTTTTGAGTAGTGTTTTAAACGTAACTTTATTTGCCATTTTATTTGACTATCCTAATGCCCATTGCCTTTAGGGTGTCTTCTGTCCAGATTTCAAAGTTCCAACCACGACCATGTGCATATTCTATTGCATACTCCCATTTGGAGGTATTCATTCCATATGCATATACTTCTTTGATATATCGTTGATTTTTTTTCTTTGGTTTCTTGGGGGGTTTGGTTTGTTTCTTTGGTTTTATTTCTACGATCACGGTCTTTCCATTTTTGTATGTTATCTTTAGATCTGGAAAATAGTTATGTCGCTTTCCATCAGTTTTGGAAACATAAGGGATCTTTAACTCTTCGCTGCTCCATTTCGTAATATCTGGATTATCATCACACCACTTAAAGGTCTGCCTTTCCCATAATGAACGATATGTTATTTTCATCGGGTTTCCCTCGTATTTTTTATAATTCTTTGGTTTCCATTTGCCTTTATATGCCATGTTTCACCTAAATAACTATATCTATTCTATATTTATATAAATATAAATATTTAGATTCCGGGGAGCATGGAATGTCAAATTTTAAAGAGTTGGGTGATGATATTGTTGGGAGTGTTTTGAGTGGTGCTTCTGGACCACTTGCTGACCTATTCACTCCAAAGCATGGTGGCACAACATCTTTACGTTATCCTATGGATGTGGAGGGTCTTGGAGAGAGTCATTTCATGCGATTTAATATTATAGCAATTGCCCCCACAAAACTTCCCTCTCAAGAGGTTCCAAAAGACTCGAATAGTCCAACTGAAAGTGCTGCTGGGGAATTTCTTGGTGGGTTGGCTGGTGCTGCTGCCGGTAATGCTCTTGGCGGCGGGCTTGGTTCTTTTGCTGGTGGGATTGTTGGAGAAGTTGCTGGAAACTTTGTTGATGATAGCGGTCTGGGTGGTGCTTTAGATACCGGAATTGGAGCAGTTACAGAAGCAGCCGGGGATGTTGTTGGCGGAGCTTTAGAGCTGGGCAGTGGACTTGTTGGTGGCGCAGCCGATCTTGCGGGTGATGCTCTTGGCGCTATAGGTGATGCTGCTGGTGACTTATTAGGCGGAATTGCCGGGGGAATATCTGGTGCGCTTCCACCTTCTGCCGCGTCAACATTTGGTAAAATTTCCGCACAGGCAGGCAAGTTGGCTGCTTCTGTCACGGATAGTTTGCCGCTTTCTAAGGATGGTCTTCAAGATCTTCTTTTGAGTAATTCACCCTTTGCTGATACTGTGGGTGGCACAAAAACTAAAAAAGCTGATATAGTATTATACATGCCGGTAGGAATTACTGAGACGTTTGGTGCTAGTTGGACCGGCGGCGATATGGGGGTAGTTGGATCAGTAGAAAAGGCTATCACGGGTGAGGGTGGAACCGGCGGCATCATGGATCAGGTGAAAGACGCGGGTAAGGGGGTTCTGGGAGAAGTTGGTGGAAAAATTGCAGGTCAGGCTATCGGTAACGACAAACTTGCAAATAAAGCACTTAAAGAACTTGGTGGAAAGGCTATCAATCCTCAATATGAAATATTTTTTGATAGACCAACTGCAAGATCTTTTAGCTTTGACTTTAAAATGATTCCCAGAAATCCATCAGAAGCGCAGGCTATTCAAGATATTGTTAAAACTTTTAAGATGTATGCGGCACCAGAGCTTGATTCTACGGGAGCTGCTGGTAGGTATTATAATTATCCCTGCTATTTTCAAATAGAATATTGGAATGCTGATAAATTGCATAGACTAAAAGAATGTGCTTTGACTAATATTACAGTTAATTATAGTGCGGCAGCTACACCGGGAACTTATTACGATGGCGCTCCAATTCAGACCGATGTTACTTTGAGTTTTATGGAGTCGGTTCTTCTCACCCGTCAGGACATCAGAAACGGATATTAATTATGGCAAAATATTTTTCATACTTTCCTACAGTTGCATATGATGCCTTTGACGATTCGGGTAAAAATAAAGTTGTCACGGATATCTTTAAGCGTGTTCGCGCAACATTAGAAGCCCGTTCAGATAAAACTATCTACTATACTTACAATGTTCGTGAGGGTGAAAAGCCAGAACACATTTCCTATAACTATTATGGTTCGGTTGATTATCATTGGGTCATATTGTTGATGAATGAGATTCGTGATCCGCAATGGTGTTGGCCACTAGATCCTTTGCAATTTGATAGCTATATTATAGATAAGTATGGGTCAAGTACAATTGCTGTCGATACGGTTCATCACTACGAAACGAAAGAAGTTAAATCGACTTCCAATAATGATGTGTTCCGAACGGGTGATGTAATAATTCCTGCTGGAATTACAGTAAACTCTGATTTCACCTATACATATACTGAAACTGTTAACGGCGCTTTGCCGGGAACTGAAAAAACTATAACTAATGTTCAGGCAGTAGATTCAGTTACAAATTATCAATATGAATGGGATGAAAATCAAAACCGAGCAGAAATTGTTTTATTGAGAAAAAATCTACTTGGAGATTTTGTTTCCGAATTTGAAAATTTAGTAATCCAAAAGCGATAGGTGATTCTTTATGAGTAAAGATGACGAAAATAGAGGAATGAATGATTTTTCTGTTACCAAGTGTAACATCATCTCCTCTGCTGGCAAACATTTAGATAAGCTAGTTGACAATCCTTGGAATGGTATTACGTTAAATGAAAGTATTGGGCTTCAGGCGGGAGATCCTCAGTTTATTTCTGGTGAGATCTTTTTGAATGATGAAATTGATATTTTTAATGAAATGAGTCTTGTCGGAGATGAAGTAGTTGATTTAAAATTCAAAACACCCGGAAAGAAGGGGATTGAATTTCAAGGTAGGGTTTATTCGACTGGATACTACAGATCTCCCGATGGTGCCTCTACGGGTCTTTCTATTAAGTTTTGTTCTCCTGAAAAGATATCTTCTGACCAGATCAAAGTAAATCGTTCATATCGAAATGTACCATATTCCGAGATCATAAAAGATCTATTTGTTCCCCTTAATGACATTTCTAAAAAAACAATATACGTTGAACCCACAAAGAACATTGGAAGTTTGGTTGTCAACAACGAGAGCCCGATTGATGCGATCAATAAAGTTGTTCAAGTTTCTCGTTCGACTGGGTACAATGGTGCTAACTATGTATTTTTTGAATCTGTTGATGGTGTATTTCGGTGTAGGTCACTAGAGGGTATGGTCGATCCGTCAAAAGTGGAACCAGTCCTTACATACACGTTTGAACATACGATGGGTGAAAAAAACGACATTAGAAAGTTGGCAGCGATTACGTCATTTCGAGTTATCAAATTTCCAAATATCATAAGTGATGTTCAGGGAGGAATGTATGGTTCGACCGTGGTCAGTAATGACTTGATGAAGAGAAAGGTCACTTATAATAATTTTGATTATCTTGATTCTTATGACAAATATAAGTCGATAAACTTTAATGAGATTTCTGTGGGAGATCAATCGAAAACCGCTTTAACTAATAATGATAAATTTCGGTCGTCGAGTTTAGTTCACTTTATTCCCAGAAACTATAAATCATTTGATACTGAAATTAATTTCAATGACGATAGGAGTGACCTGTCTCTTGTACGAAGATCCCAAATACAGCAAATGAATGCTATTCAGGTTCAGGTTACTGTTTCTGGAGATAGCCAACGCAAAGTCGGGGAGGTTGTCGGTCTGAGACTGCCATCAACAAAACGAGAAGATGGTGAGCTTGATCAGTTGCTATCTGGAAGATATTTAATTTCAAAGGTGAAACATGTAATTTCTTCTAATGTGTCAAAGGGATATTCAACCGTTATGCTTCTTGTCAAAGATTCTTATGGCAAACCACTTCCGAAAAGAGTAGGATAATGCGACCAATTGGCGTAGGGCAGATGGGAAATTTTCATTGGTGGGAAGGTGTTGCAGAAGATAACCTTGATCCCACTGGTGCCGGTAGATGTAGAGTTCGTGTAATTGCACACAATACTCCTATGAAGTCCGAGATGGATACAATAGAGCTTCCTTGGGCATATCCGATGATGCCCCTAAACAATCCGCATGGAAAGATTGTTGCGCTCAAGCCCGGAACGCGGGTATTTGGTTTTTATCGCGATGGGAAAACTGGTCAAGACTTAATTATGATGGGGACTGTCAACATTGGTTATGGTCATGTTCTCGGATTTGACGAAGAAGAAGAACCGCTTGATAACATTAACATTGCTGATCCAGTTCCACGATTGGGTCAAGTCGGATTCATTGACGACCGCGCTGGTGCTGGGGAGCCAATTGAAAATCAGCCGCAAAAAACAAAGCTAACCTACAGTGAAGGGAAGATTGTCTCTGAAAATATATCAGATTATGGAGATCATTATGTTAATGAATTGAATACTTCGCGACTTGCGCGCGGCGTGGTTGCAGGAACAATTGCAGAGGCACAAATTAGTTCCCAGCCCGATACTGCTGTTGTTAAAGCCGATGGTTCAGAAATGCCAGAGCCGCCACCAACCTTCGCAGCCAAGTATCCATACAACACCGTTGAAGAGTCCGACAGTGGTCATGTTAAAGAAATTGATGACACTCCCGGTGCAGAAAGAATTAAAGAGTCACATCGAACAGGAACATTCTATGAGATACATCCAGACGGAACCCGAGTTACAAAAGTTGTAAAGGATGATTTCTCTGTTACGATTGGTGACAAGGGTGTCAAGGTGGATGGTGTGTGTGCTGTCCATGTTGTGGGTCAGGCTGATTTTTATTGTGAGAGTGATATTAATATAAAGACTGACACGAATGCAACGGTAACAGCCGGGAATGATTTGTATGCCACCGCTTCGCGAGATGCGCTTATAACCGCAGATGGGAATTTGGATATTATTACTGCGGGTGGGCTAAGTATTCAGGCTGGAGGTGAAATATTATTCAAAGACGCCTCGGCTACAGCATCAAATGTTGATGAAATTATTAAGGACACTGTTGACGGTAGGGGCAATCAAAGAATTCGAGTTGACGACCCATCGTAGCGACTAAATAAACATAGGAGGAATCTATCTTGCCTGTAATAAAGAAATGGTCAGATTTGGATTTGGATTTTACGGCGCATCCAAGCACTGGACAGCTTTCGATGAAGCGGGATGAGCAGTCAATTGTTCGTTCAGTTCGATATACACTTTTGACTAATTTCTATGAAAGGTTATTTAATCCGGGGTATGGTTCGGATTTGACCGGACAGCTTTTTCAGCCAGTGACATATTCTTCCACGTTAAGCATACGAGATGCTATCATTGAGTGCCTAAATAACTTTGAAAAGAGAATTCAACTTACGAATGTTGAAGTTAATGCTAATCATGATAAAAATTCATATGAGGTCAGTTTAAAATTTTATATTGTCAATGAACAGGTTGAGAGACAAACGAGATTCTTACTGGAAAGAAACCGATAAATGGCTACTAATTATATAACTGAGACGAACAAGTTAAAGATCGCAGAGCTTGATTTTGATTCTATCAAAACTGCTTTGAAAACCTTTCTTCGCGGTCAGACTGAATTTGCAGACTATGATTTTGAAGGTTCTGCCATTAACATTCTTCTTGATGTGCTTGCATACAATACACACTACAATGGGTTTTACACGAACATGCTCGCTAGTGAAATGTTTATGGACAGCGCATCTCTCCGGTCATCAATCGTTTCCCTTGCAAAGCATCTTGGTTATACCCCATCATCTAAGCGGGGATCAACTATTGATTTGGATGTAGTTTTTGAAGGGGCTTCCGAAAACGTTCCAATAACTATTCCAAGAAATGCAAAGTTTACTACTAGAATTGGTCCAGATGCATATACATTCTTGACTACACAGGCTAGGACTTCGGTTTATAATTCCACGACAGCGAAACATGAAGTCCTAAATCTTCAGATAACGGAGGGGATTTCTTTTTCTGAAACCTATACCGTTCAGGGAAACACGAATGAGACTTTTGTTATTCCGAATGAAGACGTTGACACTACAACGTTAATTGTTGCTGCTGGTGGAGAGATATTCACAAAGGCAGATGATCTCACAGAAATTTCTTCAACATCAAAGGTTTATTTTCTTCAAGAAGGAAATCAAAATCGCTATGAAATTTATTTTGGTGATGGAGTGGTTGGAAAGAAACCTTCTATTTCAGAGATAGTTCAAATTACATACAATGCTTCTCAACTAGGAATTGATGGAAATGGGGCAAGAACCTTTTTTCTCGCGGAAACTGTTAGTGGAGCAACTTCCGTTGATTTGACACTCTCTTCTGGGTATACTCGGTCAGCGGGCGGATCAGAAAGAGAAACTACTTCGTCAATCAAAATTCAGGCACCGAGGCAATTTGGTCTTCAAAAGAGATTGGTTACAACCAATGATTATAAAACGAGATTGGAAAATGATTATACTCTTGTTGACAGTGTTCGCGTTTGGGGTGGAGAGGATAATAATCCCCCGGAGTTCGGCACTGTCTATGTAAGTGTTAAGCCAAGAACTGGATATGTTTTGTCACAGGCAGAACAATACAAAATTGCAAATGATATTATCAAAAAGCGAAATATTGTAACTGTCAATACTCGTTTTGTTGAACCGGATTACCTGTTTGTTGCTGTTAACTCTACCATTAGTTTTGATCCACGGCAGACATCGCGAAATGCGACTCAACTTAGTGATCTAGTTAAAGCGAGAATTTTAAATTACAGCACGACGCAGCTTACTCGGTTTGAAGATTATTTCAGATACACTGCTTTGACCAAGATGATTGATGAAACGGAATTTGCAATTAAAAATAATACAACAACTATTGCAATGAAAAAACGAATATTGCCCGAACTAAAGGTTCGCCGAAGATATGAGCTAGAATTTAATAACGCATTGAATCGACCTCATGCTGGTCATGCTCCGGTTCTTCGTTCCAGCCTCTTTACTTATGGTGGAGTTGAAAATTGTTATATTACTGATCACGATGGAATTTTGAGAATCGTGTTGTCCCAAAAAGGAAATTCTGGGGGAGTGAGTGGAACCATCGAGGCTCCTCCCGGCGGCGAGGTGGTGCTTGGACGAGTCCTTGACTCGTCTGTTGGAAATGACACAACTATGTCTGATTATGGTGTTTCTGATAATAGAATTATTGAGGATAATATTGGACAAGTTGATTATACAACAGGGGAAGTAGCTTTTACTTCACACATATCTGCACTTTTTGGTAACGAAACTTATCTGTATTTTATTGCCCAACCCGCAATTAATGATATCATTCCACAGAAAAACACTTTTATCACAATTGATACCTCCGATGTAAAGGTACTCGCGATTGATGATACTAATAGAATACAAGAAAATCGAGTACGCAGTTACTAACTAGGAGTGTTTGATATATTATGTCACCCATCAACAGAACGGCAAATTCACATCAAACGTCTTTTCTGGTTTCCCAACACGTTCCGGCGTTTGTTCGGGAAGACCATCCGAAATTCATAACCTTCATTGAAAAGTATTATGAATTCGCTTCAAACAATTCTGTTTTAGAAACGTCTGCTGGAAGCGGTGTATATTACTATGGGTTCGATTCTGCATCAAAACTAATTCAAGATATCAATGATGTTGATCGAACGGATTTCGATCAATTTGTCGAATCGTTTAGGAAAGAATACGCCTATTCGTTTCCTCAAGAATTGTATAATGGAACAAACAAAGCCACTCTGTATAAAAACCTCATCCAGTTTTATCAGGCAGTAGGCACAGAAGATTCTTTCCGGGCGTTATTTCGTCTTCTTTATAATGAAGAAATTGAAATTTATTATCCCGGCACAGATGTGCTGGTCGCGAGTGGTGGTGAATATGTAAAACGATCAAGACTCAAGACCACATATACCGAAAACATAAATGACATATCAAATAAAAAAATTGTAGGTTCGGAGTCTGGTGCATATGCAACAGTTGAATATGTTCAAGTTGTAAGGGACAGTAGCGACAGTTTTGTTGTAGGAAACATTCCTAATTCAACAACCCAAACAAGCGGGGCTGTTGGAAATACGAGTATTCATGATAGCCGAAAGTTCTTAGAGCATGGCAGGGCATATGCTTATGTGTATTTGACCAGTGTCTTTGGTGATTTTAAAATTCATGAAAATTTGTATTACATGGATGGAGCCACGACCAACACCTCTATTAAGAAGGTTATTACGCTTCCCCAAACCAAGCAAATTCATTATTATGAATCATATGATTATCACTCTGCCAACTCTTTAGTCTCTTTGTATGATGGTCGGAAGTTCAACCAATCTACCAGTAACAATCCTCCTTGGGGAACATCAAATATTGCATATTCAAATACTGGATTGTGGCATACAACCGGACCCGGAACCGGCGAAATTAAAATGGTTGGAAACTCTGCTAGTGCATTGTTTAACTCTCGCGCTTTGCAGATTGGCAATAATGATTTAACCGATGCCACTGCGTATAGTGACATGAGACATTTTGTTCATTCGGACCTCCTTGGAATTAGTAGCCCGGATAATCTATACAGAATGACTGTTCGAGCCCGAGATCTTGGTGGTAATTCCTCATTTTCTGTTGCGAACGGAAACCGATTTTCTGCTGGAATTACTGCATATCGACATGATTTTAGAATATTAGGTTCGGATTCGTATGCGAATACATATGACAATCCATTCTGGTTCGTGTCTCATAAGCAATCTATAGACGATCAATTTTATACTTACGTTGGTTATTTTGGTGGCGTTGAAGATCAAAAGACTACAACCGGACCATACGATTCAAATAGCTACGGGAATGGTGGTCGCATTGACTTGCCGACAGGAACTCAGGGGAAATTCAATTCATTGCAAAAAGCATTGGATGGTAATACTAAGTTACCATTCAACACAACATATATTGTTCCAACATTCAAGGTCAACGAGCCCGGAGATGGTGCTGCATACTCACAAGGAATAACTGAAATTGATTATATTTCTTTGGATGAGATGACAGCTCTTCAGACACAAGAGGGGAATCGCACAGGAGCCTATCTGGAAAATTCCAGAAGTTTGCTTTCGGTATCTTCAAATCTTCAAGACAATTATTACTGGCAACTATCTGCATATGATATTCGCACAAAGCAACAGATGGGAACTGCCAATGGATATGGTAGGATCGTAAAAGATACAGTTCATCCTGCCGGAATGAAAATGTTTGGAACTAAGGTCAGTGAGTCTGATGTTCCGATCAGCGTTTCTTCTGAAGGGCATCTCAATGATACTTTCAGTCCAAACCAATTAGACTCTCTGTCTGCATGGTGGAGAGCCGATGCGATTTCTCCGCAGAATGTTGAGTATCGACGGTATGGAGATTCTACCGCAAACGGAACATACGGAACCGAGAGAAATCGTTTTCCTGTTGCGTTTAGTAACTTTGAGGATTTAGATGAAGATTATGCACTAGAAACTATCTCAGCAGGCGTAGACGTTATCGCAAAATCTGATGATGTGTATGTTGGGAAACGATCATTAAAGATAATTGATCAACATACAAGCACCTCTCCATCCTTTGATTTTCCGATTGATTCTACGGATACTAATATATTTGGTTCTGGGGATTTTAAAAATATGGATGACGACGTTCATCATCCAATCGTCATCGAATCACACAAAAAGTGGTTATTCAGTGTCTATGCCAAGACGAGTAACACAACAAAGGATGACGCAACACAAACGAATTCCTTTGGTCTATACACAGCACTTGGAAATACAGCCGGGGCAGATACTTCGGTGGAAGTTGGAAATGGAACATCAAGACCATCATATTTTGAATCATTTGACTCCGAGAACACATGGAAAAGACATGCGATGGTTGTTGATCTTTCGGCATATCCACACACCCGCGCCGGATTTAGAATTTTGTTGCCCGACAGAGATTCTCATGACCAAGCAACAGGAAATTTAACGACATATCATTTTGACGGCTTCATGCTTGAAGAATATGATTCGGCATCACACGGAACCGTGTGGGGGCAGCATACACCCTCACCATACATTGAAACTGGATTGAGTGGTTCTAATGTTATTTCTTGGTTTGACCAAAGTCTGAATAAGCACCATGTCTATGCAAATACTCATGGTGGAA
>Ga0055584_100001859_pt1 | contig 20758 bp, 14 predicted proteins | sample OSDHelmetaG_FD_58716 | JGI IMG/M metagenome (GOLD analysis project Ga0055584, IMG submission 58716) | Pelagic marine sediment microbial communities from the LTER site Helgoland, North Sea, for post-phytoplankton bloom and carbon turnover... | ecosystem: Environmental > Aquatic > Marine >...
GTCGCGGATATCATTAAAAACTACGAAGGGCGAGGCACGCTCTCCGATGGTTCTGATCCGACGCCTCCGGAAGAAGCACTGAAGGGCTTTCGCATTCGGGAAGGCTTTGAAATTGAACTCGTCGCAAGCGAGCCGATCATTGGACAGCCGCTTCATATTAGCTGGGATTCCAAAGGGCGGATGTGGGTGACGCAGTACCTCCAGTATCAGTTTCCTGCCGGATTGAAAATCGTCGAGTACGACAATCACCTTCGTGCTCAGTTCGACAAAATGCCCGAGCCTCCGCCTCATGGGGTGAAAGGGACAGACAAGATCACGGTCTTTGAAGATTCCGACGGTGACGGGAAATACGACAAGCACCGCGACGTCATCACCGGTTTGAATATCGCGACCTCTGCAGTTGCCGGGGCAGGGGGAATTTGGGTGTCGAATCCACCGTACTTGCTCTTTTATCCTGATGCAGACGGAGACGCGAATCCGGATGGTGATCCGGAAGTCGTTTTGTCAGGGTTTGGGATCGAGGATACCCACTCCGTTATGAACAGTTTGAAATGGGGGCCCGACGGCTGGCTATACGGAGTGAACGGATCGACAACGACAGGATCCGTTACCGATCCGGCGACGGGAAATACCGTTGAGTGGCAGGGGCAAATGGTCTGGCGCTATCATCCAACAACGAAGAAGTTTGAAATCTATGCCGAGGGTGGGGGGAATACCTTTTCCCTTGAGATCGATTCGGCCGGGCGGGTTTTTTCGGGAACGAACAATGGCAATACGCGTGGCATGTATTACCCGCAGGGAAGCTACGGCAAAAAGTCGTGGGGCAAACATGGTCCCCTGACCAATCCGTATGCGTTTGGCTACTTTCAGCACATGAAACATGAGGGCGATGACCGCCGCTTCGCTCAGGCCTTCTGCATCTACGAGGGAGGGCTTTATGGGGAGGACTGGGAAGGCAAAATCATAGCTCCCAACTCGCTGCACAACATTGTCTGGGTAAGTAAACTGCAGCCTGATGGCTCGACATTTAAAACTGTCGATGAAGATCCTCTCGTGGAGACTGATGACCGCTGGTTTCGTCCCGTCTTTTCTGGGGTGGGGCCGGATGGATGTGTTTACATCGCGGATTGGTATGACACCAGGCTCAGCCACGTTCGTCCGGTTGACGATTGGCACAAGAACAGCGGTCGGATTTATCGGATCAAACCGAAGGGGACAAATCCGAAAGTGCCGAAGATGGATTTAGCGTCGGCAAGTGCTGCGGATTTGATCGAGACCTTCGACGATCCGAATTGGGTCGTGAGAAAGCGGGCTGTTTTGGAATATGAGTGGAACGGACGGTATGATGGGGACTGGGCTGGTGGAATGGTAGGTTTGGTAGGCTCCAAAAAATCACATGACGCACTTTCCATATTGCGATTGGGAGGAGCGATGGAAGATGCATTTCCTGCTGTTGCTGAATCCGAGGAACCTTCGATTCAGGCAGCGGCGATTCGTGCGCTATCAGTCGATACGGGGGAGCCCCTTCCCGGTAAAGTTGCTGCTGCGGTTTCCGAATTGGCATCCCAATCGCAAAGCTCCTCTGTGATCGCTGAGATCGCCTCAATGGCGCAAAATGTTGCTCCGGAATCGGCGCTCCCTCTTTTGAAGGTTCTCTCCGGGAGAGATGATTTGCAGGAAGATCCGCATATCCCGCTACTCATCTGGTGGGCCTTCGAAGCACACGCCGAAGATGGCTGCGAAGAAATTCTCGCGATGGCTGCCAACGCGGATACGTGGGAGTCGAAAATCTTCCGCGAGGTCATGGGAGAGCGCCTCGCTCGTCGCTATGCGATGGCCGGAGGTGAGGAAAACTTGCTCTCCGCTGCTAAGTTGCTTGAAACCGCTCCTGACGACGATGCCAGGCAGCGACTCATGACGGGAATCCAGCTCGCTTTCCAGGGAACAGCGATGCCGGAGTTGCCCGATGCGCTTCAGGCGCAGATGGACGAGTTTGCGAAATATTCCGGTGCCAATGGGCTCGCCATTTCCATTCGCCAGGGGGACAAAGAGGCATTGAAGAAGGCGATCAGTCTTGTGGGCTCATCAAATTCAAATCCTATAGAGCGGCTCGAACTCGCAAAAGTTTTCGGTGAGATCAACGACCCGTCAGTGGTTCCCACTTTGCTGAAGATCCTCTCGCTCGATCAGCAGAGTGCACTCAAGCGGGTTGCGCTCCAGTCTCTTGCCAAGTACGACGACATCAAGATCGCGAATACGGTTCTTGGACGACTCGGTTCGACCTTGCCTCGTGAACACGAAGTCGCTTCAACGGCTCATCGCGTTCTCGCCGGTCGGGTTGACTGGGCAAAAGAGTTTCTCGGTTACGTCGACCGTGCCATCGTCAAAGCTCGCAATGTTTCCACCGACGTCGTCCAGCTTCTGGCCCAGCACAAAGACCCCGAGATCAATGCAGAGATCAAAAAGTTTTGGCCCAATTCGGTCGCGGCGAGTTCGGAAGCAAATCAGAAGGAGATCGCGCGGATCAAAGCCATTGTTTCCACAGGTGAGGGCGATCCTGCGGCAGGAAAAACGCACTACACGTCGCGCTGCTCTGCCTGCCATAAGTTGTTCGGCGAGGGATCTGATATCGCTCCTGATCTCACTCCCTATGAGCGAGGCAATCTGGATTTCTGGATTCCAGCGATAGTCGATCCGAGTCTCGAACTTCGGGAGGGCTATCTGCAATACGTTGCGAATATGAAAGACGGTCGCATCCTCATTGGCATGATGCGTGATCAGACGCCCCAGACAGTAACACTGCAGGATCTCGCTGGACAGGAAACCCTGCTTTCCCGGGCCGGCATCGAGAAACTCGAGGCATCACCCGTTTCCCTAATGCCGCCCGCTTTGCTCTCTGGGATGAGCGATGAAGAACTGAGGGATCTGTTCGCGTATCTGATGAAAGTGGCGGAGTAATCACGGCTCTTTCGAGGTTCTGTAGCTGGCCTTAGCTACAGGATTTCGCTTGCATCGAGGGTTAAGTGAAAACGATCACAAAAGTTGGGCCCCTGTAGCTGGCCTCTGTGAGGCCGGAGTGGATGTCCATCGAACAAAGGACGCACAATGCGAGGCCAATTCGGCGTTTCGATATCAGACCCGAAGTCGCCGATGTCAGAAAAGCCCATGTCGTCGGCGAAAATGACGACTGTATTCGGTCTCTGCGTTGCAGCATCCTAGATTTCAACAATTGCCGGGAAAAAGAAGAGTTTGAATAGGAATATTAAGGGACAAAAAGTGATTCCACATCCTTATCCGAACGAATGCGCGGAAAGACCGCGATTTCATCGAGGCGACCGTGAAAGGCATTCGTGCCCTGACAACTGCCGCCAAAGAAGAGGGTGTCAGGTTGATTGGTTTCATCGACATCGAAGCAGCCAACTCGTTTTCCATTGAGGTAAACGAGAGCGGAATCGCGTTCGCGAACGAAGACGAGCTGATTCCATGTCCAGCGTCTGATCTCGTGCTCTTCCGAAACGGGAAAGCCATCGAAGCCTTTTCCAAAATAGACAAGGCGACGTTTTCCATCGATATCTTTGAGGCCGACAGCATCGCCGCTTTTCATGGATCCGTAGTCGTGACCGCGCGAGAAGAGCACTTCGGGCTCTTCAAGTATACCATCTGGAGAGCCGCTCCAGAACCAAAGCGAAACCGCATACATCAGACTCTCCAGATTGGGGACGCGAGCAGCAAGCCGATCTCCTGCAAAGTGTGCCGCCCGGTTCAATCCCGCATCGGTAAAGGCTTCGTGTCGCGGTCCCTGGAGGTGGAAGAGCACCTTCGGTTCATAAATCGCGTCGATCCCGTTCGGTGATGCATCGACAGCATGAGGTCCCGCGAATTCGTCGAGCCGCCAGTAAGCAGCCGGCTCCATCGCGAGGATTTTTGCGGCAGCTGAACCCTGTCCTGGGCGCCGATCCGTTCGTGGCTTTTCCGTCACGCTTTCCAGAAGCTGGATTGCAGCCTCGGCGATTTTTGGCTCCGCTTCGACCTCGAGTCCCGCAGATCGAGCCGCCCACGTGTTGTAGCCCCCTAGCAGATGTTGCTCAGGAGGGGGAATGTATCCGTCGCCGCCATTGGCCAATTCGATGACCATGGTGTGTTTGGTAGGGCTCGCGTTGATGATTTTCAGCCCCGTGAGTGCGTAGGTTTCATTGGGTGTTGTCGCGATAGAGATGTTCTCGCCGAGACGAAGGCCTTGAACGACAATCTCGGTTTCCTGTTTATCGTTTAACAGGATCTGCTCACGAGCATAGATTTCCTCCTTGGTTTTGGGAAGTCTGTCGCCGAGTTCATCGACAATCTTCTGGGACCAGGCGAGTAGCTGCTTATCTGGTGTTCGATACGGTAGCGTCTTGCGAGTTTCGCCCATCGCGATGGATGTGGGTGATTCGTATTCGATTTTCTCATGCGCTTCGATGGCGAGATCGAACATGCCGCTTGCGTATTCCTCGATGGTCCATTGCTGATTGGGATCCTTCCGATCCCAGCTGGCTTCGTAATCGTGTCGCCAGATGTCGCCGCTGCACCCGTGGGACATGGCCGCGACAAAACTGTCATCATCCGGAGCGATCTTGTTCTTGAGCGCCTTGCAGAAAAGGCCAAAGTAATCGGCGCTGATATCGCGATCTCCGAAGTAATGCATCGAGAAATTCGCAAGAATGCCGAGTGGTTTTCCGTCATCCGTCTGGATCGAGATGAGACGCAGCATCGGATCTTCCGGCCCAGTCTTTCCGGTAACATTGTCCCAGTTCGATCCGGCATGCATATTGGCGAGGCCAGTAAGGTTGCCGAAGGGGTCCTCGGTCACCTTGCTGGGATGCATTGCCCAACGACGCAGGGCTGTGTATTTGTCGGCATCGATTTCGCCCCAGCCGATTTTCGCGGGCTGCATGTTTTTCAGGGGGGCGAGAATGGCTTCGACCAGTTTCTTCTTTAAAAATAGCGAGTAGATCGGATCAGCATCTGTTCCCAGCGCCCCCATGCAAGAGCCTGCAGTATGGGTGTGGGTCGCCGAGATCAGAATCCGATCCATTCCGATGTCGGCCTTTTCCGCCGCCATCTTTTTCGCCTCATCGAGAAGGGAGCGAGGCATCATGCAGCTATCGACCACCACAATCACGAGTTTTTCTTTTCCGTCGGAAAACGCGAACGAGCGCGCGCTGAGCGGTGTCTTGATCTTGTCGACCGAGCGACTCGTCATGCTTCCGTTTACAATGACAGGAAGGGTCTTTGGAGTGACGTCGGTATGGGCAGTGCCAGCAAGAAATTCTGCGAAGGCGATGCCTGAAGATAAGCAGGCGAGGAGGCAAATGAGAAACAAGCGCATGGACTGAGCGTAGGGAGCCAGTCGGCTCTATAGCAAGATCGCTTTGTCAGCATGGTTGGCGTATTTGTGTCAAAGAGCGTCGGCACAGCGCATCCCATCGAGGGCGGCGCTGACGATTCCTCCGGCGAAACCGGCTCCTTCGCCGCAGGGGAACAGGCCCGGCAACTGGGGGTGTCGGAGGCTGCCCGGGTCCCTGGGAATGCGAACTGGAGAACTGGTTCGGGTTTCGAATCCGATCAAGTTGCACTCGTCACTGATGTAGCCTCGCATTTTATTTCCGAAGAGACTCAGGCCTTCTGCCATCCGGTCGGAAATGAAGTCGGGTAGCAATTCGTCGATTCGTGATTCGGTAAGTCCAGGTTTGTAGCTGGTTTTCGCCAGCGTTTTGGAATCGCGTTTTTTCAGGAAATCGATGAGGCGCTGAGCTGGGGCGACCTGACCACCACCTCCGGCGCGCTTTGCGAGTTGTTCCAATTGCTTTTGAAAAACAATCCCGCCGAGAACGCCATGTTGATTGGTAAGATCCACGATGTCTTCCGGTTCGATCGTGACAACCATGCCGCTGTTGGCGAAGGGGGAGTCGCGCTTGGAAAGGCTCATGCCATTGACGACGACTTCGTCATTCTCGGTGGCAGCCGGGACGATGAATCCGCCCGGGCACATGCAAAAGGAGTGCACTCCGCGATTCCGAATCTTCGTGGCGAGACTGTAGCGTGCTGCGGGAAGGAAGAGTGGTCGTTCCTTTCCTCGTTCGTAGTGATATTGCAGGCTGTCGATGAGCGGTTGGGGATGCTCGATACGGACTCCGACGGCAAAGGGCTTTTGCTCCAGCAAAATTTCGTGCCGATCAAGCAGGCGGTATATATCCCGGGCGGAATGACCCGTTGCAAGAATGACAGCGCGGCCCGTGATTTCCTCGGCATCATTGATGACGAGCCCCTGCATTTTTCCATTCTCGATGAGAAAGTCAGTGACCTTCGCCTCAAAGCGAACTTCGCCCCCGGCATCAATGATGGATTGCCGGATTGCTTTGACGACGTTGGGGAGAAGGTTTGACCCGATGTGCGGATGAGCGTCGATGAGGATACGGGGCGGTGCGCCATGGGCGACAAAGGTTTCGTAAACTTTTCGGACCGGGCCGCGTTTGGTGGCACGAGTGTAGAGCTTGCCGTCGGAAAATGTTCCAGCTCCTCCTTCACCAAAGCAGTAGTTGGAATCTTCGATAACGCGGCCTTCACGGAGCAGGGGCGCCAGGTCAAAGCGTCGGGCCGAGGCATCTTTTCCCCGCTCTAGAACGATCGGCTTCCATCCGCGTTCGATTGCTGTGAGGGCTGCAAAAAGTCCCGCTGGTCCGCTCCCGACGATGAGGACGGTTTTAGCTATGTCACGTAAGGAAGGGAGAGAAACGGTTGGCTCAGGTTCAGCTGGAAGCTCGGCATCGAGACCGACTTCGAATCGCAGATTCGCTTTGATCTGCGGTTTGCGGGCGTCGATCGAGTGCTTTCTCAATCGCAGCTCGCGTATTCGGGACGGAGGAATGCAAAGCTTGCGGGCGACGGCTTTTCGCTGCGAGCTCTCGTCCTCGGACTGTTCGATTCTGAGTGCGACGTCGACGAGGATCGGTTCGGATGCTTTTTGCTCAGTCATCGCCGCTCGACTTGTCTTCCTCGTTTGAAAAAAGAAAGCCGGTGAGGGGACTCGTAGCCGACGCGGAGCTGGCTGCTTCGGGGATTCCGCCTGATTCGTAGGCGATGCGCCCGGCTTCGACCGCGAGTTTGAAAGCGCGCCCGACTTCGGTGGGATCGTCTGCAATCGCGATGGCGGTATTTACGAGAACGGCATCGGCACCCATTTCGAGCGCATCGGCAGCGTGACTGGGGCGCCCAAGTCCGGCATCGACGACAACGGGCACGGTTGCCTGATTCAAAATGATCTCGATTTGGCGGCGGGTTTCGATTCCGCGGTTAGAACCGATCGGCGCACCGAGAGGCATTACCGTGGCAGTGCCAACGTCCTGGAGGCGTTTCGCGAGGACGGGATCAGCATTGATGTAGGGAAGCACGGTGAATCCCTCCTTAACGAGAATCTCAGCAGCAGCGAGAGTTTCAATTGGGTCGGGGAGCAGGTAGGTAGGATCGGGGTGAATTTCGAGCTTCACCCATTTCGGCAGTCCCGCTGACACTGCAAGTCTCGCGAGTCGAACAGCTTCCTCTGCATTCATCGCCCCAGAGGTGTTGGGCAGGAGCAAATACTTCTCGGGATCGATAAAATCGAGAATGTTCGCATAGGGGTCACTTTCCCCGGACAAGTCGGCACGACGAAGTGCGACGGTGACGATCTCAGTTCCAGAAGCCGCGAGCGCGTCGCGCATCGCTTCGTTCGACGAAAACTTTCCGGTTCCGACCATGAGCCGGGAATCGAAAGTGCGATCAGCAATCTGGAGTTGTTCTGGCACGATTGTAAAACGGTTAAGTGACGGACTTGACAGGGTTGGATCGAAGACGCAACCACTTTTGGTCGGGGAACTTTACGTTGTCCCGTCTATTCCTCCACCAAAACTGTCTGGAGGGGGCACAAAAAACCTCTCCGTCGTTTCGGAGAGGTCTTTCCGAACTGTGCAAGATGCGAGACGCACATTCCAGAACAACAACCAAGTAATGAGCCTGGAGGCAAACAGCAACCTCATTCAAACTTAATACATGGAGATTACTCTCAATTTTAGGTTGTTGCCTGTAATTCTTGCATTCTCTGGAAAAATAATTGTGGAAATTCTCAAAAACGATCAGGGTTAATTCTTAGGAGCGTTCCGAATTTCGGTGAGAAGAACGACTTCTTCGCTTGGGGCGTGCTCTTCTTCCGCTTTCTGCAGAGCTCCCATGAACATTTTGATCACGAGAAAGAGTACGAAGGCAAGAGTCAGGAAGCTGATGAATGCGGTGATGAAGTTGCCGTAGGTGAGAACGTTCACTTCGTCGATTTTGGACTCATTCTCAAGTAAAGCCCCTTCTGGAACTTCTTCTTTGAGAACGAAGAACTTATCGCTGAATAACACCATCTGTGATTCGACCGATGATCGGCATCAAGATATAGTCGATCAGGCTTTTCACCACGGTTCCGAAAGGTCCTCCGATAACAGTCCCCACCGCCGTATCGACCAAGTTCCCTTTGAATGCGAATTCCTTAAATTCTTTTAAATAGCGCCATGAGGATGGGGATTTTCCGCGGCTGGTTCAAGCTGAACCAGTTTAATAATGCTATGAGAAAATGGCTTTCTGTGACTCCTCAGAGAACCCACTGTTTCTGAACTCAGGATAGCTTGCTTTGGAATTCTTCCACGCTTTTCCAGACAGCAAGTAACGCAAGTACGGCGATTGCGATAACGCTGATCCAGAAGCCCGCGTTGTAGGCTCGCGAAGGGGCGAGTGATTTAGGTAGTCGGCGATAACGGAAATGAACGGTCCCGATGACGACGAGGAGCAAAATTGCTGCTGTGATGGCACCTCCAACCAGTACCATCCAAACGGGATCCTCGAATTGAAAAAACAGGACCGCCCAAAGTGCTGGGAAGAAAAATGCGAGTATCGCAATGGTCCGAGCTCTACTCTTGGGATCCCGATAGTTGATCCAGCCAACCGCACCAAAAGCATCGGAGAACTGTCGGCTCCAGGCGGCCAGCGCCGAAAAGAGGGTCGAGAACAGAACGAAGAATGCGCCAACCAGAAAGGCAATCTCGGCCCAGCCACCGAGTGAGTCAGTATACATGCGAGAGAGAGTTTTCACCATTTCGAAGCCTTTCGGCACGAGTCCCTGAGCATTCAGGATTGCGGCTCCCAGAATATAGAAGGCGAGCGTCATGAAGGTGTAAACCAGCATGGAAAGGAAAGCGTCCCAATACATGACTCGGATCCAACCTCGGGCGCGCCGATTCCATTCCTTGGAGTCATCGCGGGGTCCAGTCTTTGCGGCGTAGCCTTTTTCCAGCAGCCAGTAGTTGTAGGCCATGATCTCGTCACCGCCGACTCCGGTGATTCCAAATGCAGCGATGGCGACAGCGATATATTCAAGTGGGATTCCGTTCCAGAAGGAAAGGCCAAGCCCGATATCCTTGGCAGAAAACGCGAAGTCGGTAAATTGCACTCCTATAACACAGGCCACTGTGAAAATTGCGAAAAGTCCGATCATGACGAGCGAGACTTTTTCGATGAGCTTGTATTTTCCCCGGAAGATCAGAAGCGAAACGACTGGCGCGGTGATGCAGACCCAAGCCATGATTGACACTTGTGGGAAGAGAATGTTCAGGACAATTCCCACTCCGCCTATGATGCCGCCGACCTGCAGTGGCTTGATTGACATGAGAGCGAGCCAAAGCCATGTCGTCCATCGTCCTTTTCCGAATTTGGGTCCGGGGAGTTGATTGAGTGCTTCGAAGGTTGTTTCGCCGGAATGAATCGCGTGCTTCCCAAACTCCAACTGGACAAAGACCTTTACGAGACAACTCGCGAGGATCACCCACATCGCGACAAAGCCGGCCTCGGCACCAAGAGCAGTGGTCGCGATCAGTTCGCCCGATCCGACGATCGACGCCGAGAGAATGAATCCCGGTCCGAGATGTTTCAGCATGCCCTTGAAAGAGCTCGGTGGCTCTTCGATCTGGGAGGCGTCGAGTTGGTAGGGGTTTTCCACGGCGAATGGAAGCGAGGGTCAGTTGTTGAGTTACTGCGCGGCAGGCTCGGGTGCGGTTGCGGGGTTGGTAATCTGAGGCCAGTCGTCGGTACGGAAAGGAACAACAGGGAGGCCTTCGCGGCTCCTCAGGTTGGCGACAGGGTTCACGGCCCAGGCGTAGCGAACTGCGACTGGATTTTCAACGTCTGGCGATGTGACTTCGACTTTGTCTTTGCCAACGAGTTTGCCGGTCGCAGTGTACCAGATTTTGTCTTCGCCAGCGACAGCGAAGCCAACGGCGTCACGGGTATCGAAGGTGTATAGTGTGCTACCGACGTTTTCGAAGGTGAGAACTGCCTTTTTCCCCTGGATCTCCATGCTCTTGTAGCTGGGGCTCTGGTAGTGAACGGGAATCCCGTAGTCTTTCGCGAGAGCGATCCGGGCAAGGCGTTTGCCGACGTTCTGCTTATCGCGTGGGTGGATGTCACGGCCTTCTCCGATGTCGTAGATGACGGCCTGCCCAGTGTTGGGCAATGCGAGAGTGTTGGTCTGCGCCTCACGAAGTTCGGCCCAGTCGTTTTCGCCGGGGGTATCAACCTCGTCGCGGAAATCGGCAAGCTGAACCCAGTAGAAAGGAAAGTCACCTTGTCCCCAGGCCTTGCGCCATTCAGTAATCATGAGCCCGAAAAGATCGTCATACTGGTAGGCGCGACCGGCATTGCTTTCGCCCTGATACCAGATCGTGCCGCGGATGCCATATCCGATCGTCGGATGAAGAACGCCTGCCCAGAGGTTTCCGGGACGATGCTGACCAGCGAGGGTGTTGCGCGGGGCTCGAGGAGGATTTTTTCCGGCTGCTTTCGCGGCTTCTGCTTTTGTGCGCCACTCTGCCATTGCTTTCTCGTAGTCGAAAGTTTTTTCCGTTTCTACCCACTGGGCGATGTAGTCGTCAAAACGTCCATCTTTCTCGAGAACTCCTCGCTCGACCCAGGCTTCGGCAGCGGAGCCGCCCCAGGCATTGTCGATCAGGCCAATCGGTACGCCGAGGGTTTGGTGAAGCTGTCGGCCGAAGAAATATCCGACTCCGGAAAATTGTCCAACCGTCGCTGGCGTGCAGATGTCCCACTGGCCGTCAAAGTCATCCTGTTCTTCCTGTGTGCCAACCTGGGGAACGCTGATGAGACGAATGTTAGGGTAGTTTGCGGTTGCCTTTTCCAGATCGGGATCATAGGACTGATCGACGGACCACTGCATGTTGGATTGGCCGGAGCAAACCCAGACTTCGCCCATCACGATATTGGAGAGAGTGATCTTATCCGAGCCGGACGTGATCGTGAGGTTCATCGCGTGACTGGAGCCAGGAAGAGAGGGCAGTTTGGCTTTCCATCTTCCATCGGCGTCAGCCTTTGCTGCGATCGCTTTTCCAGCGAAATTGATGCTGACTCCGGCATTTGGCTCCGCCCAGCCCCAGATTGGGTTCTCCATGTCCCGTTGCAGGACCATGTGGTGGCCAAAAATGGAAGGGAGCTTCAGTTCTGCCTGCGCAAAAGTTGCAGAGAAAGAAATGGCGATAGCGGTAAGAAGAAAGGCAAAGCGATTCATGGAACGGGTTGTAAGGAAAACGTCGCAGGGGCGCAACCGTTAATGACAACGTTTTTGCGGCAATCCGAGAGGATTACCCATCGAGTTCGATAATTGCCTTTCTGAGGGTAGCGTCAGAGACTGTCTTACCGAATTTGTTCGGAACGTCTCCCAGTGCCAGTCGGTGAGTGATCCACGGTGAAGTATCTATGCGTCCGTTCTCGATCTGCGCGATGACATCATGGAGTTCTGCATTCGTAGCATTCCGGCTCGCGAGAAGAGAAATCTCCCGTCGATGGAAGTTGGGGTCGTCAAAACTGAGTTCGCCTTGAAAGAGCCCGACCAATACGATGCGGCCGCCATGAGCGATCAACGGAAAGGTTGCGGCCATGGAGTGTTGGCTCCCCGTTGCGTCAAAGATCACGGATGGTAATTTTCCTCCAAACGGCTCGCGGAGGGATTGCTCCAGATCGTTTTCCGGATCCACCTGAATCGTTTTCTCAACTCCAAAGCCATCACGGCAAAAAGCGAGACGTGATTCTGACAAGTCGGCGACTGCGATATCTGAAGTGTGGAGTTGGAGAAATGTGAGGATGCTGAGACCGATTGGGCCCGCTCCAAAAATGAGCACGGAGTCCGCGTCGTTTACCTGAGAGCGCCCGACAGCGTGCCGCCCGATTCCCAGCATTTCGACGAGTGCGAGCTGATCGGCACTGGCAGAAGTCGATGGAAGGAGCTTTTCGATCGGGACGTTGATTTCCGGTCGCATTCCGCCATCGCAATGCACGCCGAGGACCTGAAGGTCTTCGCAGCAGTTTGTTTTTCCGAGTTTCGAAGCAGGGGAATTGGGATTGTTGAGATAAGGTTCGACGGAAACAAGGTCTCCTATCGACAGCTCTGAATCACCGTTTAGTGAAATGATTTCTGCTGCCAATTCGTGACCGAGGATCCGCGGATACTCGAAGAAGGGTTGTCGACCGTGAAAGGCGTGGATATCGGTTCCGCAAACTCCGATGCGGCGGATGCGAACTCGAGCCTCGCCAATTGAGGGCTCGGAAAGCGGGTCAGGGACGGTCGTGAAGTGGCCGGGTGTTTCGAGGCTGATTGCGGGCATCTGGAGAAAACGGTGAACGCTCAACCTTGAATATTCAACGTCCAAGTTGTGCGGAGTATCGTGCGTTTTGGAATAGCTTACTTCGACTCCGAAGCCCCGGCCGGAGCCACCCGAATCGAGTGGTCATCGAAGTGAACATTGTTCACATAGGTGGTGACGCTGACGGAGGCCTCCGTCATGTTGGTGATTCGCTCAGATGTGAAGCTGCCTGCCTCATCATCATCTAGGTAAACTGTGAGAGTGCCGCCCTTGGTTCGGATAACAAGATTGTTCCATTCATCCTTCTATCTCTCGAGGTCGTGCTGCCGAACTCGGCTTTGCCGTCCGGTTGAATCTATTGCCCGTCCATAATCGTCTTGGCCTCCGAGGTGAATTTTCCGCTGACGGCTCCCTGGGGCAGTGTCATTTCTCCAGCCTGTGTCCAAGCCTCACCAGTCATGGGAGCAAAGAAGGAGCGATTGGTAATCGTCTGATTCTGAGAGAGGCTGTGTCCGGAATACATGAAAGTCAGGAGGAGAATGATGAAATGGGCTTTCATGTTGGAAATGATGATGACGGTATTTCTAGCTGACTGGGCAGGGGTTCAAATCGCGGAAAAAGTCGTTCCCCTTGTTGTCGACGAGAATGAAGGCGGGGAACTTCTCCACATCAATTTTCCACACGGCTTCCATTCCGAGTTCCGAGAAGTCTAACACTTCTACCTTTTTGATGTGGTTCTGTGCAAGGATCGCGGCAGGGCCGCCGATGGATCCGAGATAAAATCCACCGTGCTTTTTGCAGGAATCACTAACTTGCTGGCTGCGGTTTCCTTTGGCGATCATGACCATGGAAGCTCCATGGGATTGGAATTGCTCGACGTAGGGATCCATCCTGCCTGCGGTTGTCGGACCGAACGATCCGCTCGGCATGCCGTCGGGCTTCTTGGCCGGGCCGGCGTAGTATACAGGATACTGTTTGAAATAGTCGGGAAGATCTTTTCCGTCTTCGATCATCTCCCGCAGCTTGGCATGGGCGATATCACGGGCGACGACGATAGTACCAGTGAGTTCGAGGGCGGTGGTGACGGGATATTTGGAGAGCGTTTTGAGGGTTTCCTCCATTCCGGCATTCAGGTCCACCGGGACACCATGGAACTGATGGTCGCGCCATTTGTCCGGGATGTATTGTCCGGGGTTCGTCTCGAGCTGTTCGAGAAATGCTCCGTCCTTCGTGATCTTGGCCTTGGCCTGCCGGTCGGCAGAGCAGCTGACTCCGAGGCCTACAGGGCAACTGGCGCCGTGGCGGGGAAGTCGAATCACGCGTACATCGAGGGCGAAATACTTCCCTCCAAACTGCGCGCCGATTCCGACTGCACGGGCTTGTTTGAGAAGTCGCTGTTCCATTTCCACATCACGAAAGGCTTGCGCTTTATCACTGCCCTCCGTAGGAAGCTCGTCGTAGTAGCGCGTCGAAGCGAGCTTCACTGTTTTGAGCGTGGCTTCTGCACTTGTGCCGCCGACAACAAAAGCCATGTGATAGGGGGGGCAGGCGGAAGTGCCGAGTGTCGCCATTTTTCCGACAGCCCAGTCGACGAAGGTCTTTTCATTAAGTAGAGCCTTTGTTTCCTGGTAGAGGAATGTCTTGTTAGCCGACCCGCCGCCTTTGGTGATGAAGAGAAACTCGTAGGCATCTCCCTCGGTCGCATAGAGTTCGATCTGCGCTGGCAGGTTGCTCTTCGTATTTACCTCATCGAAGAGATTGAGAGGCGCCATCTGTGAGTAGCGTAGATTTTCCTCCTGATAGGTTTTCCAGATGCCGGCAGCGAGTGCCTCTTCGTCGTTTGCATCGGTCCAGACTTGCTGTCCCTTCTTGCCCATTACGATCGCTGTGCCGGTATCCTGACACATCGGCAAAATGCCGTGTGCCGCAATCTCCGCATTTCGGAGAAGGGTCAGCGCGACCATCCGATCGTTGTCTGTTGACTCCTCGTCGTCGAGAATCGCTGCGACCTGCTTGAGATGAGAAGGGCGCAGCATGAAGGAAATATCCTTCACTGCTTCGTTTGCGAGCCGGGTCAGCGTTTCGGCTGAAACCTTCAGAATTTCTCGTCCTTCAAACTCGGAAACTTCGATGCCGTCGGTCGTGAAGAGCCGATAATCGGTTTGATCGGGACCGAGCGGAAACGGCTTATGATAAGTAAAATCAGACATGGTGAGAGAACAGGTTTCGGAAACCTTCTCACCAGCATCTCTACAATGCAAATCCGGCTTCGAAATCCCTTAAGCCCGCTTTGGACGTGGCTGATCGGGATCAGAAATGTGTGCCCAGGTGTGGACGTGTGGAGCACCTCGGAAATACCAGACCATGTGTGGACCTTCGATTTTCCAGTTGTCCCAGACGCCATCTTTTCCGATGTCGTCGTCGTTATAGAAAGAGAGGTGGAGATTCTCCATCCCGCCTTTTTTGATGAGAGCCATCGACTCCTGGCGATCCACTTCGCGGAAGGGGAGTAGAAGATCATTGAGAACCTTGCGGACGCCGTCCTGCTGATCCAAGGTCATGTCTGCGAACGACAATCCGGGAAGATCGCCGGACTGACGCTTGAGTCTAATAGTCGCAGCGTTGTCACCGGGTGATTTGTCGAGAAGTGCTCGCTCCTGCTGTTTGCCGTCGAGCATTTGATAGACTTCGTTGGCTCGCTTTGCCTGAAACCAGTAGGCGTTGCCTTTGTGGTCGGGGCCTTCGTTGAAACTTCCTGCGGCGTGGCCGTAGAAGATTGGTCCACCGAAAGCTTTGCCCGCGACGGAGTTGCCGTCGATGCGGCGTGTCGTGTGTCGACCGGTCAGGACAAATTCAAATTTCTCTGTTCCCGGCTCGCCAAAAATGGCGATGGAGCTGTCTCCGAAGCCCTTCTTTCCGCTGTCGTGAACGACCTGCTTGTAGACCGTCTCGGCGTATTCATCGGAGTGGGCCTTCATGAAGATCTCTTTTACGATCTCATTCTGTTCGGCATTAAGGAACCTCCCGATTCTCTGCTCGGTGATGTGCCAGTTGTTCGAGATCTTCATCCGCAGAGGATCGTCGAAGTCGTAGACGAGCGGTTGCTTCTGGTCTTCGCTGAGGGAATCGTAGAGAGTTTTGACGAGAGTCTCGGCATTGGCAGTAGATTCAGCCCGGTTGACGGCTGGAGCAGCAAGGGCAGCAGCAGTGAGTGAGCTGCGTCGGAGGAAATTTCGGCGATCGATCATGAGGGTATGCGGACTAACGCTCTTAAATTCAAACCCCAGCATAGCGAATTGGTTTCGAAAATGGAAGTCCCAAGTCTCGCGTGTTTGCGGTGCCCGCTCACTCTTCGATGGATTGGAGAAAGGTGGTGATCAGGGTTTGATCGAGCTCGGATTTCGGAAGCGAGATACCGTCCGCCGAGTGGCACTGGAAGCAGCCTTTCTCAACAAAAAGAGTCTTTCCTGCTGGAGCACGACCTTTCGGAACGACCGTCTTCTGTTCGTGAGGAGGCTCGGCCTGAGTCAGGCTGATGAGGAAAAGAAGCGCGAAGAAGGCGAACGCGGGGTGGGGAAGTTCCCACTATAAAGTACACCTTTCGCTTTCAATCTGCAAAAGAGATCGGCCGAAAATAGACGGGCATAATTCGACTCAAAAATACCGGGTAAACCCTGTCGGGTCGAGCACCTGATCCTGTTGTGTCTGTAACGTTACACTGTTTTCAGTCCACCAATTCCTCGACCGCTTCGAGATAGGCTTGAAGAACCTCATTGGGTTGCAGCTCGAAAGAGGCTTTCAGATGGGCAACGGCGCTTTTGTAGTCGCCAGTAGCAACTTTCAGTTCGCCGAGTGCTCTTTTTGCATCAGCGGTGTGGTCGGGGAATGATGCCGCCTGCTCGAGTCGCATTTCGGCCTCTTCGATTCGGTCACTGGTTTCAAGATAACTGGCGAGAAGGATGAGAGTCTCGCCGTCGGTTGGATCCCGGGCGATCCAGTCTTCGAGTTTTTTGGCCGCTGCTTCCGCATTGCCGGTTTGCATTTCGACAATGGCATCGGCTCGGACAAGTCTGGCGTTTTCCTCCTCGTATATGGAACGGACTTTTTCGGTGAGAGTTTTTGCGTATTGAAACTCTTGTGTCTGGATGAGTATTTCCACTGCTTCGACAGCATTCGCAAACGGGACGGGCGGCTCTGCGGAGACCGCAACGAGATAGTTGGTGAGGGCGTCGTCGGGAAGGTTGTTTCTCGCAAAGAGGTGGCCCAGAGAAAGCGAGCCTTCTGGAGAGAGCGCTTCGCCGCGGCGAACCAATTCGAGGCTCGCAATCGCTTCCGTGTCTTTCTCCAGCCTGACAAATGCGTCGCTCTGGAGCAGCCAGAAGTTGAATGATGTCGGATCTTTGCTGATCAAGTTCTCGTAGAGCGAAAGCGCCTCTTTGGTTCGGCCAAGTTGCGACAGGGCTTGCGCTTGACCTGTTATCCATTGCCGTTCCTCTGGCTGTGTGAGAGAAGCGAGGCGGTAGGCATCGAGTGCAGCTTGTTGGTTGCCTTTCAAAGCGTGACAATAGCCTAATAAACCCATTGTAAGGCCTTCCCGTGAGCCGAGCTCCACGGCACGAACGAGATGGGAAAAAGATTCCTCCGCATTGTCCTGCTGCAGGCGCAGGATCGCGAGGTTGCGATGAGCGTCGCGGAAGTTAGGAAATTGTTTCAGGGCGCTTTCGAGCTGCTCAGCGGCGGCATCGAGTTCTCCTTTCTCAAATAGCAGGGAGCCGAGTTGAAAGGCGATTGCAGGACTGCGATCAGAAATGTCGGAATCGGTCAGGATCTTGATCGCCTTTTCCCTATCGTCCGCAGCCATGGCCTCAGCGGAAGCTTTGAGATAGGCCTCTTCATCGACCGTGATCGTTGGCTCAATGCGCGAATCAATTCCATAGCTTCCGGTGATGGATTTGCGAAAAGTCTCTGACTTCCAGAGCGGATCGATCGGAAGCGAACTCCACGGTTTCTCCGGCTCGGCCGAGGCGAGCACAGGCAGAAACACGAGGCTGATCAGAAGAGCTCTCATTGGCGCAACAGCAAGGGCCACCGGAAGAGGGCGTTTACATTTCGGCCGTCTTTGTTGGGAACAGAAAAGCGTGACTTCGATGCAAATGATCTCGCAACCGCGACGAGCTCGGCGTGGGTGCTATCGAGCATACGGCGAACGCGGACATTTCCCGACGAGGTAATGAGAACTTCGAGGGTGACTTTCCCCTCTGTGATCCCCTGGTCTGACAGGGACTTGGGAAAATACATGGCCGGACGATTGATGAGTTTCGGCCTGTTATCGAGTTCGTGGGAAAAGAATGTCATTTGAGCGCGCGGTGATTGTACTTCGCGAGCGAAGTCTGCACTCGGTAGGCGAAGATCGAAATCTTGATCGATTCTGGCTTTGATCGGTGGCGCGACAGGATCGAGAGCGAGCTCCAACTTGGGTAACGCTTCCTCGGGTGGGGGAGGTGGCGGCTCCTTCTCTGTGGGCGGCGGTGGCGGGGGAGCGGGAAGCGGAACAGGTTCCACGGATTCGAGGGTTCGTATCGTCAACTCTGGCCCGACAGGTTGCTGGGCGAGACGAAGTCCCGCGAGAAAGACAAGCAATCCTGCCGTCAGGACGACAGCGAAGAAGGCTCGGATGATAATCCGAAACGGGGATTGCTTTCGAATTCTATTCATTGCTTGTCGAAACAAAAACGCGGGTTGCTCCGGCCAGCTTGGCCTCGTCGAGAACGCGAACTGTATTCTGGGTCGGAGTATCGCTGTCGGCTTGAATGATGACGGGGATGTCGTCAGTGGAAAGCAGACGCTGGACGGTCGATCGGACGCCGGAGACTCCGATTTCGCGCCCTCCGTAGTAGACCTGTCCTGCTGGTGTTATCGCGATGAGGACGCTGTTTTTCTCGAGGTCGCTTTGCGTAGCAGCGCGAGGCTTGTTGATCTCTACTCCAGTCTCTTCAACAAAGACGGTCGTGACGATGAAGAAGATCAGGAGGATGAAAACCACATCGATCAGCGGCGAGATATTGATCTCGCTGGTCGTTTCGGAAGTTGTTTCTCCGAATCTCTGGAATCGTCTTGGCATCAGGTAGGTATTGTCTTTTAAAAAGGAAACGCCGACTTCAGTCGCCGAAAGGGTGGCTGGCGGCAGCTGAACCAGCCGGTCCCGGATTTTGAAGCAACGCGCTTTGGAGGCGCGAGTAGCGGAGCACGAGTTCGTCGTGTCGACTCTTGAGCCAGGCGCAAATGATGAAGGTGGGCACACCGATGATGAGTCCGGTCTGTGTCGTGATGAGTGCTTCAGAGATGCCGGCAGATATGACATCGATAGGGGCAGCAATTGCTTCGGCGGACATTCCCCGGAAGGTTTTGAACATGCCGGAAACCGTCCCCAGCAATCCGATCAGGGGCGCCGCACTGATGAGGAGAAATGCAAATGGGAAGCGTCGTTCTGACTTTGCAAAAAGTCGTCGAGCGATTTCGGCAAGACTGGTAGCTCGGTCACCGGACCGGGAGAGATGAAGGTTCAGCTGTTGAGGAACGGCTGCAGCTGGGTCCGGAGTCATGAGCAGGTCTCTCCAGCTTTCGGGTGATAGAATCGGCGCATCTGGAAGGCGGGTAGCACTCCAGAGCGAGAGGAGGGCGAAGGCAATGCCAAAAGCAAGAGCTACCAGCGCAAAGAAGACCCAACCACCCTCATCAGCGAGGGTGGCGATCTCTGCAGGTATGGTCGTGAAATCGATCATATGGATTCGAGTTCCGACGTATTGTCTTTTTCACCTATGCCGTTGAGAAAGGCGAGGCTCACCATTTCCATTGTTGCCTTGATGCCCTGCACCTTTCGGGAAAGCAGTGCGTGAAGAATCAGGGCAGGAATGGCGACGATGAGTCCGAACTCGGTCGTGACGAGTGCCTCGGAAATGCCGGAGGCAAGATTGCGAGCGTCGCCGGTACCGAAAAGATTGATCAGTCGAAAGGTTTCGATCATCCCGGTGACCGTTCCGAGTAGACCAAGTAATGGGGCAGTGGCGGATGCGATTGCGATGAATGGGAGGCCGCGTTGGAGGGAGGGTTGTTCCTCGAGAAAGGTTTCGAACATGCCCTCCTCGAGGTCGTCACGATCCCGACCGGCCAAGGTAACGCCGCGATGGAGAATGCTTCCGGCGGGGTGAGAAATCGTCACGCATTCATTGAGGGCATTCGCCTTTTCGCCAGAACGAACCAGATCAATAATTACCTGAACCCGGGACGAAGTGAGACCGCGAATTTTTGCCAGTTGAGTCCATTTGGCGATCGCGGCAATCAGAGCGATCGCAGCGAGCAACAGAATGGGGAAAATCCAGAAGCCGCCTTGTTTGATTCGAGCGAGAAAGCCCGTTTCGGTTTCGGCCAGGGAGAGCGCCGATCCGAGGGTGGGGTCGACAGTAGGAGACGCCGAACTTCCCCCGATCAGTTTTTCGACTTCTCCTCGTGAAACAGTTCGAGGAACCCATCCGGCACGAAGATCGGATTCGGTTTTGATGATTCCGGCTGAGTTACCTGCTTCAGGCAGAAACCATTGAACGGGTCCTGCTGCGACGACGGTGCCATTTTCGAAAACGCCCACTTCACTGACGGCTTCTCCGGAAAACGTGCTTACTGTTCCTGCCTGACCGAGAACTTCGAGGGCCTCTTCTGCCGCTTGGAATTTGTCGGGAAGAGTCGGCGTTCCCTGCGGCTGTCGCTGTTCCTGTTTTCTGGCAAGACTTCGAGAGGCTTCGTAGGTTTTTTGAAAATCGAAGAGCAAGCTTTCGAGATAGATCTTCTCGTCTCTCCAGGTTTTCAAGTCAGCTTCGGCCCGGGAAAATTCCTGCTCGATTGATTCTGCGCTGGCTCGGGCAATGTCGGCCTTTCGACGTGCGTCACGGAGGTTAGCGGCAATCTGATTCGCTTCTGCCGAAATCTCTGGTTTCTCTTTGGTAATGAGTTCCCGGACAGTTGCGAGTTCTTCGAGGGCGGTTTTCAGATCAGTGTCGATA
>Ga0055584_100001860_pt1 | contig 20757 bp, 36 predicted proteins | sample OSDHelmetaG_FD_58716 | JGI IMG/M metagenome (GOLD analysis project Ga0055584, IMG submission 58716) | Pelagic marine sediment microbial communities from the LTER site Helgoland, North Sea, for post-phytoplankton bloom and carbon turnover... | ecosystem: Environmental > Aquatic > Marine >...
TGACAACATCAAACGGTAGTAGTATTTCAGATTTTGCTGTAATTACTATTACTAATGTTACCAACACAGTCTTATTTTGTGGATAGATAGTTATGGCAACTACCAGAAAAAAGGGTATGGGCATTAAAACTTCAGTTAAGTCTGGTAATTTTAGAAAGACTAAATCTGGAGCAGGGATGACCACGAAAGGTGTCAAAGCCTATCGTAAAGCCAACCCTGGTAGTAAATTGAAAACAGCAGTAACTGGAAAGGTTAAAAAAGGTTCTAAAGCTGCTAAGAGACGTAAATCATTTTGTGCACGTAGTGCAGGACAGATGAAGAAGTTTCCTAAAGCAGCTAAGAATCCTAACTCAAGGTTACGTCAGGCTCGTAAGAGATGGAAATGTTAACATGGAAGATAAGGTGCAAGAGACAGTAGCGGTTCATCAAGTTGAAATAGACCATATGAAGAAAGATATAGACCATATCATTTTGAAGGTAGACAAGATGGACACTCAGATAGACCGTATAGAAAAGGCTTTATCTGAACTAAGTGGTGGCCGTAAGGTTGCTTTGTGGATGTTTAGTGGCCTCGGCGTAATCGCTGGAATTGTAGCCACTTGGTTATTTAAATAAATTACGGAGATTGAGATGGTTGATAAAGTTAAAAAGAAAAAAGTTGTTAAAAAGGCAGTCACTAAAAAAGTTGTAAAAAAGAAAGTTCGTATGCAAGACAGAAAAAGTGGTGCCGCAGGATTAAATAAAGCAAGAAAAAAAGTTGCTACTAAAAAGAACGCTACTAAAAAAGTTGCTACTAAAAAAGCTGTTAAAAACAACACTAGTAAAAGTAACACTAGTAGTCCGTTTATGGAAACTACTAAAAAAGGAAACTTTAAAGACCGAGCAAAAGAAGGATTTGGAACTAAAAAGAAAGCTCCTGGTACATTAAAGAAAATAGCTAAAGTAGCTGGTAAAACTTTAAGGTCTCCAGTTGGTAAGTTTGGTATTCCAGGTGCTCTTGCAACAGCGGCTTATTTTGGGTACAAAGAGTTTGCTGGCAAAAAGAAAAAACCTGTAGCTAAAAAACCAACACCTAAAAAGAAAGCACCACCTATTAAGAAACGTAAGCTATCTCCAGGTGAATCTAAGATAAGAAAATCTGATATTATGGGTGGTAGTAAAGGTAGATTATCAGGACCTAAAGGACCATTAGGTGGTAAGCTTGATAAAAGAAAGAAAAGCACTGTGGTCAAAAACAGAAACAAACGATTTAACCCAAGAAAAGCTAATCGTGCAGGTCAGAAATTTGGGCAACGTTAATTTAATAATTTTATAGGAGAAGGAAAATGGCAGTAGTAGGAAATAGACGAATCAGAGATAAAGCTGGTTCAAAAAATTATAAAGGGACAGCTAGAGGTGATGATTTTCAAATATCAAAAGCTCAAAAACAATTAGATGCAATAAATGCTAAGATTAATAAAAGAGGTGATAAAGGTAAATATATGCCTTTTGAAAACCAAAAAAGCAAACTTGAATCTAAAATTAGAGACCTTAGAGGTGTTGCTAAAATGGATTTGAAAAAAAATCCTCTTAAAATTAACAATAGAGGTATGACACCTTCTAGAACGTTAGCTAAAGGCGAAGAAAAAATAAGAAGTTCTCAGATGAACAGAGGTATGCCACCAGCATCAGCTAATCCAGAAGTTAAGAAAAAGAAAGCAAGAAGAAATGCTGCAGGAACTATGGGTCAAATGGCTTATGGTGGTAAAGTTAAGAAAATGATGGGTGGCGGTATGGCTAAGAAATATAAGCATGGTGGTAAAGTTAAAAAATGTAAAATTGATGGTATAGCAAGAAAAGGTAAAACTAGAGCAGCAAGGAAAAAGTAATTATGATGAAATGCAGAGGTATGGGTAAGATTAAACCAATCGCTTTTAAGAAAGGCGGTAGTACCAAAGATGCGTGTTATCATAAGGTGAAAGCTCAATATAAAGTTTTTCCAAGTGCTTATGCTTCTGGTGCTATTGCCAAGTGTAGAAAGAAAAGAGGCGGTAAAAAATAGTGGCTGTCCGTAAGACTAAAAAAGGTCTTGCTTTAAAAAGATGGTTTAAGGAAGACTGGAAAGATGTTAAGACAGGTAAAGCCTGTGGTCGTAAGAAAGGTGATAAACGTGGTACACCTTACTGCAGACCTAGTAAACGAGTGTCAAGCAAGACTCCTAAGACATCAGGAGAAATGACGGCAGCTCAAAAGAAAAAACGTATTGCTCAAAAGAAAAGACTTGGGCAACCAGCTGGTAAGCCACGTAGAGTATCAGCACTTAGAAGGACAAAGAGGAAGAAAACATAATGGCGACATCAGGAACAACAACGTTTAACTTAGATTTAAACAACCTTGTAGAAGAAGCATTTGAAAGATGTGGTGCTGAGATGCGTACAGGGTATGACTTACGTACTGCTCGCAGAAGCCTAAACTTACTTACTGCAGAGTGGGCTAACCGAGGTGTTAATCTTTGGACTATCGAAGAGGGTAGCTTATCTCTTACTGAAGGAACTATTACCTATAACTTACCTACTGATACGATTGACTTGATTGAGCAAGTTATTAGGACAGGTACAGGTACTAACCAACAAGATATTAACATCAATAGAATATCAGCTCCTACTTACGGAACAATACCTAATAAGAATGCAACAGGTAGACCCGTTCAGGTATGGATAAACAGACAAGCAACACAACCGAATATAAATGTATGGCCAGCTCCAGAAGATAACAGCTATACATTTGTCTATTGGGCACTCAAAAGAATTGAAGATGCAGGCACAGGTGTTACCACACAAGATATACCATTTAGGTTTTTACCTTGTTTAGTTGCAGGACTTGCATTTTATTTAAGTTTAAAAATACCTCAAGCAGGTGATAGAACACAGTTTTTGAAACAAGAGTACGAAGAGCAGTGGACATTAGCTTCAACTGAAGATAGAGATAAAGCTACTCTAAGACTCGCACCTCGTAGACAGCACATATAGGAGAGAAGATATGCCACAAGATATAAAAGGTAAAAAATATATATCAGCAGAAAAGTTAGTTAATAGGAGAAAGCCATCAGTTAGAAGACCTATAAAGAAAAGAGTAACAACTAAACCTGAAAAGAAGTTTCCTGATTTTGATGGTAATAACAAAATAACTCAAAGAGATATTTTAATAGGTAAAGGAGTTGTTAAAGCAAAAAAAGGTGGTTCAGTTAAAAAGAAAGCTGTTAAAAAAGCTTTTAAACCTCATATGATGTATGACAAAAAGACAGGTAAGGGTGTAAAAGCTCCTACCATGGCTAAACATTTAGCCTTAAAGAAAAAAGGTTATGGTCATACTAAACCTAGGAAAAAGTAAATGAGTAGTAAATACGCTTCAGCAAAACATACGATTGCCGAGTGCGACAGATGTGGCTTTCAATATAAGTTAAAGGAACTAAAAGACTTATTTATAAGAACCACAGAAACCAATATAAAAGTTTGTAAGGAGTGTTGGGAACCAGACCATCCACAGAACATGCAAGGTATGTATCCTGTAGATGACCCTCAAGCAGTAAAAGACCCAAGACCTGATAAAAACTTAGAAGAGCAAAGAGATTATCAATATGGGTTTAACCCTGTAGGACTCAATAATCCTTTACAATTAGAGGGATTAGTAGATAATTTAGAAAGTAACGGACAAATAGGGTTGGTTACTATTACAACAACTTAGGAGTAAATGATGAACAAAGACAGAAAAGGAGCTAAGGTAACTTACAAGCAACCTGAAAATGTTGCTACACCTAATACAGGTGGTTATCCTGAGAAGGATGTAAAGACTGAAGGTGTGGTTACTCGTGGTAACGGAGCAGCTACAAAAGGAACTAAAGCTAGAGGACCAATGGCATAATGACTTATACTGAGTTAGTAGCAGCAATCAAATCGTACACAGAGAATGACTATAGTACGACTGATGTTAATACTTTTATTCAAAATGCAGAGCAACGCATACATAACACTGTGCAGTTACCCGACCTACGTAAGAATGTAACAGGCACAATGACATCTGGTAATAAATATTTTTCTTTACCTAGTGATTGGTTATCTACGTTTAGTATTGCTGTTATAAATACTGACAACGAATACACTTATCTTTTGAATAAAGATGTTAACTTTGTGAGAGAGTCGTTCCCTGATACTGATTCAGGGTTCTATGGAAAACCTGAATATTATGGTATATTTGACGATAATACAATGATATTGGGGCCAACACCTGATGCTAATTACAGTGCTGAGTTACATTATTACTATTACCCAGAAAGCATTGTTACTGCTGGTAATACTTGGTTGGGGGACAACTTTGATACTGCATTGTTTTATGGTGCATTACTGGAAGCAGCTGCGTTTATGAAAGAAGACCCAGATACAGTAACTCAATACACAGCAAGGTATAGTGAAGTTATGCAGTTATTGAAAAACTTAGGTGATGGTAAAAATAGACGTGATGCTTATAGAAGTGGACAAGAGAGGATACCCGTAAGAAATGGATAATCAAGCAAAACTATTACAAGGTGTTGATTATGATGTAATTACTACATCAGACGGAGGGATGACACCTGAGCAAGTAGCAGAATTGTGCCTTGCTAAAATAATTTATGTAGGTGATGAGGCTAATCCTTTATTAAAGGAGCAGGCTCTAGCTTACAAAGATAGCATTAGACAAGTTCTAGTGTTTTATATGAAACAGGCTATAAAGTCTAATCATACAACTATAGCGAATAAACTGCATAAGGCAGGGCATTCTGAATTAACTAAACTTTTGGAGATATAAAATGGCAATTTCTCAAGCAATGTGTACTTCATTTAAAGTTGAGTTGTTGAATGGTATTCATGCATTTAGTACAACAGTGGCTCGTGGTAATACGAACGCTGATAGTTTTAAATTAGCATTATATACTTCATCAGCTTCTTTAGGTGCTGGTACTACAGCATATACAACTTCTGGTGAAGCATCAGGAACAGGATATACAGCAGCAGGTGCAGCACTTACAGCGGTAGCTCCTACATCATCTGGAACTACAGCGTTTTTAGATTTTAATGATTTAACATTTTCTACAGCTACAATTACAGCTCGTGGTGCGTTAATTTATAACGACACACAAAGTGACAAAGCAGTTGCAGTGTTAGATTTTGGTGCAGATAAGACATCTACAGCAGGAGACTTTACAGTAGTATTTCCTGCAGCTGACGCTTCAAATGCAATCATACGTATAGCTTAAATATATAAACTAATGGAGATGCAGCGTTTATTTTTTATAGCTATAGTTGTAATAGTTTTTGTACATACAGCTACAATACACGCTGCGGACTCAAATATATATTATAAAGACCAGCCGCCAGCATCAGCTATTTCACCTTCTATTTCTATTGGTGGTGCTATGGATGTTTGTGTAGTCGTAAGGACAGGTGCTATTGGTACAGGATTATTTAATGCGTCAGCTGGTATACACGTAGTTGACAAAAATTGTGAACGAATCAAACTCAGCAGAAGTCTTGCTCAACTTGGACTTAAGGTGTCAGCTACGGCTATCTTATGCCAAGACAATAGAGTTTTTACAGCCATGCTGGCTGCAGGAAGCCCGTGTCCTATAGATGGATTAGTGGGTAAAGAAGCGAAAGCTAAATACATAGAACTAGGAATAATAGATGAGAACAATAATATTGTGGGCAATCCTAATGTCTTGCATGTCAATATTGGTAAGCCACGCCGAGACGACTACTTCGGACAACCTACTAGATAACAATACATTTGACGAGAATACTAATGGATGGACCTTATCTGATTCTAATGTTAAGCGGGACGCTAATAGTTATAGTGATGCAGGTAACAGCCCTACTGTAAGATTTAAGGGTAAAACTTCTACCATATCTCAGTTAGTTAGCATGACTGGTATAGAAGAAGATAAGCAAATCAAATCATACACAGTATCTTATAACGGTTATGGTTGTGGTAATACTCCCAATGGTTGGTGTACTGCTGGTGCTGATGATACGATTACAACCAACATAACATTTACTGATGGTACGAACACAGAGATATCCAGTCATGTCATTGCTGTACCCTACGAAGATGGTTGGACTCATCACACCTTTACTAAGTCTATCAATGATACCTTTCTTACTGGTGATGTAACAATTAACTTTGAGTTGTCAGGTGTAGACACAGGTGATTCAACCTCATGGCTTGGACCAATCACAGATAACTATGAGTTTGCTATTACCTATGAACCTTACGTAGTTCCAGTTGTAGTTGAGCCTATCGCTGTTATAGAACCAGAGATTATAAAGCAAGAAGAAATAATTAAACCAATAGAAGTAATAAAGCCAGAAGAAAATATGGTTGGTGGTATTGATTTGTCTACTGAAATAACACTAGACCTTATCCAAGATGTTCAAATAATAGCTGAAATACCAATTATTGAATTAACTCCTGAGATAGGTGATATGGACATGGGTGTTGATATGAACATGGATATACCTACAGATATAAAAACAGATGTACCTGTAGCAATAGCTAATATAAATATACCTATTAGTGTACCTACTGTAGAAATTCAAGTTATAGAGGTTCCTTCTCAAATTGAGGTAACTCAAGAAATTCAAGAGATTCAAGAATTACCTGAAATAAATATTGAAGAGCCTATTAAATTAGAGCCAGAGATGGTTGAGATAGAAACCCCAGAAGAATTAAAAGAACCTGATATGCAGGAAGATATGGAGATTGCAAAAAATGAAGAGCCAGAAGAACTCTCAGAACAAGAGGCAGAGCCAGAGAGTAAAACAAATGATGACAGCGAGTTATCAGAGTCAAACGGAGGTGAAAGTGAATCAGAAGTTAAAAAAGAAGAAAAAAGTGACAAAGAGAAAAAAGTTGTCGAGAAAAAACAAACAACCCCAGACAAGAATAAATCAACTAAAACTACTAAGTCAGAAGTTGTGGCTGAAGTTCAAAAACCTACTACAAACGCTGATAACTTGGGGCAGATAAGCGTTATAAACTTACTTACATTGACCTCTATACCAGAAACAATTACAATTCAAGAAACAGTGTTATTAACACAGGAGATGATATATGAGCAAGACATTGATGCTTTCACCAGCAGTGCTACTTACGATAGTCTTATCAGTAGTTCCAGCAGCAGGTGGGTTCGTATGGTGGATGTCAGACCTAAGCACACGTTTGGTGGCTATGGAAGGTAAAGTAGCTGGTAGTGATACAGGTACACTAAATGATAGACTAACTACAACTGAAGAACGAGTGCAGTTTAATAGCGATAATATTGATGATGTTTGGGAAAGTTTTGAGAAAATGGATGTAGAAATGGGAGATATGGAAGACAAACTTTCTGCTTGGATGGAAAGAGAACTATCTAAAGTTTACGATATTATTAATGACAACCCTTTAGGAAACTAATATGGCAGGAATAGTAGTACCTTTAGACGGATGGGGACGCTCCAGTTGGAACGCTCTTGCTTATGGTGAAGGCTCTGTAAGTGTTAGTGCAACTGGGTCTATAGGAACCACTACAATTAGTGCTGGTGCTAGTGCATCTGTTACAGGTGTAGCTGGGACTACTACATTAGCCTCTGTTCTTGTTACTGGAGATAAATCAGGTGAAGTTTTAGGTAATGCCGCTACGGGTGCTGTCGGTACCGTAACTACAGTTGCAGAAGCAAACGCAGCAGTTACAGGAGTAGCAGGCACAAGTGCTTTAGGTTCAGAGGCAGTTGTAGCAGAAGCAAACGCAGCAACTACAGGCGTAGCTGGAACAAGTGCTTTAGGTACAGTAACCACAGTTGCAAAAGCAAACATAACAGTTACAGGTGTAGCTGGAACAAGTGCTCTAGGTACAGTAACTCAAACAACTAGCAATACCGTACCTGTAACAGGATTAGTAGCTACTACGGCTCTTGGAAGTTCAAGTGCAATAGGAGGAGCTACAGTATCTCTTACAGGTGTTAGTGGCACTTGTGAAACGAACGGATTTACATTAGTATGGGGCTTAATAGATACATCTCAAACACCGAATTGGAAAGATATAGCAGCATGATAATTGAAGCAAAAAAATTAAATGATGGTATAATACAATGTAAATATGAAGTACATCTAGAGTGTTCTAATTGTGGAATGAGTGTAGATGCAGAGGAGTATAAATCAGGGACTTGCTCAGATTGTGGTGCCACGTGGAATGGGAAGCAACACACCAAAATTCACGTTACAAGTGTTCCATTAGCAGGTAAATCAAGCTAATAGGAGAAAGAAATGGCTAGTTCATATTCAGACTTAAAAATTGAATTAATTAATACAGGTGAGCAATCAGGTAGTTGGGGTACAACTACTAACACTAATTTAGGCACAGCATTAGAAGAAGCAATCGTAGGTACTGTAGATGTAGCTTTTTCAAGTGGTACAGTAACTCTTACTTTATCAAACTCAAATGCAACACAATCAGCTCGTCATCTGAGACTTAATTTAACAGGTACATCAGGTGGGGCACAAAACTTAGTTGTTCCAGCGATACAAAAGAATTACTTAGTTAACAATGGCACAGCTGATACTATCACTATTAAGACTCCTTCTGGTTCAGGAATCGGAGTACCATCAGGTAAAACTATGTGGGTCTATAACAACGGCACTAATGTTGTTGATGCAGTTACCGCTGTAAGTTCTTTACAATCAGACGGTGGGGTAACAGTAGATAATATAACTATTGATGGAACTCAAATTGATTTATCCTCTGGTGATTTATTGATAGATGTTGCTGGTGATATTAATTTAGATGCCGATGGTGGTGATGTTTCATTTGAAGACGGTGGCACAGAGGTAGGCAGAATCAACATGGATAGTAGTAACCTGACCATTAGGTCAGCAGTTATTGACAAGGATGTCATTATTCAAGGAAATGATGGCGGTGCTAACATAACAGCATTAACATTAGATATGAGTGAAGCAGGAGCTGCTAGTTTCAATAGCACAGTCACAGCAAACGCTGGTGTGATAGTAGATAATATAACTATTGATGGCACAGAGATTGACCTAAGTTCAGGTGATTTAACAATAGATGTAGCTGGAGATATTATTTTAGACGCAGATGGTGGAGATGTAAAAATAAATGATGGTGGTGTTGCTATAGCAGAGCTAACTAATTCATCAACTGACTTCGTAATTAAGTCAGTAACTAATGACAAAGACATTATTTTTAAAGGTGTTGATAACAGTAGTGTGATAACAGCACTAACACTTGATATGTCAGCTGCTGGAGCGGCTACATTTAATAACGATGTTACTGCTTTCTCAGACGAAAGACTAAAAGAAAATATTGAAACAATACCTAATGCTTTAGATAAAGTATGTCAAATACGTGGTGTTACTTTTAACAGAACTGACTTTGATGGTGAAAAACAAATGGGTGTGATAGCTCAAGAAGTTGAAAAGATAATACCAGAAGTTGTAAAAGAAGATGATTCAGAAGATAAGATTAAATCAGTTGCTTACGGCAATATGGTCGGACTTCTTATTGAAGCGATAAAAGATTTAAAAGCCGAAATAGACGAACTTAAAAAGGGAAAATAGATGGCAATACCAAGTTCAGGGTCGTTAGCATTATCAGCTATTCAAACAGAGTTTGGGGGTAGTAATCCAATCTCAATGTCAGAATATTATGCTGGTGGTAGTAACGTACCATCTGGTACAACTGGAGACAGTGGGTCTATTCCTAGTAGTGGTGCGGTAGCCATATCACAATTTTATGGTTCTACTAATAGAGTAGCTATTGCACTTACTATTTCATCAACTACACAAAACTACAATATCTACAATAACAGAGGCGGTTCATATTCAGCAGGTAATTCTGATGTAACTTTAACCGTACAAGCTATTGTAGGTTCTACAGGGTCAGCTGGACTAACTACAGGTTCTGGTTGGACTTCAGGTGACACCATTAAAATTATTAACAATAACCAGATTGTAGGTAAAGGTCGTAATGGTGGAGCTGGTGGTGCTAGAAGTGGAGCAGGTGGAGGAGGTCAAGCTGGACAACCAGCTATTAGTCTATCATACCCAGTCACAATCCAAAACAACGGAGGATTTATCCGTGGTGGCGGTGGTGGCGGTGGCGGTGGAGCTGGTGGTAGCTACACACAGCCTGGACAAGGTGGCAAAGGTCAAACTCCAACTACAGTACAATTCGGTGGTGGTGGAGGTGGCGGTGGAGCTGGTCAACAAGGCGGTGCTGGCGGTGCTGCTGGGGGCACTAACAGTCAATCAGGAGCCACATCTCAAGCTGGTGGAGCAGGTAGCATAAGCGGTGCTGGTGGTGGCGGTAATGGTAGTGCTGGTAGTCAAGGTACTGACGGTGGTGGTTCTGGTGGAAATTTTGGTAACGCTGGTGCATCTGGACAAAACAGTAATCAGGCCTCTGGTGGAAGTGGTGGTGCGGCAGGAAAAGGTATTAATTTAAATGGTAATCAAGTAACATGGGAAGATGGACAAAGTAATGTCCAAGGAGCAGTGTCGTAATGAGTAATCCAATTTGTATGAGAGCATACATAGATAACAAAAAAGTTACTAACCGTGTGTACTTTGCAGGTAGCGAAGACGCTGAGGTGGTAAAAATTAAAAAACAAGTAACAGATGTATTTACCTCTGAAACTTTTCCATATGAGGTTCAAACATGGGGAGTAGATACAGACGGTAATGTTTTAACTTTTCATCAGTGTTCTTGTGAACCAGATTATAAAGATAGTAGTAAAATGCAAAATAGTCTTTTACTTGATAGAGATTTTTTGAGGTATATCTATAATTTAGATACTGCAACAAAAACTATAGAAATATTTTATAAGACAGGCCAAGTTTTACCCGTAGTTAATTTAGGTTCAGGTATAACTGCTTTATATATTACTGATATATGTAACTCAGATTTTGAATTACAACAAACACAAGCAGTTTATGCACAGGGGTCAAATGATGATATATGGGCATGGGCTCAGTCACTAAAATCTGATATTGTGATGCCTATATCAAAAAACAAAAAATTATCTCACGCAGATGATTCATTTAAGTTTCAATTTAATAGCTCAAGAGAATTAGTATCGGTATCTTTATTTACTCATTTAGAGCGTTATCAAGTGTATGGAGAAGGTGATAGTGTTTATGTAGAATATACTTGTGATTTTGCTGATGAGATTACTAACTTAGCTGATACAGAAATAGTACTACCTAAAACAGACAATCACGGTAATCGCATAGCTCAAAATGTTAGTAAATCTAATATTGGTGAGTATGTAAAAGTTCCTAAATCAGACGGAAGTGGTGGCTATGATAAAGTACTTCTTAAGGATTTATAACGACTTAGGAATAGGTCCTACACACGTTACAACTAGAACAGGGCATATGACTATTAGACGTTGGGGTATATGGTGTCCTTATTTTTCTATTTTGTTTTGTAAAATATTACCAGTGCAACAAGTGATGCATGACCATGAAGGTACATTTATATCTTTTATACTGTGGGGTCAATATAAAGAATTGACTTATGACCCTAATACAAAAGTAAAAGAAATAAGAAATCATAAGTGGGTAAACTTACTAACTCACAACAAATTTCACGAAATACAAGCAGAACAACCTGCTTACACTTTATTGTTTATGGGTCCAACAAAAAATAGTACTTCCGTTATTATTGATGATAGGATTATACCCGCAACAAGATTAATCAAAGGATATAGATGAAACTAGCAGACCACCATAAATTATTAGTATCCCAAGCAATTATGCACCTATTTACTATCATAGGTCTTTTTTATTTATGGGATATAAATTATTTATGGTTTACTTTAATTGGTATTATATTTTTTGCAAAGTTAGGTATAGAGGGATATTGTCATAGGTATTTATCTCATGGTGCTTTTACCATAACTAGACCTTTGCAGTTGTTTTTAAACACTTGTGCTATCTTCGGTTTACAAGGACCACCTATGATATGGGCAGCAAACCACTCTACACACCATAAGTATTCAGATGTAGACGGAGACCCACATCCTGCTGAGAATGGCTGGCGTACTTGGTTTTGGATTGGAACAGAAAAAAACTCTCAAATTAGTTCAGGTTTGATTAAAAAATTAATTAAAGATAAAGCACATGTATTTATTAAAAAGTACTATTACGTTATATACTGGAGCGTAGTAGTGTCATTTATGATAGTAAATATTAAACTAGCATTATATTTATTTGCTTTACCTGCAGTATACTCACTACACGCAGCATCGTGGGTTAATGTATTTGGGCATAAAATTGGATATAAAAACTTTGAAACTAATGATAACTCAAGAAACATACATCTTCCTTTTATCTTGATGCATCCATATCACAACAATCATCACGCTGACCCAAGCAACTTGACAATAGCTGTTAAATGGTATGAAATAGACCACATAAAGTTTTTAATAAATTTACTAAAAAAACTAGAGAGATTAAATGAGAGACCCCAGAGTAGTTGATAACTTCTTACCTTCTGAAGAATTTAAGTTAATAGAAGATATATTTTTATATGACGCAGGTCATATTTGGTTTCCTTGGTATTTTGCAGGTCATGTAGGCACAAGAGACACAAAAGGGAAGTCTGATGGGTTTTACTTTATGCATAATTTTTATGATAATGAAGCACGACTTAGTGAGTTTTTAGATACATTAGAAGAATTAATATTTTCTAAGATAAATATGCAAAAGTTAATTAGAGCAAAGGCTAATTTATTTCCAAAGACTGAAAACTTAATTACGTATCAAATGCACGTTGACCAGGATGAACCTCACAAAGGTGCCATATTTTATTTAAACACTTGTAATGGTTTTACTGTGTTAGGAGACGGCACAAAGATAGAATCTATAGCTAATAGAATGTTATTTTTTGATTCTAGTAAGCCACACGCTAGCACTAACTGTACTGACGTTCCTAGAAGAGTAAACTTTAACATTAATTACTTATGAAACAATGGAAAATAAAAACTGCTAGAGACCCACTATACCCTCATATTATTATTGATAATTGGTATACAGAAGAGGAGTTAGGTCTTATATGGAAAGAACTTGATTTTTATTCTAGTAGAGAGGTAGCCACTATTGAGAAAGCAGAGAACACCATTGTGGCTAAAGATTTAAAAGGAGAATCAAAGTCAAATGCTTTTCGTTTTTATCTATGGGATACCTACACAATCAAAGGTAGAAAGTTTTCACATATACTACAGGCTCTATATAAACAACAATCTGAGGAATTTAAAAAGATTGTAGAGAAAGCTATGCCTCTTCACCATAACAATTACATAAATACAAATACTGATTCTACTATGGTTAGTTATTATGACCATGAGCAAGAGTATAAATCGCACAAAGATAGCACACAATTTACTTTTCTTGTCTGGCTTTACAAAGAACCTAAGAAGTTCAAAGGTGGAGATTTTTGTCTTACTGAGGCTAATAAACGAATAAAGTGCATACCAAATAGAATGGTTATGTTTCCTAGTTATTTAGGGCATAAAGTATATCCTGTGAGAATGGATAGTGACGCAAAGTTTGGGGATGGTAGATACTGTGTAACACACTTTTTTAATTGGGAGGCTAAAAATGAAGGAGGTTAAGAATATAATTGTTCCTTGTTGGGTGTATGAGAATGACCAAGGTATGCCTGATGATGTATGTGATTATTTTGTAAACAAATATCAAAACGCAAAAACTACTAGTGGTAAAACAGATGGTAAAAATAAGGAGCTGATTGATAAAAAAGTACGAGATGTAAAAAAGATAGACTTACCGCCTTACACAGGTGTTACCTCTTACCTAATAGCTGCTGCATTAGATGCTAATTTTCAGAACTGGAGGTACGATATAACTTTTTGTAGTCAGTCTGAGTATTTAATATATGCTCGTAATGGTAAGTATACAACGCACGTAGATTATTCTTTTGCACAAAATCAAGAGTATGTTAGAAAATTAACATGTATTACTATACTAAACGATGGTTTTAAAGGTGGGTTATTTTACATACTTAATGGTAGTGGAGAGAAGTTCTTTCCTCCTCAGAAAAAAGGTAATATTATCGTATTCCCCTCTAGCACATTACATGGTTGTGAAACCGTATATGAGGGACAACGACATGCAGTAGTTGCATGGATGAATGGAAGACAATTCGTATGACAACAAATAAAAAAATAATTAGTAAAGTAAAAAAATATCTACAAGCAAGCGATAGTTGTGAGTCAAAAGACCTACTAAAATATATTGAAATTTTAGAAGAAGCTAGAGATATTCACGAACCTGTTGCTAATCCTGATGGAAATTGGCACGAACAGTTAGTCGCATTAGAACAAGCTAATCAATCATAAAAGGTGCATTTAGTATACTGTTGATATAAAATAAGGTATTATTAATATCGGAGTGTATTATGATTGGATTAATTGTAAATGGCTTAAGTAAAGCGGTTGGAGGATACTTTGAACATAAAGGCAAAGAGTCAGTCGCAAAGTCTGAATTAAAAATAGCCGAGATAGAAGCTAAAACAGCAGTAAAAAAGAAAGTTGCAGAAGGTAAAGTTGAGTGGGAAACCGCTATGGCAAAGGCTTCTGACGATTCCTGGAAGGATGAAGCATGGACGCTGACTTTCATTGCTATAATAATTTTTAGCTTCATTCCATACTTTCAGCCTTTTGTTGCTGAGGGTATACAATTCTTAGCTACATTCCCAGAATGGTTACAATGGTCTATAATGGCTAGTATTGGTGCTTCTTTTGGACTTAAATCAATAGGAAAATTTACTAAGTGATGATAAAAAGAATACACGTTAATCAACATGTTATGAAAAGAAATGCAAAAACAGGAGAAAGAGAGCCTGTTATAACTGTTAAAACTTCAAAGCAAAATATATACGGACATACAGTTGAAATAAAAGGAGCATCAAAAGTTGTATATTCTCCTGATAAACCACTATCTTGTGGTGCAAAAGTTTGGATGGAAACTAATGAAACTTGTATAATAGATAATGGCAAAGAAAGGCTAGAGGTTTAGTGATGTTTAAATTATCTAAGAAATCATTAGCTAAACTAGATGAAGTAAACCCTGATTTACAGAAGTTAGTTAAAAATGCTATAGGTTTATCAACTATAGACTTTGGTATATCAGAAGGAATGCGTACTAAAGAAAGACAACAACTATTATATAACTCAGGTAAAAGTCAAACTATGAACTCAAGGCATCTTACAGGACATGCAGTAGATGTATATGCATGGAAAGATGGTGCGGTATCTTGGGAGTTTGAAGATTATGAAACAATTAATATTGCTTTTAGTCAAGCATCAAAACTTACCAATACCCCTTATGTATGGGGTGGTTCGTGGAAATCATTTAAAGATGGACCTCATTTTGAATTAAAACGAGAAAAGTAATATGGCACTAAAAAAGCTTATATTTCAACCAGGAATAAACAGAGATAGAAGTAACTACTCTTCTGATGGTGGATGGTATAACTGCGATAAAATAAGATTTAGACAAGGATACCCTGAAAAAATAGGTGGTTGGACTCCAATCAATATAACTTCTTTTGTAGGCGATTCTAGTAGTATTATACAATATGGCACAACTGATAGTAATGAGATAATTAGTATTGCTACTAATGAAAAAAATTATATTCTTAAAGGAACTACTCTTACTGATATAACTCCTCTAAGAATTACTTACACATCAGCTACTAGCCCATCAACAGATAACTGTTTTAAAACTACTGATGAGTCAACTACGGTGGTAGTCACGATAACAGGACATGGTGGTTCAAATGGAGATTATGTCACTTTTAGTGGTTCTGCTGCAGTTGGCGGAGTATCAGCTGATAACTTAAATACAGAGTTTAAAATAGCTAATGTTACAAATAATACATTTGAGATTACAGTAGCTGCCGCTGCTACATCTACAGTTGCTGCAGGTGGTGGTACAAGTATATCAGCAGCTTTCCAATATCCTGTCGGTGCTTCTACAATAACTTTCGGTTATGGTTGGAGTGCAGGTACATGGGGTAGAGGTACATGGGGTTCTAGTGCATCCACTGCTATTGCTATTCCAGCTAGATTAACATTCCAAGACCAATTTAATAACGATGTTATATACAACATACAAGACTCAGATATATTTTTCTTTGAGTATGACGCTAATATAACTAATCGTGCAGTAAAACTTAATACTATAGTAAACTCAAGAGCAGTACCAGAACAAGTAGGTAAAGTGATGTTTGCAGCAAGTGGACATTTACTGGCTCTTAGTTGTACTTCTTTTGGTCGTAGCACTACCGCAGGACAGTCTATATCTAGTATCACTAGGTCTGGCACCACAGCGACAGTAACTACAGGGTCAGGACATGGTTTAAGTGTGTATGATTGGGTTCAATTTGATGGTCAAGCACCATCAGCGTATCAAGGTGAGTTTCAAGTAGCTACTGTACCATCAAGTACTACTTTTACTTACACATTACCTTATGACCCAGGAAGCAGTGCAAGTCCAGCAGGGACTTATGTTAAAGTAGTTTACTCAGGAACTCTCGACCCAATGCTTATTAGGTTTGCTAATGTAGATGCTACTACAGGACCACAACCTACAGAGTGGAAACCTGAGCTTACTAACAGTGCAGGGTTTATACGAGTAAAACAAGGCTCACAAATTATTACTGGATTTAGAACTAGACAAGAGGTTCTTATCTTTACTGATACAGCACTATCAAGCCTACAGTTTTTAGGTACAGAAGAAGTATTTGCTTTACAAGAGATTAGTGACAGTATCAACATTATTGGCCCTAAAGTAGTGGCTGAGGCTAACAATGTTGTTTATTGGATGGGAGCAGATAAATTCTTCGCCTATGATGGTAGAGTTAATACACTGCCATGTACTTTAAAACAATACGTGTTTGAAGATATGAATAAAGAAAATGGCTTTTTAAATTTTGCAGGACTTAATAGTGAGTTTAACGAGATTATATGGTTCTATTGTTCAGGTGGTTCTAACAGTATTGATAGATACGTGATATTTAATTATGAAGAAAAAATTTGGTATTTTGGTAATTTAACAAGAACTTCGTGGGCTAATTCTGGAACTATTAAGTTTCCGTTAGCTACTTTTAATGGATATGTGTATAAACATGAAGATGGCAAAGACAATGTAGAAACTCCTGGTGCAGACCCAACTGCTATAGAAGCTTTTATTGAATCAGGAGATATGGGCATAGAAGATGGGGATAGTTTTGTTTTAACTAAGAGAGTCATACCTGATGTAAACTTCACTAACTCTGATACTGCAACCGCACAAGGTGTAGCATTAACTCCAGAAGTACAAGTAACTGTAGGAGTTAGAAATTTCCCTGGTGCTGCTAGTAGTACTTCTAATGTTGCAGGTAATACTTTATCAAGAGATGTAGTAACTACTGCTAGTGTTGACCAATATACTAATCAAGTATTTGTTAGAGCCAGAGGCAGACAGATGAACTTTAAGATAGCTAGTGAAGATGTGGGTGTACAATGGCAACTTGGTACTACACGAGTAGACTTTAGACCAGACGGTAGGAGAGGCTAATGGCATCAAACATACCATCAACCAAAGGGCCTAACTTAGCTAACCCACCAGCAGAATATGATGCAGGGCAAGAACTACAGTTAGTAAATCAGTTGCGTTTGTACTTTAATCAAATAGATGGTAATAATAATCAAGTAAAAGAAAGTGTAGACGCATTAAATACATTGAATTGGTTGGGGGACAACTAATGGCATTTCAAAAAATTACACCTACAAGATTAGCTCAAGCAGCAAGCACTACAGCTTTCTTGGCTATCTATACTTGCCCTTCTGGTACTCGTACTTATGTAAAAGATATAACCGTGTGTAATACTACAGGTAGTGCAGTTACTTTATTTTTAAGTTTAGTGCCTGACCAAGGCACAGCAGGAACAGCTAATGCATTATTTAATGCACATAGTATAGCTGCAAATACTACTTATCAATGGAAAGGAACACAGATTATGAATGAGTCAGAAACTTTACAGTTTAAAGGTAGTGCAACAGGCTTGACGATTAACATATCAGGAGCAGAAGCCGTTGATTAAGAACATAAAAAGGTTATAATGATGCTATGAGTTTAAGGAATCTATTTTCAAGTTTAGCACCAATGGCTGCAGGAGCTTTAGCAGGACCTATGGGTTTTGGTTATGCTTTGGCTGCAGGTGCTGCAACAGGTGCAGGTATAGCTGCATTGAGAGATGAAGACCCACTGATGGGTGCTGTTACAGGTAGTATGAGTGGAGTTGGTGGTCGTGAATTAGGTGCAGGGTTGAGAGGAATGAATCCAGTAACTCAAGGAGGAGTTAACTATGGTACTACCTCAGCAGGAAAAGCAGGAATGATACCTACTAATGTAGGGTCAACAGAAGGACTTAATGCTCTTAAGTTAAATCCAATGGGAACTCCAACAGGTGGAACTACTGGTTCTTTAACAGGTGGTTTAAAAGCAGCTATAAATGACCCAAAAGCGTTTCTTAGTAAAATGGGAGGCGGTGATACTTTAAAAGGTGGACTTAAAACAGCAGGAGCACTTGCACCTGGAGTAGCAGGAGCGATGGTGCCAGACATGACCACAGCTGAACAAAACACCTCTAAATATGGTTATGACCCTAAAAGACGATTAAATTTAAATAGAGATTCAGGTTTAAGATTAATGCAAGAAGGTGGTTATTTAAAAACAGGTATGGGTGATGGTATGTCTGATAATATACCAAGTAGTATTGATGGTGAACAACCAGCAGCGTTATCAGAAAATGAATTTGTAATCCCTGCAGATGTAGTTAGTGGATTAGGTAATGGTTCTTCTGATGCAGGTGCAGAGCAACTTTACAATATGATGGATAGAGTTAGAAAAGCCAGAACAGGCAATGAAAAACAAGGGAGAGAGATAATGCCACAGGAGTATATGCCAGCTTGAAGAAAGCAACGATTGTTCCAAAAGAACACATCGCAGACGTTTGGCCAGAGATAGAAGAGTATGTAAAAAACTGTGCCAAATATACATACGGTAGATTTACCGCAAAAGATATAATGAGAGATGTGTTATCAAAAGACCAGCAGTTATGGGTCTCGTTTGATACTGAAACTAAAGTTATTGTAGGGTTTTTGATAACAGAAGTAGTAGAGTACCCTCAAGTAAAGATGTTAGTTATGCATTTTACAGGAGGACAGGATTTTAAAAGTTGGGTGCCTGATGGCCTACCAAAGATACAAAAGTTTGCAAGAGACAACGGATGTATTAGAATAGAGTCACATGGTAGAGCAGGTTGGGAAAAGATGTGGAAGGAATACGGGTATAAGAAACGATTTGTATTCTATGAATTACCAGTGGAGTGATGGATGTTATTAAAGTTAGTACCAAATAAATTAAAAGTATGGTTGATTAAACAACTATACACAGACCTTGCGTCTAAAGGACGTATGGGTGATACCCGTCTAGCTCATATCAATGATTACGAAGCAGACCTATTAAAGTCAGTAGGTGGCTCAGGTACAATCAATCCTGCTACAGGACTATTTGAGTATGGTGGTGGTAGTGGTGGTGGAACTAGCAAATCAACTACAACTAACTTACCTGAGTATGCTAAGCCTTTCTACGAAGAATTACTTAAACAATCAGGTAAACAAACTTACACTACAGATGCTTCAGGTAATGTAACAGGTGTGCAAGAATTTACACCATACACAGGTGATAGAGTTGTTGGCTTTACGCCACAACAACAAGCAGTACAACAAGGTGTCATGGGACTACAGACTCCTGGTCAATTTGGTGCTGCTAGTACAGCGTTAGGAAATGTTAATACGTTAGGTACATCTGCTGCAGCTCAAGGACTAACAGGGGCATTAGGTTATACTCCTGGAACTACAGAAACTTTAAGAATGGAAGCTCCTACTAATGTGCCGTCATTTACCTATGGCGGAGCTGAAACAAATCCATATACTTCTGCAGTAACTGAAGAAGCTATAAAAGAAGCTAGAAGACAAGGAGATATAACCGCAAATAAATTTGCTATGCAGTCAATAGGACAAGGTACTTTTGGTGGTGGTCGTGAAGCATTAATGACTGGAGAAAACAATGCACGTACTAATGCATTGATAGCTGACTTAAGAGCTAAAGGTAATCAAGCAGCATTTGAGAATGCTCAAAATCAATTTGAAAGAGATAGGGCTGCTAATATAAACGTAGGTGGTCAGAACTTACAAGCTGAAATGCAAAGAAGACAGATGGAGCAAGCAGGTGGTCAGTTTGGTGCTAAGTTACAAGCTGATTTAGGTCTTGGCGGATTAGGCACTACATTACAAAGTGCTCAAGCTACAGGTGCATTAGGTGCACAAGAACAAATGGCTAATTTAGAAAGACTTAAAGCTCAAGCAGCTACTGCAGGTCAACAACAAGCATTAGACCAAGAGATAGCAAACTTAGCGTATCAACAGTTTAAAGAAGAGGAAGATTACGAAAGACAATTATTAGAATATCAATCAAACATACTTCGTGGTACTGCAGGTGCATTAGGTTCAACACAAGTACAATATGCCCCACGTCCTAGTTTAGCAAGTCAAGTAGGTGGACTAGGTATTGCGGGTCTCGGCTTATATAATCAAATGAGTTAATATGAATATTATACAA
>Ga0055584_100001861_pt1 | contig 20754 bp, 15 predicted proteins | sample OSDHelmetaG_FD_58716 | JGI IMG/M metagenome (GOLD analysis project Ga0055584, IMG submission 58716) | Pelagic marine sediment microbial communities from the LTER site Helgoland, North Sea, for post-phytoplankton bloom and carbon turnover... | ecosystem: Environmental > Aquatic > Marine >...
GTTCGTTTTGTCGAACTGACTTGCACCAACGTCAAAAGTGATCGCTGGGACCAACACAGCAATTTGAAAAGAGATCACGAAAATAATGCCCGCGCGGTCGATCAGCCCATCGCCGGATTATTAAAAGATCTCAAACAGCGCGGACTGCTCGATTCGACGCTGGTGATCTGGGGTGGCGAGTTTGGCAGAACCCCATTTGCACAAGGCAAAAATGGACGAGACCACAACCCGTTTGGTTTTTCCATGTGGATGGCAGGCGGCGGCATTAAAGGGGGCACCACATATGGCGCCACTGATGACTGGGGTTATAAAGTCGTAGAAAATCGCGTGGAAATGCATGATATCCACGCAACCATGTTACATCTGCTGGGGTTAGATCATACGAAATCAACTTTCCGTTTTGGAGGTCGCGACATGCGACTCACCGACGTACACGGACACGTCGTGCATGATGTGATCGCTTAACCGGTTACATTCAATCTGCTTTCAACTGGAATTCGAAAAGGCGTTTCAATGAAATTTTGCCTGCAACTGCTGACTTTTTCGCTTTCTGTCGTTTTTTGCACCTCAACAATCCTCGCTGAAGACTGGCCCGCGTTTCGGGGACCAAGAGGAAATGGCACCTCTCTGGAAAAAAAAGTTCCTCTGAAATGGAGCCCCACAGAAAATATCATCTGGAAAGTAGCCCTACCCGCCCCAGGCAACAGTAGCCCCATCGTTTCAAACGGACGTGTGTTTGTCACCTGCGCAGAAGATGAAGGACGCAAACGGAGCCTCTACTGCTTTGACCGCACAAACGGACGAGAACTCTGGAAGCGAACCGTGAATTTCGACAAGGTCATGCCCACACATAAAACCAATAATTATTGTGGTTCCACACCTGTAGCAGACGGAAAACGTGTCGTCGTCTGGCACGCCTCGGCAGGTCTCTTCTGCTATGACTTCGCCGGCAAGGAACTCTGGAACCGAAACCTGGGAGAGTTCGAACATATCTGGGGTTATGGCGCCTCACCCATTCTGCACAAAGGAAAGATCATTCTCCATTGCGGCCCGGGGAAACGGGTCTTCATGACAGCCATTGATCTGGAGAACGGAAAAACCATCTGGGAAACAGAAGAACCCGTCGAAGGCAACGGCCAACGCAACAATGAGCGAAAATACATGGGCTCCTGGAGTACCCCCATTATCACCAAGAAAAATGGTCAGCATCTCATCATCTGCAGCATGTTGCTCCGGGTGAATGCCTATGATCCCCAAACAGGGAAGATCATCTGGAGCTGTCTGGGGCTACACGGTAAAAAGGGAGACCTCGCTTACACATCCCCTGTCCTCGCCGATGAGATCTGCGTAGCGATGGGGGGCTTCAATGGCCCAGCAATCAGTTTCCGCATGCAGGGAACAGGAGACATCACCGCAAAAGAGCAGCTCTGGCGAAAAGAACCCAACCCGCAACGTATATCAACTGGCATCTACACACAGGGCTCACTTTTCATGGCCAACGCGGGCCCCAATATTTTCCAATGCCTCAATCCGTCAACAGGAAAAATTCTCTGGCAGGAACGATCAGGAGGAGCAGCCTGCTGGGGTTCGTTAATCCTGGCAAATCAACATCTCTACGTGACCGACCAGAACGGAACAACACACGTCTTCAAACCCAACGTGAAACGTTTAGAAAAAGTAGCTCAGAACGAACTTCGCGAAAGAAGCAACTCCACACCCGCTTTTTCCAATGGGCAAATCTTTCTCAGAACGTTTCAGCACATCTATTGTATTGGAAACTAATCTCGAACTCGGATTACCAGAGTTCGATTTCCAGTTCGAGCTCAACACCAAACTTTTCAGAAACCGTATTCTGAGCGAGGTTGATCAGATCAAGCACATTTTCCGTCGTCGCATCTTCATCGTTGACGATGTAATTTGCATGCCGATCACTGATCTCGGCACCTCCGATCCGGGTTCCCTTCAATCCTGCCTGTTCGATCAGGGCGCCCGCATGCATGCCGCGCGGATTTTTAAAGATACAACCAGCCGACTGATGAGTCAGAGGCTGACTTGCCTTTTTCATAATCCAGTTCTTTTTCATGCGATTGGTAACTTCTTCTGAATCATCCTGCTTTAATTCAAAAGTGGCTTCGAGAATCGCCAGTTCATTGATACTGCTTTCCCGATAACTGAAACTCAGTTCGTCAGCGGTCCGCACAAAGATTTCCGCGCGAGCCGTCAAAACGCTAACCGAAGTGGCATACTGCCCGATATCACCGTTTTGGCCACCCGTGTTGCCATGCAAGGCACCCCCGACCGTTCCGGGAATACCAACCAGCCCCTCCAGACCGGCCAGCCCTGCCTTCACTGTCTGTGAAACGAGATTCGATAATAGCGTGCCCGCTCCTGCAGTCACAGAAGTACCGTCGATTTGAACGGTTGCAAATGCATCGCCGTTAATCCTGATCACCGCCCCCTGGACGCCGGCATCTTTGATCAGAATATTAGAACCCCCGCCAAAAACACGCACGGGGATCTCATTTTCGACACAGCACTGAACGACTGCCTGGAGCTCGTCCACATTTCGCGGTTCGAGAAAAAACTGAGCTGGTCCTCCTATTTTGAAATAGGAATACTTAGCCAGCGGTTCAGAATGTTTCAGTATCTCTTTGAAGTCTTCGATTGAACTCATGATGGATCCGATTTATTTCGCCTGCCCCCATAGTAATGATGATATCACCAGCTTGAGCATCAGTCTCTAAAGTTGAGACCATCTGGTCAAGGGAACTGCTGAAACTGACCGAATCATTATGGCGAAGAATTCGATTCACAAGCTCTTTTGATGTATCAACCGGCTCTGTTCCGAGTTTTTCGCGGGCCGCATGCACGGGAGCGATCAGTACCTGATCAGCCAGGCGGAAACTCCGGGCATAATAATCCATCAAAGCCTGCGTGCGCGAGACTTGATGCGGTTCATATAGACACCAGATCTTGCGATACGGATATTCCTGACGCAACATTTCAAGCGTTGACTGTATTGCTGTGGGATGATGAGCATAATCATCAAATAAAGTCATTCCCTTATAAGAACCCATTCGCTCATAGCGACGGTGAATTCCAGGAAAATCATAGATTCCTTCGCGAATCTCCTCCGCATCAATACCGACAGTATGACAAAGAATGGCGGCAACCATCGCGTTGGATACATTATGTTTACCCGTTTTCTGAAGTGAAATTTCAGAAAAATACTCGCCTTGATGAAACAATCGAAATCGCAAGCCAAAAGAGGTTTGCTTAATATCGGTCGCCCACCAGTCTGCACCACGTTCCAGAGAAAAAGTAGAGACTTTCGCTTTGCAGGAATTGAGAATTTTCTGCAGCCCCAGACAATTTCCCGGAAGCAGTAATGTACCACCCATAGGAATCCGAGAGACAAACTCGGCATACGCGGATGCCATGTCATCCTGATTTTTGAAATAGTCAAAATGATCGGGTTCGATGTTCATAATGGCCGCGTTGTAGGGAAATAAATCCAGAAAACTACGCTGGTATTCACAGCTTTCCGCTACAAAAAGCGGACCTTCCCCGGCCCAACCACTTAAATTCTGACTACATAGTTCCGCACCTATCATTGCAGAAGGAGCAACTCCCGCATTCTGCAGTACGTAGGCAGTCAATGCCGTCGTTGTGCTTTTACCATGCGTGCCTGCTATGCAGACTCCTTTTTTCTGCCGCATCAAACTGCCAAGCATCTGCGAATAAGAATATTGGGGAATTCCCATTCGCTGTGCAAAGCGACGCTCAGGATTCGCCAGACCAATGGCCGGACTATAAATCAAAACGTTCGTGCCTTCAGGAACAAATCGTTTATCATGCCCCTGATGAATTCGATATCCACCATCCCGCAGTGTGTCTTCTGCAGGTAACGAAGGACTCAAATCGGATCCTGTCACCCGACAACCGGCACTGGAAAGATATTCTGCCAGCGCTTTCATTCCAGAACCACAAATGCCCACCAGATGCGCAGAAGCGGGCAACGCTGCTGAATTCAACTGGAATTCATTTGCGGAATGGCTTTGTCGATTGATGTTCGCTTTTGACAGGATCATAGTCGCCTTAATGTCTATCTTGAAGTTCCCGATAATTTGTCTTGAAAGGGCTTTCCCCACACAAGAACTGGTTTCGGTTGGATCGATCCGAAGTCCCTCGTCTCTTTTTTATCGGGAATGAATGCGTTCTGAATCCATTGGTTATGACATTTGTTTCGACTGGATAAACATTATCGAATAGCGAGATCCTGTTGCATCAAGCTGGCAATCTGGAGAATATCGACAAGACAGACAAACATCGTGCTATATTACTCTAAGGTGATTTCTTTGTTTGACTTCCTTTCATTTTTTCGAACTTCTTATCATTCCTATCTCGCTTCGATACAATGCATTATGCCTTGAAACGGATTTTGCCTGAAGAGCAATTTTTCCAGAGTCCTTTGAAGCCAGTTCTAACATCCATTGTTCACGGAAAGTATCCCTGAGGGAGTCACTCTATGCCCACGCCTGAATTCGATATTCAATCCGCTCATCGCTATTTTGCCGCTGATTGTTTCAATAAAACCTGGAATTTTCTTGAGAAAAAAGACCGGACTCCCTCTGAGAATCTGGAGATGATTTCCACCTGTCAGGCTTCTTTCTGGCATTGGACACAATTCGAGGGGCATACTCCTCTCAATATTTCCATCGCCTATTGGCAGCTTTCCCGTGTTTATGCGATGACCAATCAACCCAAACTGGCGCTCAGCTTTGCCTCTCTCTGTCTGAAGATCAGCCAGGCAAACGAGTTAAGCCCCTTCTATATGGCTTATGCCTACGAAGCACTGGCACGGGCTTCAACGGTCGCAAACAGACCGGAAGAAGCCGACACCTGGCTGGAAAGTGCAAAAAATATTGCAGAATCGGAGTTGGAAGCAGACGAAAAACAACAATTGCTCACGGATCTGAATACAATATAAGTCACTCACTGCCCTGTTTGATCTGATACAGCAGATCTGATTTTCCATTCTTCGTAGATTAGTCCCACTTATGGATTATCTGAAACAACTTCTCGAATCCTATTTTGAGATCCCTCCCACGGGACCCGGCCAGGGAACCGAGTGGAACTTGCAGTGGAATGCGCCCTGGCCTGCCTGGTTGCCCGACTGGGTCGTGTTGCTGATGGGTACCGCGATCATCTTTCTGCTGATTTTTGCTTATCTGAAAGATACTATCCATCTCGAGCTCCCCAAACGCGCTGGATTATTGACCATCCGACTGACCTTGTTTGTGATTGTCCTGCTGTTTCTTACCAAACTCACGCTCTCTATTCACAGGACTGGCTTGCCCTTTATAGCAGTCTTAATTGATGACTCAGCCAGTATGGGGCTGGAGGATGATTATTCTGAATCGGGCGCTCAAGAATTCAGTACCCGAGCCCAACAGCTGGGAAAAGGAAAGAATCGCCTCGATCTGGTAAAATCATTCTTGCTACAGAATGATGCACAATTCCTGAGCTCGCTGCAAAAAAAACATAAATTGAGACTTTATCATTTTTCAGAAGCATGTATTCCACTCGGGGGTCAAAGCCTGCTGGAGAAAACCCATGCCGAACAAACGCGTGAGTTAATCACACAAGTGGAACCATTGGGAAAAGAAACCCGACTGTTCCATGCCGTACAGAAAGTACTGAACGATTTTCGAGGAACACCGCCCACCGCCATTATTGTCTTCAGTGATGGGATCTCCAGTACGGGTGAAATGGATCTCTTATCACGGGCAAGTGCTTTGGCAAAATCAAAACTGGTTCCTATCTTTCCCGTGGGTGTAGGCAGCGAACAACCTGTCAGAGATCTGCAATTATACGACCTGCTGGTTGATGATGTTGCCTTTGTGAATGACCCCATCAATCTCTCTGCGAAAGTCAAAAACTTTGGTATCAATTCCGGATCGATTTCTGTCGCTCTGAAAGAGGCAAAAACCGGCGTTGCCCTGGCTACCAGACAGTTTCCCATCAATCCAAAAAAGGAATCTCAAAAGATTGAACTCACTTTCACGCCTACGAAACCGGGACTGTTTGAATTTGTGTTTGAAGTCAAACCGGTCAAGGGTGAAGTCAATCAAAAGAACAATCAGCAGGTAGGGCAAGTCTCTGTACTCGATCAGAAGATTCGAGTGCTGCTGGTGGATTCGGTTCCCCGGTATGAATATCGCTACCTGAAACATCTGTTGGAAAGAGATAAAACCATCGAACTCAGAAGCATTTTACAGGAATCGGATCTGGAATATTCTTCAGAAGATGCGACTGCTTTAGATTATTTCCCCGTAAAAAAAGAAGATCTTTATCAATATGATGTGGTAATCCTCGGCGATGCAGATCCCGCCTATTTCAGTCAGGCCGTTTTTGAAAATCTGGACCAGTTCGTACGTGAAAAGGGAGGCGGGCTGATTGTGGTTGCCGGACCGCGTTTTTCCCCACAAGCTTATGCCAACACAAAACTGGAAGGACTGTTACCTGTCGAATTACCAAAAACAAACCGGGCGGCCAACGATGCGTCTGTGATTGAAGGATTTCAACCCGAATTGACTACCGAAGGTCAATACAACACTTCGATCTTCCGATTTGCAGACAGTGCGGAAAAAAGTCAAACCATCTGGAACAACTTACCTGAGCTGTATTGGTTTTACACAGCCGAAGATGTGAAACCCGGTGCTTCGGTGTTCGCCACACATCCCACACAAAAAGGGAAAAATGGACAACTGATTCCCATCATTGCCACGCAACGCGTGGGCGCAGGTAAAGTGCTCTTCAATGCAACCGATGATCTTTGGAGATGGCGCGATCTGGTTGGCGACTTGTATTATTCCCGCTTCTGGGTGCAGGCGATTCGATATCTCAGTCGTTCTAAATTATTAAACCAGGAGCAAGCGGTCGAGCTCAGCCTGGATCGCAAAATTTATCAACAAGGCGACACAGTCCAGATTCGCGTCAAATTTCTGGATGAACGACAAATACCGACAAAGCTGGAAAATGTGACTGTGATGCTGGAAAGGCAGGGAGATGTCTCCCGTCCTGTCATTTTAGCCCCACTGGAAAAATCACCCAATGTCTTCGAAGGAAGTTATTCCAATATCACTGAAGGGGCCTACCATACCTGGGTCTCTCAACCAATCCTGCAGGGAACTCCCCCCTCAGATGATTTTCGGGTCGAAATCTCACAAAGAGAATTGCTGATCCGGGATATGAACCAGAATGACATGCAAAAAACGGCCAATGAAACCAGAGGAAAATATTTTCATATCTTTGCCGCAGACCAGCTTCCCCGGGCAATTCCCGCAGGGCACCCGGTTCCACTGGAGAACGAAGAACCAATCCCGCTCTGGAATCGCTGGGAGCTCTTAATACTGTTCACTTTGCTGATTACGGCAGAATGGCTCTTAAGAAAACGTTTTCGCTTAGTATAATAGAGAGTGTTATCCCTGTTTTTTCTGAACTCAGAACTATGCCTCAATCACTTCGTACTAAATTTGAGCAACTGCATCGCAAGATCCATCAGTTAATCTGGCTCGATGGACTCTGTCGAGGATTGACGCTATTTTTAGTTCTGACCCTCAGCCTGATCAGTCTTGACTGGGCTCTGAATATTACAGACCCGGTCATTCGATTATTCCTCAGTCTCACAGCGGGTGGATTTGTTCTGGGAGCACTCTGGAAAAAACTGGTCATCCCTTTAAAAACACCGCTGACAGATTTTGACCTGGCACTGAAAATTGAACGACAACACCCGGCCCTCAAAGACAGTTTTGCCAGCAGTGTCCAATTTGATACTCAGCAAACATCACAATTTTCGGGTTCTCAACAACTTCGTCAGGCAGTCATCGACGACGCCTTTCAACAGGCTACCCGTATCAATTTTCTGGAACTGGTTGACACACAACCAATCAGAAAAATTATGATGGTCACTCTTTTATTCTGTCTGATAGTAGCTTCCATTTCGGTTCTTCATCCACAACGCGTGATTTTGGGAATCCATCGATTGATTCTTCCATTCTCAGCACCCGATTGGCCACAAACCGTCGAGCTGCTGATTCTGAATGAAAATATGGTGCCCATTGAAGCGGGTCCTCAAAATCAATATCAGGTTGTTGAAGGAGAGAGCTTTCGCTTTTTTGTAGAAAATCGAAAAGGGGTTCCTCCTGAAGATCTACGGATCGTATATCAATCGCCGGATAATCAGGCATCACCTGGAAAATTACATTCGGAGCGGCTTCGAATCGTTTCGGTTCCCGGACCATCAGGTGTGAACCGTGACCTGGGCACCGGATCATTGTTGATCTCCAGGAAAAAAGTGAAGCTCAGAGCCATCGGCGGCGATGACAGTTCGATGAAGTGGCTGAACATTGTCTCGGTTCCTCCTACCATCATCGAATTACAGCAAGTCAGGCTCATTCCACCTGCTTATACATCCAGACCCATCGAAAAACTACCGCAGGGCATCGGCAATTTTAAAGCTATCGTCGGAACGAACGTCGAATTCAAAGCCCGTTCCAATAAGCGGCTGAAATCTGCTGTTTTGAGAATTAAGGACCGCGAACCCATTTCCCTCAGGCTGGATGAAGATCGAAAACATTTTGGCAGCTCCTTTGACATTCAAGAGCCGGGAACCTATTCCTTCTGGTTCGAAGTGGAAAATGATCAGGGGTTCAAACCACCTTCCCCGAAACGTTATGAGATTACAGCCATCGGCGATGCTGTTCCCGAAGTCTATCTCGAAAAGCCGGAAACCGATCTCCAGGTGACTCCCACTGCACAAATTCCCTTAATGGTCGCAATCCAGGATGATTTAAGCATCGCCAGTGCACTGATTCGTTATCAGAAATCATCGAAAGAAGAAACTCTCTCGCGTGCGCTGCGAACAGACCGTGATAATCAGTCATTTCCTCTCCCGTTTGACCCACAATCATCCGAGGAGCAATTGATTCTCACTCATAACTGGAATCTGTCTGAGCTGGCGCTGACAGAAGGTGATCGAATCATATTTCGTGCAGAAGCCAGCGACCATTTTCGTAGTGAAGTCTCGCCGGATGGTAAACCCCTTGATCCACCAGAAAGGCATATTGGAACCAGCAGTTCACGAGTACTGACTCTGGTCAGCCCGCAATACAAAGCCAAAGAACTGGCTAATCGACACGCTCTTCTCCTCGAAGAGCTGACGCGCGTTATAAAAGATCAACGACTTTTGCATACCGAAGTCAAAGACGTCCAACACCAGCTCCAGCGGGTTGGTACAGCCCGCGCGGAAGAGATTGATACGATCAAACAGGTGGAAATGGATCAGAAACGTGTTACCTCCCAGTTATTCAGGCCACGTACCGGCCTGGAACAACGTTCGAGGGAACTCGTAAATGAACTAGAGTGGAATCACATTGATGACCCAGGGATGAATCAACGACTTTCGGAACTCAACACTGAACTGTCACAACTGAATCAGAACGCCTTCCCACAAATACAGAAACAGATTACTCAAGCCCGAAAAAAACTTCAGTCAAAGATAAAATCAAGTCCTGTAGGGAAGAATGCCGCGGATCAGTCGACCCAAAAAGGGAAATCAACAAGTTCCAGTCTAACCAAACCAGAATCTGACACAGAAAATAAGGCTGGCAATCGTTCCTCTGACAGTAGCCCACTCGAATCATTGAATATTGCCGAAAAAGAACAACAGCGTGTCATCAACAGATTGGACCTCGTTCTGAAATCGCTATCACAATGGCAGAACACAAGAGATCTTGTTGCAGAGCTGGATGAACAGATTCAGCAACAGTCAGAAATCCAAACACAAACCGAAAAACTGGCAAAAAAAACGATTACAAAATCGTTTGGAAATCTAAAGCTTCAAGAACAGGCAGACTTGGAAAAATTGGCAACCCGTCAGGAACAACAGGCTGAAAATTTTAAAGCGTTTCGAAATTTACTCGATGCTCTCAATTCGCAAGCCGACGCTGTCACACAGGATGAACAATTACAAAAACAGGCTGCCATGGATTTTATGCGTAAAAAAACTATTCCTGAAGAGATGCGAAAAACAGCCGAAAAGCTGAAACAAAATCAAGTGGGCCAAGCGATTCAGGAACAACAAACGATTCAGCAATCCATGGAAATGTTGAAAAAAATCTTCGCCGACCAGAGTGCAAATTCAACAGACCAGTTAGTTAAAAAACTCAAACAATCCGAACAGGAATTAAGTCTGTTAAAACAGCAGCAACAGGATGTCCTGGAAAAACTGCAAACAGCAAAGAATGCTGCCAACGAGACAGACCTGAAAACACAACTCCAGCAACTTGTGAAGCAGGAACAGGAACTGAAGAAAAAACTGAAACAGTTTGAGCAACAACTGAAACGACTGAACCTGCAACAAGCCGCCCAATCGGTTCAACGTGCTGGAAATCGTTGCGCCAAAATAAATAATGCACTGCAACAGGGAAAGATTCAGGAAGCACAAAAAGAAATCCAGGAAACGCTGGATGATCTGGAACAGGCACAACGCGAATTGGCGCAGCGCAAAAAAGAGGCGGAAGAATCACTGGCCTTTGAAGAATTTGCCAAAATGAGTTCAGAACTCAGAAGTCTGATTGAAAGGCAAGATGCAGTCATTCAGGAAACGAAACGGCTTGAACAGGCACGTCTGGCGCGCGGGCGGTGGTCGCGAGGTCAATTAAAATCCTTGAAGCAACTGTTCGAGACAGAAAGAGATCTGAAAAACGAGACCATAAATCTGACGGAGAAACTGAAGGCAGCGCCAGTATTTGTATTGGCGCTTGAAAAAGTCATCGAACAACTGGAGAGTGCACTCATCCGACTGGACCAGCGTCTCACAGATCAGGAAACCCAAACAGCCGAGCAATCTGCAAAATCAAAACTGGTCAAATTGTTAGAAATTCTGGATGAAAAACCAAAGCTGAACGAGACACAAGAAACGCAGTCCGATCAAAATCAAAACTTCCCGCAAACAGACCAGATTTCACTGTTAACGCAGTTGAAGCTGCTCAAATTACTACAAGAGAACATATTGCATCGCACGAAATCATTTAACAATTCACTCAGCCAGGAGAAAAAACTGACTCCCGAGCAAATCCAGCGACGTAAAGCGCTCTCAAAAGAGCAAGCTGAACTGGCAGAATTGTCGATGGTACTGCTGACACTTCTCAATCAGACACTTTCCGAAGAACCGGAACCCGAGCTCGAATTGAAACGATGAATACAAAATCAAGCAGACAATCATGGATCTTATGCCTAATAGTGATCGGAATCACTATCACACCAAACCAGCAGGATTACTTCCTGTTCGCTGATGAGCAGCCACAAAAAAAATCTGCTCCAGAGAAATCGAACATAACAAAAAGTATTGAAAATACTGATGCGAAACAAAATCGAAATCAGAAAGAAAATCGCAAACGAGCAAGTCGCAAAAATATGCTACCGGTGGAACCGATCATCGCAGAGATGAAACGTGCCGGTAAACTGATTGAAAATCAACAGACGGGAGAGGAAACTCAGAAACTCCAGCAGCAGGTTGTCCAAAATCTGGAACAGTTAATTCGTCAGGTCGAATCTGCCCCCACAACGTCAAGGCAACAACTCAAATCAGATCATGACCAGCAGTTAAAAGATGAGAAAAAATCGCGAATGCAGAAATCAAAAACGGGACGGAAAAGTGGCAATCAACTTTCTCAAGGTCCGGCGCGCCAGTCTTCCGAGCGAAAAGAAGAGGGTCAGGCTACAGCGGGCAGCCTGGCAAACAGGAATCTCTACATCAAAGAGGCATGGGGACACTTACCCCCCGCCATGCGACAGAAACTGTTAAACATCTATACCGAGAAGTTTCTACCCCAGTACGAAAATCAGGTACGCCGTTATTACGAAGCGCTGGCCGAGCAGAAAAAACGCTCTCCCTGATATTTTTGGTAGCTGTTGAAAATGAAACGCTTTGAGTCTGCTGGAAAACCCATTTCAGGGTGAAACGACGTCAAAAGTATCGCTTCTTAAAATGGTCGTGTCGAAGCTGTTTCCGTTAAACATACGAACGTAATTCCAGCGTCGAGCGCCTTTTAATGCAAATCCCGGGGTAGTTGCCAGTTCAGGAAGACGATAGGCAGAACGACTCTCAGGACGGGGATATCGTGCGGCAACTTCTGGTGGTAGATCATGGCTGTAATAAGAGCGAGTAAACATCCAGCCTTCTGCTTCAGCACGAGTGGTTCCGAAACTGAAGCACGCTGAACCTGTCAATATCGCAAGCATAATCGATTTTGTGACAAGTCTGTGGATGTTTACTGACCGTTTGACCTTCATAAGGCTTACCTCTTCAGAAGTGGTTCTGCATGTTGCAATAAATCAACACTCTGAACCTGCTTTGAAACAAATGTTGCATTAAATCAACATTCTCTCTTCAATTGACTCGATGAAGAGGTAATACGCAGATGCTATGCCAAATCGAAACAATTAATCAGTCGAGCGGAATCCCCGCTTCTTTATAAAGCTCTGCTTTTTTCTTGTTATCCTGCAGAACCATTATATTTCCGGTCTCAGCGTCATAGCCATATAATTTATAAGGAGGAAGTTGAGCGAACTCAACCCGGTTCTCCTTCATCATTTTCATGTACTCGTCGTAACTGGGAAATTTATCATTCAAAACTTTATGCGTTTTAATAGCCTGTTGCATGCCAAACGTACTCGCTTTCGACGCCATCACAACATAAGCACTGCCGGCCTGAGAAAATGGATCGACACCTTTAATTTTTCCATCAACCACTTCAATGTCCGGATTTTTGAGAGCTTCTTTCGCATTAACGACTACGGCGGTTGTCTTTCCAATGATACTTTTTTTGCCATCATTCTTCGCGGGATCCTTCGGTTCCGCTGCAGGCATCACCTGCTTTTGAGGGGCGTCCTCCCCTCCCTCGTTATTACCTTGAACCGTATTCTGTTCTTTGGCAATTTTGCTGGGGTCCGTACAGCCGCACAAACTGACAACCAGAAAGAGGCAAGCTACGTTCGCACTCTTGAGACTTGATATTTTGTTCACAATTTCTTTCATCACTGTTACTCCAAACAGGAAAGAGATTCATTTTAAACGCGAATCAAATACAAACTCTAACACAAATAGCAGTCTTTTTCATTCAATTTATAACGAAGACTTTATGACAATCGCATCTGGTTCATTTACTCATAATTACACATAAGTATACCCATCAATATTGTTAAAGAAACCGATTAAAATCGGAGTTTTAACATTAGGTAACCGAGTTGACGGAACAACTATTAGTAGGTATCGCGATTCTTTTTTTATCACTAAATCGATATGGAACGTTTATGACATAAGTTTAGGTATCGCTTTCCGTTCTCTCTATAAGTTTGCTATATTGAATAATGATTCCAGATGCATTGAATCATAATACAATATTAGTGGCCCTAATAGAATTTAGTGAACGGAGACTCCAGAGCCCTTATGTCGGCCTTTACCTCTACGATTACTGATCAAGATGCCAGACGCGCATTTTCTACGTTATTGAACGAGGAGCGACTGCGCATCTTTGGGTATATCCGAACATTAGTTCCTCACAACTCAGATGCCGAAGACGTATATCAACATGTGTGTTTGACACTTTGGAATAAATTTAGTGAATTTGATCAAGAGCGAGATTTTTTCTCCTGGGCGTGTGGTATCGCTTTTTTTACCGTTTGCAATTTTCGCAGAAGTGTTCAACGTGATCGACACTTTTTTAGTCAGGAGCTAATCGAATCAATGTCTGTGGAACGGATGCAACATCTTAACAATCACAATATTCGACTGGAATATTTACGTGACTGCTTCGATAAGCTAAAATCCACAGATCAGGAATTACTCATCAGTGCTACGTACGAAAAACAATCCATCAAAGATTTTGCAGAGAAGGCTGGTAAAACAGTCCAGACACTTTACAACCGTCTGAGTACCCTGAGACGTGAGTTAGCCGAGTGCGTTATGAGAAAGCTTAAATCTGAGGAACCTTCATAATGTCGGCCCATGACCCTTCTGCAAATGTTAGTCGATTGTTAAGTCGGCTTTCTGACGGCGAATTATCCCAATCAGAATTTGAAGAAGTTGAGCAATATCTACTCGAGAACCCAGAAGCAAGGCAGACTTACTTTGATTATGTGGATATCAATACCGGAATCAATAATCACACTGTTGAGAGATTAAAAGAACTCGACGGCGTCTTTACCTCAAATATTCCTCAAAGCAAAATTGCTTCATTGAAGCCAGTCGCCGGCAAAACTCAGAAGAAATCTTCTCTACTCAGCTATATTGCCGTCGCCGCTACTTCTGTCATGCTACTTTTATGCTCAGAATTTTTCATGGGGGAACGTTTTTTCCCGTCAAAAACGCATCCCGAAAAAGTGGCCACACCGACAAATGATTTACCCGAAACTTATGTGGCCACTCTCGTGCGATCGACGGAGTGCAAATGGGGCAATTACAACCCTCCTCAATTTTCTGGACAACGATTATTATCCAAACATCTTTTCCTGAAAGAAGGCATCGCTGAATTTCGTTTTGACAGCGGAATCGGTCTGGTTCTGGAGGGTCCAACTGAACTCAAAATCGCATCTGCGAACTCTGCCAAATTACTCTCAGGCTCAGTTGTGCTGCACGGATATGAATCGGCACCGGAATTCGAACTCGTCACTTCACAGGCGAAATTTTTTGATGTCGGCACTGAATATGGAATCAAGGTTGAAGAGAATTTAGGCACCGAATTACATGTTTTTGAAGGCTCTGTGCGAATTCAGCCCATTGAAGATTCTTCTAACGTTGATCCAAATATTCAGATTGTCAACGAAGGTGTCGCACAGTACATCGATAACAAGACCAACAAAGTAATTGCATTGGAACCTGATAAGTTTCAACGAAAAGTACCCAAAAAAGCCAAGGATCCGAAAGCCTCTCGTGAAGAGCTGATTGCCTACGATGGCTTTCACCCCTTCAGGAAAACTGATCTGAAGTCACAATCGAAATGGCAACATGGCGGAACAGGCTGGGTAGGTCCCTGGCGCAACTGGAGACTTGGTTTACAAAACAGAAAAAATGGCAAGACCCAAATATTAAAACTGAGCCCGGCAACAAGTCACCCTGAAAAAACACTACTTCCAAAATTACTTTCGTCAGATCAAACAGGTTGCATCGAATTCAATCAAAGTAGTCAATCCTGGCGCACTTTAAAAAAACCCTTACGGCTCGATACTGATGCGGTCTACTATCTCAGTATTTTCCTTGAGAAAGCATCACCCTCATCTGCGTCTACGACCCAGAACCAGTATGGAAATATCTCTTTTCGGACGTTAGACAATCCAAATGACAAAAAAATAAATGCGGGGAAAATTCAATTCAGTATTGGCTCAGATAATTATCCATCCTTGCATACCCCCATCGAGACGGTCACAAAAGCGCCGCCGATTTCGTATGACAAACCCTATTTATTCATTGCCAAAATTGTTGCCAGCAAGAATTCCCCAGACCAGGTATTCCTGCGTGTGTTTTCTCATTCAGAACAAATCCCGCAAGAGGAACCTTTGGTTTGGACATGCATTTCAGCCCCCTATGACGATTCGACTGTCTATGAACACGTGAGATTCCAGGTAGGGAAATATTGCGCTTTCTTCTTCGATGAACTTCGCATCGGCACAACCTGGGAGTCTGTTTCCAGATTCCAGAATTCCAAAGACAAGCCTTAAGTGAGAATTCCGTTCGACCTGAAGCTCAAACCGCACGCGATCTGCTCCCTTTCTTCGAACGATTCTTCCGGACGATCCAGTCACCCACCCGTCTCATGTGAATTCTGAGTCAAAGTAGAAATCCCTGGCGATTCTACTGAGTTAAATACTCTTCTGTTAAAATTTGAAATTTTGTTCTATTTCTACAGTAAGATTGGCCGTCGCGCGAACAATTCCCTGATAGCAGGCAACCGGTTACAATTTATTTATCGTAACTCTTTTTTTATTGAGTAGATGCTAGTCCCTAAACGGTGAGAGGGTTATGAGGAATCACTCATAACCCTCTTCTTCATTTGCAGACAATCACCGCGATCTTCATCTCAATTCAGTGATTACTGATGTGAACTTCCTGTATTCACCACCGGTTGAGTATGCCGGTCACTACACAGCACGACCAGCAGGTTCGAAACCATGGCTGCGCGATAGTTGTTATCCAGCTCGACCACTTTCCTTTCAGCCAGATGGTCTAATGCCATTTCGACCATGCCCACCGCCCCTTCTACGATTTTCGTGCGAGCTGCCACGACTGCCTGTGCCTGTTGTCGCTGTAACATTGCAGCGGCGATTTCCGGTGAGTAGGCCAGATGGCTAATACGTGCTTCAATTACTTCCACGCCGGCTTTATCCAGACGTTCCTGGATATCAACTTTCAACTGGTCACAGACTTCTGTGGTGTTACCACGTAAAGAAACTTCATGGTCTTCGCTATCGTAAGGATGACGACTCGCAAGATTACGTAAGGCCGCTTCACTTTGAACCGCCACAAAATCTTCATAATCATCGACCTCAAACATCGCTTCTGCTGTATTGACCACGCGCCAGACCACGACAGTCGAAATATCAATCGGATTTCCGTCCCGGTCATTCACCTTGGATGGCTTTCCAGCCGAGCGACTTTTCATCTGAATCACTTTTCCGGTCTGGTCTTTCTGTTCCGGAGTCGAAATCGATCCGGTTTCAAAATTACGAATCCTCAAAGAGATTTTGTGTTTCGTGAAAAAGGGATTCACCCAGAAAAAACCGGATTGCATCACCGACCCCTTATACTCACCGAACAACAACAGCACACGGGCCTGATTCGGGGCAATCGCCATACATCCAAACAAGCCGATGAGGCATGCCGGGACAATAACAACCGCCATTATAACAAGCAGGGCATTTTCGAAGCTGACTCCGGCTACAAACAAGAACAGACCCAGTGGCAACCCACACAGACAGACTGTCAACGGAAACCAACCCGACATCGGTTGAAAAATTCTCTCTTCAGTCATCATCTTGCTCCTTGATTTCATATTGATATCATGCTTACTCTTTCTACAAACGAAAAAGTACGCTCAACAGATCAAATCAATTCGCAAATCTGAGAGAAATTCGAAACTATTCAGAATGCTTCAACTGGTCCAGAGATACAAAATCAGGAGTCTTGACCGCCCCGACTTCACAGCCTGTACACGAACTACCACTACAGCCAGATCGCTGTTTGAAAAAACGTAAGATGCGGCGAGTCAGAAAAAAGACCGCCCCCGCAACAATGAAAAGGGCACCAGCCAATTGTCCATCAATCTGATTCATAACAGAAACTCATTCTCAAAGAGGAATGATGGTCACACATTCGCAATGATTGACTTTGTTATACAAAGAACATACCCACCTGGTAGGAAATAAACGCACCCACGTAGGCCAGAGCGGTCATATAAGTAAACGAAACCACAGGCCAGAACCAACTGTTCGTTTCACGCTGAATTACCATCAAGGTCGCCGCACATTGGGCACATAATGCAAAGAATACCATAATCGAGATCGCCACGGGAATATTGAATACTTTCCTGCCATCAGGCCAGGTGGCAGCGCGAATTGACCCGATCAAACCACTCTCGTCTTCAGCATCTCCGCCTAAACTGTAAATAGTCCCTAACGTCGAGATGATCACTTCCCGCGCGGGGAATGAAGCAATCACACCCACACCAATTTTCCAGTCCCAACCCAGGGGTTTCACAACCGGCTCAATCCAATGCCCGGACATACCAAGAAAACTGGTTTCAACCAACTGGCTGCTCACCTGATTTTGTTTCTCATACAAATCTGCCTGTTCGCTGGTGAGCAGTGTTTGTTGATTCTGTAATTCCTTAAGAGACTCCTGGTCGCCTTCTGTTACGGAAGCAAGCTGATCTTCGATTTGCCCCAGTGAAGCCTCATTCGATTCAATCCGACTCTGGATCTGAAACTGTTCACTGTGATCTCCAGGAAAATAGCCGGCAGCCCAGATGATGATCGATGTTGTAAAAATCAAAGTACCCGCTTTGACCACAAACGATTTCGCACGGCGGTAAACACGCAAAATCACATTGCGCGGAGAAGGCCATTTGTAGTCCGGCAGTTCCATCACAAACGGCGCCACATCTCCTTGAAAGAAAAATCGCTTTAGAATCCAGGCCACAGGAATCGCGACCAATGCACCAATGGATGACATGCCAAACAAAACGATTCCCTGTAATGTCACGATCGGACTATTGGCAATGGAAAGATAAGCGATATTCGGAATGAAGGCGGCAATGAAAAGCGTATAAACGGGCCAGCGGGCCGAACAGCTCATTAAAGGGGCTACCAGAATCGTCGTCAGTCGCTCGTGACGATTTTCAATCACGCGCGTTGCCATAATTCCCGGCACAGCGCAGGCAAATGAGGACATTAGCGGAATGAACGACTTCCCGCTCAGCCCCAGACTCCGCATTAAACGATCCATAATAAACGCGGCCCGTGCCATATATCCGCTGTCTTCCAGCACGGCAATGAAAAAATATAAAATCACAATCTGTGGTAGAAAGATCAGCACCCCTCCTACGCCGGCAATCACACCATCTACCACCAGACTCCGTAAAGGGCCGGGGGGAATGAGAGACTCCACAGATCCATCCACAAATTCCTGACCAGATTCAATCAGATCCATGGTAGGACCAGCCCAGGTGAAAACCGACTGAAAGACAAAAAACATCAGCAGGAAAAAGAACAAAAAACCGAACACGCGATGAGTCATCCACTGATCAATTTTATCAGAAATCGTCACCTGTTCGTCAGCGGGCTGATGCACCACACCCTGTAACAGTTCGCCAGCCCAACCATAACGCAAGCGGGCTTCCATCGCCGGGACGGCACAACCTGCTGCCTTCAATCGCGTACGTGCCTGATTCAATTCGTCGATCAAACCGTCGTGCGTATGATGTTCGAAGTAAGATTCCACATATCCGCCAACATCCAGCAATAACCGGTCGACCAGAAAATTGGGTGCTCCCTGCTGCGCATCGTCCTGCAGCTTTTCCTTGAGCAGATTTCGTTCTTGATAAAAAACATCGGGAAAGAGCGCCAATGGTTGATGTTCTGCCCCCACGCCCATCTTCAAAATTGCCGATTTCAGTTCATCGATGCCTTTACCCTGATGCGCCTCCGTGCAGACCACGGGCAGGTTTAGTTTTTTTGACAAAGCCTGTGAGTCAATCTCAATTCCGCGCGACCTCGCAAGATCACACATATTTAGAACCAGTATGACGGGTATCGACAAATCAAGAATCTGGCTGAACAAATAAAAGTTCCGTTCCAGATTGGATGCATCAGCGATACAGATAATGGCATCTGGAAGGGGAACACTTTTTTGTCTCCCGAGTAAAACATCCACCGCCAGCATTTCATCAATGGAACGGGGCGCCAGACTATATGTTCCCGGCAAATCGACCAGATCAATCTGTCGGTCTTCCCAGATCACACTGCCGACTTTCTTTTCCACTGTCACGCCGGGAAAGTTACCAATATGTGCATACCCGCCGGATAAGAGATTGAATAGCGTGCTCTTGCCGGTGTTCGGATTGCCAATAATGGCAATCGTCATTTTTTTTTGTGGTACAGCGGGAGGTTTGATCATGGAACTTGAAGATCTGAAAGCGTGGCTCTCATTCGGTAGGAAATATTGACAACCTGCTATTTCTGGAAGGCACTCTCGTTAGACAATTTCGACTTCAACGCACTTTGCCTCATTCAAACGGAGAGAGAGTCGATAACCTCGTACTGCAAATTCCAGCGGGTCACCTAAAGGTGCTTTTCCCAAAAGTTGGATCTGTTCGCCATCTATCAGGCCCATTTCCATTAAACGAATGGAAATCGCATCTTCACCATTAATTTGAGTGATTCGGACGGTCTGCCCTTTGGTTATCTGATTTAATGTCATCACTCGAAATCTCGGCACCAAAATAGTCTAGTAACATCTATGTTCGCTGTTCCGCTTTATAATTAAGCGAAGCCAATACAATATAAGGAAATTGAGACTCAGTTTCAACTCTATTCGTAATTGACTTCGATACACTCAAATTTGCTGTAACTCGTTACATTGTAAGAATCAAAGCTAAATCTCTGATCTACTCCTGACTGAAAATTAAGAGAATCAGTTCAGCTCTATAAAACGGAACGAAACCAATTTGAAAACCTGCAAATAGTAAATAAATCCTGACGAGTTCTCTCTTTCTAAGACTGTGCTTGTAATTATTTAGTTTTCATTACTTACATAATCAGTAATTACACGAGGATTAACTTCAAATAAAACTCACACGTATACTGTCAAATTGAATTAATAAAACTACAGTTAGTAAAGAACATTAAACTTACTTTTGCAGGTATTTAATACAAGTTAAATTGTTGATTTTCACTTCCATTAATTCTATAATAAGTTTGGCTTGTTTTCTTGTTTCTCAGAAATTCTTAATCTACGATTTCGCATCATTTTTTTGTTTATCAATTCAGTAAATAATTTGTTGTTATTCATTAGTGATTAATAACAATTATTCAATTCTGGTTACTGAAGACTATCACATTTGTTATGACCTACATTCCGTGCATGTTATTGCATGATCTTTAATCAACTTTTCTTTCGTTGATTTTATCTTTTAT
>Ga0055584_100001862_pt1 | contig 20754 bp, 17 predicted proteins | sample OSDHelmetaG_FD_58716 | JGI IMG/M metagenome (GOLD analysis project Ga0055584, IMG submission 58716) | Pelagic marine sediment microbial communities from the LTER site Helgoland, North Sea, for post-phytoplankton bloom and carbon turnover... | ecosystem: Environmental > Aquatic > Marine >...
ATTTTGAAGGGTACCATTTATTCTCTTATTCAAGTTCTTGAGAATGAATCCATAATACCTCTATTTAGAAAGGAGAAATAATGAAGAATTCATATTTAAAATGGATCGTTGTATTTGGCATAATAACATCTTTAATCTTATTAGCCTGTGCTGATAAGTTTTCAAAAGGAATGAATGATACATCATCTCTTCCTGAACATGTTGATTTTAATTTTCACATTAAGCCAATTTTATCTGATCGATGTTTTTCTTGTCATGGACCAGATGAAGGTACTCGTAAAGCTGACTTAAGGTTGGACATCGCTGAAGAGGCTTTCGCCAAACTCAAAACTGGGAATGGTAGAGCCTTTTATCCTAATCGATCTAATAAAAGTGAAGTAATTCATAGGCTAAGGAGTAGTGATCCTGATTATCAGATGCCTCCTCCAGAAACAAATCTAACTATAAGTCAATATGAAATTGCGCTTTTAGAAAAATGGATTGATCAAGGAGCTGAATGGAAAAAGCACTGGTCTTTCATTAGTCCTCAGAAAGTACAAATCCCTGATAATGAGACGAATGTTTGGTCGAATATGAATGATGTTGATCATTTTATTTTGCAAAAAGCTGAAGAAATGAATCAAAAAATTAGTAGAGAAGCAACTCCAGAACGGCTTCTTCGCAGGGTGTATATGGATCTTACTGGTCTGCCTCCATCAGTAGAATCTATAGACCAGTTTATTTCTAATCCCTCCTTTTCTGCATATGAATCTGTGGTTGATCATTTATTAACCACTGAAGCTCATGCAGAGAGATTGACCATGGAATGGATGGATGTAGCTCGATATGCAGATAGTCATGGATTGCATGCAGATGGGTGGCGCAATATGTCTCCTTGGAGAGATTGGGTTATTCAGTCCTTTCACGAAAATGTGACGTACAAGGATTTTATTACAAAACAACTTGCTGGTGATATGTTGTCAAATGCCTCCAAAGATGACATCATAGCAACAGCTTTCAATAGGAATCACCCTATGACTGCAGAAGGAGGTGCCGTCGATGAAGAATGGAGACTTAATTATGTTTTTGATCGTACAGAGACTATGTCCACAGCTATGTTAGGATTGACAGTAGGATGTGCTAAATGCCACGATCATAAATATGATCCTATTTCACAAAAGGAGTACTACCAACTTGCTTCATTTTTTAATAATGTGAAGGAAGTGGGAATGACTGGTGATGATGGTAATTACGGTCCCATTTTGATGTTGACAGATGAAGAAACTCAAGGTGATTTAGATCGAATAAATGCTCTTATTGCAAAAGAACAGGAACAAAAGAAGGTGTCGAATGATAATTTGGAAAGTATAAGTAACTACATAAAAGGTTTAGATTCTAAGGCTCCTGCCGGACTTATAGCACATGTTTCATTTGACCAGAGGACAGATGTAACAAACCCCAAAAATGGAAGAAAATCTGTCCATTTCGATGGGAATAAAAAGTATTATACATCAGGTGATGGAAAACTAGTAAAAGGTAAAAATGGGAAGGCACTTCTTTTTGAAAAAGATTTCAGTACGCTTTATCTAAGTGAAGTGGGGCAATTTGAGAATATGGATGCCTTCTCGGCAGGTGCGTGGATCAATACTGTTCAGAATGATCCCCAAAAGACCCAAACAGTAATGGGTAACAGTGGAGAAAAGAATAATTTTTGGAGAGGATGGGACCTTCACTTAGATGAGAAAAATAGACTTAATGCAAGATTAATTAGTGCCTTACCTCACAATTATATTCACGTAAGATCTTTAGATATTATTGATACATCAGAGTGGGTACATGTTGCACTCACTTACGATGGGAGTGCCAATGCGAATGGCTTGAAAATCTTTATCAATGGGGTTGATGTAAGTGATGAAATAGTCTACAACGACCTGACCAAATCGACTCTGACGGTGAGATCAGGAAATCATAGCAAAGACGATAGGCCACTTACTGTAGGTGTAAGTGGTAGGCTTTATACTGGAGAAGATGGACTCTTTTATGGGAGGATAGACGATGTCAAAATTTATGAACAAGAATTATCCACTTTTGAAATTAATAAGTCAGCAGGGATAGATGTAGACATTGATAAAGAGAGTCAAAGTTTGATTGCCAAACGAAGGCTCTTTTTAGAAGAAAATGAAAGAATCTCAGCATTGAGAAAGCAAAAACTTGAGGAATATATTGATGTAGACGAAATGATGGTCATGTCAGAGTCTGAAGTTTCTAATAAAATGTACATCTATCATCGAGGGGAGTATGACAAACCTACTGAAGAAGTAAAAGCAGCAACTCCTGCAGCTGTTTTAGACTTTCCAGAAGGACTGAAGACAGATAGACTTGGATTGACAGAATGGATTTTTGATGAGAAAAATCCTTTGACAGCTCGGGTTGCTGTAAATCGATATTGGCAAATGATCTTTGGAAGGGGAATCGTAGCGACTCCTGAAGATTTTGGAACGCAAGGTGCATTACCAACCCATCCACAACTATTGGACTACTTGGCTGTAGATTTAGTAGAAAATGATTGGAATATTAGAAAGCTATTAAAGAAGATGGTCATGTCTGCTACTTATAGACAATCATCTGTGTCTACACCAGAATCTTTAGAAAAAGATTCTGAAAATGTCTATTTGGCTCGAGGAAGGACATATAGATTGTCGGCAGAAATGATTAGGGATAATGCACTAGTTGCCAGTGGATTATTGGAGGATAAAATTGGTGGAACAAGTGTTCGCCCTTATCAACCAGAAGGACTTTGGATTGAATTAGGCAATTTTTCCCATAAATTAATGACCTATAAAGAAACCAAAGGAGATAGTTTATATCGCCGAAGCATGTACACTTTTGTAAGAAGAACATCGCCACATCCAATGATGACCACATTTGATGCTCCATCACGTGAAGTATGCACAATGAAACGAGAGAATACAAGTACTCCACTTCAAGCATTAGTGTTAATGAATGATCCACAATTCGTTGAAGCGGCGAAAGTTCTTGCCCAAAAAATGCAATACGAAGGTGGAGAAACATTGGAGGAACAAATGGAGTATGCTTTTAAAAGCTGTACAGGTAGAAGCCTTACTAAGGAAGAGAAGGAGCTATTTGTATCCTTGTATCAGTCCCAATTGGAAAAATTCACTAATAGTCCACAAGAGGCTTCAAAGCTTTTAGGTGTTGGAGAATTTGTAATGGATGAAAAAATAGACAAAGTCAAAACCGCTGCATTAGCGATGATTGGGAATACAATGCTTAATCATGATGATGCTTACATGAAAAGGTGAATTGATAATTAACAGTAAAGAACTACCATATGTGCCATTGCGGAAATTATGAGAAATATACACGAAGGGATTTTTTACAAAAGACCACTTTAGGATTAGGTGCATTTTCAATGGCTTCATTAATGGATCCAGGTCTTATGGCCAGGAACGTGATGAATAATATAGAAAATGCTGGGCCTCATTTTGCGCCCAAAGCAAAAAGGGTCATATATCTATTTCAGAGTGGAGGTCCTTCACAGCAGGATTTATTCGATTATAAACCATTACTCAATAAACTGAATGGTCAGGAAATACCTAAAAGCATATTAGGTAATCAGCGTCTAACAGGAATGTCTGGGGGACAGGGTGAATTTCCATTAGCAGGTAGTCATTTTAATTTTAAGCAGCATGGGCAGAGTGGAGCATGGGTGAGTGATCTTATGCCATTTACATCAGAAATTGTGGACGATCTGTGCTTCATAAAATCGATGTATACAGAGGCAATCAATCATGACCCTGCGGCAACCTTTATCCAGACTGGGTCACAATTGCCAGGAAGACCATCATTGGGAGCATGGCTGAGCTATGGACTTGGTAGCGAGAATGAAAACTTACCCAATTTTGTAGTTCTGGTGACAAAAGATAAGTTTGGCCAGCCCCTTTATAAAAGGCTATGGGGAAATGGATTTCTTCCTTCTCATCATCAAGGTGTACAATTTAGAGCTGGTAAACACCCAGTTTTATATCTCCACAATCCTCCGGGAGTAGAAGACGCCGACAGAAGAAGCCAACTGGATGTGCTCAAACAGCTCGAAGAAATTAATTTAGAAAATACAAATGATCCAGAAATAGAAGCTAGAATTAATCAGTACGAGATGGCCTATAGAATGCAAACATCAGTACCAGAAGTAATGGATGTAGATAAAGAACCGGATTACATTTATGATATGTATGGTCCAGATAGTAAAAAGCCAGGTACTTATGCTGCAAACGCACTCTTAGCTCGTAGATTAATAGAAAAGGGAGTAAAATCAGTTCAACTCTATCACCAGGGATGGGATCATCATGGCAACCTTCCAAATGCTATAAAGGTGTCGTGTAAAGAAACAGATCAACCAACAGCAGCTCTTATAAAAGACCTGAAACAGAGAGGCTTATTAGAGGATACATTAGTGGTTTGGGGAGGAGAGTTCGGCCGTACCAGTTATACACAAGGGCAGCTAACTCCTGATAATTATGGTAGAGATCATCATCCTCGGTGTTTTACAATATTCATGGCAGGTGCAGGTGTAAAAGGTGGTTTTACATATGGCGCTACTGATGATTTTGGATATAATCTTGCTGACAATCCAATGCATGTGCATGATCTTCAGGCTACAATATTACATTTGATGGGCCTCAATCATGAAAAACTAACTTATAAACACCAGGGAAGACGTTATCGCCTTACCGATCAATTTGGTGTTGTAAATCATAATATACTGACTTAAAAATGATAGAAATACTTGGAAAACTTCATCCTGCATTGGTTCATTTACCCATAGGATTTATTCTTATCACACTCTTTTATGAATGGTACAAAGGGAAACCTTCAGTTGCCCTCTGGGGCATATCTACACTTAGTGCAATCTTAGCTATGGCTACTGGATTCATTCTTTTGAAAACAGGATACTTTGAAGGTCTCAATATGTTTCTTCATATGATAATGGGTGTCATAACTACAATTATCACGTTTCTGCTTTTTTTAGCAAAAATGAGAGATGGAAGCCTTTTTAGAGGTCAAAACACTTTTTTGAAAATAGCCTTGATTGCGGTATTGGGAATTGGAGGACATATGGGAGCTGAACTTACTCATGGAGAAGAATATTTGCCTCTTCCTTTTCAAACTAAGAGTGATTCAATAGTAGATTTCAGTAAGCATGACACTATCATCCTTTATGACCATATTATTCAGCCCATTTTGAAGGATAAGTGTAATCGCTGCCATGAAGATGGAGATGCCAGGGGAAAGCTTAATATGACTTCAAAAGAAGGATTGTTGAGCGATAAATTTGGAGATCCAGCAGTAAAACCTGGAGACTTACAAAACAGTGAAATTTTTAAAAGAATTAGCCTCAGTCCATGGCACAAAAAGTATATGCCACCAAGTGGACCTGATCTTACATATGGGGAGAAAAGAGTTATTGAATGGTGGATAAGAAGTGGAGGATCTTTTACTGAAAATGTGAAAATGATGAGCCCTCCTGATGATATCAAAGAGTTGTTATTTAAAGAATATGGTATCGATTTTGCGAAGAAGTCATTTTATGAAAAAGCCGAAGTATCTGCATTGGATCAGAGTGTAATAGATAAAATAAAAAGTCAAGGATTCAACATTGGTACATTGGCAGATAACAGCAATTTTGTTGATGTAAATGTCAAAGGACATTCTTTAGAGTGGACCTCAGAAAGATTACAATCTTTATTAGAAGCAAAAATTCAAATCACATGGTTGGATTTATCAGATTCAGATTTTGATGATTCTCATAGCGATATTTTAAACTCATTTCCTAATATCACCAAATTGAAACTTCAGAATACCAATATTACCGATGCTACATTGGAGAATATTGTAAATATGAATGAGCTTATTGTACTCAATTTATATGGGACAAATGCATCAGATCAAAGTATAGATAATATTTTGAAAATCAACAAGTTAGAAAAATTGTACATCTGGCAAACTAAAATTAGTGAAGAAGGTATAGAGCGTTTGAAACAAGGAAATAGTGCTCTAGAGGTGATTGGAGCATCCATACTTTAAAAAAGAAAATACAATGCAAAAAAGAAGAGAGTTTTTGAGTAAAGGGGCTATAATAACAAGTATAGCTGTAGGTGGAGGAATGGTTTCTTGTGGAACAAAGACTAATGAATATGCGAATAAAACAATGGAATATAAAAAAGTAGGTCAAGGCAATTTCATCTATAAACTAGATAGGCATTGGGGTGATCAAGACCCTTCCAAATATCCAATACATCATTGTCATGAAATGGTGATGGACAAAAATGGAAGATTAATTATGACCACCACTGACGTAAAAAATAACATTCTGATATATAACAAGGACGGAGCAGTTTTGGATTCCTGGACAGGGGATTGGCCGTCTGCTCATGGACTTACTATACATGATGAAGGAGATCAAGAAATGCTGTATGTGACTGACCCAGAAGCAAAGTTTGAGGTTTGTAAAACTACGCTTAACGGAAAAAAGCTGTTAACGATAACCTATCCGAAAGAAGCAGAGATTTATGAGTCTGAGGACCAGTTTCGTCCTACTGAAACAGCAATTGCTGAAAATGGAGATATCTATGTCGCAGATGGATATGGAAAGAGTTATATAATCGTCTATGACTCTAATGGAAAATATAAATTTCATTTTGGCGGCAAAGGAGACGGTGATGAACATTTTGACTGTCCTCATGGAATAATAGTGGATACCCGTGGAGGAAAAGCTCCTGAACTTTTGATTACATCTAGAAGTAAGAATGAATTTAAGAGATTCACATTAAGCGGTGGGCATATTGAGACCATAAAGATGCCTGGATATTTTATGTGTCGACCAGTTATTAGAGGGGATGAATTGTATTTTGCAATATTGGCTACAGAGACATGGTGGGCTTATGATGGGATGGTAGCAGTGATGGATAAAAACAATCAACTGGTATCTCTACCTGGTAGTGATCATCTACCGGAATATTCAAATGGGATCGTTAATAAGCCGAAATATGATGGATCATTTCTTAACCCTCATGATGTCTGTGTTGATAATGATGGTAATATATATGTACCACAATGGTACAGCGGAAAGACTTACCCATTCAGATTAGAACGAGTGTGATCAGGAGAAATGATTAAACGATTTTGAAGTTTAGTCTAGGGTTTACAAGTATATTAAAGGATCAAAAGCTTAATACTTTTGTGGCATGATCAAAGAGGCCATTCAAATCTTCATTCTAAACCTGTTCTTTGTTCTGGGCTATGCTCAGCCCGAAAACACCACTTTTAGATCACAATTTGATGATAACAGTTTGAGTAGCAGCCCACAAGGTGTGTACTATAATGATATATGGGGTTATACGGATGAAAATGAAGGAGAATATGCTATTGTAGGTACTGCAGAGTACACTTTGTTCATTGAAGTTACTGATCCAGATAACCCAACAGAAGTAACTAGAATTGCCAGTGGACAAAGTTGTACATGGAGAGATTATAAAACATTCGGACACTATGCTTATGGAGTAGCTGATAATTGTAATGCGGGGCTAGAAATATTTGATTTGTCTAATTTACCCAGCAGTGTCACCAAAGTTTATGACTCCAGAACATTGATAGATGATGCTCATAATATTTTTATTGATACCGCCACAGCTAGACTTTATGCATGTGGTATCAATCATGTCAGCAATGACCTTTCTGTGTTAGATTTGGCGATTAATCCAGATACCCCTACAGTTATTAGTCATATCGACTTGAATTTGATGGATGAAAATGACTATATACATGATTTATATGTTAAAAATGATACGGCATACCTTTGTAATGGTTCTGAATCTCGAATGCTTATATATGATGTTTCCAATACATCAAGCATTCAGTTGCTTGGGAGTGTAGGTACTACAGGATATAATCATAGTACTTGGGTTTCAGAAAACGGAAAAGTAGCTGTTGTTGCTGACGAAACTCACAATAGACCTTTAAGAGTTGTAGACATAACAAATTTTGATATTCCAGTAGAAACATCAACCATTAAATCTACTCTTCTTGCCCCGAATCATACAAACAGTATTGCTCACAATCCTTTTATAATTGGAAATGACTTTGCAATAATTTCATACTATGAAGATGGTTTGCAGATTTATAAAATAGACAGTATCAATAAACCATTTAGAGCTGGATATTACGATACAAGACCAGGGAATAATAATTATTCGGGATTCAATGGAGCATGGGGAACCTATCCTTTTTTGCCATCTGGGAATATTTTGGTATCTGATGTAGACAATGGATTATTTGTTATAACTCCAAATTTTCCTTTGAACGATTGTGAATCAAATGTCCAAGTAAGTGGCACTTATGATCACCATTGGGAATTGATATCAAAAGACAGTCTTGAGGTAAGTGCTTTTTATCAGGACAGTGCTGAAGTTATATTATTGGCTCCTGATCAAATTACTCTTTCAAGTGGATTTGAAATATCACTAGGATCAGAATTAGATGCCGAAATAGAAGACGAGTGTACTAATTCTCCTGCATTAAAATTGAGTAGCCTTCAAAAACCAAAAGATTGATTTAGCCTGGTTTATTAAAATGGAAAGAACAAGAAGTAATGGAACAATAATTGTACTTTTCTGAACAAATTGAATTATCAATGGATAAACCAAAAATTGCAGGTACTGCTCCAATTGCAGTAGAAATAGTAAAAGGAAAATCTTACTCTTGGTGTACATGTGGCCTTTCTTCAAATCAGCCATTCTGTGACGGAAATCATAAGGAGGGTACAAACTTCACACCTCTGAGAATGACGGCCGAAGAAACTAAAACCGTCTACTTATGCACTTGTAAAAAGACAGCAAACCCGGGATTTTGTGACGGGTCACATAAATCGTTATAGGCGTTATTCAGATTTAATTGCTGGTTAAAATGCTTTCTTGAGGATTCTTAGTAAAAAAAGAGGCTATAAGAAGTAAAAAGAACCCTGTACCACAGATAAAGGCAGCCGTGCTATATGAACCAGTTACAGATAAAGATTGACTAAATAGTATAGGGCCAATGGCACTAGCAAAAACTATTAGAGTCATTGCCTGACCAGTAATTGCTCCCAAATATTTCTTACCATAGAATCGAGGTAAGAATAATGAAATAACCAATCCGTGTACTCCAGAACAAGTGCCGTAGCCTCCTACCAGTAACCAATAATATAGTCCAGAAGATTGAAGATTCATCATTCCATACATTGTTAACATCGCTGCAATAGAAAATAGATAAGCCAAGTACTTCAATTGAATATGATCGCTTATCCAACTACAAAAAATGGTGGATATTACTGAGACCAAGGCAATTGGCTGAAAAATCTGAATAGCAGTATCTCTGCTAAAATTATACTCAGCAAAGAGAGAAACAACATGAAAGGTGAATCCAGTGGCTACGAGCCCAAATAGTGCTGGATAGCCTGCAAAAACCCAAAGACTTATAGTGCTCCTTGCTTCATCTAAAGTGAAGTCTTTATAGATTGGAAATTTTATGGGTTTCGAGATAGGGTTTTTTGTTTTTGAAAAGCCATCTGTTAATAACCCAAAACTCTCTGGAGATTCTTTAAAGAAAAGAAATACAATTATAGGAAATGCAACGGCTGAAACTAAGCCCATTATGATCCATGCTCCTGACCAACTATGTCCTGAGATCAAAGTGTCAAATAGGACTGGGGCAATTGAAAAACCAAATGCTCCAAAAACATTCATGATTCCAACAGCCAATCCTCTTTTAGCATCAAACCATTTCACTACCATTGTACGACTTGAGAGACTTAGTACTCCTTGACCGAAGAATCTGATGAAAACAAAACCGATCAAAATAAAAACAGATGTAATTAATAGGCCTCCTCCGAAAGCAGTTGTGATTTTATCTATTTGACTTAAATACAGAAGGGCAATGCCTAATCCAAAAGTTGCAATTAAAGTAGTACGTCTAGCCCCAAATCGATCAAAAAATAGACCTGCACGAGTAAGTGCTATGGCGCTAATCATGGTACCTCCCATGTATGCTAAACTCAATTGGTCACGACTAAGAGAAAGCGAGTCTAATAGACTGTCCGTAAATGCAGATACTCCAATAGTCTGACCAGGTGCACTCATCACAAACCCAAGAGTACCAACAATTAGTACAATCCATCCATAGTAAAATGGAAATTTTCTAGGATCAATGAATAAGATTGAATTTTGAGGCTTGTTCAATTGATGATTTAATCTTTTGTTATTGAGTTTTGCAAAAGTATCATTCTTAAAAACTATTCTAATAGTTCGAGTTTGATATTGTCAAAGTAGGCTTTGCCTTCAGTTTTATTCAGCATGAGAAGAAAGATGTGAATGTTTTCTACCTTCTTTGGGAAGTATCCAATATTCACAGATACCGTTTTGTTTTCCAGGTTACCATTTAATGTGGTCCTGCCTTGAGTAGTTTGAAAAGAATAAATCATTAATTCTTCATTGTCTTTTGAATCCGTTCTCAGTGCGATGGAAACACCATTGCCAGCAAGATTTTCTGTTGTGATGTCAATAGAAAGCTTCAACCCACTACCAATTGGCTACTGTGGATTTTCAACTGTTCACCTCCAGAAAGAGAAAGTATTGTCAGAACTTGGATTCGTGGATGTGATACTCAATGCAAAATTATCTGAGCCTATCTTGTCCAGTTCATTAGAAGTAAAAATACCTGATGAGTCAAATGAAGAAAAGAATTTCCAATTATCACTTTGGTCATTGATCTTATCTTCTAATACTATTGTAGATTCAGTTTTATTCACGCATGAAGGCGAATCTTTGAGAGGGTCAAAAAGTTCATCAATGTAGTAGTCTCTTACTTTTGGTGTGAATTTATTGTACAAATTGAAAAACCCATTACAAGTCTCACTACACATTATGGATGTTGGGTTGGATATTGAAAAATTGCCCTCTTTATGTTGCCTAACTAGTATTGCATGGCCAAGTTCATGAAACATCAAAATTTCTCTTTCCAGATCATTTCTATTTGCCCAACATGAAGGCTCAGGACTAATTTCTACTCTCATTGACCCATTTCCAAGATAGTAGTAATAACCAAATCCGCACAGGTCTAATCGTGGAAAGCCAGTGATTACGTAAAGTCTAGAGTCATTGACATTTACTTTCCTTTTTACCGCTTCATCGATAAAGCGATCTACATAAGGTCGATATTGCTCTTGGATTTTCGATGCTTCATTTGATGATTCTTCAATTAATTCTTGGTCTTGAGAACAAGATGAAATAATAAGAAGAATTACCATAATCAGGAAAACGTATATGGAATCCTGTATTTTCATGAATTCGCCTTTCAATGTATTGAAAGTACTTATTAACAATCATAATTTCTCTTAAAACTTGCTTAAGATTGATGAATCTAGTTGAACGAAGAGATTCAAATATTCTAAGTAATTATTATGTTTTAGTATTTAGAATCAACTTTTGTAGAAGAAGTTAGATGGATTTTAATGTGATGTTTTTCCACTTTACTTTGATTCCACCCCCATCATGTATTTGCAATGCTATTTGACCAGCAGCTGCACCTATCTTTTCATCTGTAAGCGATATCATTTTAACTCCATTGAGATAAGTGGTGAGCGTATCGCCGTCGGCTTTTATGGTCATATTATTCCATTCGCCCATTTTAAGATGCTTGTCTAGTGATGGATCAGGTTTGATCAGCCACCCTCTACCATAGGATTCATAAATTCCTCCAGTGCTATGACCAGGAGGAGCTACTTCTGCTTGCCATCCTGTTATTTTTGTACCCTCTATAGAAGACCTGATGAACACACCACTATTACCATTGGCTTCCTGTTGGAATTCTAAGGACAATTCAAAATTTTTGTATCTTCCAATAGTGGCTAAATATCCATATCCTTTATCGGAGCCACTTTCACATATAAGAAGCCCATCGTCCACATACCATTTTTCAGTACCATATATCTCCCATCCACTCAGATCTTTACCATTAAATAATGATTGACTTTCTGAAGAAGGATCTTTTGATAGCTGTCGATCATCCATAGATTTACAAAAGATGAAAATGGAGGTTATAAAACTGAGTAAAATTATTCTTAGCATTTCTTAGTTTTTGATGTCCTAATTAGAATTAAATCTATGTTCACTTGGATTTAATTTAAAAGTAAAAAACATGAACGTAAAATACTCTGACAAATATGAAAAAATCGAGAAGGCTAAGTCAAAGTGGATGAATGAACTTGGAAAGCTGAGTGATGAAAAGCAGAAGTCTGAGACTGTTGGACAGTGGTCACTGATACAACATGGTTATCATCTCTATCTTGCCGAAAAAGGATCTTTAGCTTATGTAAAGAAAAAATTAAGTTTTAATCCAACTTTAGATAAATCGGGAATTAAAACAGTTTTTCGAAATATCCTTTTATGGTTTTTCATGACCTCTCCTTTTAAATTTAAAGCCCCCGCACCTGTATCGGAAGTTAATTTTCCTGATAACCTCACTTTTGAGATGCTTGAAAGATGTTGGGAAGAGTCTAGGACTGATTTGAAATCTTTTTTGAATTCTATTGGTGATAAGTACATAGGCCTAGAAGTGTATAAGCAACCTTTAGCAGGGAGGCTAACATTGGTTGGTATGCTGAGATTTTTTGAGCTTCATCAGAATAGGCATTTTGCTCATTCCAAGAAGCATTTAAATAGATGATCTAATTAGTTTCATAATTGGAATTGTTAGATCTATTTTATTTTTTTATGACATAATGTTGCAATAACAACAAATAATTGTTACACATGCAACATAAATAGATTGTTCGAGTTTAATTCTTATAAAATAATATAGAATCATGATTGCTACTGTTCCAAAAAAAGAATCGACACCCAAAGATATTATGCCAATTAATGGTACGGATTACCTAGAACTTTATGTTGGCAATGCTAAACAAGCAGCGCATTTTTACAAAACTGCATTTGGGTTTCAGTCAGTTGCTTATGCCGGTTTAGCGACCGGATTAAAGGACAGAGAGAGTTATGTCGTTGGTCAAGATAAAATCAGATTGGTACTTACCACACCATTAAAGAGTGGGACTAAAATAGGAGAGCATATTGATAACCATGGTGATGGAGTAAAAGTGATAGCCCTTTGGGTGGATGATGCTACAATATCTTTCCATTCTGCAGTAGAGAGAGGGGCAAGACCTTATATGAAACCCACACGTGAAGAAGATAAAGATGGATATGTGATTCGGTCAGGGATTTATACCTATGGAGAAACAGTGCATATTTTTGTAGAAAGAAAAAATTATTCTGGAACATTTTTACCTGGATATCAAAAATGGGAAACTCCGCATTACAACCCAACTTCAGTGGGTCTTAAGTATGTAGATCATATGGTTGGTAATGTAGAATTAGGGAGAATGGATTACTGGGTTGAATTTTACGAAAAAGTGATGGGCTTCACCCAAATTCTTTCCTTTGATGATAAGGACATATCTACGGAATATACTGCCTTAATGAGCAAAGTGATGAGCAATGGTAATGGCAAGATTAAATTTCCAATTAATGAGCCAGCAGCAGGAATGAAAAAATCTCAAGTGGAAGAGTATCTTGACTTCTATGAAGGAGAAGGAGTACAACATATAGCTGTTGCAACAGATGACATTGTCACCACAGTTTTGCAATTGAGAAGTAGAGGAATTGAGTTCTTAAGAGTGCCTACTACATATTACGATACATTATTAGATAGGGTGGGGGAGATAGATGAAGATTTACAACCGTTAAAGGATTTAGGAATCTTGGTAGATAGAGATGATGATGGTTATTTGCTCCAAATATTTACAAAACCAATAGAACCAAGACCTACTATGTTTTTCGAAATCATCCAAAGAAAAGGAGCAAACTCATTTGGGAAAGGTAACTTTAAGGCGTTATTTGAAGCGATAGAAAGAGAACAAGAACTTAGAGGAACATTATAAAACTGTTCATTTATGCCATTCTACCACAAATTAGGAAACGTTCCGGCTAAACGTCATACCATATTTAAAAATGGAGAACAGCTATATAATGAGCAGCTTTTCGGGACCATTGGTTTTGATGGAATGTCGACTCTTCTATATCATGTTCATCGGCCCACACAGGTAAAAGAGATTATCTCGAGCATTGATGTATCTCCCAAAATTGCTGTTGCTAAGAATATTGCATCGAGAAAACTAATCAGCTTCGATGTGGCATCTAAAGACGATTTTCTGGAAGCTAGAGAACCGCTGTTGGTTAACAATGATGTGCATGTAGGAGTGGCAGCTCCAAAGAAGTCATTGAAAGATTATTTTTATAAAAATGCCGATGCTGATGAGATGTTATTCATACATAGAGGAAGCGGTTCTTTGAGGACTTTAGTGGGCAATATTCCATTTGAATATGGTGATTACCTCATCATCCCCAGAGGGATGATTTATCAGATTGATTTTGACACAGAAGATAATCGAATACTCTATGCAGAGTCGTTTCATCCGATATATACTCCTAAGCGATACCGTAATTGGTTCGGGCAGCTATCGGAGCATTCACCGTTTTGTGAGAGGGATTTTAAGTTGCCTCAAGATTTAGAGACACATGATGAGAAAGGAGATTATGTTATCAAGGTAAAAAAACAAGGCACCCTTCATGAGATGGTTTATAATACGCATCCATTCGATGTAATAGGGTGGGATGGATACAATTTTCCATATGGATTTTCCATACATAATTTCGAGCCGATAACAGGTAGAGTTCATCAACCACCTCCTGTACATCAGACATTTGAAACTAAAGCTTTCGTAATCTGCTCATTTTGCCCACGTCTTTATGATTATCACCCACAGGCAATTCCAGCTCCATACAATCATTCCAATATTGACTCTGATGAGGTACTATATTATGTAGATGGAGATTTTATGAGCAGGACAAATGTTGCTCCGGGGCATATCTCACTGCATCCTGCTGGTATTCCGCATGGACCACATCCTGGAACTTATGAAGCTAGTATAGGCAAGAAAAAGACTGAAGAATTAGCAGTGATGATTGATACTTTTAGCCCACTTCAGGTTACAGAAAATGCGTTAAAAATTGACGACGGTACGTATTATAAATCTTGGGTAGATCACTCATAAAACATTGTAAATGAACAAAATGGAATCGTGGTTACCCATAAACGGTGACTCAGACTTTAGCATATATAATTTGCCTTATGGCATATTCTCAGTTAATAATGGAAAAAGGAAAGCTGGAATAGCAATAGGTAATCAGATAGTTGATCTAGCATCTTGTGCCGAAAAGGGATGGATAGATGTATCTGCAGACTATTTCAAAAAGGACACGCTCAATGATTTTATAAGATTAGGTAAAAAGATAACTAACCAATTGAGATTAGATGTCCAAAGCCTACTTGTCTCAAAGGAATCACCTTTAAAGAATCACCCTAATATATTAGTTGACCAAGCTGATGCTACTATGCATTTACCTGTGCATGTAGGGGATTATACTGATTTCTATAGCAGCATTGAGCATGCTACAAATGTAGGTACGATGTTCAGAGATCCAGATAAAGCTCTTATGCCCAATTGGAAACATTTGCCTGTAGGCTATCATGGAAGAGCTTCGTCTATAATAGTAAGTGGTACTCCTATAAAGAGACCTAAAGGTCAGGTAGTACCAAAAGGAACTGAGGTTCCTATATTCCAACCTTCTGGAAGATTGGATTTTGAGTTGGAAATGGCCTTTATCGTTGGAAAGGACACAGAGTTAGGATCGTCAGTAACTACCAAGGATGCTCTTGATCATATCTTTGGTATGGTACTTTTTAATGATTGGTCAGCACGAGATATTCAGAAATGGGAATATGTGCCTCTAGGTCCATTTTTAGGTAAAAGTTTCGCTTCATCGACTTCTCCTTGGATAGTTACAATAGAGGCTTTAGAACATTTCAAAGTGCCTGGTCCAGTTCAAAATCCCGAAGTATTGCCTTATTTGCAATATCAAGGAGATATGAATTATGATATAAATCTTTCAGTAGGAATTTCTCCTAAAGGTAAATCTGAAAAGACCATTTCTAATTCAAACTTTAGATATATGTACTGGAATATGGCTCAGCAACTTGCCCATCATACAGTAAATGGTTGTAATGTGAAAGTTGGAGATATGATGGCATCTGGGACTATATCAGGACCTACAAAGTCATCATATGGATCCTTATTAGAGTTGACTTGGGGAGGAAAAAATTCCATTGAGTTTGATGATCATACACACCGCACATTTATAGAAGATGGTGATTGTGTTACATTAAGAGGACATGCTGAAAAGAATGGAATTAGAGTTGGGTTTGGAGAGGTGACATCAGAGGTGTTTTCATGATAAAATGGTCGTGAAGAGGATTCATAAATAATTGATTAGATATAGAATAGATGCTTAATCAGATAAAATCCATGTTTCCATCGGATCTTGAGCAACCTGCTCTTCATCACCTACTATTATCTGCAGTTGCTCCAAGACCTATATGTTTTGCTAGTACCATAGATGCCAAAGGCAATGTAAATCTGAGTCCATTCAGTTTCTTTAATGTCTTTAGTTCCAATCCACCTATTATGATATTCTCTCCGGCAAAGGGCAGAAATGGTCACAAAAACACATTGGATAATGTAAAGGAAATCAGAGAGGTGGTGATTAATATTGTGAACTACTCTATAGTAGAGCAGATGTCCCTTTCTAGTACTGCATACCCAAAAGGAGTAAATGAGTTTTTAAAATCGGGACTTACTCAAATAAAAAGTGATCTGATAAGACCTCCAAGAGTAGGCGAATCACCAGTTGCTTTGGAATGCACAGTAGAAAAGATCATTGAGTTAGGCGATGACACAGGAGCAGGTAATCTTGTCATAGTAAAGGTGGTGAAAATACATGTACAGGAGAAATATCTAAATGAAAGTGGCCAATTAGATACAAAGGCACTGGACCTTGTCGCAAGAATGGGAGGTAATTGGTATAGTAGAGTTACAGGAGATTCGCTTTTTGAAATTCCTAAACCCTTGAAGACAATTGGAATGGGTATAGATGCGCTACCTATTTACATAAGAGAAAGTACTTTGTTAAGCGGAAATAACTTAGCTAGGTTAGGTGCACTAGATAATTTGCCTTCTGCTTCTGATATCAAGGGTGTCAAAGATAATCCTCAGGTACAAGTATTATTGAGCAATAGTAAACTCAGTTCAATTGACTTGACAAACAAGCTCTTTAAACTTGCCAAAAGTTGGATAGAAAAACAAAATGCAAATGAAGCATTGTGTCTTTTAATGCTTATTCACTTTGAGTATAAATCAAATTAAAAAAGGCCATCTTGATTTAAATCAAAACAGCCAATTATTATTTTATAAACAGGAAATTTATCCTACTTTCTTAGCCTCCATGGGCAATGCCATTCCTTCTACACTTACTTCACCAGAAAAACTTTCTCCATCAAAAGAACCTTTGACATTGCATACAAATCCTTGTACCGTCATATTAAAAGTGAGTTCATTTCCGTCTATTTTGACATCATTTAGCTCAGTTTCTGTGCCTTCTGACATAATTAGTCCAGTGTATTTGCTACCTTCTTTTGTTAGCTCCATTACACCTTTATAGGTATAGTCAGGAGATACAACAGAGTATTCCCATTCTCCAACATGATCACTAATCAAAGTTGAATTGTCCATATCAGTGAGAAAGAAGCTGAAAAAAGTAATAAATAAAGTCATGTATTATAGTTTTTGTGAATGAATTATAATGTTATCTATTCTAATTTAAATGAAAAATATTTAGATTTTATTTCCTTAGTCTAATTTTCATTTTTTCTAGAGGTCAAATTTTATTCCCTGTGCTAATGGCAATTGATCACTATAGTTAATTGTGCAAGTCTGTCTCCTCATGTATGCTTTCCAGGCATCTGATCCACTTTCTCTACCTCCACCTGTTTCTTTTTCACCTCCAAAAGCACCACCGATTTCTGCTCCAGACGTGCCGATATTGACATTAGCAATACCACAATCTGAACCAGTCTGAGATAAGAATGATTCTGCCTCCCTTACATTAAGAGTAAATATTGCCGATGATAGTCCTTGGGGAACTCCATTTTGAATATCTACCGCTTCATTCAGCTCATCATAGGGCATTACATATAGTATAGGAGCAAAAGTCTCATGTTTTACTATTTGCATATCAGGGGTAGCGGCGATTATGGTAGGTTTAAGATAACATCCTGATTCATATCCATCTCCAGTAAGAACCTCATCACCACAAAGGATTTTGCCACCTTGTTCTTTTGCGGTTTTAATTGTCTTTTTATAATTTTCAACAGCATCCTGATCTATAACTGGTCCTACATGATTATTTTGATCTAAAGGATCTCCTATTTTAAGCTGTCCATATGCATTGACTAACTTTTCTACCAAAGTGTCATATTGATCTTTGTGTATGATTAATCGTCTGGTGCTTGTACATCTTTGACCAGCAGTGCCTACTGCGCCAAAAACAATTGCAGGAACAGCATGATTGAGGTCGGCATTATCTGAAATAATAATTGCATTATTACCCCCTAGTTCAAGGATGGATTTACCTAATCTCCCTGCTACAGCTTGTGCAACACTTTTACCCATTCTGGTAGAACCTGTAGCAGAAATCAAAGGAATATCCTTGGACTCTGCCATTGCTTTTCCTATATCTCTTCCTCCGATAATTATGCTACTGATACCCTCTGGGAGGTCATTAGCTTTTAATACATCTACGAAAATACGTTGGCATGCCAAAGCGGTAAAAGGTGTTTTCTCAGATGGTTTCCATATACAGACATTGCCACAAATCCAGGCAATAGCACTATTCCAAGCCCATACCGCTACAGGAAAGTTAAAAGCTGAGATGATTCCTACTATACCCAATGGATGCCACTGTTCCATCATCCTATGTCCTGGCCTTTCTGAGTGCATTTGGAGTCCGTACAATTGTCTAGACAACCCTACAGCAAAATCACATATGTCTATCATTTCTTGGACTTCTCCCCAACCTTCTTGAAGGCTTTTACCCATTTCGTAACTCACTAATCTGCCAAGTTCTTCTTTGTTTTCTCTTAATGCATCGCCAAACTGCCTCACTATTTCTCCCCTTTGAGGAGCAGGCATCATTCTCCATGATTGAAAACTCTCATTGGCTTTGCTAATGATCTTATTGAGATCATCCTCTGTTGCACTGTTCACATTGCCAATGGCAGCACCGTCTACAGGTGATGTGATCTTAAGCTCAGTACCATTTGAGGTCCATGAGTTTTCACCGGTACTTGCAGAATAATAAGGTGCAGATAGTCTTAGATTTTTAAGTATTTCTTGCATTTTTTAGATTTGCTTTTGGATGCCCAAATGTAGGGATATTGGGTTGTAAATGATAGTATGAAAACGGCGAGGCTTTATAAAGGTTTGATTACAGGTGAAATGACTTTATCCTCATACAATAGTTCATTATTTATTCGACAAAGAAGTCGGAGTAGAACTGTTAGTCAATGTGTGTTCATTCAGTATAAATAATGAAGACCTTGAATGGCTTGTCTAGTACAAATGTGCTATTGTTTTCTGTAGTTCTTAGCCAGAGGCTGGAACCCTGCAAGTCATATTCATATTCTACGCCCGGAATCGTTTCTTGAATATTAGGTGGTGCAAATCTTAGGTTGTCCGGATCATCTCCGAACTCTGTTAAAATATCAATAGATATAATTTTAGAGACATCAATATCTATATCAAACTCTTTTGATGATTTGGCTGTGGGTGGTAGCTTAAGAGTATCAGAGAAAGCAATATATTTCATTTTTATATTTGGTCCATCAACTCCAAACCGAGAAAAGCCTTCCACTTCAAAATCTGCTAAAGGTTGAAATGCAATACAAGCCAATCTCAAGGATTCACTACAGTTTGATTCACTTCCAGTGCCAGGAAATTCTGAAAAATTAGATTGAAATGTCGCCCCTGTTGAGCTGCTATTTGATGTCCAGTTGGTGCAATTGGCTGATGCCAAAGACCCGCCAATATTTGTGCCTGAAAAAATATTTTCAGAAATATTAGAATTAACTGCAGTGAATAAATTATTTGCGATAAGGTCTGGGAAATTATTTGCCACTAAAACTCCAAATTCATTTTTTATAGGTAATGTTTGTGGCATTTTATAATTATCCGGCATATCCCTTATTTCATCCGTAGCATTGATGGACAGTAATGCTCTAATGGTCATGCCTATTGCTCCATCTATGGCATTTTCTTGACAAAGTTCATCTGCATTAGCTCTTACCTCAGAAGCACTAGTGCCCAAATCTCCATCCGTATCTGAATCACTAACAAAAATGAACATTTCATTTTGGGCAAAACCAACAGAAGAAACCAAAAGAAATCCAATTAAGAAGATGTTAGAAAGGTGTTTTGTCATATAGGTTCAATTGGTGGTTAAAAATAAAAGTACCAAATTTTTAAATTCAAATCTGACATTATCTGAGGATCTGATAAGTACTTATAACAAGATGTTCTAGTTTCAATTGTTTCTTTCAAGACAAACATAAAAGGGCAAAAAAAAAGCCCTGAAAATTTCAGGGCTTTTTTGCGCCTCTTCAAGGACTTGAACCTTGGACCTACGGATTAACAGTCCGGCGCTCTAACCAGCTGAGCTA
>Ga0055584_100001864_pt1 | contig 20750 bp, 22 predicted proteins | sample OSDHelmetaG_FD_58716 | JGI IMG/M metagenome (GOLD analysis project Ga0055584, IMG submission 58716) | Pelagic marine sediment microbial communities from the LTER site Helgoland, North Sea, for post-phytoplankton bloom and carbon turnover... | ecosystem: Environmental > Aquatic > Marine >...
ATGTCCCCTTTTGTGCAGGATGATCTATCTGGACATGGTAGGATGCCATCCGTTCGCGCTGTGAGGGAATCCCTATCTACTAAAAAAATCCAATGGGAAATGGATTCTTATGTAGATGAATGACTCTATGTCACACAATATTTTAACGGTAGCGTACCTTGTCTACATGTCACAACAACCCCTCTCATCGATGATCAAGAGCAGGCTTCTGCCTGGCATGGCTTTATTGTGGGGTAGTCAATTAGGCCTGGCTATTTGGTTCTTGGTGGGTCAGGGATATGATCGTACTTCCGCCGAGATCGTCCCCGTTATTGGACTCGGAATGCTGCCTTTGACGGCCTTGGCGTATTCTTATAACATGGCTTTTTGCAACTTCGTTGAGCAAGTGGTTGGCAAAAAGCCGTCCCGTCTTGCTTTGTTGCCCGCAATGATGGTGCTATTCCTATTATTTTTCGCGCTATGCATTGTCGGCCCTGCGTTGATAGTGCTGAAGCTTATTCAGCCACCAGGGCCATTTGAGGAACTCTGGCTAATGCTAGCGGCAACTACTGTGCTACATGGAACGGCTATTCACTTTTTGACGGTTCCGGAGGGCAGGCAGGCTTTTTACGCGCTTTCTTTCCTGATTGGTGCCTCTCTTGGACTGATCCTGATCAGAATTCTTGTCTTCAGCTTTTTCTAGGCGGTGCGAACGTCTAGAAGTCGGTTATTCGGATGTAGCCTCTGCTGCAGCTTCTGCCGCCGCAGCTGCTGCGCGCTTTTCGCGCATAACTCTGTAGTAACTCTGGGCATTTCGTCGGTGCTCAGCCAGCGTACGACTGAAGATGTGTGTACCCTCGCCCGTGGCAACAAAAAAGAAATACCGATGGTCTGCTGGATACAAGACCGATTGTATTGAACTTGCTGTCGGATTTGTAATGGGTCCCGGTGGAAGTCCACGCCGACGATAGGTGTTATACGGGTGGTTCAGGTCATAGTCCTTGAAGAATAGACGCCGTTTGTCACCTTCTAACTTCATAACGGCATATTGCACAGTTGGGTCTGCGTCTAGGCGCCATCCATTCTTGATCCGATTGTAATAGACACCCGCTACGGTTGGTTTTTCGGGCACATGGGCCGTTTCCCATTCCACGATTCCGGCCATCCTGACGACTTCATCTGCGGACAGATCTAGCGGTAGGGTGCCAAGAGAATCCACAGCCGAGGCAATCAGCCCATCATAGCGGTTCTTGACACGGCGAACTACGTCTTCAGGTTTAGTCAGCCAATAGAAGAAGTAGGTGTCCGGTACCATGAAGGCCCACAAGTGGGTCGTGTCGGTCTGTAGCTCTGTAGCGAGGCTAACGTCCGAAAAAACGGCAGTTAGTTCTTCTTCTGTGAAGGCCATTTCTGATGCCATCGACCTAATCATGCGTTCTTTTCTCGTCCCTGGCGGAATACGCACATGGACGGGTTCCTGTAATCCCCTGCGAAGGACATCCAAGATCTCCTTATTCGATACGCCTGCTTCAAATTCGTAGTGACCCACTTTGATTTGATCACCCCATCCAGTGAGGCGCGCAAGCCAATGAAATCCACTACCATTCTCCAGAATACCAGCTTCAATTAAACGCTCGGCAACATCAGCGGGAGTTGTATCGGGATGGATATTTACGCCCAGCTCGCCCTCGAATTCCGGTGTAGCCGATCGTAGAAACAGGTCATACCCCGCCAGTCCGACCACGACAAGGATCAGAGCCAGAACTGCGATAAGGCGTTGTAGATCTTTCTTCACCGGATAGCTAGGTCTTCAGGACGTGGTCGAAGTCGACAAAAAAGAGTTCTTTCAATACCAATGGGGATGGTTATTCCAGATTGTGGTCATTCCCTTTTGCTTGATATTTTCGGCGTTCTAGCGAGCGTGTTTCGTCAATGATACGTTCAAACAAATGTCGTACGGCCGCATCCTCCAGCGGGCCGCCATTGCCACTGAGCACGTTTTCGAGCACCCGTTGTTCTCGTTCAGGCACATAAATGGGAAGATTCAGCCGTTGTTTAACATGACCTATGGCATTGGCACTCCGGCTGCGCTCATTGAGTAAGGCAAGGACAATGCGGTCAATGGCATCGATCCTGTCACGCCAAGCGGTAATGGCTTCTGAGTCCTCCTGAGAGGTAGGGTCTCCCTGATCACGAAGTCGGGACAGTCCCTCGATCAATTCGTTGATAGACTTCATGTAAGGGTCAGTGAGGGATCAGCGGAAACAGTGAGTGGACTTGTTTGGCCGGATTGGAATCGATGCAAGCCAGCCATAGCGATCATAGCGGCGTTGTCCATGCAGTATTCCATTGGCGGAACGTACAAGGCACCCCGTTGGGTAGTGCAGAGTTCCCCAAGACGCTCTCTAAGCCGTGTATTTGCACTAACGCCCCCTACGAGTCCCACGTGTCGAATGCCCGTGTCTTGCATGGCTTTTTTGACGGGTGCAACAAGCATATCCACCACAGCTTCTTGAAAAGAGGCACATAAATCGGACAGGTGTCGCGCGGCAAAACCTGACCGTTCGGTTTCTGGAAGAGCGTTTAGGTAGTAAAGTACGGACGTTTTTATACCGGAAAATGACCAATCATATCCTTTTAGCCTAGTTCGCGGAAAGGCATGAAACGTTGGGTCGCCTTCCCGGGCCAAGCGGTCAACCTGCGGGCCTGCAGGGTAGGAGAGGCCAAGTAGCTTGCCGACTTTGTCGAAGGCTTCGCCGGCTGCATCATCGCGTGTTCGACCGAGCAAGGTCGTTTCGCCAGGACCATCAACGCGCATCAGCTGCGTATGTCCTCCACTTACGATCAGGCAAAGATGTGGCCATGGTGGGGGAGAAGGAGCCAGATACAATGATGCTAGATGGCCATCGAGATGATTTACGGCAATCAAGGGGCGATCGAGACCGAGGCAGAGAGCTTTCGCAAAAGAAACGCCCACCAAAAGAGATCCGATAAGTCCGGGTCCGACCGTGACAGCCACAGCATCTATGTCTGCGCGATCAATGCCTGCCTTGGCCAGGGCGTCATTGACGACTGGAACGATCTGCCGTTCATGGGCCCGAGAGGCGATTTCAGGAACAACCCCACCCCATTTTTCATGCTCAAGTTGTGTTGAAACCGAATTTGCAAGCAACTGCCCGCCTGCCACGACAGCAGCAGCCGTGTCATCGCAGGATGTTTCAATGCCCAGAATGATAGGTTGATGGCTCATCGATTTCTGTTATGCTCGGCGCGATAAACGGAAAGATAGTTGGGTTCAACGAAGTAGAGCATTCGCACGATAGTTCTAGGTGCAAGTCCACCTGCAGACATTATTCTATGGGGGGTAAAATAAATGGGCTACCGGAACGTTCTTGACATGGGCCGTATATACCGTGTATTATACGAAATGCCCGCCAAGCTGACGTGAAATACGGACATTCCAAATTGACCCAGAACCCTATGCGTTCATCTCTTACCGCATTACTGCTTGTTGCGATTCTGTTGGCGGTTGCGCCAGCCCAAGCCCAACTGCGTCCTTCCGGCTCAGGCGTGCAAAGCAGTGTCAAATTGTATGACCAGGGTGGTGCAGGCTTCTCGTTGAATCGGTTTTTCACGCCTCAGCATTTCCGAATGAGCCACACTTTTGAGGCGTCTTCGAGTAGCTATGGCGGCGGTTCTTCGCTCGCGATGTATACCAATTCGATGCAGTGGCAATTCAGCAGCAAATTAGCCGCACGGTTGGATGTTGCAGCTGCTTATTCACCGATGGCTGACTCCCGTTTGGCAAATGCCATGGGTCAGAACAGTAGTCAGGTGTTTGTTCGCAATGCTGAGCTAGCCTATCGACCAACGGACAACGTTCAGGTGCACCTGAGCATGAGGCGTAGCCCTTACGGTTCATTTATGAGTCCTTACGGAATGGGTGGATACAGCAGGCATGGCTATGACGGGTATTCAAATGGGTACAACACGTCGTCTTTCCGCTCTGACTTTGGTGATATAGGTCGTGAGCTGTTCTGGAACGATCGGCTTAACTAGACCAACCAGATGAGAAGTTCGCGCATTCCATTCTCGGATGACGCATCCTTCCATTCTGACTACGTATTTTAGGGCGCGACAGGACACATCCTGTCGCGCCCTACCTTTTTGACTCTTTAATCCGACGATCCGTACGCTTTTGGCCTCTAAAGTTGGCAATATGGCCCTGAACACCACGCTTGCCGTCGTGTTGCTGATTGCAGTAGCTCTGCTTTGGTCGTTCAGCCAACGAGTAAGCTCACCGCGTCCAGATCCTGAACGGCTCGAGAACCCGGGAAATTTATTGGGTTCAATTATTCAGCTTGAAGTGCGCAATGGCACAAATGAGCCGGAGTTGGCAGCTCGCATGAGTGAATACTTGCGTGACCTTGGGTTCGACGTCGTAGATACGGGTAATTATACTTCACAGTCCATCCGTGAGACAGCCATTCTGGACCGAATTGGAAACCGGGATGCTGCCGAACAGGTAGCGCTAGCTCTTGGCATGGAAACGGATCGTATCTCAGAGGAGTTGGAGCTAACGTGGTACCTAGATGCGACTATTGTCTTAGGAGCGGACTACGCAACGATCAAACCATTTGTCGACCTACTGGATTCTCCTGTTGAAGAGGATTCGTCGGAAGAAGACAGTGGTGAATGAGCAAAGAACCGGGTAATTCCGGGGAGCAGAACACTGAGCGATAAGCAACAACATTCCGACGCACAGGACTTGGTCCCAGCACGTACGGAAGACAAGAAAAGACAGACCGCGGCGTCGACCCGAGAGATTTCCCGGCTAGCCGTCGACGCCATTCTGGAGAAAAAAGGCAAGAACATTCTGGTTCTTGATATTCACGAGGTTAATGGCGTCGCGGATATATTTATCCTTGCCACGGGAGATTCCGATCTACAAAATCGAGCCATTGTAGAATCGGTTCGTGCAAAACTGAAGGAAGAGGCGGGCGAGCGACCTTGGCATGTCGAAGGCAACGACCATTATAATTGGGTCCTCCTAGACTATGTGGATCTCGTTGTGCATGTTTTTCTTCCTGAACAACGTGAATATTATTCCTTAGAAAGACTTTGGGGAGATGCTCCTCGGGAAGAAGTCACCGAGTCACAGTCGGCTTCCGACGTTAAACTGCTGGCGTAGCTGGCCGATCACACCAACGCTTATTGAACCGGGCTGAAAACGCAATGCCCGGGCCGTATTCATCAATCAGGCTGCTCTTGCTGCCTTCGAGAGTACTATGATTTGTCTCAGCCACATGGCCTGCTCTAGATACCTTGCGTTCCCTGTTTCGTGCATTATGCTCACGGCGTTTGTCAGTGCGTGTGCCGTCTTGAAGCCTGCTGCGCCTGAAGTGGAGGATTCATTTGGTCATCGGGTGGAAGGGCAGACAGAAGATGGTCGAACCACTATCGCCATCACGCCAGCTAGAGACGGCGTAGAGTACCGCTTATTTGATGCCAGCTATGACAACGTAACTATTCGTCCGGCCGAAGTAACTGCCGCCAACCGAGCTAGTGGCGTTGCGGTTGAAGTCTTAGTAAAAGGCTCGTTTCCAGACTCATGTTCTGAGTTGCACGAAGTGGATCAACAGAGGGCTGGAAACCTGATACTGGTTACGCTAACCATGCGCCGGCCTCAAGGTGGTGTGTGTGCCAGCGTACTGCGGCCATACCGGTATTATGTTGACTTGGATGGCAATTATATTCCCGGCTCCTACTCCATGAAGCTGAACGACGTGTCTCATCCATTCGTGGTCAACACACCGGTGGCTAATTGACGTTCGGCCAGGTGTCGATTCTGCTACGTTAATAAGGCTCCTGTGCAGGAAGGCGACGGCCGATAAAGATGGGGGATTATCGAAGGGGAATTATTGTCCATCTTCTCCCAACTCCATCATTTCGTTATACATCGCCTCAACTTCCGCTGCACTCTGACGGTACGTAGAGTCGCCAATTACCTCTCCAATTCTGTTTGTAAACGCAGCGTATGCTTCGAAATCCTGAGCTTCAAGGTAGGCTCCCTGAATGATTTCGATGAATCGGGCTACGCGGGCAAACGAGTTCTGGTTGTTTGATCCGATTGCGTTTTGCAGGCGATTCAGGACCAGCGGTTCAGCGTCCTGCCACAGCGCTGCCGACTGCTCTATCTCACCCAAAACGGAATAAGCCTGGGCCATAAAGGCATAGGATGTCTCATCGCCTGGGATGGTCTCAAATGGAACTTGCTCCATGAACCAATCAAGCAATTCCGCAGCTTTATCAGCCTGTCCCATTCGAGCCAATGATTCAGCCGTGTGAGAGAAGATGTTGCGATAGTTATCCACCATGCGGCGAATGTTTTCGTCGAAGTAGACGTCTGGATCATTAAGCCCCGTGAACCGGAATAGACGCAGTTTTTCAGCCGTGACTCCGGAGACCACACGCCCCAATTGTTCATCGTGACTGATGGGTACAATCCTGTACGCCTGACCTTCTAGCTGGAAATAATTCTGTAGGCCCAGCTGACCGTCTGGCGCAACGGTTACGGCGAAGTAAATCGGACGCTTCCAATTCTGCTGAGCGTTTGTCATCAGAATATTCAGTGCCGCCTGATCAGCTCCATAAAGAAGATTGAGGTCCTGCGAGTAAGGGCGGCCATCGAGTGTCCATCGCATCGGACTTTCGATAAGCGAGGAGTCTTCATCCTGAATGAAGGATCCCATTTCATTGCCGAATAGTCGATTTCTATTCACCGGCAACTCCAACTGCTGAGGCGTCCATCGGATGATTTCCATCTGATCGATGACATCGTCCGGCAATGAAATCGGTAGCGGATCAGAGTCGCGCGACGCCTGATTTTTTAGCTGCTTGATGTACCAGGGAGTGTTAAGCAAGGATAGGTTTGCAACCCTAACATCTTGTCGCACACCTTCAACCTCTTGCACGTACCAAAGAGGAAACGTGTCATTGTCCCCGTTGGTGAAGATGATGGCATCTTCCTCCAAGCCAATCAACATGTTGTACGCATAATCGCCCGCTACGTACCGTCCACTTCGGTCATGGTCATCGTAATTCACGATCAGCATAAGCGCAGGGACTGCGAGGAATATGATTGCTGCAACCGCGGCCAACACGCTTCTAAGCGCTCCGCTATTGAAGCGATCTTTTATCTGATCCGCAATTAGACGCAGTAATCCAGTTGCTCCAATCCCAACCCAAATACTGAAGGCGAAGAACGAAGCCACATAGGCATAGTCTCGTTCTCGAGGTTGGAAGGGCGTCTGGTTCAGATAGAAAATGATGCCCACACCTGTGACAAGAAAGAGCACAAGGACGGCAAACGCTCGCCTCCAGTCTCTCATGAAGTGGAATGCCGCTCCGATAAGTCCCAGAAGCAATGGCAAACCGTAATATGCGTTTCGACTCGCCTGTTCACTCGGAGTTTGATAAAGGAATTGATCGTGCTCCTTACTCGAAAAGCCTGTTATGGCCGGAGCATCCTGTACATCGCTGGCGCGACCGACGAAATTCCACAGGAAGTAGCGCACATACATGTGGCCAATCTGGTAGCTCCAGAAATATTCGCTATCAGAATTGTAGAGATTGTAAGCCCGGCCGTGATTTGGGTCCTGTGAATGCCTGCGAGGAAACCATTTTTCGCGTCGGGAATCGAGTGATCCGAGGCTATTGTTATACGTGAAGCCCTTAAGGATGGGCGTTTCCCCGTACTGCTCGCGCTTCAGATAAGAGACAATTGCTTCAACTGTTTCCGGATCGTTTTCATCTATCGGCGGATTCGAGGCGCTGCGAATAAAGATGAGCGAGTAGGTAGAGTAGCCGATCATCACGACCGTAATGCAAAGCATGACGATGTTCAGGGCCTGCATGCCTCGTGAATGACTCCACCAGACGCCAAAACCGATTAGGGCGAAGAAGACTACCGTCCACATTACGGGGGCGGAAGACTCGCCAATGACACCTGGAAGGACCTGCACGATCCCTGGGTAGACAACCAAGAAGGCAAGAGAGGACACGATACCGGTCGCAATGATGCCCATCCAGCGCTGACGCGTCGTCCACTCTGGGTTCTCAAACTCCATGAAGAAGACGATGAGCGCAATGAAGAAGATGGCTAGGAGGTTCAGCAAGTGGACCCCGATGGCAAGACCAAACAAATATGCGATCAGAATCAGATAGCGATTAGTGGCTAGTCCAAACCGGTGCTGTCCGCCTGTAAGGCGCTCCTCTTCGAGAGCAGCCTCTTCCCGCCACTTTAGGATCAGCCAAACAACAAGTGCCGTGAAAAGCATTGAAAGAGCGTAGACTTCGGCTTCAACGGCGTTAAACCAGAAGGAGTCTGTGACGGCAAATGTACATGCTCCAACCACGCCACCAGCCATTGCAACGAGGCGGTCAATTGGGTTCCAGGTTGCTGGGGCGCCCTGCCATTCACGAATAAGCCGCACGATGATCAGGTGCAAAAGCATGACCGTCAGGGCACTTGAGAGGACGGACACCAGGTTCACCGACAGAGCGATGTAGTCTTGCGGCACGAACATCGAAAACAGCCTGCCCACGAGCATGAAAAAAGGAGCTCCGGGCGGGTGGGAAACCTGCAGTCGGTTTGCGATAGCTATGAACTCTCCCGAATCCCAGAAAGAGGTAGCTGGCGCTACAGTGAAGAGGTAAATCACCAAGGAGTAGACGAAAACTAAGGCGGCTACTACCTTTTCGGTGCGTTTGAACTGCATGGGCTTCAGGTAAACGGCTGTCGGAACGGATTCAGGTACTCAATATGGCGGCTACAACGCAGTCCCTTCCGATTGGGTTCACGCTACATCAGTGCTTTTTGCAGCTTCGTTAAGACGCTCAGACGCTCGAGCCGAGGCAAGTAGAACAACGCATTCTCCACGTACCCTCTCGAGCGAGTCGCACCAGGCTAACAAGTCGGTCAATGTGCCCCTTCGAAACTCCTCGAATTTTTTTGAAATCTCTCTCGCCACAACCACTTGCCTGTCCTCTCCTGCAAACTCGGCAAGTTGTTTTAACAGTTTATGGAGGCGATGAGGCGACTCGTACAATATCACGGTTCGGTCTTCTTCTACAATCGCTTTGATCCGCGTCTGCCGTCCTTTCTTCTGGGGCAAAAAACCTTCGAAGGCAAACCGATCCGATGGCAACCCACTCGCTGCCAAGGCAGGCACAAGAGCTGAAGGGCCCGGAAGGGCTGTCACATCCAAATGTGCATCAAGTGCTGCCCTAACTAGGAGGTACCCTGGGTCCGAAATCCCAGGAGATCCAGCATCTGAAATAAGTGCAACATCCTTTCCGAACCGAAGCTCATCAAGGATGCGTTTGCTCTTGCCGTGCTCGTTGTGTGCATGAAACGATGTTCTGGGCGTCGTGATGCCATAGTGATTCAGAAGAACACCGGACGTACGAGTGTCCTCGCAGGCTATCAGAGAAACAGAACTGAGGACTTCAATAGCGCGAGCGCTCATGTCGGAAAGATTTCCGATAGGCGTAGGCACGAGGTATAATATTCCAGGTCGGTCAACGATCACGATCTTCGCCAGGGCAGAGTGAATGAATAGGATGGAATAGACCTGAGGTCTTTCCACACCACAAAGGTTAGCCATATGGCAATACCCCCGGTCACGATATCCGCGAGCCACATACCCAGCCACGGCTCGATGAATCCCCGGTCGGCCAGTTTTTCACCGTTTGCGAGTGATACCCAGTGGAAAAGGAAAATCGCCACAGCCAACGTGGCTGAAGTGCCAAGACCACCTTTGCGAACGAAGAGCCCAAGCGGAGCACCGATCATCATGAATATCAAACAGGCCAGTGCGATAGAGTACTTCTTGTGGATCTCAACTCGGTATCTGTCCGCTCGCTCGGCCGCCCATTGAATTTCGGCCCGCGCTGAATTCACTTTCATGCGAAGTGCTCGAATGGTGCGGATGGTAGCGTCATCAGAAAGCGCAACACTACCACCGGCAGCATTCTGCGCCAGCGTGAAGCGGGCCTCGTCCCGTATAAGGGTCCCGACTTCATCGCGTGTAACCGCTCCTGTTCCTAGCAGCGCGATTATATCTGAAAGATGTCTTTGTTGTGTCGCTACTGTCGCATCGAGAGAGTCCACTAAGTCGATCATTTCACGCGACTTCATAGTCCGATCGGTACGTCGTCCCTCTCTGGGGTCAGAACGCGTGAAATTCAGATCTTCCAGTGATATCCGCATGAGGTGTCGATCGAAGGCTAAGCGCTCGTACCGGTCCTCATTCCCACTTCCCGGCGGCCGTTTGCGGTGGACCTCTCCATCGAACAGGACGAGATGCAGGGTGGCGCCATCTCGAATGGGCTGGAGATATCCTCTTGAAGCACGGATGTCAGTGCGGAACCGGGCCCCTTCGGTATAATCAAAGATCGTGACATCCTCGAGTTCATTCGGTGCGTCGGGTGGAATCGAGCCCACCAAGATTCGGTAATCTTCGATACCATCGTAGAAGACGCCAGCTTGCAGATCGAATCCAGGCTTAGCAGATCGAATATCTTGCCACAAGTTGCGGGCTCTGAAGTTGGCTTCAGGATGAAATTCAGTATTAAACATCCACATACCGGCCGTTAGTAGAATACCCACGAGGTAGACAGGCCAGACAAGCTGAGGGAAAGAAACGCCAGATCCCTTGATTACGACGTAGGCGTTTGATTCTGCCAATTTGCCAAACGCCATGACCGTTCCAATCAAGGCAGCCATAGGAACTGCCAGAACTAACATGTAAGCCAGGTTATACAGGATCAATTCGCCGATGACCGGAACGGGCAGCCCTTTTCCAACCAGCTGGGGCAAATACTTGATCAAGAACTGCATGACTAATAAAAACAGGAGCACCGTCAGCCAGGCCAGAAATGGGCCGGGCAGCATCCGTAGGATCATTCGGTGAAACTGTTTCATTCGACCTGCGTGGCAGAGGGGCCCGAAAGCACGGGTCCGAATCCGATCAGGATGAGTCAGGAGAAGCCCAATACGCCCTATTCGGAGGGAATCAGTTGGAAAATGCGGGTATTCGACGCACCAGCATAAGTTTCAAACAGCAGGAGTATGATAATCAAATCCTTCACGTTCAACCCGTTTTCTACCAATTGCCATATCGTTTTGAGTGGAGAGGAGCTGATTGTAATTGACCCATCCTGTGAAAGCGAGAGTGAACAGCAGCACTTGATCGACTGGATCAACGAACAGAATGCTCAGCTAACACGCGTTTTGTTGACGCATGCTCACATCGACCACATTTTTGGCTGCGCACGGTTGAGCGAAGAGTTTGGCGTGGGCATTGAGGTCCACGCGTCGGAATCAGTTCTACTAGAACGGGCAGAAGTGCAATCCCAGATGTTTGGGATGCAGCTTACGCCTCCACCGGCACCGATTCGCTTCATTGAACCTGGGGAAACCATCACTTTTGGCAGCGTTTCCCTTGAGGTACGTCACACGCCCGGCCATTCCCCAGGCTCCGTCAGCTTTGTGGACCATGCATCGAAAGTGGTTTATTCCGGTGATGTTCTTTTTGCCGGTTCAATCGGCCGGACTGATTTGTGGGAGGGCTCTCTGCCAATCCTGATGCAATCTATTTTTCAGCAATTGATGCCATTGGGAGATGACTTCAGGGTGCTCAGTGGGCACGGTCCGGAGACTACGGTTGGACGAGAACGTACCTCGAATCCATTTTTAGTTGGCCATGCGCCGATTGGATAGCCGCTGCAAAAGGATAGCCACGCTGATTGGATAGCCGCTGCAATTGGGCGTTCCCGGACACGTCCCGTTAGATCCGGGTCTGCGGAGAGGTAGCGGGCGCCGATGATTCAAGCAATAGCATGATGGATTGATATACGATTTCACCCATCGTATCACAGGTTTCAAATCGATTATCCCGATAGTGGAGCGCCAATTGGGCGCCAAGACGCTCGATATTGCTGTCTGTAGAAATGATGTCTTCGCGCATAACCTCCATTAGGGCATTGAATCGTCCGTGCGAGACTCTCACCCGGTTTGCAATAAGGCTCCGTTCTTCCTTCTGGTATTGCAGAACGTTTTCCGGCGCAAGGTTTTGCATCGTTAACTGCAGGAAGGGATCGTTTTGATGAAAAAATTGGGGTAGGTATACCTCTTTTCGCCAATGATGGCTCTGCTGGTCAAAGTCGATCGAATGAATTCGAAAGTGCCACTTCTCGAAATCCCGCGTCAACTCGATGACGAAGTTGCCCGAATGCATGTCGCCCAGTAAAGAGACGAAGCAACGTTCGTTGAATTTCACGAACTCCTTGGCCAATCGGACTCGGTCGAAGTCCGTGATGGGGAGGTCTTCTTTTAGAAACGCATCGGCTGGGATCCCGATAATATGCTCTTCAACAATCGTTCGGCGGTGAATGAAGTAGTTGATTCGGTTGGGAGAGAGGATGTGCTCGAGCTCCAAACCGTAAATCCTGTTGGCATCAATTTTTTTGACATAGAAATAGTCAAAGTTCTCGTTGATACGGTTCACGACTCGAACGCGAAAGGGAAGCGTATTACCGTGATTACACTGATCTACACGGTCAATGAACAGGTATTTTGTTATCGAAATATCCCCGTCTGCCTTCAGAATAGCGTACGCATTTAACAGCTTTTCGTGGATCTCGGTGCGCTCTGAATCGGAATAAAGAACTGTTGACCAGAGCGTATCGAATCCTTTCTCGTCATAGACAGGAATGGCATTCGTAAATCGACCTAGATCGTCGTAGCGAATTGAGTCTGCCCAGATCCGGCCGTATCGTGAGAGGTAGGTCCGGAGGAAGTCCGAGACAGGGTAAAGAGCCTTCTTATTCGAAATGAGGTGAGTATCGCCCATAACAGGATCCGGGGCCGTGCTTAGTTTAGATAAACGGCAACGTGCACCATCCTGCTACAGGGATCAGACGGCTAGGGTTGCGCGCTCCATTACTTGCTCATAATACGACTCGTATTTTGGAATGATGATGCTCTCATCGAACATGTTTACCGCGCGATCCCTGGAAGCTTTGGCCATTCGCTGATGCAGATTATCATCTTTTAATAGCTGATCACATGCAGATGTGTAGCTATCTATGTCCCCTAACTCACACAAAAATCCAGTCTCGCCATCAATAACTAGCTCTGGCAGCCCACCAATTTCCGAGGCGATTACAGGAACGCCACAGGCCATGGCTTCTAGCGCCGCGAGCCCAAAGGTTTCCGAGCCGGACGGCATAAGAAAGATGTCTGCAATGGAAAGAATTTCCTCGACGGGCTCTTGCTTGCCTAGAAAGCGCACATCATCGTAGGCGCCCAGTTCGCGAGCACGGTGTTCGCATGCAGCACGGTCGGGGCCGTCACCCACGAGTAGTAGTTTGATTCCATGTCCCGCCTGTTGGAGTCGATGAAATACTTCTACTACCTCAACAGCTCGTTTGACGGGTCGGAAGTTGGAAACATGAACCAACAATCGCTCACCATTCGGGCATAGTGCCTGTTTGAAATGCTCCTTCGGATGCCGCCGGAATCTGGTGGTATCGATGAAGTTGGGAATCACTTCAATGTCCGCCGTGATATCTCCACCCAGCGTTTCCCGTCTGAGGTAATCCGACACGGCTGTTACACCGTCAGACTCATTGATCGAGTAATTCACGACTGGAGCGAACGAAGGATCTTGGCCGACAATCGTGATGTCGGTGCCGTGAAGCGTCGTAACGATGGGGATACGGATGCCCTCCTTCGCCAGGATTTGCCGGGCAAGTACCGCGCTCGTTGCATGAGGAATGGCATAGTGCATATGCAGAATATCCAGTTCCTCGTACTTGACCACGTCGACGATCTTAGACGTCAAGTTCAACGTGTAGGGCGGATACTCGAATAACGGGTATGCGTTAACATTTACCTCATGGAAACGAATATTCTCTTCGATGTGTCCGAGCCGGAATGGCATCGAGTAGGCAATGAAATGGACGCAATGCCCCCTTGCAGCAAGTGCTTTGCCCAATTCCGTGGCGACAACGCCGCTACCTCCGTAGACTGGGTAGCAAGTGATTCCGATTTTCATGACGTCCAGTTCGTAAGAGGAGTGTAAGCGGCAAACTCGCAGGGGTGGGTGATGTTGCCGAGTGACTTGTTACGTTTTCAGCCCATCGATTCGCATGTGCGAGGGACCCGAAAAGGCGGTCGTTCGTGAAACCTTATCGACCTTAGCCGCGGCTAGGTAAGTGGGTGTTATCAACTTCGTCAGACTCCACGTCATTTTTTGATCAAAGCTATGTCACGACTCATTTTGGCCCGTCACATTCTGTCCGCGTTCCTTCTCATGGCACTGATGTCCTTTGCGAATACTGCCCAAGCGCAATTAGGGGTAGCCGCCGGATTGAACTTCGAGGATCTCAGCGATATCAGCGGGGATCGGGAAGCGACATTTGACAATGCCAATGGGTACCACGTAGGTGTTTTTTACGACCTTGGAGCAGGGCCTATAGCACTCAGGGTGGGTGCGTTTTTCCGAGACGTTGGGGACGTTGAACTGACGCTAGATGGCGTCGAAGATGCGTTTGACCTGAGGATGGTAGATGTCCCGGTTGATCTGCGGTTCAACCTTACCGCCACGCCAATCATTAGTCCATATGTAATGGTTGGACCTGTTCTGTCTTTCCCCTCGTCCGGTAATGATGAGTATGATAACGTTCTCGCTGATGTCTCTGTATCGGGAAACGTGGGTGTGGGACTCGCTATTTCATTAGGGAGTTTACGTTTGTATCCCGAGCTTCGCTATGCAATTGGCGTTTCGCGCTTCATGAAAGACAATTTCTCGATTGGGAGTGTAGCCTTTGAGGCAGACGAAATGCAGCGCCAAAACTCCGTTATGCTACGCCTCGGAATTGGATTCTAGGCTGTCTCTACAGCCCTTCATCCACCCAGTGCGACCCATATGTACCGTGAATTATTGACGTTGGGCATTGGTAATGCGAATCTTTACTCCTCAAAGTCGTATTATCGCCTTGTCTGCCGTGGAGCTTACAGGAAATGTCGACCGGCTTGGTCCGGGCGACATTTCTTTTTGATGCACGTCGCATCGGGGATTCCTGCGCAGATTGGACCTTTTATAACAGATAAGAGCCTCAGGCTCGACCAACGGTATGAAGAACTTATTTGTCGGAAACCTCCCTTGGAGTGTCGACGACCAGAAACTAGAATCACTTTTTGGCGCCTACGGAGACGTCCACTCGGCTAAAGTAATCCAGGATCGCGACACAGGTCGCTCTCGTGGATTTGGCTTTGTTGAAATGGATGACGAAGCAGCCATGGAAGCTGTCAGCGGACTGAACGAGACGGAAGTCGACGGCCGCGCAATCCGTGTAAATGAAGCCCAGGATCGCCCACAGCGTAGTGGCGGCGGCGGCGGTGGAAACCGTGGCGGCGGTGGCGGTTACGGCGGCGGCGGTGGAAACCGTGGCGGCGGCGGCGGTTACGGCGGCGGCGGTAACGGCGGCGGTGGAAACCGTTGGTAAGCTGAGCCTGATTGTATGAGAAAGGGCGCCGGTGCTTTTGCACCGGCGCCCTTTTTTATTGTAATAGAATTTTTATTGTACTAGAATTTTCGCAGTTGAGAATCTTGTAACGAGTCCATATCAGACCTGAAGACGTAGTCCGTCTTACAGATACAGAGTATTAGGACACGTCCTCAAAAAAGCGAAATCTACGCTCATCGATCTGGATACTGTGGTATCCAATCTCAACTGGGGCCATTCCTTCAGCCCAGTGAGGACTCACAGCGTCCGTCATGGAGCGCTGGCTGTAGAAATGACGCGTGCTTGGGGAAAACGGGCGATGGCGATGGTCTGCTCTGCGCACGTTGTACGCAATATTGAGTGCAGTTTGCCATCCCGGTACTCGGGAGGATGCATTCAATCCAGCATAGAACGGTCGTTTTTCGTTGTCAAGTTGAAAAGCGCTGAATTGCCATGGATCCAGAACAACACCTTCATAGGTTGCTTTGCCCCGGTATCTAGATTCTACGCGGTTTCGAACAACCCAGGCAACGAGTACCTGTTCATCGGCGCGTTTGGTTTCGGAATAGATGACGCGCGCAAGCCACAGTGTTTCCGAATCAATTTGATCCGGTGACAGCGGTTTGAATTTGCGCGGATTATGGAGAGCTTCTTCTATCGGCGTCAGCTTGGGACCTGGTACCATGACAGGGTGTGCCACAACGTGAGCCTCTTCAGGAAGAGGTGAGGGTCCGCCAATTAGTTCGTGCCGATACGCAATCATGCATGAAGAGCCAAGTACGATGGCGGCGACTGTGCCGGTCGTAAACAGCTTTAGTTTCATTACAGATGGCGGTAGGTTCTTGGGGTAGTTTCATATCCAACGGTTTGAATCAGCCTTTTTGACTGCGTCTCGCCTGATGGACATGTGCGATCGGAGGGTGATCCAATCAGATGGCCGTTCTCTACGAGAGCCTCGGCCACCGGTTTCGTGTTCTATACACCGCTTATGTCTCACATAAACAGCATCTTGTGGACAGGATCGAGTGAATTCATTCTGGGTTCTTACGCCCTTCACTTCCGGTTCATTTCCTATTCGTGAATGGTACCTGCAAGCTCCATGCCGACTTCACCTAGGACCGTTGAGTGACGGCATTTCGTACCACTAATACACCCAAGACACGCTCGAAACCCATGATATCAGTCGTAAATATGACGTGTTCGTCCTAATTCTTCTAGTTGATGTATCATTGGGAGGTGGGAAAAAGCCTTAAAACGAGTCTCTGGACGCGATTACTCGAAGGAAGGGCAGTCTTCGAAGCCAAAACGGTGTATTGACGGTGAAACCTCAGATCGTAGTCGACCAGCATATTCCTTTTGCAACGGAGCTTTTTTCCGAGATAGGGGAGGTACATTCCGTTCCTGGCCATAAAATCGACAATTCTGCCGTTAAGAACGCAAATGCGATCATCGTCAGAAGCATCACATCTGTGGGAGAACAGCTGTTGAGAGGCTCTAAGGTGCGATTTGTCGGAACCGCAACGGCTGGAACAGATCACCTAGACACGGACTTTCTTTCCGCCGCTGATATTTCGTGGGCGAGTGCACCTGGTGCCAACGCACGATCCGTTGTGGAGTATGTCATGGCCGCTATATCCGTTATTGCAATAAAGAGAAGTACAACTTGGCGAGACCGAACGCTTGGAATCGTTGGGTGTGGGCATGTAGGAGAGTCTTTAGCACAGGCAGCGGAACGCCTAGGGATGACGGTTTTGAGAAATGACCCTCCGCGAGCGGGTCAGGGAGGGGAGACGGAATTTGTGTCGTTGGAGTTTCTCATGTCTCACTCAGACATTGTTTCCGTTCACGTTCCTCTCATCCGCAACGGCGCGCATCCGACATATCACCTGATTGCAGAGAAGGAATTGTCATTCTTGAAACACGGATCCTGGCTGATCCAGTCATCTCGTGGAAGCACATGTGATGAATCAGCACTCATTCGCGCTCGCAGGGCAGGCGTGTTGCAAGCTCTAGTGCTGGACGTTTTTGAGAACGAACCGCTGCCATTCCAAGAGTCTATAGTAGTTGCTGACATCGCAACCGGTCACATAGCAGGCTACTCCGTCGATGCCAAGCGCCAAGGCGTAGAAATGGTCCGAACTTCTTTGTGTAGTGCTCTTGGCATTGACGTCAAAGATTCCACCAGCAGCCAACATCCTCACCCAAGAGAAAGCCAAGGGATGGAATCACACCTCATCGCGGAGCCACAAAACCTTCAGGGACAGTCAACGGGTCCCTCTGACTTGGCTTGGCTGGATAAGGTGGTAAGACAAATGATTGACATTCGCCAGGACGATGAGCGATTCCGCGAAGTTATGGGCTGTAATAGGTCTCGCGAAGAGGCAAGCTTATTTGATACAGAGAGAAAAGCTGCATTCCATGCCTACCGTGCGTCCTATCCGCCTCGGCGAGCATTTAGCAATTATGGCTTTCCGTCCGATTCCCCGAATCAAGACATGTTTCGCGCACTAGGCCTCCAGCCAGCGGATTACTGGGTGTAGCCGAAGGAGCGCAAATGTGTTTCGTTGTTACGCCAGTCGTTGCGAACCTTGACGTGCAGCTTCAAGAAGATGCCACGCCCTATGAATTCTTCGATGTCTTCTCGGGCAAACGTGCCGATTTTTTTCAGCGCCTTGCCGCCTTTCCCAATGAGGATCCCTTTCTGTGAGTCCCGCTCTACGATAATATCTGCATGGATAAGGTCCTTATCGCCCTCCCGTTCCTCCCAGCTGACAATGTCGACCTGAGTGGAATAAGGTACTTCTTGCCGATAGAGCTTGAAGATTTTTTCCCGGATGATTTCTGCGACGAAAAACTTTTCAGGCTGCTCGCTAATCATCTCTTTCGGATAAAAGGCAGGTCCCATTGGAAGTCGTTTGAGCAACGTCTCCAGTAGCACATCGACGTTTTTCCCCTTCAGCGCAGAAAGTGGGATGACTTCTTCAAATGCATGTGCTTCCATATAAGAGGATACCAAGGGCAGCACATCTTCTTGTTTGATCTTGTCGATCTTATTCAGAACCAAGATGGCTGGCGTGTCTCCCACAAATGAGAGACTCAAATCATCGACTCTGTCCCTCGTGGCATCTGCCATGAATACCAATATATCCGCATCACTGGTCGACATGCGGACGTCCTTCATCATTGACTCTTGCAATCCGTATCGAGGATTGATGATTCCCGGCGTATCCAAAAGGATAACCTGGTGGTCATCCCCGGACAAAATACCAAGGACACGTCGGCGTGTGGTCTGGGGACGATGGGTAACAATAGACAACTTTAAACCCATCATGGTATTGAGCAGCGTGCTCTTACCGACGTTAGGTTTTCCCACGAGTGCGACATAGCCACACTTATGCTGACCAGACGTTTCTTCTGTTGACATGGCCGACGATTCTTCAGTTGACATAAGTGGTTGATTCCACAATCTGTTTCATTTCGGAAACCGAGGTGCGGATTCCTTTGAATAGGGCTCGGGCTATAACCGCGAAACCAATGGATACTTCGTACAAGTGCGGAACTGCCGCTCCAAAGTCAGGATAATTATTTAAATCAAGTCCATGTCCCGCATGCACGCGGAGACCATTTTGGTGAGCTCTTTCAGCCGCTGCCGCCATGCGGCCCAGTACATACTGCCTCTCTTCCCAATTGGATGCATTGGCATAGTCACCCGTATGAAGCTCGATGCCGTTGGCGCCAGAAGCCGCACACGCATCGATTTGATCCAAATCCGGATCAACAAAAAGGGCTACTTCGGCAATGCCGGCATCAAATAGACGAGGAATCACCGATTCAAGTCGATTCCGGTTAGCGATCACATCAAGGCCACCTTCTGTTGTTACCTCTTCACGCCGTTCCGGAACGAGAGTGGCTAATTCAGGTTGCGTTGCAATACAGATCGAAACAATCTCTTCCGCGGTGGACAACTCAAAATCAAGTTTTGCATCCAATTCTGACTTGAGCCGTCGGACGTCTTCGTCCGTGATGTGACGACGGTCTTCGCGAAGATGAAAAACAATACCGTGAGCACCCCCAGCCAGGCATTCGCGTGCCGCTGCAATCGGGTCAGGAAACGTCTCACGCCGAGCATTTCGCAAGGTCGCAACGTGGTCGATGTTGATCAGAAGACGCGTCATTATTCGTAGGTAGTCAGGCCGGAGCAACTTGGTCGCTATCCATGAGTCTTGAACATGGGGAAGCGGTCGGGTGAAACACCTCTGTTCAGGGAATGTTTTGCTTCAGTTGCCGCAGTCTCAGCAATTGCTTTTAGAGGGGGCGGCTCCTATTTTCGGACGTGATGTGAGAAGCGCGCGCTCTATTGAGCGTCCAAGATTCTTGTCATCACTTTATTCCGTCAAAACGCATACATCGACCTAACACAATGGCGTCCAGCAGCAGGGCAGTTCAGACCGCAATGCAGGTAATCCTAGCAATTGCCATCATCGGTCTCACGTATTTCCTCTACGTCTCTATCACCGCGCCTTACGAGGCAGTGGAACGTCAGAAAGAAGTCACCGAGATGACGCGTAGCCGAATGGATCAAGTTCGAGCTGCCATGATCGAGTATCAGCGACGTAATGGTCGATATGTGTCGACGCTGGATTCTTTGGTCTTATGGCTCAAGACCGACTCTACGATGGTTGCCTCTTCTGATTCCATTTTCGCGGCTGGCTTTATGGCTGACTCTCTCCCGTTTTCACCACGTACGGGAAAAGAGTTTGAGCTTGCTATCAACGATACATCGCGCACGTCCACGTATCGTATCGACGATCCAGACTCGGGTGATTATATCGGAACGGTCAGTGGTGACGTGACCCAGCTCAACGCCGCGAGCTGGGAGTAACAAGCCGTCCGGGTCAGTCTTTGAGTAGATTGACCGAGTACACTTTCTTGAGCAGGTAACCATGGCAGGCCTGACCACTGCAGGAGTTGAGTTCAGTGGTAGCGTGATGCGCTACGCTGAAATTGAACAGGCAGAATCCCGATTCCGATTACAACGACTCGGAAATTGCGAATTCGAATTCGACGCGGCCTCTGTGGCTTATCTCGGAATGCAGCCTGATTTGCTCCCGACAATCAGGGAAGCCATTCAGGATGTATTCAGGGACACAACGTCGTCCGTTATTCGGTTTGTGATCCCGACACCGTTGCAGACC
>Ga0055584_100001865_pt1 | contig 20738 bp, 22 predicted proteins | sample OSDHelmetaG_FD_58716 | JGI IMG/M metagenome (GOLD analysis project Ga0055584, IMG submission 58716) | Pelagic marine sediment microbial communities from the LTER site Helgoland, North Sea, for post-phytoplankton bloom and carbon turnover... | ecosystem: Environmental > Aquatic > Marine >...
AACAGATGGGTACGTGTACTTGACAACGAGAGCCCAGAAATTAGCTCTAAAGTTGGACCAGTTGTTAAGTTAGGATTGTTCTCAAATGTATTATTGAGTGACTACTTGAAACTTACTGACAACTACGATTCACCTAAATTATTAGGCGACAATCTTAAAGTAACCTTTAACGATGTTAACTTCTATGAAGAAGGTGTTTATGCAGCTGTATTTGAAACTAATGACAACTCAGGCAACATGTCTCAAGCGTATACTTTGCTAATCGAAATTAGCAGTGCTTACGAAAGAGTTACCAACGGTGTTGGAAGCATTACAAACGGATCTTTGATGAGTGTATATCCTAACCCATCAAATGGTATCTTCAATGTGTCTATCGACTTACCTTCTCAAGAAGAGGTAACAGTTGCTATCTACGACATGATGGGTAACCAAGTGGTAGACGTAGTTACGGGTCAACTTCAAACAGGTTCTTACACAGTTGATATGACTGGTAAGGCTGCTGGAATGTACTTCGTACGTATGACTGCACACAACCAAGTGTTTAATCAAAAAGTAATTATCGACTAGTCGGTAATCTCTAATAAAATTCAAAAGGGGTCGTGTAAACGACCCCTTTTTTTATTTTTGAAAAATTCTTTAAAAAAAATGCAACCTTTTTCTTTTTACGTGTCTATTCTACTAAATGAGCATTCATTTTGAGCAGTGATGAAGAACTTGTAAAGCAATGTATCAAGAATAATCGCGAGGCTCAGAAGATGCTCTTTGAGAAGTACGCTTCAAAGATGATGGGCATTTGTTTAAGATATACGGCAAGTCATGAGGATGCAAAAGACATTCTACAGGACGGGTTTGTGAAAGTTTTTACTCAACTTGAGAAGTTTGAGTTTAAAAGCAGCTTGCAAACTTGGATGTCCCGTGTATTTACAAATCTTGCCATTAACAGAGTCACTAGAGGGGAATCAAAGTATTCCTATGTTGACATCGACGAACAGGTTGGGCTTGCTTACGAAGAAACTGACGAAGACTTGGGAAAATGGGGTGGATTAACACCGCAGCAAGTTATGGTTTACGTAAAGCAACTTCCAGAGATTTACCGTTTGGTGTTAAACATGTATGCAGTAGATGGGTTTTCACACCAAGAAATTGCAGACAAACTAGGAATCTCAGTTGGATCATCCAAAAGCCGCTTATCAAGAGCACGTGTCATTTTAAAAGAAAACATTAGAAAGGATAGTGAGTAACAAGCACGACATATTTGATGATTTGATTAAAAGCCAGTTAGAAGGCTTTGAAGCAAATGTGTCTATGGCCGATTGGGACGCCATCGAAGCTCAGCTTCCTGTTACAAAACGTAATAAAGTTGCCGCCTACTGGTGGGTAACGGGTTTGGTATTACTTGTTGTTGGTTCATTGGCAACGATTGTTTGGAAAAACTTCAATCAGTCTAGTCAAGTACCAAATGAAGTAGCAGTCATTGATGACGCTCAAACCATTAAAGAAGAATCTGTTGTTAAAAATAATAATATACCTACACCTACTGAAGCTCCGACTGAAAAGACAGTGAATGAGCCAAACCAACCAGAAAATCTTAACACAGAGATTACAACGACAACTTCCTCGGGAGTTGACACAAAGACATCGGTTCAGAGTACGACTGGACCAGATAAATTACCTACTAATATTGTAGATATTAAGCCCAAAGGATTCCACATTAAGGGCGTGGAGAATTTGGGCTTTTCTACTGAATTTAACATGGTGGCGTTAAGCAACGTGGTCTATCCAGCAGATCAATTAGCTGAAGCTGGAAATAAAGAAACTCCAAATACGTTTGTTCCTAAATGGGAAGTAGGTATAACCCTATCTCCAACTTGGGCGAATAAATTGATTTCTCCAAACGGAGGAAATGCCTGGAGAATTAATAAAGACTATACCAATATTTCAAAAACGATGGAATCTGGGTCTACTAGTTATCAGTTTGAGGCACGCGTAAATCGTTATCTGAAAGAAAATATATACTTAAACGCTGGATTGAACTACAACCAAATCGTTGAAAAAGTAAATTACGATTATACGGTTACTGAATTCGTTACTGAACGACCTGACTTCAAAGATCTTATATACACAAAGTTCCATCCGCAAATTGGTTCAATTGATGTGAAATATTCCGGAACCAATACCTACCAATATTTTGAACTGCCAGTTCGGATTGGTTATATCCAACCTATTCCACAAACGAAGGCCAAGATTCGAGTGGAAACAGGACTGCGTTATATGTTCTTAGCAGATATGTCGGGTAAACGAACTGATGTTACACACATTGTGTCACTGAATGATTTGAGTACTTCGTTAAACGACTATTCAAGACACAATCTAGGAGCGACCGCTAACGCCGGTATCTACTGGGGATTAAAAAATAATACTGATTTTGGAGTAACTGCAAACTATAACTACGCGCTTACGTCAATACGGAAACGTGACGAAGGGATAACAGAGAAACCCTTTAACTTTGGGTTAAACTTCAGCATTCAGCATAAAATATTAATTAAGTGAGAAAGTTAATCTACATATCGATTCTTTTGACCTTTGGGTTCACAACCGCTTTCGGCCAAGGTTTATACCGTTTGGGCGAAGGGGATGAGCTACATGCTGTTGAATTGGTTACACCTACCGATAATGGTTTGTACATCTTTGAAGTGACAGCTTCAAATGAGTACAAAATGCATGTTTGGGATGGATTTAAGTACGTCGACAATGGCGTAATCCCAAATATCCCTAAACATGGTATTGCCAACCAAGCCAACTTTAAAATCGTTGATGCTAAAATGTTCAACAACCAATTGTTTGTCTTAGGGCATGATTTTGGTCCTGTGAAGTCAAACCTCCCAACTCGAATTATGACATGGGATGGAAACAACTGGACGGACATTACCACATCAGAAGTAAGCGAAGCGTATAGCGCAACGAAATTGATCGAATTCAATAACAAGGTGTGTGTTCTAGGCATATTTAAAACATCCGGTATTGTTTACTACGATGCTCCAAATTGGGTAGCACTAGGTAACCGTTTAGGTGTCAATACACAAATGGATTACGTTCTTGATGCCGAACCTTATAGAGGTAGAATCTACGCAACAGGTGAATTTACAAGACCTTTCTCTGGACAACGATATAATACAGCCATTTTTGAAAACAATGAATGGCGTCCAATACTAACTCCGCCTTTTATTGGTAAGAGTAAACACTTTGCCCTTGTTAAAGGTGAGTTGTTGTTGAGTGGAGAAGCCAACGTAGAATTTGATTATTTAAAATCGTTTGACGGGATAGGTTGGACAGACATTTCAGCGGGCTTGGATGACGTGATGATAACCGAATTTTGGGACATGGCAGGCACGGAAGAAATGTTATGCTTAACTGGAATTTTTGAAAACAAAAAAACAGGGACAAGCTTTAACTACTTGACAAAAGACGCCGATGGATGGCACTTTGGCGAGTACGCTTTCCAGTCGGAACCAATCGAATTGGTCAGCAAACAGAACGAAATATATGCTTACGGGCGGTTTAAATACAGTGGTGTACACTCCATTGGAGAAATGGGATTCCATTCTGCTATCATATCAGGTAAAGTGTATTTTGATGAGAATAACAACTGTCAACAAGAGATTGGAGAAGAAGGCTTGAATCTGGCAAAAGTTGTTTTGAATCCAGGTAACTTAGTGACCTACGCGAATCAATACGGATATTATGCATTCCCTGTTAATCCGGGATCGTATACCATCACCTTTGAACCTGGTGTTAAAAACACTTACGGTTGTGGTCGAATTGTAACTGTGAATGTTACGTCAAATACGAACTTCATTGTGCCAGACCTGAATGCAGTTGAGATGCCAGACGTAGTAGATTTAGAACTTTCCTCTAATTTGATGAATGGATGGAAGTTGGTAAAAGGGCAATACAATGAAATGCAATTGAATGCATTTAACAATGGTTCAGTTACCATAAAAGGTGCGACGTTACAATTAAAGATGGGTGATTGGTGGGATGATGTTTCTATTACCCCAACTCCAACATCAATCGTCGGTGACGAATACACTTGGAATATTTCAGATTTAGAAAAAGGAGGCCTGTTTACCATTAAAATTAGCGGTACAGCTAAAGCCAACCTATCGGAATACAATGATTTCTGTTTTACCGGTGACGTTGATTTCCCACAAATAGATGTTTCAAAGAAATCCAATCGAGAAGCAGCGCAGTTGACCACCGTAGAGGATCTTGATCCGATTTCAAAGCAAGCGGATTGTGGTTCATGGTATACAAACGCTACGGATAATATTGCGTATCAAATTAGGTTCGAAAACGAATCCAGTGATGTTATAAATAACGTTACGGTCCTTGATACGTTTGACTCAGAATTGATAACCACATACGCTTGGGATTATACGAATATTGGGTCGACTACCGAACTTGATATAAAAATGATTAAAGTGCCAGGGAAACAGGAGTGGAGACTGGTGTATACTTGGAACTCGACTGATGCGAATATTGCACCAGCAGGTGACCCAAATCACAAAGATGTTGGATATGCCTCAATCAAGTTCGAATTGCATAGTCTGAGTAAAAACAAAGGTGTTTTACTGTGTAACCAAGCAAAGGTTACGCTTGAAAACAACGAGCCTGTTAGAACGAACACTGTTTGTTCACAAGCAACTAACTTAAGTGTGCCTGGTGTTCCTGTTCCGTCGCAAGTAGCGTATTACCCGAATCCTGCTGATAGATATGTATCGTTGAATAATGGTTCAGGTGAAGAGAGAACGATAGAGGTGTTGAACCAAATGGGTCAAGTGATTGACACTTATGAATTACGTCCTTTTGAAGAAAAGGAAGTTGACGTGTCAGCATGGTCATCAGGAATCTACATGATCCACATTCATGGGTTTGAAACCCAGAAACTGGTTATTCAGTAATCAGCTATTGCCAAGGTTGCCACACTCATTTTAATTCCTTTTATTTCAGACAGTACGTTTAAGCAACCGCCAATCGTGGCTCCCGTTGTAAACACATCGTCTACAAGTAAAACATGTTTGTTTTCTAAGTCCAATGGTTTTGATATGTGGAATATCGAGTCAACGTTCTCCCATCGCGTGTAACGCGCTTTTTTTGTTTGCGTTTGCGTTGCCCTCGTCCTTCGCATGTTTTCAAATGGTAGTTGACATTTTAATCGATCAGCAATTGGTTTCCCCAGAACTTCGGCTTGATTATATCCTCGGGTTAAAAGTTTTGACGGGTGTAACGGCACTGGTAACACAATATCAACTGGTTTGATATGATGGAGTTTAATAAGATCATTTGCCATCTTTTCCCCTAATTGATGGCCTAACTGAATTTTGCCTCTATACTTCAGCTGATGTAACAAAGTCTGCATTGCGTTTCCTTTTTTAAAATAATAACTGGACAAAGCGAATTCAAGCGAGCACTGACCGGTTAATGCTTGATATATGGTATTGTGCCCTAAGCTGCCAAAATGTGTCTTAGGGAGCTTTAAATCGCACGACAAGCACCATTTTGTTTGGGTGGATGGTAGGGGTTCACCGCAAAGACAACATAGGTTCGGGTAGATTAGATTGATAAAATCCTTAATCATGGTTAAATATTTGGTTTGAAATAGGTTGTCTCCATCAAATTTGTAGACCTTTGCGGCGACAACCAGAGGGTTATTATGTTCGAAAATAAGGAAACAACAAATATTGATGAGTTAGGTGAATTTGGTTTAATCAAACACCTTACAAACGCGATTACGTTTGAAAACGACCAAACCCTAATAGGGGCAGGGGATGACGCAGCATTGATCGACCCGAAAGGGAACGAAGTGTTGGTATCAACCGATTTGTTGGTTGAAAATGTGCATTTCGACATGATGTACACGCCACTTAAACACCTAGGCTATAAAGCCGCTGTGGTCAATTTTTCGGATATATGTGCCATGAATGCCGTGCCAAGTCAGTTGACTTTCTCAATGGCATTCTCCAGTAAATACACGCTTGAAGCCATTGAAGAGCTCTACGCTGGCGTTCTTCTTGCCTGCAAAAAGTATCAAGTGAACTTGGTTGGTGGCGACACGTGTACAATCCCAAGTGGATTAGTATTAAGTGGAACGGCCATAGGTTTTAATGAAACAAAAAACGTAGTTAAACGAAGCGGAGCAAAAGCAGGAGATTTATTATGTGTTTCAGGAGATTTGGGCGGTGCATACATGGGATTGCAACTTTTAGAAAGGGAAAAACGTGTGTTTTTAGAACAAAAGGACATGCAACCCGATTTAAAGAATCACGATTATATCGTTGGTCGACAATTAAAACCTGAGGCGCGAATAGATATTATAAAAAGCTTAAAGGAATTAGGCATTATGCCCACTTCCATGATGGATATTTCGGATGGATTGTCGTCTGAAATATTTCACATAAGCGAAGCGTCTAAAGTTGATTTTACGGTCTTCGAAGACAAACTACCCATTGACCAAGATACCTTTAACATGGCGGTGGAATTTGGTATTGATCCAACAACTGCAGCTTTAAATGGAGGTGAAGACTATGAATTGTTGTTTACCATCGATCAAAAAGACTACGAGAAAATTAAAACCAACCCAGACATATCTGTTATTGGTCACGCGAATGAAGCCGGTATGAAAAATGAACTTATGTCGAAACAAGGGAATTCATATGAGCTTAAAGCGCAAGGCTGGCTGCATAAAAATAGTTAATGTCAATACGGGTATGGGTAAATATCAATTGTATTTATAAACTTTATTGATGAAATTTGTGGCTATGACGCGCATAGCCAATCTCAGTTTAGTCCAACTCCAATACTTAACCGCTTTAGACGAACACCGTCACTTCATAAAAGCAGCTCAGTCCTGTTTTGTCACTCAGCCAACACTGAGTATGCAAATTAAAAAGCTTGAAGAAGAATTAGAAGTCAAGTTATTCGACCGTAGTAAACAGCCAATAATTCCAACGGATGTTGGCATACTGGTTATCGAACAAGCCAAAAAGGTGCTGAACGAAACGAGAAAGATTGAAAACATCTTATTGGAATATAAGGGCAAGGTTGCTGGCGATTTAAATGTAGGTATCATACCGACCATTTCTCCGTACTTGATGCCGCAATTAATTAGTCAAATCTCTAAGCGATTTCCAGAAATACGGCTCAATGTTAGAGAGCTCATGACGGATGAAATTGTCAACTTACTTCAAAAAGACCATTTGGATGTAGGTATAGTAGCTACACCATTGGAAATTGATGGCATGGTTGAAAAGCCCATCTTTTATGAAAAGTTTTGTCTCTATTTGAACCCAAATCATCCAGCGTACGACCTTAAAGAATTAGATGCTAAAATGCTATTAGAAGATAAACTTTGGTTGCTGTCAGAAGGCAACTGTTTCAGAGATCAAGCGGTTAATCTGTGCGCACTGCGCCATTCCTCAGCTTTGAAAAATACCTTTAATTATGAAAGTGGTTCGATTGAAACACTGATTCGAATTGTCAACTTAGAAGGTGGGGCAACCGTCATACCAGAGTGGGCTTCCTTAGATCTTAAGCCAGAAGAAAAAAAGCACATACGATCTGTCCGTGGGAACTCCGTCAGAGAAGTAAGTTTGATTTTTACACGCAACTTTGCGAAAGCAAAATTGAGTGAAGCTTTCTATTCAACTTTACAGGCATGTGTTCCGGCTCAATTGAGAAAAAACAACAACAAAAAGGTGCTCGGAGTTGTGTAATCTAACCAACACAAATACTATATCATTAAGAATTAACACGTTATACAACAAAAAATCATTTTCTTTGCAGTCATGAAAATTCTAAAGGTCACTGTAAACACTTTTTTATTAATGTGTTTAGCATTGATTGTTTCAGTGGGTTGTAAAGATTTTGACAGACGAACTCAATTCAATACAACCTATTCTAATAGGGTTCTGTTAGATTCAAATAACACTAAAGACCCGACTGGTGAGGTTAGGTCAGATACCTTAAAGGTTGATTTTATTGGAACTGTTGAAGATCATAGCTCAACAGAGAATAGCATTGAAAGCGTTAAACTGGTTAGAATTAGTCTAGAGATTGACAAAGTGAAATCTCCTGCTAACGCCAATTTCAATGTGCTTAAAGATCTTGAAATATTTCTGAAAGGTAAAGGCATGGACGAAATACTGATCGGTAGAACCGACAGTATTCCTCTAAACATTTCCTATTTCGAAATTAAAGTGATTCCAGAAAATGACGACTTTGAGGATCTGGTAAAAACAGAAGAATATGTGTGTCGTATGAAATACACCACTAAAGCCAGAGTAATGGATTCAGCGTATGTGGTGAAAATTACACCAACTTATTTAGTCGATACGAAAAAATTCGGTATCTAAAATCCCAACAAACCTTCTACAGGAGACTGGCCACCTAACATGGTTTCTGGATTTTCAAGATAATTCTTAACTGTTACCAAGAATCCAACAGATTCCCTACCGTCAATGATTCTGTGGTCATAACTCATTGCTAAGTACATCATTGGTCTTGCAACGATTTCACCGTTCTCCACAACGGGTCGTTCGATAATGTTATGCATACCTAAAATCGCACTTTGAGGTGGGTTGATAATTGGCGTACTCATCATACTTCCAAATACACCACCGTTTGAAATTGTAAACGTACCACCGGTCATTTCATCGATGCTCAGCTTACCATCACGAGCTTTCGTCGCTAAACGAACCACTTCACTTTCGATATCTGCCAATTGCATCGCATCTGCATTTCGAATTACAGGAACCATTAATCCTTTCGGCCCTGATACAGCAATCGAAATATCTACAAAATCATGAAAAATCACTTCAGTGCCATCGATATAGGCATTCACCGCTGGATATTTCTGAAGCGCTAAAACAACCGCTCTAGTGAAGAAACTCATAAAGCCCAGTCCAACGCCATGCGTTTCTTTGAATTGTTCTTTGTACTTCTTACGAATGTCCATGATAGGTTTCATGTTCGCTTCGTTGAAAGTAGTCAACATTGCCGTTTCGTTTTTGGCTGCAACTAAACGTCTTGAAACAGCTTTCCGTAGGTTAGACATTTTCTCACGACGTTCTTCTCTCGAACCATTTGAAACGATGTAACCACCACCAGAGCCTGCATTTGCAAGTAATGCATCTGCTTTGGTAATTCTACCTCCACGACCTGTACCTGCTACATTTGCTGGCGAAACGCCTTTTTCGTCTAATATTTTTCGAGCTGATGGTGACGGACTACCAGCTGCATAATCTGATTTGCTATCTGATGAAACAACTTCTTTTTTAGGTGCTTCAACGGCTTTCTCTTGCACTTTTGGAGCAGCAGGTGTCGCTGAAGCTGGCTTTGCCGCTTTTGTATCAATACTGGCCACTACAGACCCAACAGCCACATTGTCACCCTCAGAAACCAATATTTTTAATACGCCCGATTTCTCAGCGTTTAACTCAACCGTTGCTTTTTCCGATTCAAGTTCAGCAACAGCTTCATCCATTTCGACATAATCGCCATCTTGTTTTAGCCACTGACTGATTGTAACCTCGGTTACTGATTCTCCAACTGAAGGTATTTTGAGCTCTAAAGCCATAATGATTCTTGTAAGGGGCAAATTTATAAAACCAAAGCTAATAAAGACCTGTTGTCAATAAACAAAATGTTTCCATATCAAGACAGTCCGGTCAGTTCACTTGACACGATTTATCCTTAATATTGAAACCTTGTTTTAATCATGTCAAACCTATCTCAATGCCTACATGCTTTTGTAACACAGCTATTAAATGGCGGTGTAAAACATGTAGTGATTAACCCTGGGAGTAGAAACTTTCCTCTGATTAAAACACTTGTTGACGCAAATAAGTTTGTACAACTACACAGCTGTGTTGACGAACGCTCAGCAGGCTTTATGGCCCTAGGCTTGGCTCAGTCTACCAATAGTCCAGTTGGCCTGTGTTGTACAAGCGGTACAGCTGGCTTGAATTACTACCCAGCCATTGCAGAAGCATTGTATAGCGAAACACCATTAATCGTTTTAACCGCAGATCGACCTCCAGAATCAATTGATAACTGGGAAGGTCAATGTATTAGACAAGAAAACGTATTTGCCCAACATGTTCATGCGTCTTTCCAAACACCGTCAAGTTTTGAAAACAGTGACACGTTTAGGTCAATCGGTGATAGTAGTGTATCTCAAGCTCTTAGGCATAAAGGGCCTGTGCACGTTAACATGCCATTCAATGAAACGTTTTATTCAGATTGGGTGTCAAAAGATTTTTCAGTCGAGCCAACATTCGCTCCTCAAACATCGTACGACGCAATCCCAGACGAATTGGCAAATGACATTCAAAAATCAAAGAAGATTCTTTGGGTGAATGGAGCCGATAACACACTCGAACAGGATAAGTACCCAAATCAATTGGTCGTGTTCTCTGATGTAATTTCAAATAAAACAGAGGGAATTACTTATTGGGAAAGCATCTTACTAACAGAGGAGATCGAACGCGAAGATGTATTACCAGACTTGCTAATCACGACTGGGAAATATGTGGTTTCAAAAAGACTCAGGACGTTTTTGAGAAAAGCAAATGCATTAACGCATTGGCATCTATCCGAAGATCGAGAAATCCCAACACCATTTCATACAGCTCCAAGGATAGTAAACTGTGAAGTGAAACATGTCTTAGATCAAATAGAGCATTTGTATACATCTACTGAATACAAAATGAAGTTTGTTGCGTTAAACAATCAGGTGAATAAGGCAACTCAAGCACTAAACTGGGAATCATATTCAGAGTTTAGTGTGTTTCAAAAGGTTTATCAAACACTTCCCGATAATGCAATATTGCATATGTCTAACTCTATGCCAGTTCGGTATGTTGGGTTACTGTCCAAAAGGGAAACGATTCAACATGCTGCAAATCGCGGGACAAGTGGTATTGATGGTTGCACAAGTACAGCCGTGGGATATGCCAAAGCCACAGACAAACCGGTTTTCCTGTTTACTGGCGACTTGGCGTTTTTATACGACGTCAATGCCTTATGGCAACAGGAAATTCCAAAGAACTTAAAAATCGTGGTGTTCAATAATCACGGCGGTGGCATCTTTGAATTAATTGAAGGCCCAAATAAGTATGGTGACACATTGCCGTTTCAAACAACCGACCATGGATTAACAATGGAACATATATCCTTACACTTCAGCATAGATTATTTGCATGCGACTTCTATGATCGAAGTAGAGAAGTGTCTGGATGTTTTTCTATCCGCTACAAAACCTGTAATTTTAGAAGTACAAACTCAACGGTCGGAGAACAACGCCTTCTTTGAGTCATATAAAAAAGCGCTACAAATAGTATCACATGACGACAAATAAATTCACCCATTTAGATGCAAGTGGAAACCCAAAAATGGTTGATGTGGGTGAAAAAAACATCACACAGAGATTAGCGGTTGCGCAATCGATGGTTGTATTACCAGATGCTGTATTGGAACTTTTAAAAAGTGATGAAATCCATACGAAAAAAGGGCCTGTATTTCAAACAGCGATTTTGGCAGGTATTATGGCTGCAAAAAAAACTGCCGATCTAATTCCACTTTGCCACCCACTAGCGTTGAATCGATGTGATGTGGATATCGTATTAAATGAGAATAAGGCTGAGGTGACTTGTACGGTTGGTTGTTCTGGTAAAACGGGTGTTGAGATGGAGGCCCTAACAGGAGCATCCGTTGCGGCACTAACGATTTACGATATGTGTAAGGCGTTTAGCCATGATATTGTAATCGAATCAACTCGATTAAAAAGAAAAACTGGAGGAAAAAGCGATTTTGGATAGCCATAAGAAACATACGAAACACGCGAAGATTCCTCGTCGGTCACTCGGAATGTATGCGTCATCAGAAATTGCTTTCATTGGAGCGAAATGTGGAGATATACAAAATCTTACAAAACAGATCATCTCGAATTTATCCGACGCTTTTCAAATTGGTTATATCGACGCCGACCACGCTTCTTTCGACAATCCTGAAAAAGGAGATTATTTGGAAGAAGGCGCCCATGTTTTTCTATCCGACAAAAATGAAACTGTGACGCTTAATAGTCTTAATACGTCAAACCAGTTTGATCAACACATTCAGTTAAATGAGTGTGATTTGGTATTGGTCAACGGAAACCATTTTGAAGCCCAACATCAAATCTTATTTTTAGATAGTTCCAAGGCAAAGTCTATTGAAAAACGTGTAAATCGATTGACCAATGTGTTGGCAATTGTTGAAGTAGATACGACAATCATTCCATCACCTGTTGAAGATGTTATTCCAAATCAACATAACATTTCTCGATTCCAATACAAAGACACACAGGCAATTAAACAATTCATAGCATCATGGATGGCTGAACGCAAACCTGTTTTGAACGCCTTGATTTTAGCTGGCGGTAAAAGCACCAGAATGGGAGAGAATAAAGCAACCATGTGGTATCAAGACACCATACAGATTGAACGTTTAACCACGATACTACAGAGTAAAGTGGAAAGCGTATTTGTTAGCTGTCGTCAGGACCAAGATATAAAAACCGATTTGCCAAAATTGTATGATCGAGTTCAAGGCGCTGGTCCATTAGGGGCGATTACCAATACGTTTCGTTCATTTCCAAATCAGGCATGGCTAGTCGTGGCATGCGATTTACCCTTGTTGGATTCCGAAGTACTAGACCAGCTTATTTCAAGTCGATCCGTGAAACATACGGCAACGGCGTTTTTAAATGAAGAAACTGGATTTGCTGAACCTTTAATTACTATCTGGGAACCTAAAAGTTATCTCCGAATGCTCCAATTTGAGGCATTAGGATTTACATGTCCCAGAAAAGTATTGATTAACTCAAATACGCATTTAATCAAGCCAAAGGACAGTGCGAAACTGATGAATGTGAATACACCAGAAGAATACCAAAAGGCTAGTAAACTGCTTGGGTAATGGAAGATCGTTTTATTCGCCAAAAACAAATTATTTCGTTCGGAGAGAAAGGCCAAGAGGCTTTACAAAAGGCAAAGGTGTTGATAGTCGGTTGCGGTGGTTTAGGCTGCCCAGTAGCCATGTACTTAAGTCGAGCGGGCGTAGTACACATCGGGTTAGTCGATGGCGACGTTGTTCAACTTTCGAACCTACATCGTCAGATATTGTTTAACGAACAAGACGTAGGAAGCTTAAAAGTTGAGGCAGCTCAACAGGCGCTTTTGTTAGGGAATTCGGACTTATTGATTCAAACATATCCGTACAGATTAAACACAAAAAACTACAAAGAGATACTGTCCGAATACGACGTAATTATTGATTGTTCGGATAATTTCGAAACGCGCTACCTGGTTAATGATGCTTGTGTTATCCTGAAAAAACCGCTAGTCTATGGAGCGGCGAATCAATTGGAGGGACAAGTAGCAGTTTTCAACTATATGGGTAGTGGCAACCTTCGTGATGTATTTCCGGAATTGCCCAAAGACGGTACGATTCAAAACTGTGAAGAGGCAGGTGTGCTTGGAGTGATTACTGGAATAATTGGTGATCTAATGGCTTGGGAAGTCATTAAGCTAATAACGGGTGTTGGCAAACCTCTGATAAACACTTTGATGCAGTTCGACGGCGAGACGAGCCGACTATTTTCCTTTAACTACACGCCAAATCAGTCCATGATAAAGCCAATTGTGCATAGTGACTTGTTACAAATTACGTGGCAAGAATATAGTGCAGGCGCTGATACATTCCAGTTGGTCGATGTACGCACAAAAGAAGAGCGTGAGGTGGGACACAAAGGTGGAATTCATATCCCTTTATCAGAGTTGCAAGTCAGACTGACAGAGCTTGAAAAATATTCGAACGTGGCGTTTTATTGTCAAACGGGAAAAAGAGCCATTCAGGCGGCTGGTATGTGTCAAAATGATTTTGAAACCACTACCATTACAGCCATTGTTGGCGATTTGTAAACGTAGGATTTGATTCGACCTATTTATTTACGCTTTCGCTTCTTCGGCTTGTGCAACAATGAATCATCCTCCACCAAACTTTTCCAATCGGCATGTACGTCTTTTGAAAAGTCTAGGGTTTCGGTATAGGTGCGAATATCAATTTTCTGAACAGGGATTTCATCGCCAACGCATGCTTCAATGTCTTCCAGAAGTGTTTTTTCTTCTTCACTACAAAACGAAAGGGCAGAACCCTTTGATACGCCACGGCCTGTTCTACCAACTCTATGCACATAATTCTCGGCTAATTCTGGTAAGTCGTAATTGATGACGATGTCCACATTTGGAATGTCAATGCCTCGAGCACTTATATCTGTTGCGATCAGCAGCTTACTTTCCCCATCCTTGAACGATTTCATGGTCGTCGTTCTTTCGTCATCCGTCTTGTCGCTATGGATGGTCAAACTATCAATACCCACTCTTTCCATGGCTTTTTTAACCCTTTCTGCACGCACTTTGGTGCGAACGAAACAAAGAATTTTTGAATCAGGGTAGTCATTGACCATACGTTCCAGAAAAAAACGTTTGTCATCCATTTCGACAAAAACGATTGAATGGGTGACGTTTTTTGAAACGGGATTCTTAGGAGAAATTTGAATTCTAATCGGATTCTGAACGATGGAATATGCCAGTTTTTTGATCTTTGGGTTGATCGTAGCCGAGAAAAATAGCGTTTGACGTTTTTTAGGAATGAATTTCAATAAATCTCGGATATCGGTGATAAAGCCCATGTCTAACATGTGGTCGGCTTCGTCCAATACCAAAATTTTCAAATCATTTAAAACCAAATATCCTTGACTTCGCAAATCGAAAAGTCGTCCAGGAGTGGCCACAACGACGTCTACACCTTTAAGCAACCTTTCTATTTGATCTTCTTGATTCACACCGCCGTGAATGCACAAAATCTCAAGGTCTAAGTCATCCGAAAAATCTAAAAATACAGAGGTTATTTGTTCTGCCAATTCATGGGTTGGTGCCATCACCACACATTGAACGGCTTCAGTGCGTTGGCCTTTACTTAGCTTAAGTAAGTTTTGCAAAACGGGTATAACAAAAGCAGCTGTTTTGCCAGTTCCAGTTTGAGCAATACCCAACACGTCTTCTCGCTTTAAAATCGGAGGAATAGATTTAAACTGAATATCAGTAGGACGTTTGAATCCCTTCTTTGCAATATTCCGTTTTAAAACGTCAGATATACGGTAGTCCTCAAACTTCATATTACAAAGGTATGTGTTAAGGATGAGCAGATACCCATACCGAACCGTCTGTAAAGAATTCTTTTTTCCAGATAGGAACAGTTTCCTTAAGCGTATCGATGGCATATTGACACGCTTGAAATGCAGCTTGACGATGAGGGGATCCAACCGCAATAATCACAGGTATTTCTCCCACCGTTAAAGTGCCGGTACGATGATGAATACAAATGGCAGAGATATCAAACTCTCTGAGTGCCTTGTCCGCAATTTTTTCCATTTCTTTTATGGCCATTGACTCATATGCTTCAAACTGTAATTTGACTACAGATTGTCCTGATGTTTGATCCCTCACTGTTCCTACAAAAAGACATTCTGCACCGTTGTTACCACTATGGACAAATGACCTACAGGTTTCTATGACCAGTGCATTCGTCGATATTTCAATGTTTTTTTTCAATTTTTTTCAATTCGCCACAACAAATGAGAAACGGGCACGTTTACTGTACTGATATAAACAAAAAAAGTGATTACAATATTTCTTATTTATTTAGCGCGTCAGTATTACACGACCAAATAAATCAACCTCCACTAACTGGTGGAATTAACGCTACTACATCAGCATCATTTATCTCGACATCGTCGGTAGCATATGTTTCATTAACTGCTATAGCAAGTGTGTTCAATTCTTTTAGTTTTGGAAATTCACCGCAAAGTTCCTTTCGCAGATCTCCGACCGTCATAGATGTTTTAAGCGTTCTCGAAGAATCACTCATCCCAATTATTTCACGCGTTATTCCGAAAGCCAATAGTTTCATTTATATCCACAGTTTATAGAGTAATCTAATCGAAGCAAAAATAACCAAGACTGCTGTTAGTCGCTTCACTTTAAGCTGGCTTAACCAATTAATGCTCGCCCTACTTCCAATTTGGCCGCCTATACCAACAGCGATTAAGAGTGGCATTACGAATGTCCAGCGGACTGAAACGTGTTCGGCAGATATTTGGCCGGCCAAACCCGCCACCGAATTGACCAAGATAAAAAAACTGGCTGTTGCGGCAATGACCTTGGCTTTATCCCATTTAATTAGATACAACAACGGAGCTAAAAAGATTCCTCCTCCAATACCAACCAGACCAGAAACCAATCCGATGACAGCACCGATTGCTCCGTTTAGGACTAGGTTAGATGATTTGGGCGTTTTTATGGTAGGCATCCGAATGAGCATGAGAATGCCGGCAATGAGCAAGCTAATAGCCAACAACGCAAAAAATGGAGTGCTTGTCAAGGCTATGGAACCACCAATAAAAGCCATTGGGACACTTGTCACAACAAATGGAAGCGCCTTGCGCAGAGAAAGGACTTTGTTTTTTATAAAAAGATAAGTACCACCTGATACTACAACAAGATTGCAACTCAATGCGATAAATCGAAGTTCAGTTGGTGGTAGATTGGAAAAAGACAATATGGCGATATAACCAGAACCGCCTCCAAACCCCACACTGGCGTATAGGATGGCAATTAATAAAAATAAGAATGCATTGAGCATTATTTATCCCGCTTCTCGAAGGCTTCTTCTTTTTTAAGGCGGATACGTCTAAAAATAAGCCAGACCAGTACCACGATTGCACCTAGGAACAAAAGACCTTCTAAACCCAAGAAAATTACTGCAACGGCGTCCATTAGCTGATTTTTACGGCAGTACCATACGCCAGAATTTCAGCCGTTCCTTGCATAATCATCGCAGTGGTTAATCGAACATTTACAATAGCATCTGCTCCTAATCTTTCGGCATCCTGAACCATTCGGTCCATAGCTTGTTCCCTGCTCTCTGCTTGCAATTTTGTGTATTCTTCGATTTCACCTCCGACAATATTTTTCAAACCAGCGAAAATGTCGCGACCAATGTTACGGGCTCTAACGGTGCTGCCACGTGCGATTCCTAATACTTGGGTAACCTGTTTCCCAGGTAGCGTTTCTGTTGTTGTGATAATCATCAAACTAAATTACGACAAATTTGAAGAGGAGAGGACTTCGCCCTATTTTTTTCTATTTATAACAAAGTCTAATAGATCAATCAGGCTTTGTTTGTTGTTGGCATCTGGTATTTCATCTAACACCGACAACGCTTTTTGGTGATACTCCATTAAGTTCTTTTGCGCATACGTGATGCCACCATTATCAATCACAAATTGAATCACCTTCGAAACATTAGCCTTGTCTTTTTTGTCGGATTTGATAATTCTAATAATCGATTTCCTTGTTGACTTATCTGTTTGTTGTAAGGCATGAATCAAGGGTAAAGTCATCTTCTTTTCCTTAATATCAATACCTGTTGGTTTTCCAATATCGCTATCGCCATAGTCGAACAAATCGTCTTTTATTTGAAAAGCGATGCCCGTGTATAAGCCAAAAAGAGCCATTTTTTTCAAGGTGTCTTCATCGGATGTTGTGGAGGCCGCACCGATGGCACAACAACTGGAAATTAAAGAAGCTGTTTTTTTGGAGATGATGTCAAAGTAGACAGACTCAGTAATATCTAATTTTCTTGCCTTTTCCATTTGGAGAAGTTCTCCCTCACTCATTTCCTCAACAGCAGTTGATAGAATTTCGAGCATGTCATGATCTTTGTTCTTCAAGGCCAACAGCAAACCCTTTGACAGCAAGTAATCCCCGACCAAAACGGCAATTTTATTTTTCCATAAGGCATTAATCGAAAAGAAACCACGGCGTTTATCAGAGTCATCAACCACATCGTCGTGTACCAACGTAGCAGTATGCAGTAGCTCAACTAAAGAGGCTCCTCGAAATGTACGTTCATTTGCTTCCCCAAATAATTTAGCACAGAGCAAAACGAACATGGGGCGCATTTGCTTTCCCTTCCGTTTTACGATATACGTCATGATGGTGTCGAGCAAAGCGACACGACTTTTCATGTTTTTTCGAAAACGTTTTTCGAACTCTACGAGTTCCCCTGATATGGGCTGTTGGATATCTTTTAGACTTATCGCCATCAGAATTTTAGAAGGCGCAATATACTTGATATTGATCGCTCAGAAATATTTAACAATAAAAAAGGGCTTTATGTAAAGCCCTTTTGATTAATTCATTTAGTTACTATTCGTCTACTTCACCTTCTGATGCAGAGTATAATAATTTTAGAGAGTTAATTTTTCGTAACTCTTGTTTGATATCTTGTATCATCCCCATTTTAACCGACTTGTCCGCCTTAATAGCAGTAGTCAGATAATCTCGGATCGCTTCTGGATGTTCGTTCTTTTTAAGAATGATATACGCTTGAACACCGGTAGCTCCTTCTACTGTTCCGAATTTGTCGTCAAATTGAATTCGAGGAGCTGTACCACTTTTTTCTTTATTAATTGGAGGTCCAACAAGAATGTGATTTACCCATGATTTCTTTTCAATTTTTTCGACTTCAGAAACAACTGGTAAAGCCGTTTTAACCAAAACCGTTGGGTCACGCATCTTTGTGGCCACCATGAAGAAGAATAACAGCATGAATACGATATCAGGAAGTGCTGATGTATTGATAGCTGGTAATTCTCTGCCTTTATTTTTCTTAAATTTTGACATATTCTGACGCTTTATTTATACTCAACTGGTTCCGCTTCCGAAATCTTCATTGGGTATTTCTTTCTTACTTCTTCTGCTTGTTCTCCTTTTTGTGGTAGATCTTTAAACGAACGTCCAAACTTATTCTTCGAGTACTCTTCTCGAGCTTCGTTATAAGCCCTAATGAGCTCATTGTATACTTGAACGTAACGTTTTACAGATGTGCCCCGGTCATTTTTAAGCGATACAATCGCAGCTTGAGCGGAATCTGAAAAGTTAGGCAATCGACCTTCGTTTTGAATGTGTCGTTTCGTAAGTTCAGTCAATTGGTCGATACGCAAAGGTTTACGTTCTACAAGTAATTGATCTCCTGAGTTCACTAACACTTCCAACACGTTTCTATCGTTTTGCTCAACCACCGGTGGAGGTATGGTTGGATCTGGAAAAGGAGGGAGTTGTACCCGCAATCCTTTTTGCTGATCCATAGTGGTTGTTACCAAAAAGAACACCAAAAGCAAGAAGGCGATATCTGCCATCGAACCGGCATTAATCTCTGGTATTTTTCTACTTTTTCTTGCCATTGTATTTCTTATTTATCAAAAATGGTTTTTACAGACGATGCAATTGCAAGTAAGATGGTAAGCCCAATCATTACTCCCGCAACCCATACACCGGCATGTGACATTTGGAATGTTTTAAGTGTAATTCCTTTGTCCATCATTACTTGTGGGACAATATCACTCGCCATTGATTTTCCAATGAAAAACAATACGGCCAATACGGCAATGCCACCTAAAGTCCATATCAAAGCTTTTGGCTTTTGAACAATTCCGATAATCGACAATACCAAGGCTGCAAATACAGCAATGCCAATGTAAATGTACGATTGCCAAAGTCCAAATGACGCTGGGCCCTGTTGTAACTCTTTAGCATCACTAGGAATGCTGTATGTTCTATACGCAAATATCACTATGAGTACCACGACGATACTATAGTATATGTACGTTATTAATTTCTTAGAATTCATAGTTCCTTAATTAGCTAGTTTTTACAACATTATTTTTAATCAACATGTCTACCAATCGAATTGATGAGTCTTCCATATTGTTAACGATGGAGTCAATTTTCGACACCAATAAGTTGTAAAACACTTGAAGTATAATGGCTACGATAAGACCCGCAACTGTAGTAAGAAGGGCAACTTTAATACCTTCCGCAACAATCGCTGGAGAAATATCACCTGCGTTTTGAATATCATCAAACGCTTTAATCATACCAATTACCGTTCCCATGAAACCAAGCATTGGTGCCAAAGCGATAAATAACGAAATCCATACAAGACCTTTTTCTAGTTGGCCCATTTGAACTTCACCATATGATACGACTGATTTTTCAACGTGATCTAATCCTTCGTCTGCTCTGTCAAGTCCTTGATAAAAGATACTTGCTACAGGTCCAGGAGTGTTTCTTGCTACGTCTTTAGCCGACTCAATGCCACCAGACACTAGTGCGTCTTCGACTTTTTGAACAAATTTGTCAGAGTTTGAACTCACTGAGAATAGAGATAATAATCTTTCGATTACAATCGCTAACCCAAGAATTAAACACAATAACGGTAATGCCATGAATCCTGCACCACCTTCGATGAACTTATCTCGGATAATAGCCATTCCTTCCCCTTTGTCAGCCTTCTTCTCTTCAGTTACAACTTCATCAGTTGCTTCTGCAGTTTCATCAACTACTGGTTCTGCGGCTTCTGCCCCTTCAGCAGGTGCTTCAACTTTTTGTTCAGTAGGTTCAGCGTTAGAACCCTCTTCTTGTGCATAGGCATTCAGGTTTAAACCTAAGAACAGTGCAAATGCTAAAATCAATACAATCGTTTTTTTCATTATTTCAGATCTTTTATAAGATATT
>Ga0055584_100001866_pt1 | contig 20735 bp, 20 predicted proteins | sample OSDHelmetaG_FD_58716 | JGI IMG/M metagenome (GOLD analysis project Ga0055584, IMG submission 58716) | Pelagic marine sediment microbial communities from the LTER site Helgoland, North Sea, for post-phytoplankton bloom and carbon turnover... | ecosystem: Environmental > Aquatic > Marine >...
AAAGAGCAGATGTTTATTGTGGTTACTAGGGTGTTCTGGTAACCTGTAGCTCCATCTATATTCATCCAAGATGGGCTGTAAATGACGAGATATATTTTTATTACCGGTGGTGTAGTTTCCTCACTTGGTAAAGGCATAACCTCTGCATCATTAGCAGCAATTCTCGAAGCACGTGGTCTTAATGTGACCATGCTCAAACTAGATCCCTATATTAACGTTGATCCTGGCACCATGAGTCCGTTCCAGCATGGAGAAGTTTTTGTAACCGATGATGGTGCAGAAACCGATCTTGACCTTGGGCATTATGAACGTTTTATTCGTACCACCATGAGTCAGGCGAATAATTTTACTGCCGGACGTGTTTATGAAGAAGTTATTAAGAAAGAACGCCGGGGTGATTATTTAGGCGCCACCATTCAAGTTATTCCACACATTACCGATGAGATAAAGCTGCGTATAGAACAGGGTGCTGGTGATGCGGATATAGCCTTGGTGGAAATTGGCGGGACAGTGGGGGATATTGAATCCCAACCCTTTCTTGAAGCTATTCGTCAAATGAAGGTTGAACTAGGTTCTTCACGCGCCTTGTTCTTGCATCTAACCCTAGTGCCTTATATTCGTACCGCCGGTGAAACCAAGACTAAGCCCACGCAACATTCAGTTCGGGACCTAAGGTCAATTGGTATTCAGCCCGATGTGTTGGTCTGTCGCTCAGAAGATGAGATTCCAGAATCGGCGCTTAAAAAAATCGCTCTGTTTACCAACGTTGAATCACGTGCCGTGGTTTCCTTAAGAGATACCGCTACCATTTACTCAGCACCATTACTATTACATGCTACAGGCTTGGATGCTTTTGTGGTGGAAAAATTTAACATTGACTGCCCGCCAGCAGATTTATCTGAATGGCAGGAAGTCGTTGATCTTGTTCTATCACCCAAGCGGCAAATCACCATTGCCATGGTTGGTAAATACATGGAATTACTCGATGCTTATAAATCGCTGATTGAAGCCATTAAGCATGCAGGTCTGCATGCCTCGACAGAAGTTAATACACTCTATATTGATGCAGAGACGATTGAAAAAGAAGGCACTGATATTCTTCGAGGTGTTGATGCTATTGTCGTACCGGGAGGGTTTGGTGAACGTGGCATTGAAGGCATGATAGAGACAGTAAAATATGCCAGAGAAAAAGAAATTCCTTATTTGGGTATCTGTTTAGGATTGCATATTGCGGTTATTGAATTTGCCCGTAATGTGCTGGGATTAAAAGGCGCTCATAGCTCTGAATTCGATAAGGATTGTTCAGATCCAGTTATTGGTTTAATCACCGAATGGACAACTGCCACAGGCATAACTGAAACTCGAAATGAGAACTCTGATCTAGGCGGCACAATGCGTTTAGGTGGGCAGGAGTGCCAATTACAAGAGGGTTCTCTGGCAAAGAACTGCTATCAAAAAGATGTGATCATAGAAAGGCATCGGCATCGTTACGAAGTTAACAATAACTACATTGAAGCACTTGAAGCTAAGGGCTTGAAAGTCTCAGGAAAATCCTTGGATGAAAATTTAATGGAGATCATGGAGTATCCTAGTCATCCATGGTTCTTAGGTTGCCAGTTCCATCCTGAATTTACCTCGTCACCTCGTGATGGTCATCCTTTATTTTCAGGCTTTATTCAGGCTGCTGTGGAAAAAAGTAAGCTAAATTAATTAAAGGTCTATTGGTGACGCAGATGCAAAAAGTCATGCAAAAAGCATTACAGCTAGGTGAAATCACCATTTCTAATGATGCCCCTATGGTTTTAGTGGGTGGATTAAATGTGCTGGAATCTGAGGCTCTGGCTCTAGAAACCGCAGATGCTTTTTCAAGCTGTTGTGCCAAATTAGACATTCCTTATATTTTTAAGGCCTCGTTTGATAAAGCTAATCGCTCTTCTAAAGACTCTTATCGTGGTCCAGGTCTTGATAAAGGTTTGAGTATGCTTGATGCGGTTAAACAGAAATATAATGTGCCGCTTTTAACGGATATACATGAAGCTGATCAGGCTAGGCCTGTCGCTGAGATAGTCGATATTATTCAGCTGCCGGCTTTTCTTTCGCGCCAAACGGATTTGGTTGTGGCAATGGCCGAGACCAGAGCCTTTATCAATATCAAGAAAGCACAATTTCTGGCTCCTGCAGAAATGCAGCACATCATCAATAAGTTCATCGAAGCGGGTAATGAAAAATTAATGTTATGCGAGCGTGGTAGCAGTTTTGGTTACAACAACCTAGTGGTAGATATGCTCGGTTTTCCGATTTTAAAGAGCTTTTCTTATCCAGTGTTATTTGATGTGACACATGCGCTACAAATGCCTGGTGGGCGTTCTGATAGTGCCGGCGGTCGTCGCAAAGATGTCGCCGCACTTGCTAAATCTGGTATTGCGCAGGGTATTGCTGGTTTGTTTTTGGAAGCTCACCCTGATCCAAGCAAAGCTTTATGTGATGGACCATGTGCGCTGCAATTAGATAAATTAGAACCCTTTTTGCAACAAATGAAAGAGTTAGATCAATTGATAAAGTCTCAGCAAGAGATTGATACGGCTTAATCAAATCATCTCTATCGACTTTAGATATAAGGCTATAGATATAAATAGACATTCAAGAAGAAGGACTAGAGGAAACAGAGTGACAATTATTAAAGATGTTAAAGCCAGAGAAGTTCTAGATTCACGAGGGAATCCGACTGTGCAAGCGGATGTCATTCTAGAATCTGGTCATGTAGGCACAGCTTGTGCTCCATCTGGGGCATCTACAGGCTCCAGAGAAGCCCTTGAATTACGAGATAAAGATCCTGCTCGCTATGGCGGCAAAGGCGTTTTAAAAGCGGTAAAAGCCGCTAATGAAGATATCAAATCTATCTTAGTTGGTTGTGATGCTGCAGCGCAAAGCAGTCTGGACCAAGCCATGATCGATCTCGATGGTACTGACAATAAAGCTACGCTTGGCGCAAATTCCATTCTTGCCGTTTCACTGGCAGCTGCAAGAGCAGCCGCGGCTGCAAAAGGCCAAAGCTTGTATGCACATATTGCAGGCTTGGATGGTGGAAATTCTGCCTACACGATGCCAGTACCAATGATGAATATTATTAATGGTGGTGAGCATGCTGATAATAATGTGGATATCCAGGAATTTATGATTCAACCAGTTGGCGCGCCGAATTTCTCAGAAGCACTGCGTTATGGTGCTGAAATTTTTCATACTTTAAGGTCGGTGTTAAGTGCTCAGGGTTTAAATACAGCGGTGGGCGATGAAGGGGGGTTTGCACCCAATTTGCCTTCTAATGCTGCTGCGCTTGAAGCCATTCTGACTGCGATTGAAAAAGCCGGTTTTAAAGCCGGTGAAGATATTTGTTTGGCTTTAGATTGTGCTGCTTCGGAATTTTATATAAACAGTCAATATGAGTTAAAGGGTGAAGGTAAATCATATAACAGCGAACAATTTGTCGATTATCTTGCAGACCTTTGTCAGCAATATCCCATTCTGTCTATTGAAGATGGTCTAGACGAGAGTGACTGGGACGGGTGGAGTATTTTAACCAACAAATTAGGTGATAAAGTTCAATTAGTTGGTGATGATTTGTTTGTAACCAATACTGAAATTCTCGAAAGAGGAATTAGTACTAATGTGGCAAATTCCATTTTGATTAAATTTAATCAGATTGGGACGCTAACGGAGACTTTAGCGGCTATTAATATGGCGAAGCAAGCTGGCTATACTGCTGTTATATCTCATCGATCTGGTGAAACAGAAGATACAACAATCGCGGATCTGGCTGTTGCGACCTCTGCGGGACAAATCAAAACGGGGTCTTTGTGCCGTTCTGACAGAGTTGCAAAATATAATCGTTTATTAGTTATCGAAGAAGAACTTGCAGGAGCAGTTACTTACCGTGGTATCAAAGAGTTTGCAAAAGCTTGATAACAGTAAAGCCTTAATTGTCTAGTCGCTACTGGGCAAGGCTGAAAGGCATTTAAAGGGGGCAGCTTTGAAAATACTGATAGCTGTACTGATACTGATTTTTATCGGTTTGCAATACCGTTTATGGATAGGTGATGGCAGCTTTGCTGACATTAATCGCTTAGACCAACAAGTTAGCGTACAAGAGATTGAAAATGCTGAGCTGGAAGAGCGTAATTCAGCGCTAGTCACGGAGGTTGATGAATTGCAAACGGGTATGGATGCCATAGAAGAACATGCGCGTAATGAATTAGGCTTAATAAGAGAAGGCGAAACTTTTTTTCTTATTATCGAAGAAGAACAGCCGGTTGAAGAGACAGATTTAGCTCCTGATATAAGTTTTCCAGAATAGCCAGAATTGCCCATATAGGCTTATATAGAGCGTATAAATTGATTAGCATTCCTATCAGTTTACAAAATTACAGAGAATAAATTGCCAGAATCCTCCACTCAGACAGAGCAACAAAAACCCAAGTATTGGGCGCTTGTACCAGCAGCCGGTTTAGGCAGACGGTTAGGCGCTAAAACACCGAAGCAATATTTAAAATTACATGGTAAAGAAGTATTATCTTGGACACTTCAAACCTTAACTGCTTTAGATTTTTTGGAAAAAATTGTTCTTGTGTTGCATCCCGAGGATAATTATTTTGCTACTTATATGGCCCAGGAGTTCCCAGATGTTTTACTGGTGATGGGCGGAGATGAACGACAAGATTCAGTGGCTAATGGTCTAGAGTTTCTTGCAGGTTTAGCCGACAGTAATGATTGGGTATTAGTCCATGATGCTGCTCGACCTTGTCTCTTGGCTAAAGATGTTAATAAACTTATAAGTTGCTTAAAAGAAGATAAAGTTGGAGGTATTCTCGCTGCTCAGGTTAAGGATACACTTAAACGTTCTGATGAATCTCTTACTGTTGTAAAGACTTTAAAGCGCAATGAGCATTGGTTGGCAGCCACCCCGCAATTATTTCGATTTAACATATTGCTTGATGCTTTAACCAGAGCAAAGAAATCAGGGTTTACGGCAACGGATGAAGCAGCAGCAGTAGAAGCCATTGGTTTACCGGTTAAGATTGTTGAAGGCCGTAGCGATAATTTAAAAATAACCTCACAAGAAGATTTAGCTCTTGCGGAATTCTTATTAAAACAGTTGGGTAAAGTTAATGCTTAGAATAGGCAGTGGTTTTGATGTGCATCGTTTTGCCAGTAAGTCTCAAGAAGTCGCAAGTATTACCCTTGCTGGTATAGAAATTCCTCATACGCATTCACTTGAAGCACATTCAGATGGAGATGTGCTTAGTCATGCACTTTGTGATGCTCTATTGGGCGCTTTGGCCTTAGGTGATATTGGTCAGCATTTTCCTGATACAGATCCTCAGTTTAAAAATATTAGCAGCTTGTTGTTATTGCAAGAGGTCTATCAATTGATAGTAGAGCAGGGCTGGATTCTACAGAATGCTGACATCACGATAATAGCCGAAAAACCGCTAATATCTCCTTATCAGCAGAAGATGCGTCAGTCTCTCGCGGACACTTTGGAACTTTCAATAGATCAATTCAGCATTAAGGCGACAAGCAGTGAAGGCTTAGGTTTCACTGGGCGAGGTGAAGGTATTGCAGTGCAGGCAGTTGCGCTAATAAAGCAGGATGCATAAACATGTCCTTGCGCAACCTTGCTTACGCATATTCTGAGCCGGACATCTCAGCCAGTTACAAAGTTGATAATGAAGATTTTCAGGTTAAGGAAATTTTAAATTTTGAGCCTGATGGAGACGGTGATCATCTGTTTTTATATGTAGAAAAAAATGGGCTGACGTCACAGGATGTTCAAAAACAGCTGATGCAATATTTTGATCTGCCCGCTAAGGATGTTTCTTTTTCAGGAATGAAAGACAAGCAAGCTCTTACGCAACAATGGTTTAGTGTGAAGCAGGGAAATGGAGATCTAGCAGTAACGAACGAATTAAATTCAAATCAATTGACGGTTCAGCGAAGCCTTAAAAATAAACGTAAACTGAAACGTGGTAGTCATCGCACTAATCAATTTGCAATACGACTGCGCGACTTAAGTGGAAAGCCAGACGCCTTAATTGAACGTTTAAACCGGATAGCCTTAGAAGGGGTGCCAAATTATTTTGGCCAACAGCGTTTTGGTAGAAATGAAGATAATGTTACTAAAGCCAAACAGCTTTTTGATGGATCGCTAAAAATTAAAGATCGCTATCAGCGTGGCATTTATATCTCTGCTGCTCGTGCCTATTTATTTAATCAGGTTTTAACAAGGCGTGTAGAGACGGGGGCATGGAATTCTTATATGCCGGGAGATATTATGAGCCTTGAGGGAACGTCTTCCAGTTTCAAACCAATACAATGGGATCAGGTGTTAGCAGATAGGCTCGATAAAAAAGATATACATCCTAGTGGGCCGATGTGGGGTTCTGGAGAATTGTTGTCAGATGACTTGTGTGCAGCACTAGAAATGGAAGTAATAAATACTGAGGCGGACCTAAAGTCAGGTCTGGAACAGATTGGTTTGGAGCAGGAGAGAAGGGCATTGCGCAGTATGCCGCGAAACCTTAAATATAGTATTGAAGATGATTCGACTATCTTGGTCGAGTTCAGTTTATCTAAAGGCGCATATGCTACTTCTATTTTGCGTGAATTAGTTAAGCTAAGGCCCTTAGAAAATAAATCTGCAATGTCAGCTGGAGCAGTTTGACATGAATAGTAGTATTCAACAAGAAGGCATTGGCATGACCTCTCTTCGAACTAGAGAACGTTTAGTACAGCGCTTGATAGACCAAGGTATTCAGCAAATAGCTGTGCTTGAAGCAATACGCACGACACCTCGACATCTTTTTATTGAAGAAGCCTTAGCGCATCGTGCTTACGAAGATGTATCACTGCCAATTGGTTTCGACCAGACGATTTCTCAGCCTTATATAGTCGCTAGAATGACAGAGATCGTTCTAAGTGCTCTAGCTAAAGGAGGTTCTTTGGAAAAGGCTAATGTACTGGAACTTGGCACAGGCTGCGGCTATCAAACGACAATACTGGCTCAATTGGTAAAAAGGGTCTATAGCATCGAACGCATCAGTGCATTATTACAAAAAACCAAAGAACGACTTTCACAACTTGGCATCAATAATATTCAATTAAAATGTGCTGATGGACGTTATGGCTGGCCTCAACATGCGCCTTTCGATGCGATAATTACGACAGCTGCCGCTCCTTCTATACCGAAAGCTTTAGTTGAACAACTGGCTGAGGGAGGAGTGATTGTTATCCCTGTTGGTAATTCGCAAAGGCAAGAGCTGCAGGTATGCAGAAAGCTAAATGGTAAAGTCGAAGTGGAGAGCGTAGAGCCGGTTGTGTTTGTACCTTTGCTGGAAGGAGTAGTGCGTTAATATGCTGCGTGATGGTGAAGATAAAAAGAATAATAAATTCTTTAATAGCAAACGCATTACGCTGTTTTTAAAAGGTATGGCAATGGGAGCTGCTGATACGGTTCCTGGTGTTTCTGGAGGCACAATAGCTTTTATTACAAATATTTATGAGGAGCTTATCTTTTCTATTCAGGCCTGCAATCTAAACGCGGTAAAGATTTTATTTAAAGGTGAGCTTAAAGCGGCGTGGAAACATATCAATGGTAATTTTTTATTAACACTTTTCATTGGAATAATTAGTAGCGCTATTCTTTTTGCCAACATAGTTGGTTTCTTGCTGAATCATTATGAAGGCTATGTCATGTCTTTCTTTGTTGGCTTGATTTTGGCTTCAAGTTTGTATATTTGGAAACAAATTCATGCCAGGAGTTGCTTAAGTTATTTGCTTTTTCTCGGAGGGATTTTATTAGCGGTTTTGTTGAATTTTATTCCACAAGGGCAGAACCAAGCGAATATTTTTTATATATTTTTCAGCGGAGCAATAGCTATCTGCGCAATGATACTACCAGGAATTTCTGGAGCGTTTATTTTATTGTTGTTAGGGACTTATGAGAACGTTTTGGAAGCCGTTCGAACGATAGATTTAACAATATTAATTCCTTTTGTTATAGGCTGTATTGCAGGACTGATGAGTTTTTCTAATTTACTGGCATATTTGATTGGCTATTGGCGACAACAAACCCTTACTTTTTTATTGGGTGTGTTGCTAGGTTCTCTTTATACAATATGGCCTGATCAGCTAAGGGCTGAAGAATTTACATTCCCTGTTCTAGGGGTTTCTATCTTGTTGGTGATGATTGGGTTTTCTCTAGTATATATAATTGAAAAAAGGTGAAGCCATCAGAGTGTGCGAGTAGACGTATTTGCTTTATAAAAACTGCGTAAAGAATGTATGAAAAAGCCGGAAAGCTATAAAGTTTATTTAAGCTGCATATGTATGTTGCTGGTCAGTGCTTGTTCAAGCGGAACTTATCGTGCTCCGGTAGTAGATATTGGTCAGCAAGTTGTGGTGTCAGAAAGAACGACGGTAGTGCTTGGTAATGGGCGGCAGCATCGTGTTAATGAAGGAGAAAGCCTGTATGCCATTGCCTGGATGTATGATTTGGATTACAACGCTTTAGCAAGTGCTAATAATATCCAGGCTCCTTATATTATTTTTCCTGGCCAGGAATTAACGCTTAATACTCAAAATATATCGTCAAATACTCAAGCTAGTAATTCCAGCAATCAAACTCAGAGCTCCGCAGTTGTCACCACCAATAGCAGTGGTAACGCTCAAAGCAGACCCGCTGGTGGGAATAATTCACTACTGCGTTGGGTTTGGCCTGCTCAAGGCAACGTTATTGCTACTTTTTCTAGTGCGGATAATGAAAATAAAGGGGTCGATATCGCAGGCGACACTGGTGATCCTGTTTTAGCAGCAGAGTCTGGCGAGGTGGTTTATGCTGGCAATGGGCTATTACGTTATGGTGAATTAGTCATTATTAAGCATAACGACCAGTTTTTAAGTGCCTACGCACATAACAATTCAATCAATGTTAGTGAAGGTGAGAATGTAAATAGGGGCCAACAAATTGCTAATTTGGGTTCCACTGGCATTGATAGAAACATGCTGCACTTTGAAATAAGGCTGTCTGGACAACCTGTTGATCCAGAGAATTATCTGCCGCCACGTTAAGTTTTAAATAACTTATTCCAAATCTTATAAATAAAGTAGCGCTAAGAAAAAGCTGTACTATACTTACCTTTACTGTTTTTAATGGTAGTTAGATTAAATTGCGCTTTTTGGTGAAAATAAAATAATAAATTAAAACAATAAATTAAAATTTCGGGAAAACTGAAAAGGAATTTAGGCATGGATAAAACGGAAGATACTCCATCATCATCATCTTCTAAGAATGAAGGGAAAAGGCATTTAGCTCTTGAGAATAAATTATTAAAAGCTTCGAAGCCTCATGGCAAAATCAAAGAGATCAAAGAGGTCAACGAGGTTAAACAGAACAAACAGAACAAACAGAACAAAGAGGCCAGCGAAGTCAACGAGATCAAACAAAAGCCTAGCTATAAATCTCATTACAAATCCAGCTATCAATCCAAGCATCAATCGAACTATAAAGCTAACAATAAAGCTAATAATAAAGTTTCTGGCCGTGAAGGTCGGCCTAAGTCCTCACTTGATCCTACTACGATGTACCTAAATGAAATAGGGCATACGCCCTTGCTCTCAGCTAATGAAGAAGTACGCTTAGGCAGAGAAATCGCAAAGGGCAATGATAATTCCAGAAAAAAAATGATCGAGTCCAATTTGCGTTTAGTCGTGACTTTGGCTAAACGCTCAGTAAATCGGGGGCTCTCGTTTTTAGACCTTATTGAAGAGGGTAATTTAGGTTTAATGCGAGCTGTGGAAAAATTTGATCCTGAATTAGGCTTTCGGTTTTCAACTTATGCAAGCTGGTGGATTAAACAGAGTATTGATCGAGCCATTATGAATAATGGACAGGCTATTCGTATGCCCATTCATGTCATTACAGATATCAATGCCTGCACCCGAGCACTTCGCGACTCACGGAAGAATTAGGCAGGGAGCCAAGTGATGAAGAGCTGGCTAGTCGAATGCAATTATCGGTCAAGCAAATCGTTAAATTAAGAAAAAGAGAGATTAAAGTTTGTTCAGCGGACACTCCTTTACCAAATGATAGTGAAAGCAGTTTGCTGGATGTGTTTCCGGATGATGCTGATGTAGACCCTGAACGTATTCTAGAGAAAGAAGATCTACGGCAAAAATTGGAGAAATGGGTTGAACAGCTTTCTGCACGCGAGTCAGAAATAGTAGCCCGGCGTTTTGGTTTATATGGTTATGAATCCAGTACGCTTGATGAGGTTGGTGTGGAAGTTGGGCTGACCCGTGAAAGGGTCAGGCAGATTCAGATAGAAGCCCTATCACGTTTACGGCGTTATTTAGAACGTGAAGGCCTAAGTATTGATTACTTAAGTGATGAAAATTAGAAGAAAGTTAGATAAAAATCAGCTGAATATTAGGCAAAAATTAACAGAAACTAGATTAGCGCTCTAGGTACTGTTTTTTATCAGGTTTGTCTGCCCATTCTTCAGCATCGGGCATAGCATCTTTCATCTCAGAGATATTTGGCCATTGTTCGCTAAGTTCGGCGTTAATCTCTAGGAACTCAGCCTGATTCTCTGGAATCTCATCTTCAGCATAAATAGCATCAACAGGGCATTCCGGTTCGCAAAGAGCACAGTCAATGCATTCGTCAGGGTTGATGACCAACATATTAGGGCCTTCGTAGAAGCAGTCTACAGGGCAGACTTCTACACAGTCAGTATGTTTACAACGGATACAGTTTTCACCGACTATAAAAGTCATCCTAAATCTCCTTAATACAATTTATGCTGAGCATTTTAACAAGAATTACTCTTCACGCACTAGTTTATTCAATTGATAAAGTAAGTCTTGAGCTTGTTTAGGGCTTAAATCATCGGGGTCTATTTCCAGGAGCTTATCAACAGCTGGGTGAGGCTCGCTGATGGTAAATAAATCTGATTGACTGGAGGAAGGCGGCTGATGTTTATATTCCTCACTTTCCAGTTGTTTTAGCTTGGACTTTGCTTGCTGCACAACAGTTCTTGGTATGCCTGCTAGCTGTGCCACTTGTAAGCCATAGCTTTGATTAGCAGGTCCGTCTTCGACGCTATGTAAAAACACAATACCATTGTCATGTTCAGTTGCATTCAGGTGTACATTTTTGACGGATGGGAATTGTTCCGCTAATCCCGTTAATTCAAAATAGTGTGTGGCAAACAGGGTGGGCGCTTTTATTTCGGAAGCAATATTTACCGCACAAGCCCAAGCCAATGATAAACCGTCAAAGGTACTTGTGCCTCGACCAATTTCATCCATTAAAACCAGACTTGAAGCCGTTGCATTATTGAGAATATTGGCTGTTTCAGTCATTTCCACCATAAAAGTTGACCGACCACCGGCCAGATCATCTGAAGAGCCGATACGCGTAAATATACGATCAACAGGCCCGATGCTGGCTTGTTCTGCTGGTACAAAACAGCCGGTATAGGCCAGCAGCACAATAATAGCGGTTTGCCGCATATAGGTGGATTTACCGCCCATATTAGGCCCCGTAATGATCAACATATTGGCTTCTGGGCTTAATGTTAGATCATTAGCAACGAAGGCTTCATCCATGACTTGCTCAACCACAGGGTGCCGGCCTTGCTTAATATGTATGCCTGGTTCGGTGGTCAGTTCCGGGCAGCAAAGATTCAAGGCCTGAGCGCGTTCAGCAAAGTTAGTCAGTACGTCGAGTTCTGCAAGGCTATAAGCATTTTCCTGTAAGGCTTTTAGATGTTGGACAAGGTGCTCAAGTAATTCTTCATAGAGCTGTTTCTCTCGGGCTAAAGATTTACTTTTTGCACTCAGTACTTTGTCTTCGAACTCTTTTAATTGAGGGGTGATAAAGCGCTCAGCATTTTTTAAGGTCTGGCGGCGAATGTAATCAGCGGGCGCCTGCTCAGATTGCAATCGGCTTATTTCGATATAGTAGCCATGCACACGGTTATATCCAACTTTTAATGTGCTAATGCCTGTGCGCGCTTTCTCATCCTGCTCAAGTTTAGTGAGGTAATCTCCCGCAGTGCTGCTTAAACTTCTCAGCTCATCCAGATCAGCGTCATAGCCAGTTGCAATGACGCCGCCTTCACGGATGACGACAGGCGGATTTTCTTCGATTGCCTGTATTAGCTTTTCATGTAAGTTGGGGTGCTCACTTATTCCTTGAGACAGTGTTTGTAGTTGGGGGGAATCAATATTTTTTAAAATGAGCTGTAAGTCTGGCAACTGTCCAAGGGCTTCGCGTAGTTTAACCAAATCACGTGGTCGAGCAGAGCGCAGGCCAATACGAGCAACAATGCGTTCTATATCGCCAATCTGTTCAAGGATGGTCTGTATGCTTTCATAGTGATAATTGTTAATCAGGCTGCTAATAGCGTGCTGGCGCAACTGAAGTTGCTTGGTATCTCGAATGGGTCGATGTAACCAACGTTTTAATAAGCGAGAGCCCATTGCCGTGGAGCATTGATCAAATACGGCACTTAATGTATTAGTTTGCCCGCCGTTCAGATTTCTATCAATTTCGAGGTTGCGTCGGCTAATACTATCGAGAATAAGGCTGTCTTCATTTTGCTCTACCCGCAAACTTTGGCAGTGTGGTAATTCTGAAAATTGAGTTTCTTTAGCGTAATTTAGCAAACAGCCAGCAGCTCGTATTGCGCTGCTCAAGTGTTGACAGCCAAAACCATCGAGGCTATCGGTTTTTAGTTGTTGCTGTAATGAACGAAGCGAGCTGTCTAAATCAAAATCCCAGTCAGGTCTTTTGCGGATGCCTGCACGTTCCGCAATTGCTTTAGGCCAGTGACTACTTTCACTGACGAGCAGCTCTGCACAATTAATTCTGTCTATTTCACTTTCAAGAGCATCTTCGCTCTCAACTTCCAATATAGAAAATCGGCCGGCACTTAAATCCAGCGAAGCCAAGCCATATTTAGTGCCATCAAAATATAATGCTGAAAGTAGTCGGTCTTGTGACTCTTCCAGTAAAGCTTCATCACTTAAAGTGCCAGGGGTGATTAGCTTGACGACTTTGCGTTCAACGGGACCTTTGCTGGTAGCCGGGTCTCCAATCTGCTCACAGATAGCAACCGAAATGCCTTGTTCGACTAGTTTTGCTAGATAACGGTCTGCGGCATGATAAGGCAAGCCACACATAGGAATTGGATTGCCGCCAGATTTACCGCGTGCGGTTAAGGTAATGTCCAGCAATTTTGCGGCTTTTTCGGCATCACTGAAGAACAGCTCATAAAAGTCTCCCATGCGGTAAAAAAGTAGCTCATCAGGATGCTCTGCCTTTACCTTTAGGTATTGCTGCATCATGGGAGTATGGACTGAGGCTGGGTTGTTCATCTTAACTGCTAATTCCCTGTTAACTAGCTACTAATTACGAGCGAAAAGTTGGCTATTGGGTATTTCTATGAAGCTAATAAATGTAAAAATTGAGTGCAAAAGATTCTACGTGATTCATTCTTATCATACAAAAATCTCTTTTGAATAAGTACGCTTTATCTGCTTTAATAATTACTAATTCGTAGCGCGTTTTTTTAAGGTAAAGTCGCTGCTTTCTTCAGTATTGAGAACGTAAAAACAATTTACTCTTAATAGTTAACATAACGTTAAATCATGCTTATATAGATAGCTAAATCAAAAGGTAATTCAATGGTAGATCAGGACAACAATCGAGATAAAGCGCTTAGTGCTGCACTCACACAAATTGAAAGGCAGTTCGGTAAAGGCTCAATGATGCGCCTAGGAGATTCTGAGCGGATTGCGATTCCTGCCATTTCGACGGGTTCTTTGGGTTTGGATATTGCATTGGGTATAGGTGGTCTACCAAAAGGGCGAGTAGTAGAAGTTTACGGTCCTGAATCATCTGGTAAAACTACGCTTGCTTTGCAGGTTATCGCTGAATCTCAAAAAGCCGGCGGTACCTGTGCATTTATCGACGCAGAGCACGCACTTGATCCTATTTATGCTGGTAATCTTGGTGTGGATGTCGATAACTTGTTGGTAAGCCAACCAGATACCGGCGAGCAGGCACTGGAAATTTGCGACATGGTAGTGCGCTCAGGTGCTGTTGATGTTGTCGTCATTGACTCAGTTGCCGCATTGACGCCACGAGCAGAGATAGAAGGTGATATGGGTGACAGTCATATGGGCTTGCAGGCTCGCTTGATGTCACAAGCTTTGCGCAAAATGACGGGCAACATTAAGAACTCAAATACACTGGTGATTTTCATCAACCAGATACGCATGAAGATTGGCGTTATGTTTGGTTCTCCAGAGACGACTACTGGTGGTAATGCATTGAAATTCTATGCCTCGGTACGGCTGGATATTCGGCGCATCGGAGCTATCAAGGATGGCGATGAAGTGGTGGGTAATGAAACACGCGTTAAAGTAGTGAAAAACAAGGTAGCACCACCATTCAAGCAAGTCGAATTTCAGATTTATTACGGCAAAGGTATTTCTCGTTTGGGTGAAGTGATCGATTTAGGTGTGAAACATGAGCTGGTTGAAAAGTCCGGCGCCTGGTATGCCTATAAAGGTGAGAAGATCGGGCAGGGTAAGAAGAACTCCATTCAATATCTTGAAGAAAACCCGGCAATTGCTCAGGAGATTGAAACAACCCTTCGCGATCAACTGCTTGGTAAGTCTGGTCAGCCAGAAGAGAGTAAAGAGAGCAAAGAGGCTGAAGAAGCTGGACAATCTGGAGAGCCAGAAGAGACTGCAGTCGCTGAAGAGTAAGCTCACGGCAAGGGTAATGTGCGCGTGGACAATACTGAAAGTGATAGCCAAGACCTATTAAGTGAAGCAGGCAAAAAAAAACGGCCTGTAGTTACTGTCCGTCACGCTGCAATGGATTTGTTAGCGCGGCGGGAGCACTCTTTTCAAGAACTTATCCAAAAACTATCTAAACGATTCGAAGAAGAGGATATTCGGCCTGCCGTAGAAAAGCTCAAGGATGAAAACCTGCAGTCAGATCAGCGCTATCTGGAAGCCTATATTCGATTCCGTAAGAATAAGGGTTTTGGGCCCTTAAAGATTGAAGCTGAGCTTTACCCCAAAGGGCTGGGTTCAGATCAAATTCGAGCATGTCTTTATGCTGAGGAGAATGATTGGGCGGATCTTTGCAGGCAAGCCCTCGATAAGCGCTTTTCATCACTCAATAAGACTAACCTTAAAGAAAGGGCGAAATGTGAGCGCTTTTTGATGCAAAGAGGCTTCTCTCATGAGCTGATTAGGGCGGTAATAAACTTAAATTAAAATTTAAGATGGTTGTTTAACTAATTGAAATATAATAATTAAATGTAATTTTTATTCTGAGTTATTCAAAATAATAAAGTACTTATATTGCTTGATCCAGATACCTAACTTGCCTACTCAGGCGGGGTGATTCCCACTAGTCGCTGCATTATTAACGGCTATTCTCTGACAAAGTTTGTCTAAATATCTTACAATTCGCCGTTCTTTTTATATAGCTTATATAGCCAGTCACCAGATATGTCTAAGTGGTATTTAATTCATAGTAAGCCCAAGCAAGAATACAGAGCCTTTGAACATCTGGAGAATCAGGGCTTTGATGTCTATCTCCCCCAATTGCAGGCTTTTAAATTAAAAAAAGGTAAGCAAGAGAAAGAGATAGAGCCATTATTTCCTCGCTACCTATTTATACAGCTTAATGAGACCTCAAGCGCCTGGCATAAAATACACTCAACCCGTGGTGTGAGCGGCTTGGTTAGATTTGCAGAATTCCCTGCTGAAGTACCTGAAGGGCTAATAAACCAGTTAAAAAACCAAGCTAACCCAGATGGCATCATCGATAAAACAGGGGAATTCCAAACCATCTTCAATGCAGGCGATCTAGTGACAATTACAGAGGGTAGCTTTATCGGTTTAGAGGCTATAGTAAAAGAGCAGGATGGTGATCAACGCGTTCAAATATTAATAAGTATGCTTGGGCAACAACAAAATATAAAACTGCCTTTGTCAGCAGTATCACCGCTTTAATAATTAACTAGGCATTTTCTAGATGTAGATGCGCTTTTTGCCTTAAGGTCTGTTTTAACTTTAATCTTAAAAAAATTATTTCTTCTTTCGACTTCTCCCTTGCAAGCCTTAGTGGTACTATCGTTCACCGAATGAACGACCTATTCGCCTATGCTTTTCCGATCCGAGTAGGGCGGTAGCGTCTTTAAATTTTAAGAACTCTTCTTTTATGTCAATTTTAAGCGATGAAAATCGCTATCAATTACTCAAGTTACTTGAAGAAAACCCAGAACTGAGCCAGCGCCAGATAGCTGCTGCTTTGGGTGTTAGTTTAGGTAAGGTGAATTTTTGTTTGCGTGCATTAATTGATGTTGGCTCAGTCAAAGCAGGTAATTTTAGCCGTAACTCTAATAAAAAAGCCTATGTTTATCTTTTAACCCCAAAAGGTATTGAAGAGAAGGCGAGGGTGACCTTGCGCTTTTTGGCTAAAAAGCAGGCGGAATACGAAGCGTTAAAACAAGAGATTAATGAATTAAAGAGTGAAGCAAAAACGCTTTAATAGCGCTCTTTCAGCATTGCATTAATAGTAGATGATTTAAACTCGGTCATGTATCATTCCAGCCTTACTGATTGTAGATAAAATAAGTACTTAGACCTTGTTATTAAAGTAAGAAAAAGAACTAAAAATTAATTTAAGCTATACATCTTTGAGTAGAAGCATGAAAGCAAATCTCCATCAAATACCACCTATTTCGATATTCCATTCGATATTTAAGGGCATGTTGAAGAAGTTTCTGTTGTTATCAGCAGTTGCAATGGTTGGTCTTATTTTTCAACCTGTTGCATTTGGACAGGGCGACATACTTAATAATCTTACGCCTGATCAATTAGCCCAGTTCAATCAACTTCCTCCAGCGCAACGGCAAGCCCTGTTAGGTCAGTTGCAGACAGGAGATACAGCTGGTTTTGAACTTCCTGTTACTCAACCCCAAACAGTTACTCCTCGAGGAGGCTTTAATGCTCGAGGAAATACCGGAATCGATGATGGTGCTGGAAGCTTAAGTGGTTCTGAAAATACTACTCAATCAGATCTTGGAGAGAGAGATGAATTAAATGTTACTGAGCAGAGGCCAGAAACACCTAGAGAGAGAATCTTACGGAAGGCCCAAGAGTTATTTAATCTAGGAGTGGATGTGGCTGCCTTAGATACTTATGGTGAACTTGCCCAAATGGGTATTATTGCTGCCATTCAAGGTGATGATATTCCGGATCAAGAAGATGGCGAAGAAACTAATGACTTTTCTGAAGATAGATTAAGTAATATTTCTAGAGCTAACAATGGCCCGCTACAGCCATTTGGTTATGAGCTTTTCGCCGGTATACCCTCAACTTTTGCTCCTGCTACAGATATACCAGTACCGACCAATTACATAGTTGGCCCTGGCGACACGGTCGTTCTGCAGCTTTATGGTCAGCTGAATGTCCGTTATGAGCTGGCCGTGTCTCGTGAAGGGCTTATCCAATTTCCTGAAGTTGGGCCGCTCAATGTTTCAGGACTCAGCTTTGAAGAAATGAGTGAATTGATACAAACCACAGTGGATAACACTCTGATTGGGCAACAGGTGAGCACCACTATGGGAGCCTTAAGATCCATTCAAATTTTTATACTGGGTGAGGCTTGGCAGCCAGGAATTTATACAGTTAGCTCCCTTGCAAAAATGACTAATGCGCTCCTTTCAAGTGGCGGTGTTTCTGATTTGGGTTCATTGCGAGATATTAGACTTATCAGAGACGGTGAGCTTATCACTACTCTGGACTTCTATGATTTATTGATAAATGGCGATATTAGTGGTGACGAACGTTTGCAACCAAACGACGTTATTTTTATCCCAACAATGGGCCGTACTGTGGGGATTTCCGGTGAAGTGTTGCGTCCTGCCATATTTGAATTAAAGGCAGAGGAAACGCTTGAAGATGTATTAGGTCTTGCTGGAAGATTACTTCCTACTGCCTTCCCTTCATTGGCGCATGTGGAAAGGGTAAACCCATTTGGCCAACGTACCATTATCGATCTAGACCTGTCCGATGAAGATGATCTTCAGGCCGCCGTTATAGATGGAGATTTGATTCAGGTTGATATGATATTGGATCAAATAGAGTACGGAGTGAGCATAGAGGGACATGTCTTTCGTCCAGATACCTTTGCATGGGAAGAAGGTGCGCGAATTACAGATATTTTAAATATTAATGGTTTACGTCCATTAGCTGATTTTAACTATGCGCTTTTGGTAAGAGAAATTCAGCCCAGCAGAAGAATACAAGTCCACCAGGTAAATCTGGCAGAGGTATTTGAAGAGCCCGGATCAGATGAAGATATGTTGCTTCAGCCACGAGACCGCTTACTGGTTTTTGGTGAAGACTCTTTAGAAAACCGTTTGGATCGTCGTTTATTAATACACCCGCTTATTCAAACCTTACAGTATCAATCAGAGCAAGGGAGTTTTAGATCTGTTGCCACGGTTGTAGGTGATATAGCAGCACCTGGGGATTACCCCCTCACTGCTAATATGACAATTGAAGATTTATTAGCCGCAGCTGGCGGTGCGCTGGAAAGCTCAGATTTAACTCAGGCAGAGTTAACAAAAAATATCAATACGCTGGAACAAGGCATGATTTCAGAAAGCATGGTCGTTAATTTATCAGACAGCCTAACCTTAAACTCGGCTATAGCACCTTTAGATCGACTAACTCTTAGGCAGCTTCCAAACTGGGGTGATCTGGAAACAGTAGTTATTGGGGGTGAAGTTCGATCTCCTGGTACTTATGTCATAGGCAGGGATGACAGACTCAGTGATCTTATCCAGAGAGCTGGTGGGTTAACACAATATGCTGATCCCAAGGCTGGGATTTTCCTTAGAGAGGAGTTAAGGAGAAATGAGCAAAGACTGTTGGATGATTTTAATGAGCGTTTAACTCGTGATTTACTCAATCAAGCTCTTACCCAAGGCGGAGGTCAAATTCAGCAGCCTCAGGTAAATATTGAAGTAATGAATGCGTTGCTCGCACAAATTGAATCAGCAGTACCGACAGGGCGATTAGTCATAGATTTACCCTCGCTTCTTAGTGGCCTAGACCCAAGTGAAGATGTGATACTAAGAGATGGAGATGAGTTGGTTATACCGAGAACGCGACAAGAAGTTGGCGTGATTGGAGAAGTGCAGTTGCCAACATCTCATTTATATAATTCAGAAGATACGGTTAGCGATTATATTAATCGCAGTGGGGGGTTCACTAGAAATGCCGATGACGATAATATTTTTGTCATTAAGTCTAATGGGGCTGTTATTCCATATTCTCAAAATCAATCACTTTTCTCTTTTGCACAAGATCAAAATTCGCAACTAGAAGCAGGCGATAGTATTGTTATTCCATATTTTGCACGACTAAATAACCCGCTTGTAACTTGGATGAATATTTCTACCGTTTTATTTAATCTAGCTACCACTGTATTAGCCATAGAAAGTGTAGGGAATTGATTAATGGAAAATACTAATTCCCCACAAAGACAGGTCATGGATGATGAGATTGATCTTTTAGAGTTATGGAATGTACTCTGGAAAGCGAAATTTATAATTATCGCTATTACTGCTGTGTTTGCTGTTGGGTCAGTAGCCTATGCATTGTGGCTGCCGGATATTTACCGAACAGAAGTGTTGCTTTCTCCGGCGGCTGATGATGACTCAGCCGGGGGCGGCCTTTCTGCTGGATTAGGCCAACTTGGCGGCTTAGCTGGCTTAGCGGGCATTGACCTAGGAAGTCCCGGTGGCGTTTTACAAAAAGACCGTGCCCTTGCAGTTATGCAGTCTCGATTTTTTATCAAAGATTTTTTTGAGCAACACGACTTAGTCATCCCTTTTATGGGGTCAAAGCCAGGTGCAGTGACAGGCACGGTAGAAATCGATCCTGAATTATACGATGTGACTAATCAGCAATGGGTGAGAGAGGTATCCCCGCCTAGACAAGCGGCACCTTCAGATGAAGAAGTGCATGAAGCATTTTCTGAGATTCTGATCGTCGAAGAGGATGACATAACAGGATTACTAACGGTCTCGCTAGAATGGTATGACCCGAGTCAAATAAAAACCTGGGTAGACTGGTTAATAGAGGATTTAAACAGTTACATGCGTGAAGATACGTTGTTGGAGTCGCAAAGGGCCATTGACTATTTAACGGAGCAGCTTCAAAAAACGTCTTTAGTTGAAATGCGGAATGTTTTTTTCAATCTCATCGAGCAGCAGACACAAAAGGTGATGCTGGCTGATGTGCGTGAAGAGTACGCGTTTGAGATACTGGATCCGGCGGTTATCCCAGAGAGAAAATCAGCCCCTGGACGCGCGCTCATCTGCATTCTTGGGACATTATTAGGCGGGATGTTGGCGGTGCTTTTTGTCTTGTTACGGCATTATGCGTCTAGAGAAAAAGAAGCGTTAGCGTAAAATCGTAGCCTGTTAAAACGACACTAAAGCGCCAGAACAACAACTGACAATAGCCCTGTTTATAATCTCCTTTTTTGAGACTGCATTATCAACTGAATGGTGTTAATCCCTTTGTTGTTTTCATAATGATGTCTGATCTGATCGCTGATAAGAGCCCTTATC
>Ga0055584_100001867_pt1 | contig 20734 bp, 23 predicted proteins | sample OSDHelmetaG_FD_58716 | JGI IMG/M metagenome (GOLD analysis project Ga0055584, IMG submission 58716) | Pelagic marine sediment microbial communities from the LTER site Helgoland, North Sea, for post-phytoplankton bloom and carbon turnover... | ecosystem: Environmental > Aquatic > Marine >...
TAGACCGCATCGATTATCTCAAGGGAAAATTCGAAGAAGAATCAGAACAATCGAGCCGTGTTTGTGTTAACCTTGCTGACAATGAAATTGAAAAGCTCCCCGCTGGAACCAGCAATAATCTAAAACATATCATCTTCGACAAGTTTGGTTTAGAGTCTTCAAAGAAATCAAAGAAGACCGGCAATCCCTCAATGGATAAATCAGTGTTGGAGGAATGGTCTGTATCACTCCCTGAGCGGAGTAAACCCAAAGCGTTCATTGATAACCTTATCAAGTTTCGCAAACGTAAAACAGCACTCAGCTACATTAAGAGCTACGAAAAATTCGCTCAACCCTACGATGAGAACTCAATCATTCTCTTTCCACGGTTTAACCCGACAGGCACTCACACGTTGAGGTGGACCAGCCAGAACCCTAATGCACAACAGATTTCAAAGCAGCAGGGAGTCGGATTACGCTACGCATTCGGTCCAGCAAAGGGACGTGAGTGGTGGTCTCTCGACTATGACAATCTCGAATTACGTATTCCGGCTTATGAGTCTGAAGAACTGGAGATGGTCAAACTCTTCGAGAACCCTGACGAGCCTCCATATTATGGATCTAATCATCTGCTGGTGTTTTCCATACTCCACCCAGACAAGTGGAATCACGATGACCCTGAGGGGTTACTCAAAGCGAAAAAGAAGTATGCCTCAACATGGTATCAGTGGACAAAGAACGGGAACTTTGCAGTGCAGTACGGAGCAGTTAAGGAGAGTGGAACTGCTGATGCCGCATACCATGTCAAAGGTGGACAGGCGATTATTGAAAAGCGATTTCGCAACATTGGTAAACTCAACCAGTCTCTAATCAAACAGGCTAACGAGTTTGGGTTTGTAGAAACCATACCAGATGTAGAGGTGGACCCATGTCGCGGCTATCCACTCTTTATGGAACGTGACTACAGAGGAAGTGTGAAACCTACACTCCCACTCAACTTCCACGTCCAAGGAACCGCATGTTGGGTCACCTCGATGGCAATGATTGACACTCAAAAAATGTTCGATGATCTTAAAATTGACGGTTACATCATTATGAACGTCCACGACGAAATCGTTATCGACCTGCCGTACTCACCGAATAAAGGCAACAAAAAGATTGCCACTAAAGTCAGAAAGATCATGGAGTACCGAGGCAAGTGCATCGGTATCAATCTAACTTCCGGTATGGACTACCATCCTATCAATTGGGGAGAGAGTGAATGAAGCCTATACGAATAGGAGATTACGTGCAGGTCAAAAAACAACCTAAAGGATGGGATGGGAGTGGAGAGATAGAGTACGAGAGGACTTCTCTGGTTGGACATGTCGGCGTAGTTGTTCACATTGATGTGGATGAGGACTTTTATCTTGTTCGATTTACAGCGTTCCAACCAAGACTGGATGACCTATCTTTTGTTAGAAACATAGAGCGTCGATGTCTTAGACGTTTGACCAGACAACCTGTTCTACCTTTGGCGAGTACCTACTTTTTTGAGGATTGATTTGAAAGGAATATTGCATGTCTACAAAGACCCCCATAGACCGCTTCTTCTATTGGGTCAAAGAGCGACACAACATTTACAAACTCAAGGAGGCTGGCAAACCCAAACCATGGACCGACGATCCTGTTCTTCAGAAATACTTCTTTACGAACCCGTACCGAGAGAATGACAAAGTAACGAAATGGTTCAGGGAAAACATACGTGACCCACTCAAGTCAAAGCCAGAAGTGTTCTTCGCAACAGTGTTGTTTCGCTGGTTCAACAAACCAGATCCGACCGGCAACTTCATACTCAAACACAATCTTCACTTGAAGTGGCGTGAAAAATTTGCCGTTAAGAACCTCAAAGAGATCTGGAATGATGGTGAGCAACCTGTATTCACTGGAGCCTTCATGATCAAGGCTGGAAATGGTCCACGTGGAAGTAAGATACCATCTGTCTGCAACTGTATCACCAACGTCTGGCGTGAACGTTGGTCACTAGTCAAGTTCATTGGAGAGTCTAACTCAATGGAAGAATCTTGTCGTAGACTACAAGAATTTCCTGGACTTGGTTCGTTCATGTCTTACGAAATCGTTTGTGACCTGCGGTACACGTACCTTCTTAAAGAAGCTAAAGATAAAATGACGTGGTGTAACATTGGACCCGGTGCGAGACGAGGGATGAACCGCATCTTAGGTAAAGAAGTGCTTGAGTCCAACATTCCAAAAGAGGTATGGAACGAAGAAACTCAACGTCTTCTAAAACTCTCACGAAAGTGCCGTCTTGGTTTTGAAATGCGTGAGATCGAACACTCTTTGTGTGAGTTCGACAAGTATGAACGAGCACGTAACGGAGAAACCTCTAAGATGAAGAGAACTTATAATGGAGTATCCGAACGTTGAGTACCTGTTCTGTCATATACCAAAGACAGGAGGTTCAAGCTTCAGCAGATTACTCAAACGAAAGTTTATGGAACGCTCATGTTATTACAACAGAAAGTTCAACCGTCTATCTGAAAAGACCAAGTGTGTTTTCGGTCACTTTCGTATGAGTGAGATGAGGCCTCGGTTTCCTAACGCTAAAATCATTACGATTATAAGAAACCCGGTCACTCAGGTGATAAGCAACTACAATCACTTCTTAAGGTTGAAGAGAACAATCTATCCAGCAGGTATTGGTAGATTGCCGCTAGAGACCACATTCGATGAGTTTTGTGTTAGAATGGCAAACTATCAATCTCGGTTTGTAGATATTCCGTTGGAAGAAGTCTGGTACATCTGTGATTACGAACACTTACAAAGAGCACTCCAACAACTCTCATTGAAAGGACTAACGTTAGAACAGAACCTGCCTCAGCTGGCTCGGTATTCTCATACGTACCGCCCAACAGCAGAAGAAACCGCAAAGATAATCAGTCTAAACCCCTACGACTTTGTTCTACACCAAACGGCATTTCAAATCTCGGAGCACTGTGAGAATGAATGATCCAAGTATTCAAATCTACATACCTACTCTTGGTAGAACAGGTATGAACAAACAAGTGACACTGCGTGAGTTCTTAGAATACTCATCATACAAACCTATACTCATCTGTCCACCGGGAGAGTATGCCATCCACAGAACGTACTACAATCGTGTTCTAAGTTGTCACAAGAAAGGAATTGGTCCAACCCGGCAGTGGATACTTGATCACAGCTCAGCCGACATCGTGTTTATGGTTGACGATGATATGCGTTTCAGTTATAGACCAGATCCAAAAGAGATCAAGCTTGAACGATGTACCGAACTTGACCCGATGGTTGAGTTGGTAATCAAAACCGTATGGGAAGACGGGTTTATCCATGGAGGGATTGGAGCTCGTCAGGGTAACAACAGAAAGGACATGCAAACAAAACGTAAAGGTGAACTCTCAGGTGGACACCTCATTCAAGATTGCGAACGTGTGAACAACGTTCACTTTATGAACAGAAAGTTAGTGAACGATCTTGGAGCACGAATGGACCAGCTCACAGTTATGGAAGACTTCCACTTTACTCTAACACTGTTGACCAAAGGTTTTCCCAACCGTGTCATACACGATTACGTGTGGAACCAGGAGGGCAGCGGTAAAACAGGTGGATGCAGTCTCTACAGAACTCCAGAAGTGCAGGAACAGGGAGCGAACGGTTTACACGAAGCCTTCCCTGAGTTCGTTAAAGTAGTAACGAAAGTTTCTAAGGACAGCAGTCCGTCATGGAAGAGCTTTAAAGAACGAAAGGACGTGATTATCCAATGGCTCAAGGCTGCACGAAAGGGAGGAATTGAACTATGAAGTGCTTCACAGTAACTAAAGGATGTACGAACCGGTTCCGTTGTCTTGATCTGATTAAGGAAAACGGATGGGACCCTCACTTCGTGTGCGATACTAAGAAACAATCTGTGAACCTTACTCGTCTCGGCGTAGACCGCTCCTCTATTTTCATCAGGAATTCCTCACGTGATGACGGGATTACAGGTGTGAGTAGAGCAAGAGACTTCACAGTCAATAATCTTATGCCGAGAGATGAGTGGTGTATTTGGATTGATGATAACGTCTCATGTCTTACTGGTTTAAGACCACGGTGGAGTGAAGACAAACTGGACTTCAACTCAGGACACAACTGGAGAAAACGATTCACTACGATTCTTAACCCTGAAGAAATAAAATGGTACATTGACCAGACAATTAAGCGAGCAGAAGATGTTGGAACAATCTTTTGTGGATTTGCTACAGAAGAGAATTATTACTTCCGTGCGAATAGATGGCAGCAGTTTGGATACTGTCGTACACAGTTTGCACTCTACAAGAACGATGGGAGTACATGGTTCCCGTTTGACACAATGGTGTGGGAAGATGGTTACAAATCTATGGATGTTGTGGCTCGTTACGGGCAGATTGTAATTAACAGACACATGAAGCCGGTCAAACCACAGTTTGAAAAAGGGGGCATCGGTTCTTTTGATGAGAGACTTCCACATCTACAAGACAACTGTAGCAGACTCGTTGAGATGTTTCCTGGATTGGTTAAGTATCCTTCTAAAGGAACAACCTACGGAACAGACGCGTCGCAGTTTCATTTGACGTTTGCTAAGAGAAGTGTGAACACTGTAAATCAATGGAGAAGGGAAAACGGTTATGCCAAAGATTAAGTCCTCTAAAGAAAGACAAGACCCTCCTAATGCAGTTCAGCTTGAGCTGGTTGAAGGATGTTCCCTAAACTGTACATTCTGTGGAGTGCAGGGAATACGTGAGAAGAAGGGAGGTTACAAGTACATGAGTCCAGAAGTATTTGGACAGTTTGTCAGCGCTCTACATCATTCAATGAGTAAACACAAATGGAACCCTCGTATTGAACTGGCAATGCACGGTGAACCAACGATGCATCCAGATCTAATCAAATACACAAGACGTATTGGTAAACTCAAGCCACGTGAGTTCATCCTCGTCACCAATGGAACAGGTCTTGCTAAGAACCCTTCTATGGTGGACAAACTCGCAGGAGGTGGCATCACGTCATTCTGTTTGGACAAGTACGAAGGTTGTGATTTTGTAGATCGTTTCTTAAGAGACTACAAAGGACACATTCCAATCTATGACTTTACAGGACCAGAGGCAGAGAAGTTCAGAAGCAACAAGAACAAGAAGCCTCCATTCATTGTCGTCAAGGGAGACGTGTCAGATCTAACCACTCCATACGACAAAGTCAACACTCATTGTGGAACAGGTTGTCAGCCCTTTCGAGTGAACCCTTCCCTTCACAAACGTTGTGCCAAACCATTTAGGGAGATGAGTATCAGATGGGATGGTAACGTTGCTCTGTGCTGCAACGATTTTAGAGGCATCTACAAAATCGGTAACATCGCATCGTTCGATGGTCTAGACGAACTGTGGCAACACAAACGGTTCGAGGCAGCCAGACGCATGCTCTACAACGGTGACAGGAGATTCAAGCCTTGTCAATGGTGTGATGCGATCAGCCCTCGTGTGGGTCTCCTGCCCGACAAGTACGGTCGCAAAGAATTGAAGGCACCAACTGCCGCAACTCAAAATCTGATCGCTCTTGCGACCTCTGGATCACCCTACACGAAACCTGTGTTGAGAGGATGGGAAACGGAAGGTAATGAGTGTATCCCAGATGGCTTGTCTATAGTAGGTTTGGGCAACCAATCTATCGACAAATAGGCGACCCGTACAGTCGCGTTTAGCCTGTCTTATGGTACAATGTACCTGTAACGGTACAAAACAGCGTACGCGATCGCACAGAGCGTCTAAAACAGTCGTTAATCAGCAGCATAAGGTAGTCAAGTAGAGTACGTAAAAAATCCCCGGCATTTAGAGTACCGGGGAGAGTTGAGTTTTTCGGTTACTTCTTGACAGCGGTTTGCTGCTTCAGTTCACGCTCTGGGTTCACGTTTTTACCTTTCGCAGTTAAATAGAAACCATGACCGCGAGAACCTTCCACATCAGCGATAGCGATAAGACCTCCAGCCATCGCATGATAACCGTAGTGTCGCACATTCTGCTGAGATACATCAGCCTTCTCTGCGATATCCTTGCTGCTTCTTGCGTCACCTTTGGTAGTTGCTTTCAACGCTTTCAGCGCCTTGAAGATTGCAACCTTCTTGTCATTCCATGGCAAATCGTGGTCACGGTGAGTACCAGAGACAGAACCGACGGATTTGGCTTTGCTCTTTGCCTTGACCTCTTTGGTCGCCTTTGCACCGGTGTTCTTACGACCGGGGTTCTTGGCAGTCCGCTTGGTTGTTTTGGTTGTTTTGGTTGTCTGAGGCATTGTAATGCTCCTAGAAGAGGGGATTTGTTGTGAGTTGAACACCAACCCACTGGAATCACTTTAGGTTCCACTTGGAGGCATGTAAAGTCAATACTGAACATTTTTAGAAAGAACCCTAAAATGCACTTCCACTTCCGTAATGTCAATGATGCATTCGAAGGTCTTGTTGGAGGCATCCACAATAACCTGTATGAGTTGAACACTGCCGAGAGTAGGAACGGAGAAGTGAAGTACTTTCCGGAACCGGTTATGGTAACGCTATCGCATCCCTGCGAGAGAGTACTCTACAACACTGAGCGAGACTGCAACCCGTTCTTTCATATGTACGAGTTCTTGTGGATGCTGGCGGGTAGAAGCGATCTAGCTCCACTCGACTTCTACAACAGTAGGATGAAACATTTTAGTGACGACGGTAAAATCTTAAATGGAGCTTACGGTTACAGATGGAGAAATCGGTTCGACTACTATAGAAACGATGTTTTCGGTTATGAGACGAGTGGAGGTTTATCAAAGGGATACACAGACCAGATCGAAGAACTGATAAGGCACATTGGTGATCAACCCAACACGAGAAGAGCAGTGTTGCAAATGTGGAACGTTGAAGATGATCTGTTACGTATTGACGGTGAGAACATGTCTAGAGATGTGTGTTGTAATACAAATTGTTATTTCAAGGTTAGAACTATTGATCATGGACTGGACAGCTCAGGCGATTACTTAGACATGACAGTTTGTAACCGAAGTAACGATTTAGTGTGGGGAATGCTCGGGTCGAACGTTGTTCACTTCTCTTTTCTTCTGGAGTACATGGCGAGACGGTTGAAGATGAACGTTGGGAATATGCACACCATGACCAACAATCTACACGTCTATAATTGGAACTGGGAACCTGAGAAGTGGCTTTCGTATGAGTTAATTGAGGAACCTCCAAGTACTCCAATCGATTGTCTTGAGAGTGTTGTCAACTTCGTTGATGAATGGCATGTTGCCAACAGTGATCTCAACTTAATGTTGGAGCTGGGTGAACCTTGGAAGTCTAGTTTCTTTAATAACACTGCGATGCATATGTTCCACGCGTTTCGTTTCCATAAGATGAGGAACTATGATGCCGCATACAAACGAATGGAGAGAGTTGAGAGTTTGGACTGGAAGAAAGCTGGAATGAGCTGGTTACTTAAACGTGAATCTAATTGGAGGACTAAGAATGAACGGTAACTCAAATCTCGATGTTGAACAGGCTTTGAAGGAGAAACACTATGCACCTTAAAGAGTATCCACCGGTACTGACGAAGAATGATTTTGTTAAGAGATATCAGAAGATGGAGTTTGGGAATGCTTCTCCAACGTGGAAGGACATTGCAGCGTTTTTGAGGGAGGTTGATATTGACTGGGAGAAGGATGGACAGATGCTGTTTCACATTAGGAACAGAGTGAAGGGAGGTCCTACGTGGTATAACGTAAGAGGAACTGATCTTCCAACAGTGTGGGAACAGTGTGTTAGAGATGGAGCTAACGTAAAGGATCTCTACATCAGCGAGATGGCTCCAACTGAGAGGACTACCATTCAGGGAGAGGTGATGCAGTCTCCTGAAGGTTTGTCGCTGTTCTATACTGATGTAAAGAAACCCATGAGAGAAGCTCTAAAGGAATGGAACCATACCGTTACGGGTATTCTAGCGAGCAGTTTCTTAAGATCTTTTATGAATGAGGTGAGTCGTGAGTGGTTAAATGTTTTGTTGGAGCGTTATCCTTTTCACGTTATAGAGTTCAGCTGTTATAATAGGTGTTGGGGAACTCTTTATGGTTTCAACACTGTTTTCTGGGAGGTGAGAAAGTACTGATGAGAATTTCGGAAGATTACCAGTTGAAAGGGTTGTTCTATGAGCGTGTATTGCAGGAAATTTCAGACTCAATGAAGAGTGCAAGTATAGGAGACATAGTAACTCTATCTATTGAGAAGACAGGTGTTCATCACTTTGATGTTGTTACTTACAGACCAAAAGAGGAGATTGAAAATGGATCCTAACGAATATCAAAAGCAGGCAAAGAGGACTGAGTGTTCTCATACTGATGCTACTAACATCATTATTGAGCAAGAGGATCTTGCAATGCCGTTACTCCATTCTGTAATTGGAGCGATGGGCGAGATAGGTGAGCTGGCATCTGCTTTAGAGAAGTGGATTTGGTATGGACAGGACCTTGACTGCGTCAACCTGCGAGAAGAGTGGGGTGACGTAAACTGGTATGAGGCGGAAGCGTTGAATGCTCTCGGCTCTAAGTTTGCAGAAATTCTACAGAGTAACATCGACAAACTCAAGAAGAGGTTCCCAGATAAGTTTGATTACGATTTGGTGAAGGAGGAGAACAGAGACAGGGAAGGTGAGTTTAAGATTGTTGAGCAGGGAACTCTTGAGGTAGGAACTCATGAGACTGTAGTTTCCTTTGATCTTCCTGACAGGAGAGTTTCATACACTAATGATACGAGAGAGCAAACAGGCAGTGGGTTCGCAGAACCTCCTGAAGAAAAGGAGGATGGTCTGTCTATGGCAAAAGAAAGAGAGTTAAAGGAACGATTGAGGTGGAACAACTGTTCTTGTAAGATTATTGATTACCATTTCCCCAATCCGACAATGAAGTTCAGTCAGTCATGTCAAATTCACGGAGCGATTAGAGCAAATGCCTCAAGTAAAAAAGAAGGCTGAGACGCCTGACACATTGAAACCATATATCTTTCACGGTGTTGATCTGAACTGGAGTAAAGGAGACGATAATGCTGTTGGCGAATGTCCATGGTGTGGTTCTGAGAAGTTCTCAGTCAAAATGGAAAATGGGGTTTGGCACTGCTGGGTCTGTGCAGAAGGTAACGACCGAGGAGGCGGAAATGCGGCCACGTTTATCAGAATGCTGCAAAGGCGTAGCTTTGAGGAGACCAGCGACTACAGCGAGCTGGTGAGTTCGCGTAAGTTTATAGACGAAGATACGTTTTTGATGTGGGGAGTCTGTAAGTCAATAATCACTGATGATTGGTTAGTTCCTGCCGGTAGAAATAATGAGGGTAAGTACAATCAACTGTATCGGTGGATTAAAACCCCGAAGGGGTTTAAGTTATTGCCGACACCAACTCTTGGAAGTTATATGTTCGGTCACGCTCAGTACTCCAAAAACTGTAGTGAGATACTCGTTTGCGAGGGACCGTGGGATGCAATGGCGATATGGTCCATACTTAGTAAAACGAAAAAAAGTGAGAGGAACCTTTCCGCAACATCTAGTGATAAACAATGTCTGTTGAATAGAACAAGCGTCGTTGGTATTCCAGGGGTGAACAACTTTCATGAGTCATGGTTGCCTCTGTTTTACGAACGTTCAGTGAGTTTGGTATTTGACAGTGACCACCCGAAACTGAGGTGTAGATCATGTCGTAAGGTCTATTCAAAGGTAACTCATGTCAAGTGTCCACACTGTAATTCGGTAGAAGTCTTCAAGAAGAAGATTGAACCTGCCGGATTACGTGGAATGAAGAAAGTGACTGACCTGTTGAAGGGTTCTGCCAAACCTCCTACTGAAGTTAATTACCTGAAGTGGGGCGAACAGGGTTATGACCCTGACAAGAGCTCTGGTTATGATGTGAGAGATTTGCTCACTGAAAAGGGTTTGACCTACGATTTTATGAGGAGTGGATTAGAATTTCTTTACGACAGGCTAAAACCTGTTCCAGTTGAGTGGACTTCAGAGAAGAGTTCTAAAGAAAACGTAAAGATACTTCCATGTGATAACTTCGGGGAACTGGCAGCAGTGTGGAACACTGCTATGGAGTGGACAGAAGGACTAGATCGAGCGTTGAGTGTTATGCTCTCATCGATTGTATCTACAATGCTGGTTGGAGATCAGTTATGGATTAAGATTCTTGGTCCTGCGTCTTGTGGTAAGAGTACACTCTGTGAGGCTGTCAGTACGAACAAAAGATACGTTCTTGCTAAGAGTACGATACGAGGTTTCCATAGTGGGTTTGGTGATGGTACTAAGGACCATTCGCTGGCTTCGCAATTGCCGGGTATGACGCTTGTCACTAAGGATGGTGACACGTTGTTACAGTCTCCCAATCTAGGACAGGTGTTGTCAGAGGGACGCGACCTGTATGATACAGTTTCGAGGACGAGTTACCGAAACAAAGCGAGTAAGGATTATTCGGGTGTGAGGATGACCTGGATCTTGTGTGGTACATCGTCTCTTAAGAGTATTGACAGTAGCGAACTGGGAGAACGGTTTTTAGATTGTGTGATTATGGAGGGTATTGATGATGAACTGGAAGATAGGATTTTGTTGGAAGTGGCACAACGAGCTGACCGGAATATGTCTATAGAGGCGACTGGTCAGGCTTCTAGTCAACAAGATCCTAATATGTTGAAGGCTCATCAGATGACTGGAGGTTATGTTGGATTCTTGCGAGAGAACGCTGTATCGCTTATGGAGGGGATCGAGAACCCGATGTGGGCGATCAAGCAGTGTACTAGATTTGGAAAGTTCGTGGCTTACATGCGTTCACGTCCCTCGACACAACAGAACGAGGTGGCAGAGCGTGAGTTTGCTGCGAGGCTGGCAATACAGCACACTAGACTTGCGAAATGTCTGGCAGCAGTACTCAATAAGAGCACTGTTGATCAGGAGGTTATGCGACGCACGAGACAGGTCGCACTAGATACATCGAAGGGACCGGTGTTGGATATAACACGAGTGCTCTACGAAAAGGGAAAGGAGGGCATGGAGGCTCAGAGTTTGGCGATACTGATCGGACAACCGGCCAAAGACACCACTCATTTACTAAAATTCCTGGTAAAGATTAAAGCTCTTGAGATGTTCCGTAAGAAGATGGGAGCGGGAGTGAGAGGAAAGCTTCGGTGGCGGTTGAAACCTGTATTACATGCTCTCTACGAAGTGCTCTACCCTATATAACTTACTACGTATTTACGTATTTATCGCAATTCGGCCACAGAACTGACCAGTTTAGTTTGCTTTGGTTGTTTTGCAATGTTGAAAACACGATTTAAGTATATGCAACAACGAGTAGAGTGTGTTCTCACGAACGATTTTAATGTATGATTGTTGCCAGTGTTTAACCGAACTCAAAACCGAAAGGATTGTGCTGTGGATAACATCAAAGTGTTAGAGGCGTTAATTGTGATGTTGCGACAACGAAATAAAGGCATCCATGCAGACGCTGTAGAGTGGGCGGTCAGCGAACTGACGGGCGAACCAAAGACGGCGACTCCACCTTCTAAAGACGCCGATGCCGAAGACACTGCCGAGACGACGTGATTACCTTTTCTTCAGGAATCTTGTCATATAAGTAGTCTGGTGGAGGTTAAAAATGCCTCAGGTTGAACTGAAGAAATATGGAACTGATTTAGAGCGAATGACTGACAAGGAGCGTCATTTTGTTTTGCTCTACTGTGTGAATCATAATGCCAGTGAAGCTGCGAGGGAAGCTGGATATGCTCATCCTGGAAGTGCAGGTTCTAAACTGCTGAAGCGAAAACATATTCAGCGTGCGATTGGGCGTGCAGAAGCGATTATGATTGAGAACGTTGGTATTAAGGCAGAGGAAGTCTTGTATCAATTGTTGTGCTGCCTTACACGTAGTCTGGATGACTTTACTGATGAAGCTGGAAAACTCATTACCGATGTGAGGGAACTAACTCCTAGAGCTAAGAACTCTGTAGACAGTGTCAAACAGAAGGTGACTGAGAGAGAACATGCCGATGGCAGCATCACACGCTATATAGAAAACGAACTCAAGCTGGTTCCTAAGGCTAACGCTCTACAGATGGCAATGCAGCACAAGGGTCTATTCGCTCCTGAGAAAGTGGAACAACTTCTTAACATTGATTGGGACAGATTATACGATGACAACTCTAACGGAACATCAAAGGATCCTATCGAAGAGAAGATCGCCTCCGTTAAAGTTAAAAAAGTCAGCAACAATGGAAATGGAAATGGACATCTCCACACAGAGTAAGCTATGGAAAGTACGGCAGCTCATTCCCAGTGACTTCCAAGAAGTTATTGAAATAGACCAGCTCTGCTTTGAGAAACCATGGACTCTTAATGATATTAAAGACTACTACGAACGCTTGAATCATACAGGGTTCGTAATCATTAACGAGGGGTTCATTAGAGCGTTCACGTGGCATATGTTAAACAACAGTCACTATCGTTTGTTGAACATAGCCTGTCACCCAGACAACATGAATGAGGGATATGCCTCTAGGTTGATCACTCATCTAAAGGCTCGCCTCGTTGTTGGCAAACGACACTTTATTATTTGTGATGTACGTGAGTCTAACCTTGTTGCTCAACTGTTTCTAAAGAAGAATGAGTTTACCTGCGTTTGTATCAAGGACGATTACTTTGATGATGGAGAACCTTCTTATGTGATGAGGTATGGTTTATGAAAGAGTTCTTGGCAGAGTGGGTGATTGTGCAGTTGGGAGCGATGGGTAAACCACTCGCGTCGTTCAACAATAGAGGAAACGCAATAACGTATGCGAAAGCACTACGTGAGCGTAGAAATCTTAAATGTGTTGTTGTTAACAAGAAGGACTATGAAAATGATTCAGAAGAACGTGGTCACTAAGGACGATCTGGCATCAGTTCTATTGAACGGCTCTGGTAAAGTCGCCCTCATTATAGGACAGGATGATTTAAAACTGCTCATGAATACTGTAAGAGCACATATGAGTAGAACGAAGATTGACCACGAACCTCTAGGTGAGATGATGGAAGATCTCGTTGAGCTGTATAGATTGGCTTATGGAGTCGGCTCCGAGTGAAGAACATAGATCCAATCGAATTCCAACGTCTTTGTTGGCCAGACATCAACTTCTATAAAGAGCAAAGGGAGATTATCTACTCTGTTCGCGATAATGAAGAGACGTTTGTGCCAGCAGGGAACGAACTTGGAAAGGACTTCATTGCCGCCTTCATAGCTCTGTGGTTTTTCTGCTCACGTAGACCATGTCGTATTGTAACCACCTCACCACAACACGGTCAACTGGAAGACGTCCTATGGGGAGAGATACGAAGGTTCATTGACGATAGCAAATACAAACTCCCCATCAACTACACTCACATGAAAATACGACAGGTACGAAGCGACGGTACGTTTCAACCTCTTACAGAACTTGTCGGTAGAGTAACCCAAAAGGGTGAAGCGATGTTAGGTCGCCATATACCGTACGGTCCTAACGGTGAGCCCACTACGCTGGCAATCTTTGACGAAGCGAGTGGAATGGACGATACGGCATACGATACCTGTGATACATGGACACATCGTAAACTTATTATCGGTAATCCGTATCCCTGTACGAACTTCTTTAGAAACGGTGTCAAAAATGGAGACGAAAAACATCCAGTCCATAAAGACCGTATGTTTCGCAAAGTCATTAGGATCAAAGCAGAGCATTCACCGAATGTGAGGCTGGCAAAAGCTGAAATAGAGGCAGGCAAAGAACCCTCATTCACTGAGCTCGTGCCTGGAGTGGTTCGTTACGAAGATTACGTTAAGAGACGAGCGTTGTGGGGAGAGATACGACAGTGCATTGGATTAGATGCTGAGTTCTACGAAGGAGCACAGGAATTTCTGTATCCAAAAGTTTGGTTGCAACACAGTTTCAATATGGCACGCGAACTTGAAATCACAAAGAGAACCAAAGCACGTACCATAGGTGTTGACCCTGCTGAGGGAGGCGATAATACGTGTTGGGCAGTGTGTGATGATGATGGGCTCATTCATCTCCATTCACAAAAGACACCCGACACAACTGTCATTCCACGTAAGACACTCGAACTGATGATCTCCTATAATGTTCCAGCCGAGAATGTGTACTTCGATATGGGAGGCGGAGGTAAACAACACGCTGATCACTTGAGACGAAACGGTCATCAGGTGAAGACAGTCGCCTTCGGTAGTTCTGCTACTCCCGACAAGAAACGAGGCATCACTACCTTAGAAACCCGCAAAGAGCAGGACGAGGAACGATACGTCTACAAGAACAGGCGATCAGAGATGTATGGATTGCTTCGCTTGAGTATGGACATAACGATTGGAAAGGGTTTCGCAATCCCAGAAGAGTATGACGAACTCATAAGACAACTAGAAGTCATTCCTCTTTTGTTCGATGGTGAAGGACGAATGTACCTGCCTCCAAAGGGAAAGAAATCTACTGACAGTACTGAAGTCACCCTAACAGAATTGATTGGTCATAGTCCAGACGAAGCCGATGCACTCGTGCTGGCGAGGTTTGGTTTGACCAGAAGGAAATCTACGTTCGTTATCAAATCCGCATTCACACGGAGATAGACAATGCCTCCAATCCCACGACGAAGTCCTGGCACACGAACCATGGACCTCATTGAAAACGCACTCACATCTAGAGCCGAACTGCTGCGTCAGTACGTTGACCCACGACGTGACATCGGCGATGAGTGTGGACACCCAAAGTTTATTAAGGAGGTCGAATACAAAGACATGTACGACAGAGAGCCTATCGCTACTCGTATTGTGGAAGTGTATCCACGCGAGTGCTGGCAGGTTCAACCTACTGTTTCTGATGAAGGTGACGTAAATAGTAAATCACCATTCGAAGAAGCAATTGGCGAATTGGGCAAGAACCTTAGAGGCGAGTCATGGTTTAAGGACGAAGATGGTAATCCTTTGTGGGAACACCTCAAGCGTCTCGATGAACTGAGTGGCATAGGTTACTATGGAGTCTTGTTGATTGGCTTCAACGACATTGACGAGAGCGGCTCTTTGGCTGACGAGGTGAAGACCAGCGAGGGACTGGAGATTATTTTCCTCAGGACTTTTGATTCGTCGCTTGTAAACATTGATTCTAGGGAGACTGACACTACGAGTCCAAGGTTTGGTCATCCCACAATGTACACTATCAACTTCGAAGACCCACGAGGGTTCGAAGATCATGGTATTAACGTTTCAACCAATACTGAGAAGGTTCATCACTCGAGGATCATTCATGTGGCCGATAACCTCGGGGTGAGTGAAATCTTCGGGCCTCCCCGCCTTCAATCAGTATTCAATCGTGTGTTGGACCTCCACAAACTCTATGGAGGTTCAGCTGAGATGTACTGGAGAGGAGCATTTCCTGGCTTGTCGTTTGAAACCCATCCACAACTCGGTGGTGACGTTACAATCGATTCAAGTATGCGAGACGAAATGGAAGACTACATGAACGGTCTTCAAAGGTTCTTAGCTTTAACCGGCATGAGTGCCAAATCCCTCGCTCCGCAGGTTGTTGACCCTGCTCCACAGATCGATGTGCAGATAACAGCAATCTGTATTCGCCTCGGAATACCAAAACGCAAGTTCATGGGAACCGAACGTGGAGAACTGTCAAGTTCAATGGACGATGACGAGTGGAACGATAAAGTCAAAGCACGACAGCTGAACTACGTCACTCCACGTATTATCGTGCCATTTATTGACAGACTCATTGCTCTTAGGGTACTGCCAGAACCGAGTGAAGGTGGATACACGGTCAACTGGCCTGACATCCACAATCTAAGCGATCAGGTTAAAGCAGAAATCTTAATGCAACGTATTGAAGCGATGTCTAAGTTTGTCGGTGGAGGAGTCGAGAACATTATGTCACTCAAAGACTTCTATGTTAGAGAGATCGGTTACAGCGAAGAGGAAGCCGATTCTATTATCGACAACATTGAACCACCTGATGAATTGCCTCTAGATGGAGAGATGTTCGATGAACCTGCCGACGAATTTCAACCAGAACCTGAGGAAGGGACAGATACCGGACCCAACTCCGGAGGAGATCAGACTGTCGTGTCAGGAGATAAGGAACAGTTGGACCGAAAGGGAGTACAGAAGGCGAACAGTGGGAGTGTCCAATAATCACTACGAAGTGAGGGTAATTCCATTGAGTAATCTTATGATTAAGGACTAGCGTTATGGAGCCTGTCATTAAGAATCTTGGATGGGCTCTCACTTCTTTTGGTCTGCTCATCGTTATGTTCTTTGTCCTTTCACTTCTATGTAGTCTGTAGTCATGCCTAAGAGTGACCCTTCACGTACAGCAACCTTGCGTAGAGTATACCTCACCGAAATGAGAAAACGTTTTCGTCAGCTCAAGAAAGATATATTCAATCTTGTAGTTGTCGAAGACGCTTTCGGTCTCGGGCGAGATAAACAGGAAGAACTACGAAGTATTGAAGGCGAAAGCGTCCGTTCATTAACTTCTACAACTGCCAGAACAGTGAGTATCCAAAATGATGTTAGTGCTCTTATCTTTGATAGTGTTGGAAGGCCTCGTACTGCTATTCCTCATTTCACATATTTCGACGGTACTGAATACGATGTCACAAACTCTGATGTTCTTGGAGTCAAGCCAAAAAGTAGAACAAACCAGTTCAAAGTCAAAGACGATGCATTCGCGTTAAACACACGATGGAGGTTTCAAACTACTCCAGAGAAAGTAGCATCGTTTCAGGCATGGCTCCAAGAGAAGATAGATGGTTCTATACTTGACCTTAACAAATCAGAGGAAGACCGATGGTTTGCTAAGTACTCACAGCAGGGTTACGCGAAGGGAGCAGGCAGAGCATTCGATGACGTCAACAAACCTGTTTTCAAAGGCAGCGTCAAAGGTGACTTCTTCAAAGGTTCTAAGTTCCAGTTCTTATCACAATCGTTTGGACATCCTGTCGCTATAGAAAAAGTGAAGTTGCTGGCAGGTCGCGTATTCGATGGTCTAAAAAACATCACATCACAGATGAGTGTGAACATTACACGTACACTGACTGATGGATTGGTTGCCGGAGCCTCACCAAGAGCAGTCGCACGTGACATGGTACGCAACGTTGACAAGATGACCAGAACACGAGCATTGACTATTGCTCGCACCGAAACCATACGTGCTCACGCTGAGGGACAGCTCGATGCACTCGAACAGCTCGGTGTGAAAGAGATTGGTGTTGCAGTCGAGTGGGAAGTTACGGGAGACGACCGTGTCTGCCCTCTATGCGAACCGATGCAGGGAACGGTCTTTAAGATTGAAGAATCGCGTAACCTCATACCCCGTCACCCGAATTGCCGATGTGCATTTGTACCTGCTAACGTTGGCGAAGACAAGAGCCGGCAGAAGCGGTCTAAAGCCGAAGTACAGAGGTCCCTGGACCGCTCTGTAGGGGCTGAAAGGCCGAAAAGGCGTAAGCGTACCATAGAACAACAAAAGCGACTTAGTAGATGGACTGGAGCGGACAAAACTGTACACACAAAACGACCGGTGAGTGTGCTGGACAAGCCATCTAAGAAAGCCCGAAGATGAACATTTCAGATCCACCGTTCTGGAGATGGTTGCGAGCAGCCACGATTATGCTCTTTGTCTTAGCGTTTTCTGCACTTCATTCTGACAGGTTCGACCGTGAGTGGTTTTCAATGATTGAGATCGCACTCGTTATAGTGGGCATCACATGCTACGATCAATACAAAGCGGACCATCGACATGGCACTGGCGACTAAGCTATTAACGACGGTGATTGTCACCACGATGACGACCACCTCTTTTCTACAGAGATCATTGGATGATAAACCAATCTACAGTCCCTACGTTTACAAAGCGAAGGTTAAGAGCGTGTATGATGGTGATACGGTGGACCTTGAAATTGATCTTGGTCTTGATACTCTTAGGAAGTGTCGTATACGTCTTTATAGGATTGACGCTTGGGAAGTGAAAGGACCAGAACGTCCAGACGGGTTGATTGCAAGAAATTGGTTAAGAAGTGTGATTCCAAACGAGTCTACGATTTATCTTAAAACCATTGAAGATAGGAGAGGGAAATATGGACGGCTTCTTGGAGAACTTTATACTGCTGATAGACGTGGCGTTTTTCATAACATCAACGATGCACTCGTAACTCTGGGACATGCGGAATATGTTGATTATGACTGAGTTCACTCCTATCCAGCAACGTATCTTAGAAGTGTTGTCCGATGGACACGCACATACACGAGACGAAGTCCTAAGATGTCTTGATGATGACACTGCGTCATACAGTAACCTTCATCCTCATATCACTACTATTCGTAAGAAGTTGATAAGACAGGGACAGCACATATCTTGTGAATTACGTGGTAGGAGCATTTTCTATAGACATGTCAGGCTCATTTCTACTGAATGATTTCATATACTTAAATCTTGCCCGATGGTGTTTGCTGTACTCATTCCATGCCAATAGTATTCTGTTGAATATTCAACTTAACTGCGGAGTTAAACGTGGAACTGATTACAGTGAACTTCTCGGGGAAGGTTCGTAAAGAAATCCTCGGAGGAAGGGAACATCTGGTAGCTCAGATGACCATGATTGTTCCAGGAGTATTAAACGGCAGTCAAGGTCCACTGCTTTACCCTCCAGAAGAAGTTGCCAAGAACGCTCAAGCGTGGAACGGCATACCACTGACACTTGGTCATCCTGAAAGTAAATCAGCACGTGACCCCTCTGTTATCAACGCTGTTGGTTTGGGAACGGTTTACAATGCTCACATTGACGGACTCAATTTGGTTGCTGAGGGTTGGTTCGACGTTGAGCGTACACAGACTATAGAAAACTCAGTATTCTCAGCTCTAGTTGCCGGAGACCAAATCGAACTGAGTACGGGACTCTACATTGATAAAGAGCCTGTTGATAACGGTGAGTGGAACGGCACAACATACACCCACAAGGTAAAGAACTTCAAACCAGATCATCTGGCAATACTGATTGACCAGCGTGGAGCTTGCTCTCTGGAAGAAGGATGTGGAGTTAACAACAAACTGTCAGACGAAGATAAGCGTGACCTATTGCGTGTAAAGCTTCACTCGCGTCTTGGATTAGACGAAAATGATTTTCTGTTCATAGTTGCTGTATTCAAAAACTCAGTAATCTATGAGCATAAGAACACTCTGTTCGATCAGAAGTTCTCCATGAATGGAGTTAACGATGTCGAGCTCAGTATGGATTCCCCTGTTTCTGTTAAACGGATGACCAGCTTTGAGCCGGTATCCAACGCTCCTAATAAGGAAGATGATTCTATGTCAAAACTGACAGATGATCAACGTTCCTCAATCGTTAAAGAGCTGGTCTCCAATTGCGATTGTTGGAAGGAAGATGATGCTGAAACCCTTAATGGATTCAGCGATGACAAACTCGTGGCACTTCAAAACCAAAGTAAGGAACTGGCGAAGTCCCAAGAGTTTGAATCAGTTGTTAACGCAGCAAAGATGGGATTCGAAGACAAGGATGGAAATCATATAGCCTTCAACAGTGAAAATCAGGAGTGGACGACTACTCCAAAGAAAGTTGAAGAACCAACAACCAATTCAAATAAGGCACCAAAGCCTATGACCACCGAAGAATGGTATGCTCAGGCTCCAGAGGAAGTACGCAATACGTTCGCGTATGCAAAGAGCATTGAAAACAAGGAACGCGAGTCCTTGATTGCGAAGCTCGTCAAGTACACTCCCGAGGATCAGAAGGAAGCAGTTGCCAATGAGTTCCGCAAGGACTCTATAGAACGGCTTCGCAAACTCGAAGCGATTGTACCTGAAAGAGTAGAACCCGTCAAACGTCCGTCATATGCAGGTTCTTCTGTACCGACAGAAAACTTCCGTGTTGACAATGATCTTGGCGACGATTTGCTCGAACTCCCTAACATGGACTTTGACTAAAGTCTATTTCTGACTTTACTCGTTAACTCTCTGAGGAGAAAACTTAATGGCATCTGGCAACGATATCATCGTAACCGCCAATCCTAAAGGCGTATTTACAGAGGGATACATTACAGGAACTCCACTCCCTGGAACTCTTGTATCTCTTGACGTAAGTGAGGCTAAGTCCAACGGACGCTTCACTTGGCAACCATTCACTCCCGGTACAGGTGAACGTGCATTGATTGCCGTTCTACTCGCCGACGAGCTGAAGGGAAAGACTGCAACGGACGCCTATGTTACAGGCGATCGCTGTTTCATCTACTGTCCGCTTCCAGGTGAAGAACTCAACGTACTGGTTCAAGACTCTGAAGACGCAATCGTTGTTGGTGACCTGCTCATCGCTGAGACTGCAACCGGTCTTCTGTTGGAAACAACTGGAACACCTGAGTCTGAACCTTTCGTTGCTTTGGAAGCTCTTGGCACAATCGCTGCTGACACTCTCTGTCACGTTATGGCAACGGGTCAGTAGTCACGTTCACTACCTCTTAATGGAGAATACTTCATGTTCACAGATCAAGTATCCATGGACCTCCTCCTGAATGGTCAGGCAGAAGGCGAAATCGGAGAAATGATGGGAGGTCAACGTTTTGACCCCGGTTTGCTCCGACCATACTTTGCTGAGCGGGGCAAGTATGCCGGTAAGA
>Ga0055584_100001868_pt1 | contig 20732 bp, 21 predicted proteins | sample OSDHelmetaG_FD_58716 | JGI IMG/M metagenome (GOLD analysis project Ga0055584, IMG submission 58716) | Pelagic marine sediment microbial communities from the LTER site Helgoland, North Sea, for post-phytoplankton bloom and carbon turnover... | ecosystem: Environmental > Aquatic > Marine >...
CGTTCAACTGCGTGATCTGTGGCGGCGGCGGTGGAGTTCCGGCGATCGATCCGGGCTGGTGAACACCCTGACATCGATGATGAAACGGGATGATTTCCGCCCGTACCTTCCGGCTATCACTGTTCCCACGATGATCATTGCTGGCGGTGCCGACGTATCGCTGCCACCAGAACACTCGCAGCAGATGCAGGGACTGATCACTGGTTCGAGTTACGTGGAGCTGCCTGGTGTGGGTCACAGTAGCCCGATAGAAGATCCAGCACAGGTGACCGCTGCACTGGAGCGATTCCTGTCACACAACTAGGTTGTCGACGACTCGCTCTGCTCGCGTTGGCCGTTTGCGCCGTCGGAGGCGAGGTCGGACTGACCCGGAGATTCGGGGTCGGGCGAACTGTCGCTCGTGACCGGCGGCGGTCCGTAGCGCAGCCACGTCATGATGAATGCGGCCAAGGCAAACATCAGCAGCAGTTCTACCCACAGCACCACTAGAAAGTCGATCCACACCCCAATGGGTGGCGCTCCCGGCATGTTGGTGCGCAGCGGGATGATGGCGAACATCATGGCAGCGAACCAGCCAGCCATTGTGGCCTCGACTTGCCGCCGTCGCAGGACCACTGATCGGGCCACGAGGATTGCCAAGATCGCGAGCAGGGCCATGGCCGCGAGGAGTAGTAACACCACGGCGATCACTGAGGCGGAGCGGTTGATGGTTGCGATTTCAATGGCGACAAATTCTGATTGCTGGGATTGTGTCTTCTCATCAAAAGTCACCCGGAATCCTGGTGCAGATTCAAAGCCGTCCATGGATACCTTCAGCGGGGTGCGGCTGCCGTCCTCATCGACTGCGCTGGCGATTGCCGTGATAGCGATGCGAGTGCCGTCGAGCGGATAGTCAAAGTAGGAGATCGCCGGGACCGGTCGCAATCGCAACTCTGGCACTGGATTTATTTCGCCTGGCTCTAGCACCAGTGTCGAACTGTCCGTTGGTTCGATATAGATCTCAATGGTTCGACGGAGACGGAGGCCGTCAACAAGTTCCTCTTCTGGCAACTTGACCACGACGTCCAGCACAACCAAGTTTTGGTTGGGGTCAAGCGATCTGGGTATCAGACCTAGCCAAATTTCACCGGGGTTTGGTGGAATGAAGTCGCTGGCATCTTCGGTGCCGTAAGTATCAAGGAAAACATCTAGCTCGTCGTAGTCTCGGACGTTGAGGCCGTAGCCAATGATTCCCAGAAGGTAGACCACACCAACGGCAATGAGGGTTACCCGGACGGCACGGGCCCTTCGTCTTCGCTTTGGTTGGTCGACCGGGGGTGCCACGGCCTCAACTTAGCGAACTCGGGGCCAGCTCAGGTGGTTTGGGGTGGCGCCTGCCCGACGATAACTGGTCCGGCTGGTAGCGGTTCTCCCTGGGCAACACACATGCGAGCCTGAGACAACCAGTCCAGTATCGCTGCCGCATCTACTGGGGGTGGTAGCGCCACCCCGCCATCGACCAGCCGACTCGTTGCTCGCTGGAGGAGTCGTTCAGTGCCGTGCCGGTTTCCGCGACCGTCGTGGGTGATGGCGACTGCCAGTTGGGCCAGACCCTGCCAGCCGTCGCGTTGCGCTGGTGGGCAGGTGTGCCACATCTCCTCCAAGACCTCGTGCGCTTGAAACGGTCGCCCCTGATCGAGAAGGGACTGGGCTAGCCCCACGGCAGCAGCGGGTTTCCTGGGAAGTGGCTCCGGAAGCGGCGGCACTCCGGTGGCACCGTAGGGGAGGGGTCGACCCAATGCGTCTCGGGGTCGAGATTGTTCTGGTCTGCCGCTGCCGTCGCGGTCTCGCTCGGTAGTCACTCCCAGCGCGGATTCTCGATCGGTTGATCGCACAGTTGGTAGCCCCATTCCACGGGGGTGATTTCCACGTCATTAGTGGTGTCTGCGTTCTCACCGCTGTAACGAGCGATAGTCACCGCAGCCCCACCCGGTGGCTCTTCAGTTGCTACTGGAGCAAAGACGATTTTGTTAATTGTTCCTGCTTCGGGGTCTGGGTCGTAACGTCGGCCGCGAGTGTCAACGAGGGCGACTGGCGCCCGGCCATCTCCCTTGGCAAGGCGAACTGTGATCCGCAGGTCCACCACACCGTTGGTGGTAAAGCCACAGCCATTGCCGCGAGTGGTGACAATTTCTCGGTCAGCCGCTGTCGGCGTCGGGCTAGCGGAGTTGCTGTCGCTGGGGCTTGGCGTGCCGCTGGCAGTAGGTGCCGCGCTGAGTGTTTCGCTCGGCGTTGGTGTCGGGCTGGGACTAGCCCTAAGAGTTGGCGACGCTACCGGACTGGCAAGACTAGGGACAGGTTTGGGGCGGCCCTTGATGATTTCGCGGGGCGGTGCCCCCGAGCCTTTCTTGACCGTGGTTGTGACTGTGGGTCCACGGACGCCATTGGCGACAGCGGCCACCTTTATCTCGTAGTTCAAACCGGGGAAGATTGATGTGAACCTAACCTTAGTGTCGGGCACGGCGTACCAGGCGTCGTCGATAGCAACGACGTAGCCGTCAGTTGCGCCATCAACCGTAAGCCAGGAGATGAAAAGTCCTCGCTTGCTCACCGATGCGATGATGCCTGGCGGGGCTTCCAGCGGCTCGGCTGGCGCTGCTGCTTCGGCAGACGGCCCTCGTGCTTCCATTTCCGCCAGCGTTGGGCTGGGAACTGCAGTCGGCAGCCCGACAGTTGCGCAGGATGCAGTGACCAGCGACGCCGCCACCGAGATAGCCATCGCTGGGAGTTGGTGCGCTCTACCTCCCGCCACAGCAATATTGTGCTGCGAAATTGGTGTTTTGTGTGGAAATCCACCTGATTGGTCGCGCTGCTGCGTTCGATCCTTCCCTAGGGTGCGGGGATCGAAGTTCGGATAGCATCCATCCGTGAGTTCATGGTCGATGACAGGTGAGGTCGTCGACACCACCTGCGATGACGCGCTGGGCGATAGTGACATGACCGACCTGCTGCATCGGTTGGAACGGCGCGAAGTTAATGCGGCTGAGTTGCGTGCGGCGGCATTACGTCGCGCACAGCTAGCCGACGCCAGCCTGAACGCGCTGACCGTATCGATATCCGAACCGCGGTCTGATGCGAACGTGGGTGGGCCATTGGCCGGGATTCCCACGGTGGTGAAAGACAACGAGCAGTTAGTAGGAGAACTCACCGCGATGGGCTCAATGGCGGTGGCTGCGCAACCAGCAGAGCATGACGCGCCGTTTGTCGCGCAACTGCTGGACTTGGGGCTGCAGCCGATCGGGAAAACCACGATGCCGGAGTTTGGGCTGACCGCGACTACCGAGTCGACCCGCCACGGTGCTACCCGCAATCCGTGGAACACCTCGCGGTCTACTGGTGGCTCCAGTGGTGGGTCAGCCGCGGTGGTAGCCGCCGGAGTAGTCCCCGTGGCGCACGCCAATGATGGTGGTGGCTCCATTCGAATTCCAGCCTCCTGCTGCGGGCTGTTTGGGCTGAAGCCATCTCGGGGTCGGTTTATCGATGCGCCAGAGCTAGAGCGCTTGCCAATCAACATCGTCACCCAGGGCGTGGTGACGCGCACCGTTCGGGACACTGCTCGGTTCTTTGCGGAAACCGAGCGGCTATATGCCAATCCGAAGTTGCCGTCAGTGGGGCAAGTGGCCACTGCCTCATCCCGAAGGCTCCGGGTTGCGGTTGTGCTGGATTATGACGACCGTTTTGTTTCTCCGGACACAATGGGGGCTCTGACTGAGACCACAAATCTGTTGCTGGGGCTGGGGCACATGGTGGACGAAATCGAGTTTCCGTTTAGTCGCCAGGACGGTCGTGATTTTCTGCGCTACTGGGCGCTGATGGCCTACTCGATGAAAAATTTCGGTAGTCAAATGTTCGGAGTGTCCATGGATGCTGGTCGAACGGAGCGATTGACTAATGGGCTGAGTTCGCTGTTGGCCGGGATGGCTGAGCGGATTCCGTTGTCGCTGTGGCGGTTGCGCCGGCGAGCAGCCCGGCCGGGCGCTGGCTTGGATTCCTACGACGCCCTACTTATTCCGGTCCTCGGTCATGAGCCGCCGCCCATCGGCTATCTGGGACCTGAGGTGGACTTTCCTACTCACCTGGGTCGGTTACTGCGCTTTGCCGGCTTCACTGCCATGAGTAACGTCACGGGAGCTCCGTCCATGTCGATGCCGTTAGGTCGCTCGGAGGCTGGTGTGCCCATCGGCGTACAGTTTGTCGCGCCGATAGGCCATGAACGGACATTGCTGGAGTTGGCCTACGAACTGGAAGCGGCGCACCCATGGCGACGCACCCCGGCGGCGTAGCCGTAGTGATTCGCCATGCCTGAAGGCGACGCCGCCCGACGTGCCGCCCTCCGGTTGGATGCGGCGCTGCAAGGGCAAGAGTTGCTACGTGCCGAACTGCGGGTGCCACGGTTCGCCACGGTCGATCTGACCGGTGGTGTGGTGACCGGCACTGGCACGGTCGGCAAGCACCTGCTCACTCGAGTGCTGCGTGGTGACGAGGAGTTGACCGTGCACTCCCACATGCGTATGGACGGTCGGTGGGTGATGGGCAAGGCTGGAGCGAAACCGTGTGCCGGGCCGGGTCATCAGATTCGGATGTGGTTAGTGAACGCGACCCAGCAGGCGGTCGGGCTGCGATTGGCGGAGGTCAAAGTGGTGCGAACCCGCGACGAGGCACAACTGGTGGGCTACTTGGGGCCGGACATTCTCGCGGCAGATTTTGATGTGGCGGCTGCCGCTCACCGCATCGCAGATCACGATGGTCAACTTGTAGTCAAGCTGCTGAATCAGCGCATTGTCTGCGGACTCGGAACCATGTGGGCGGCGGAGTTTGCCAGCCATATCCGCACTAATCCATACGCCACGGATCTGGACCTAACTCAACTTGAGCGAGGCCTGAGCTATGTGCGCAAAGAAATGCTCACCGCCGTCGACGCTACTCCGCGGGAGTCGCGATCCCGGCTGGTGGTCTTCGAGCGCAACGGTCAACCGTGTCGGGTGTGCGGTGCTGCGATCAAGAAGGGTCGAGTTGGCGCGGCGCCGCAGCAGCGGGTCACCTACTGGTGCACCAGTTGTCAGCCAGCCGTACCCGAAGATGGTGCCGTCCTGCCATGACTAGGCCCCCGCCGATCGGCAGGGGCCAGAAGTCAGTAGGTATTGGGTTACTTTGCCTTCTTCTTCTCGGGAACATGCTTTTTGGCCTTGATGGCTGCGGCCTGAGTGGCCTTGTAAACGCTGTGGTTTAGCGACTGCTGGTTGCTGTCCGCCGCGTTGCCGAGAATCTTGGTGCCGTACATCGTGTACTCCTTTCGCCTCTCCCAGCATGACATATTTGTGTATATACGCATAACTTTTCTGGTGCGGCAAGGAGTGAGTTCGCTCACCTGGTCGCATAGCCTGGGGCTCTGCGTGCTGTAAACGGAGGATGCCCAATCGTGAAGCCGGAAGAGCGCTACGTAAAGCTGCTGGCCATCCTGCCCGTTACCCGCCCCGGTCGTTCGGCGCTGGAGTTGGCGGAGTTACTTGAACTCAAGGGAACGGATGAGAGCAAGCGCGAGGCGCTGGCGCGCGACGTTCGCTCCCTGAGCAAACTCGGCATCGTGATTAGTAACGTAGCTGAACCCGGTGGTGAAGCCACATACATTTTGGTGCCGGGCGACAGCAGAATCAGACGAGAATTCCCCGAGAACGAATGGGCAGAACTGCTGCGTGCCCAAGAACTGGTCACTCGCCCGGTAGCGTCGGATGTAGCGGGAGCAGCTGCCAGTTCCGCACCCCAGGTTCAGATGGCGCCTCCAGCGCAGCATCTGGGTTTGGTGCAACGGGCGCTGACCGCTAGATGTGTGCTGTGTTTCAACTACAACGGCAAAGCCCGGCGGGTGTCGGTGGCAGTTCTGCATCCAGGTTCGTCTGGATGGATGGTCTCGGGGATCGATATGGACGTCTCTGAGGAACGCACGTTTCTGTTGTTGCGAATGTCAGCGGTACATCTCGAGGAACCCGGTTCAGCCATTCGCACTGAACAGCCGGCGCGGGGCAGCCCGGACCCACTGACTTGGCAGGTGGATCCGCCGCTAACCGCCCACCTCATGGTGCCGACGGAGTTTGTGGCGGATGTCGAGCAGCAGTTGGGGGCCACTGCTGCACTGGCTGAGTCCACGACTTCTACGGTCCCCATGACCGTAGAAGTCGTCAATCGATGGCCATTCCTCGCTCGCTTGGTGCAGTTAGGGCCACGCGTGCGGTTGCTGGGTCCGGCTGACCTGCGTGCCCAGTTAGACAGCCAGATGTTGCTTCCGCACATTGCCGGGTTGGAGCCCACATGAGCGCATTGGATACGTTGGCTCGAATTCAACGGGTAATCGCCATCTTGTCGTTGCATCCTGACGGCTTATCGCTGGCTGTCCTGGCCGAGGAACTAGAGGTTGCCGAGCCCACCTTGCGGCGAGAGATTCTGAACTACTACAGCGTGGACGTGCCGGCAGATCAGTCTCGGGTGGGGCAGCGCCCAGAAGTTGTCGAGTTCATTTCCACCGAGGGGGAGTCGGTCGAGCCGCAGGAAGCTCCCGTGGTGCGACTGGCGGGTGACGCCGCTGAAGCGGAACTGGCTGGTAATCAATTCAGTGACGAGGATCTGGCGCAGTTGTTGCAGGCGGCGATCAGTCTGGCGGAACTGGAGCCGGACAACGAGGTGTTGAGTGCTGGGATTGAGCGACTCAACCAACTGCTTCGCGTCGAATCCGCAGAATCTTTTGATGAAGCAGTAGTGAGCCTTCGCCGGGCTATCGAGGAGCAGATTCCGGTCGAGATCGAGTATTCCCGAGAATGGCAGCCAGGGGTCAGGACCAGAGTCGTCCACCCCTATTCCTTGTTGCGTACCAACCGAGGATGGGAACTCGACGCCGGTCCGTTCGTTGCTGGTCATGCTCGCACTTACATTCTGAGTCGGATTCGTTCCCTGCAACTGCAGTCGGGCCAGCGCTTCGAACGCCCGTCAGACGTCGACCGAATACTGAAGCGGGATCGTCGTGCGGAGAGGGTGCAACTGCTGTTGCCGCAGGGGAGTCATTGGGTGGCGGATCGCTTCGCGGAGCGCACCGAAGTGGTGGATGCCGACAGCGACGACCTGGTCTTGGATGCCTTTTTCTTGCCGCCAGTGGCCGAACGCGTGGGGTTGGTGCTACTCATCGCTGGCCCCGATGCCGGTGTGCTCAAGCCGGAAAGGCACGCTGGTGCCGCTGCCGAGCTCGCCGAAAGGTTGCGGGAGCATCACGGTCTCGCGGACCGTTCCTGAAATGTGATTCTTCGCCGCGGCGTGTCCAGGGACGGCGCCGGGCCATCTCCACCAATATGGCCAGGGGCATCTGATGGAGTCGCGAGCAAGGAGGTAGTGATGACCACCGTGAATACGGTCGCCACCACTGACGTTCGTCGATCTCGCGGCGGAATGGCGCTTCCGGCGCTATTGGGCATTACATGTTTGCTTGCAGGAGTGTCGCTGATGGTGACCCTGGCTAGCGGTCTACGAGATCTCAGTGCCAACTCCGGCCAGATGCAGCACCTACTGGCTCTCAACGCCCCCGCAACCGGCGAGCTGGTGGAAAGCCTCGGCCCGGCAGGCCCGGGGGTGGACAACATGGCCTTTTACGCCGCCCTGTGTGCTGCGGGCTTGGCTGCAGCGTTGTTGCTCGTGGCCGGTGCTATGCACCTATCCGCGAGTCATCTCAAGCACCCAGATGCGGCCCGACGGGTGGCTGCCACCGGGCTGTCTGTGGGATTGCTCACCTCGTTGGTGGCGATGGTGCCGCTGGAAGGTGGCTGGGGTCAGACGGGGATTGATGGGATCCGAACCGGTGTTGTGGTGCTCATCGGGCTGCTTTTGCTGCAAATTTCTGCCCCGCAGTGGCGAAATACCCTGCGAGAAGCCTTTCGCGACTAACCCTGATTGGGCGGATTCGCGCAATCAGGGGATACTAATGTCAGTCACCACCTGAGAGGACTTATTGATGTCTCGTTTGGCACAGACCGAAGACTTGACCGATGTGCAAAGCCACATCCTGGATGCGGTTCGCGACTTCGTCGAAAAGGAGATCATTCCTAACGCGAATGCCCTGGAACACGCTGACGAATACCCCACCGACATCGTGGAAGGGCTTAAGGAATTAGGTGTATTCGGCCTGATGATCCCGGAAGAGTACGGCGGGCTCGGGGAGTCACTACTCACCTATGCGCTAGTGGTTGAAGAGATTGCCCGCGGCTGGATGAGTGTCTCAGGTGTAATCAACACTCATTTCATCGTGGCTTACATGCTCATGCAGCACGGGACTGAGGAGCAGAAGCAGAACTACTTGCCTCGGATGGCCACCGGCGAGGTACGCGGTGCATTCTCCATGTCGGAGCCTGGTTGCGGCTCGGACGTGGCCGCCATCCGCTCCAAGTCTGTGCGCGATGGTGACGATTACGTACTCAACGGCCAGAAAATGTGGCTGACTAACGGTGGCTCCTCCACCCTGGTCGCGGTACTGGTCCGCTCCGATGATGAGGCGGACGAGAATGCCTCGGTCTATCAGAAGATGACTACCTTCCTGATCGAGAAGCCCACTGGTTTTGGTGAGGTCAGCCCTGGCCTGACTATCCCCGGCAAGATCGACAAGATGGGTTACAAGGGGGTCGATACCACCGAACTGATCATGGAGAACCTACGGCTCCCCGAGTCGGCCGTGTTGGGTGGCAAGACCGGCAAGGGCTTCTATCAGATGATGGACGGCGTCGAGGTCGGTCGAGTAAACGTGGCGGCCCGCGCCTGTGGCGTCGCACTGCGAGCCTTCGAGCTAGGCGTGGATTACGCGCAGCTTCGCGAGACTTTCGGTAAGCCGATCGCACAGCATCAGGCGGTACAGTTCCGCTTGGCTGATATGGCGGTCAAGGTGGAAGCCGCACACCGGATGATGGTCATGGCTGCCCGCAAAAAGGATTCCGGTGAGCGCAACGACCTCGAATCCGGCATGGCCAAGTATCTCGCCAGCGAATACTGCAAAGAGGTCGTGGAGGACTCCTTCCGCATTCATGGCGGCTACGGCTACTCCAAGGAATACGAGATCGAGCGGCTCTACCGTGAGGCGCCGATGCTGATGATCGGTGAGGGTACGGCGGACATCCAGCGGATGGTCATCGGGCGTCGGCTTCTGGAGGACTACAAGCTGCGCCTCTGATTTCGCCATTCAGCGGTACCGTTGAGGTATGGCTGAGCGAAACCGAGTTGGCGACGAGATCGCCCAGCGCCCGGTGCTCACCTCGTACGACAGCTACGAAGAAGCCCAAAAGGCGGTGGACGCCTTAAGTGATGCCCACTTCCCGGTGCAACATGTCGCGATCGTTGGCGTGGACCTAAAGCTGGTCGAAAGCGTCATCGGCCGAATGTCTTGGGGTCGGGCGGCCTTCTCGGGTATGGGCACCTTCGCTTGGTTTGGCGTACTGATCGGCCTGTTCGTCAGTTTCTTCGGCAGTGACGAATACGCACTTGGTCAACTGGTCTTGATCGGGCTGCTCTTCGGGGCGGCGTTTGGCATTATTTTCGGTCTGGTCTCCTACGCCTTCACGGGCAGGAAGCGTGACTTCGTGTCACGGCAAGCGCTCAAAGCTAGTCGGTACGACCTGCTGTGTGAGTCGGAGCACCTAGCTGCGGCACGGCGAATCCTCGGGATGGGGTCGGTTTGGCCGCCGCCACTGCCTGAGCCACTCGATACCCCAGCGGAAGGGGAACCGGATGCCCGCTGAGCCAGAATGTCCCCGCTGCGGCAACTTGTTGCGGCCGCCCAATGTGATGCACGAGTCCTACCTTTGTCGACAACACGGCCAGGTGGCGCCACTGCAGCCAGCAGTGCTGCCTGATCCCGACCAGATGCACAACCTACTGGCATCGGCAGCCGTGCCAGCGTGGTTACCGTGGCCGCTGCCGACAACCTGGGTCTTTACTGGCCTGCGAATCGTGGGTGGCGGTTCCGGCCCGATTCGGGCGGTGGCTGTCGGGCTGACCGGAACGTCATTGGCGACCGGGCCGGCAGACCTCATCATCGTCTCCGAACAACCGGGAACCGGGCTAGGAGCACGACTAGCGGGCCTTGCTAGTCCCGATCCCGACCAGGGGCTGTTCGCGGAGCCAGCCACGATCAGCCTGACCGCAGCTGGCTGGCCGACGCCACTGTGGTCACTGCCGGGGGACGCCGATCGCACCAGTTATGTCGGGGAAGCCGCCGGCGAGTGGTTGTGGCTAGTTGGTTGGCCGGAGTTGACCTGGTCAGTGATTCACGACGATTTACGTCTCATCGACGTACGCAAAGCAGATCGATTAGCGGATCTGCCACGAGGAGCGCTGATGCCACGCTTGCAGCAGCTCGATCACGCCGATTAGCGCGAGTCGGCAGTCGGCTCTGCGGGAGTGTGATCCCGTCGCAATCCCTGCAGCACCAACTGCAGGCCGTAGACAAACTCTTCGCTGTAGTTATAGCCAGGTTGCATGACGTGTTCCATGGTGAATGCGGTGAGGTAGGGGAAGGCTGCTGCCATGTCCGCCATCCCCGCCATGATGTCCTCGGCGAGGTCCTGGCTCTCCTCCGGAGTGTCGAACGGCAGTTGAATCTCTTGAATCACAAAGCCGAAGACGTAGGCGTCGATGAGTGAAAACGCGTGCGCGGTCATCGACCAGCTGAAGTTGGCTTCGCGCAGATTGCGAATGATCGCCTCGTGGTGAGTCAGCGTTGCTGCTCCGGGCGTTTTGCGGGAATCCAACAGTTCGACGGCCCACGGGTGGCGCAGTAGGGCCGCTCGCAGTGACTCGGCTCTGCGTTGCATCGCTGGCTGCCACGGTTCCCCGGGTCGCGGGAGTTCCACCTCGGCGAAGACCAGGTCCACCATGCCGTCCAGCAGCGCGTCTTTGTTCGGGAAGTGGTAGTACAGCGACATTGCCTCGACGCCAAGCTGTCGGGCGAGTTTGCGCATGGTCAGCCCGCTCAAGCCGTCGGCATCTGCCAGGGTCATCGCCTCGTCCAGTGCCCGATCCGGGGTGAGTGCGGTACGGCTCACAACAACTCCAATTTGCATTTTCTTACAACGTAAGGTTACTGTAGCAGCAGTCAGACTTACGGCGTAAGGCTAGGAGGAGCCATGTTAACTACTATCGAAACCACAACCATGCGAGCCATCACTCAGGAAAACTACGGCGGTGCCGAGCAGATGCAACTAATGCAGCGCTCAGTGCCACAGCCCAAGGACAACGAGGTACTACTGGAGGTAGCGGCTGCCGGATTGGACCGTGGCACCTGGCATCTCATGCATGGGTTGCCCTACATCATTCGTCCCGCATTCGGGATGCGCGGTCCACGACAGCCAGTGCCAGGCCTTGATGTCGCTGGTACCGTCGCGGCCGTCGGCGCGAAGGTGACCGACTTCGCAGCCGGCGATGCGGTTTTCGGTTTTGCCAAAGGTTCCTTCGCGGAGTACGCGGTAGCGGATCCGGGCAAGTTGGCACTGATGCCGGCTGGGATCGAGCCGACTGCGGCGGCAGCCCTGGGAGTCTCTGGGCTCACTGCCCTAGGGGCGGTCCATGACAAAGCCCAAGTCAAAGCCGGCCAGCGAGTGCTGATCACTGGCGCCTCTGGTGGCGTGGGCAGCTACGCCGTGCAGATGGCGGCTGCCCTTGGGGCGGAGGTCACCGGCGTATGTAGTGGCAGCAAGTCCGGCTTCGTGCGCTCGCTGGGAGCGACACGAGTCCTGGACTACACCGCCGGTCCCATCACCGCAGATCAGCCCTTTGACGTCATCATCGATATCGCTGGACTGACCAAGGTGCGGCAACTGCGTAAGTTGCTCACCAAGACCGGCACCATCGTGATGGTCGGCGGCGAAGGAGACAATCGCTGGACCAGCGGTTTCGGTCGCACCGTGCGGGCCGCTTTGATCTCCCCCTTCATCAAACAGAACATCGTCATGTTCCTCGCTTCCGAGCGACACGAGGACCTGGTGCGGCTGGCTGAACTGGTCGAGCAAGGTGTAGTGACCCCGCAGTTGGACCAAGTCCTTCCGCTGGAACAGGCCCCGGCTGCGATGGAGTTGCTGGAGAAGGGTCAGGTTCACGGCAAGGTTGCCCTGGCCGTTCAGAACTAGCGCTGCTAGGTGGTTCGATTGATGGAGCCAGGGCGGTGGCAAGTGGCCACCGTCGCCGCCCGGTTCGGCTACCGTGAAGTCATGCCAGCAACATCGTCGCTGATCATGAGCGCGTGACGATGGACGCTGCTCTCTTTGGGTCGGTTTTCGTCACGTTGTTCGTGATCATGGATCCGATCGGAATCATTCCGGTTTTCCTTGGTGCGGTCGGCAATCGACCACAACGAGAAGTGCGGCGGCTGGCCTGGCAGGCAGCGCTGACCTCGCTGTTACTGATCACGGTTTTTGCGATCTTTGGCGATTGGATTCTCGACTACCTGAACATTTCGCTGCCTGCGCTGCGAGTAGCCGGTGGACTGCTGCTGTTGCTGGTGGCGCTGCGGTTACTCACCTCCGGCGAGGTGGCCAAAGTCGACGCTGATGACGCTGCCAACGTTGCCCTCGTTCCCCTCGGGACACCGCTGCTAGCGGGACCGGGCGCGATTGTCGCAGCGATCCTATTTGTGCGTTCGGCAGATCAGACAGCCGACTACCTGGCTATCACTTTGGGGATCGTGGCGATTCATCTAGTGATCTGGCTATCGCTGCGGTTCTCGACCGGAATCCTGCGAGTGCTGCGGCCCGCTGGTGTCACCGTGCTGTCGCGCATCGCGGGAATGCTGCTGGCAGCTATTGCCGTGCAACTCATCGCCGATGGGGTGCACGAGTTCATTTTGGAATGGCAGGAGTAGCCCGCTCGGCAATGGCTCGGGACCACTGAGCAGATCGGTACTACGAGGCGCAGCCACGCTCGGTGGGCTCAGTTTGTGGCCGCTCATCGCCGCGGCCGATTTTGTCGGCCACAATCTCGGCCCCAATGCCTACCAGTGGTAAACCTCCGCCCGGGTGAGCGGTACCGCCCACGAGGTAAAGACCGGGAATCGCGCCGGTATTGCTAGGTCGGTGCAGTACCGACATCGCGCCGTGGGAAGCCGTGCCATAGATCGCGCCATCACCGGAGCCATCAGTACCGGCCAAGTTCACCGGGGTCTGAACTTTCCGCCAGCGGATGCGATCGCGGACGTCACAGCCACGCTCTGCTAGTAGTTGCAGCAGGTGATCGGCGTACTGCTCGACCGTTGCCGGATCGCTGTAGTCGAAGGTGTCTCTGCTGCCATCGCCATGCCGCGGCGCATTGACCAACAGGAACCAGGCCTCACAACCCGCAGGCGCCATGGTCGGGTCCGGTGGTCGGCACACGTAGATCGCGGGATCCTTCGGCAGACGACCAGCGGCGAGATCGGTGAACTCAACGTCGTAGTTGTCCGGCAACCATACGTTGTGGTGATGCAGATCTTCCGAAACTCCGTCTAATGCCAGCAGTAGTGCGAAGCCGGAGTAGGAGTGATCGCGGGTGCGGGGAGGTTTGGCACCCAGCAGTTGTGGCAGGCCACGGGCATCCGAGTCGGAGACCACAATGTCAGCGCCGATCAGTTCACCGTCGGTCAGCCGGACTCCGGTCACGCCAGCGTCGTTGTGCTCGATGGCCTGCACCTCGGTATTGGTGCGAATCGTGCAGCCCACTTGCTCCACCCGCCGGTGTAGCGCGGCGGCGAGTTGCCCCAGTCCGCCGCCGATATGCCACAAACCGAAGGTCTGTTCTACGAACGGAATCGTGATCAGTGCGCCAGGTGCTTTGCGTGGCTGGGAACCGCTGTAGGTGGCGTAACGATCCAGGATGCGCGGTAGGTGGTTGCCGGGCAGATACTTATGGCCGGTGCGATGCAATGACCGCCACGGTGCCACCGTGCGTAGCCGTTGCGGGGAACGCGCCATGCCAGCAAGTTGCCGAGTGCTCACCTCGGAACCCAGTACGTCCTCGCGGGTCAGGGCCCAGACCTCACCGGCACGACGCATCAACGTCCGCCAGGCGTCGCCTTCCTCAGTGCTGAACTGATCCGTGACCGCAGCCGCAGTACGGCCAACACTCGAGCCCGGCAGTCGCAGTACGCGATCGGTGAACCCGTAACGGAAGCCTGGTTCCACCTCCTGCAGGTCAACCTCATGTTCCAGTGGTCGACCGGTCTTGAGGAATAAATCCAAATACACCGCGGGCAGGGTGAACAGGCTCGGTCCGACGTCAAACGAAAAACCCTGATCGGACCAGGTGTGTAGTTTGCCGCCAACCCGATCACTGCGTTCCAGTACGGTCACGGCATGGCCCTTGGCACCCAGGCGCGCCGCAGCGGCCAAGCCGCCAGCCCCAGCACCTACAACGCAGATTCTTGCCACGACGCCAGCCTAGGCGGTCGCGCGGTGCACCGTTGGGTGTAGGTGGTCTGGTTAGTTGCGACACCGGTAATCTGCAGCTCGATCGCCGCGTTGCCGGTGTGCTGCTGGTTCAGTTCGGAACTGGTTGTGGCGTGACCGGTCGACCGCGCCAGGTATTGGTGCCGCGGCGGTGTTGTAGTACTGAACGGGTCGTCAGCGCGGCGAATGCGGCCACCGATAGCGGATGCAGCGCCACATCTGGCCAGCCGCGGCTACCGGTTGCTTGGGCGGCTATCGTCCGATTGGCCACTCCGGCCAGGTAGCCGGTGACTGCCAGCGTTTGTAGTCGCCAAGAGCGGCTCACCAATCCCGCCAATGGCAGCACATAGATCGCAACCAAACCGGCGCTGACGGCCAGACCTCGTTTCGGTCCACCAAAGGCTCGCCACAGCGACTTGCTGTAGCCGGCCACAACCTCGGCATCGCTGCGATACATCAAACAATGAGCGACCGTTGCGGCATCGGCTAGCCCGGCGCGATAGCCGCGGCGCTTCACTGCTCGGGCGAGTTCGATGTCATCGAGCACCTCACCGCGGACCGCGGCATGGCCACCAATGGCGTGATAGGCAGCTGCATCAAAGATCAGGAATTGACCGTTAGCTGCGGCCAGGCTGGGATCTGATCGAGACTCTGCCAGATCCAGTGGCAGCGTGGTGAGCCATGACCACTGCTGCAGCGGCTGCAAGAGTCGAGCAAGAGGGGTGGTGGCTTGTTGCTGCGGCCAGGCAGATAGTAACTGCAGGTCTCGTTGCCGTAGTTCGCCCACGGCGGCAGCGACCGCTGTGGGTTTCAATCGAACATCTGCGTCCACGAACACAACTACCGATGCGTCAGTAGTGGCTGCGAGTCGGTGACAAGCCCACGGCTTTCCTAACCATCCTGCCGGCGGGTCCCCGGTGCCGCGCTCAATCTTGATACGGGGATCGTCAGCGGCCGTCTGTCGTGCTAGTTCGGCAGTGCCGTCACTGGAGTCATCGTCGAGTACTCGAACAGTCAGGTTCGCGATCCCTTGCTGCTGGCGCAGTGACTCGATACAGCCAGCAATGTGGGTTGCCTCATCGCGAGCGGGGACAAGAACTGCGACCGGTTCCGCAGTGGTTGCGGGCGGCGCAGTGGCTAGGTGTCGCAGCAACTTCGAGTTACGCCTTGCGTGGAGCAGGCCGGCGCTAGCCACTGCTGTGGCAGTGGCTATTAACGCGACGGCGGTGCGCCCGCCCCATCGACTAGCCATCGTCAAGTTGCAGGGTTCGTAGTCGCAGTACCAGTATCGCCATCGGGATTCCCAGCGCGACGCCACCGACTAGCGCAACTGCCGGGCGACCGAGGAATACGGCGTTGGCTATGACATTTCCGACATATACCCACGTCAGCGCGGTCATGGGTTGCGCGATCGGTGCTCCTGGTCGCGCCGGGAGCAGCATCGTGAGCAGCGACATGAGAATCAGTGCCGCGATGACCCAGCCCAGGTAGTTACTTATCGGGATGCCCGGCAGTCCCGGGATCGCTGGTTCGGTACTACTCCATACCCAGTGACCTTCCGCAACCATCTGCGGGTCGAGAAACAGGTCCCAGGTCGCCAGAAGTCCGGCACCCAATGCGATGCGTGCCAGTCGATTCCAGCCAGTACGTTCGACTACTGCATGGATGGGGTAGGCCATCATCGCCCACGCCATCGGGATGAGTAACGGCACAGCGCCTAGGTGTGGCCCCAATCGATCGGTGTATTCGTACTCACCAAACGGCCACCCGGTATTGGTGCCTAGTGCCTCAATCGTCCAGCCGAAACTGCAAGCAATCGCGAAGCAGGCCAGCGTCCATGCTGCCCCTCGACTGCTCAGGCTGTGGGTCAGTGACGCGGCGAAGAGCAGTGTGACCCCCGCGATGGTTAGCGCATCACGGGTCGTGCCCTCGGTGAGAATCCACAGAATGTTCGAAAGTACCCACAGCGCGGTCAGTGTCCAGCCAATAATGCTGCCCACCCGCTTACCGCGGTGGGATCGCTGCTGCTGGATGGCGGGGGAGGTGGTGCTCACGATGCTGGTGGTGTTCGGTCCTGGTTGGTTGGTAGGTCACCTACTTCTGCGGCGGTGCCAGCAGTAAGGCGTAGAAGTTGAGCGTAGTTGCTCGGGAATACCCAATTGGGGTCGCCCGCCGGAACCCACATGGTGGTGGAGCGTGACAGTGAAATATCCAAGACGACGTGACTGCGGGTTTCGGTTGCGACTGGGGCGATTCCACCGGCGACGTGGCCAGTGCGTTCCTCGACTGATTCGGGGGTCATTTCGACAAGGCCTGATTCACCAAGCACTCCGTTGAGTTGGATGGGATCTGCATCGTGCCCCTCGGGTAGTAGCACTAAAAAGAAGTGATCAGCGTTGCTGTGAAACAGGTGGCTGGTCACTATTAGTTGACCGGGGGAGTTGCTGACAATCTCGCGGGCCTGACTGATTGGTGTCGCGTCACCGCGCCAACCGAGCTCTGTCAGTCGAGCCACAACTCGCGTCACCACTGCTGGTGGCGCGGCTGACTCCCGCTCATCCATGATCGCAGCGTAGTGGGTACTGGGGAGAAAAGGGACCAATCGGGTGTTCCCGACAGTAGGTCTTGACCGTTGTCGGACCACTGACGTAGCGTTCACTACATCGAACATATGTTCGATAAAACCCAGGTACTCATCGGGCAGATACCAAGTATCACGCCACGGTGATCACCATCGGATGCAGTCACTGAACATGCGTCTGGGCCGACCTTCCCCGGCGGGGCCTAGCCCCACCGATCGACCCGTCATGCCTAAAAGGAGGTAGTCATGAGTCGTCGCTATAGCGACCAAATCCGAGTCATGGTTTCCCCACCGGCGGATCCAGTCGAACCGGAACCGCCGCAGTCTTTTCACTGGCGTGGTCGCCGCTACCGAGTGACTGAGGTGCTAGCTCGTTGGACTGAGGCGGAACAGTGGTGGCGCTGGGCAGAGCACGGCTCCGACCGATTTCCTGCCGATGCGATGGTCTGGCGAGTAGCCGCATCCCGTAGGGGCACCGCCACTGGCGTGTTTGAACTCCGTCATCGACCTGGTTCTGCCTGGTTTCTCATCCGAGCATTCGATTGAACAGTTCACATGAACAACCAGCACTTAGTCGGAACTACCTAAGGAGGAATAGATGAGAGCACCAGATTCTGCCGTGCCTGGTCGAGCGATCCCGCTGGCCAGTGCGGAGTTACTAACCTCGGCGGTTAACGAGGTGGAAGCGGCATTAGTTGAACCGTCTGCAACGTTGCGTTACTCCCGGGCGCAACTAGCCGCTCGTCGAGCTGCGGCTGCGGTCTTAGCAGCATGGGCGCAGCCAGTGGGAGTTCGGGGACATCGACCGCGTGATGTCTGGCAGTTACTGCCGGAAGTAGCGCCAGGGCTTAATGAATGGGCACAGTTTTTCACTGCAACCGCAGGAGTGTGCATCGCGGCAGAGGCTGGAGTGCTGAATGCGGTGTCTACTCGGCAAGCCGACGACATGATTCGTGATGCCCACCTGTTTCTCGAACGAGTAGTGGTCACGCTGTCGCGCGGCCCTCGTAGCACCGAATTGGTGTGATCGCGGTGGTAGTAGGAGAGCCGTTCGCGCATCTGCACACGGCATCGGCATATTCGCTGCGATATGGCGCCTCTCAGCCCGCAGCGTTAGTGGAACGAGCTGCCGAGCTAGGGCAGCCACTGCTGGCATTGACTGACCGAGGCGGCTTATATGGTGCAGTGCGATTCGCGATTGAGTGCATGGCGGCTGACATTTCGCCGGTGCTAGGAGTAGACCTGGCGGTCGCCCCCAGTGGGTTGCTGCGTCGATCCACACCGCAGCCATCGTCACGTCGCACTCCAGCTAAGGGCGGCGCCTGGGTTGAGCCCGATCATCCGCGGGTAGTGCTGCTCGCCCAAGGGCAACAGGGCTGGGCATCGTTATGCCGGTTGGTCTCGGCAGCGCATTTATCGGGTCAGCGGGGAGAACCGGTGGCAGATGTAGCTCAGATCGCCCGACATAGTGAGGGGCTAGTGCTGCTGTTGGGGGCAGAGTCGGAATGTGGTCGTGCGGTAACTGCGCATCGACTCGATCTCGCCGACCGACTACTGCGTCGATGGCGAGAAATCTTTGGCGATCGGATGCATGCTGCGGTGGCATGTCACTTGGTGCCGCAGTCGGGGGAGTCGATGGCGGGTCGGACCGGTCCAGGAGCAGATGGATTATCACTGCCGGCGGCGTCTCGGTTCTATCGCTGGGCAGTGGAACGGAATGTCTCGCCAGTTCTTACCAATGCAGTCCGTCACGCCCACCGCGAGCAGGCCCCAGTAGTCGATGTCTTGGATGCCATTCGGCGGCTAGTCCCGTTGAGCAGTCGGCATCTCAGTCGGGGGAATTCCGAGGGCTACCTCAAATCGGCGGCGCAGATGTTCCAGATGGGAGAGCAGGTTGTTACTGCGGCGGGGTACGCCACTGATCGGGTTCAGCAGTTATTAGCGAACACCATGGCACTGGCGCAGCAGTGTGCCTTAGACCCGGTAGCGGATATGGGTATCGGATCAGTTCATGTCCCCGAATTAGATGTACTCGTGCCGGACCTGAGCCCTGGCGCTGATCATCGAAGTGCGGCTGCACGAATGCTGCGCCAACGATGTGAGCAGGAACTACCTCATCGCTATCAGGGTGAAAGGGAGCGGCGGGAAGCGGCAATCCGGTTGGAGCAGGAGTTAGACACCATCGTGCAGTTGGGGTTCCAAGGCTATTTTCTTACTGTCGCTGAAGTTGTGGATCTGATTCAAAGCATGGGGGTGCGAGTTGCTGCTCGCGGATCAGGCGCCGGCAGTCTGGTGAACCATCTGCTGGGTATCTCAGGAGTAGAGCCAATGCGACATGGCTTGATTATGGAGCGCTTCCTCTCGCCGCTACGCCGCTCATTACCCGATATCGATATCGACGTGGAATCTGCCCGACGTACCGAGGTGTATGAGCAGATCCTGCAACGGTTCGGTGGTGAACGCTGCATCTGCGTATCGATGATGGATACCTATCGAGTTCGTCATGCGATTCGAGATACTGGCGCCGCACTAGGGCTACCGCCAGCCGATATCGATTCTTTTGCCAAGGCTTTCCCCCACATCGCGGCCCGGGACATTCGATCGGCGTTGGCGGATCTGCCGGAGCTACGCACGAGTGGGCTAGGTCAGCTCGCTGCGACCGGTGGGATGGATCGATTCTTAGATCTGGTGGAGGCGTTAGACGGCTTACCACGGCACGTGGCGCTTCATCCTTGCGGTGTGCTGTTGTCAGACGCTTCATTGCTTGACCGGACCCCGGTGGAAGCCTCATGGCAAGGGTTCCCCATGAGCCAGTTCGATAAAGACGATGTGGAAGAAATGGGCTTTCTCAAACTGGACGTGTTGGGTATTCGCATGCAATCCGCTATGGCTCACGCCGTCACCGAGGTGCAGCGAGTTACCGGCGCAGAGGTAGATATTGATCGCGCCCCGCTAGACGATGACGACACTTTCCAACTGATCCAGTCCGCCAAGACCTTGGGCTGTTTTCAGATTGAGTCACCTGGACAGCGAGAGTTGGTGGGGAAGTTTGCTCCGGAGAATTTCGACGACATCATCATCGACATTTCACTGTTCCGGCCAGGACCGGTAAAGAGCGACATGATCAGCCCATTCTTGCGGGCCCGACAGGGCTGGTCGCTGCCGGAGTATGTGCACGAAGATCTAAGACCGGTATTAGCCGAGACCGCCGGTGTGGTGGTGTTCCACGAACAGGTAATCAAGTTGGTGTCGATCATGACCGGTTGCACCTTGGCGCAAGCGGACGAAGTCCGCCGCACCATGGGCAGTCCGGAAGGGCAGCAACGGGTGCGGGGCTGGTTCTATCCGACAGCCATGGCGCAGGGCTATTCGCTAGCTACGGTCGAGGAGATCTGGGATGTATTGCAGGCCTTCGCATCTTTTGGCTTCTGTAAAGCGCATGCGGCAGCCTTCGCGCTGCCGACCTACCAGTCAGCATGGCTCAAGGCGCATTACCCAGCAGCCTTCTTGGCTGGGGTGCTTACTCATGATCCCGGTATGTATCCCAAGCGACTGATTCTGGACGATGCTCGCAATTTTGGAATTCCTATTCTCGGGTTGAACATCAATCAATCTGATCGGGTGTATCGAGTGGAGCAGGTAGGGGAGTCTTGGGGTATCCGACTGCCACTCGCTGA
>Ga0055584_100001869_pt1 | contig 20722 bp, 14 predicted proteins | sample OSDHelmetaG_FD_58716 | JGI IMG/M metagenome (GOLD analysis project Ga0055584, IMG submission 58716) | Pelagic marine sediment microbial communities from the LTER site Helgoland, North Sea, for post-phytoplankton bloom and carbon turnover... | ecosystem: Environmental > Aquatic > Marine >...
AGCAGCATCAGCAGCATCAGCAGCATCAGCAGCATCAGCAGCATCAGCAGCATCAGCAGCGTCAGCACTCTCTACAGGAGTATCCACCACCGACTCTGAATCTGCCTCCGGCGTCGAGACCGAGCTGTCAGCCCCCTCGCTGGCCTTCTGTATCTCGGCCTCCTCCTGCGGAGGTGCCTCTTGAGCCATCCAGGCCAGCAAGAACAGGGTCGACATGAGGTACTCCTCGAGCCCGGGGGCTCAAATCAATGAATGGAGACACGTCCGTCCGGGCCCAGGACGCCTTCGACGACCTGTCCAGACTGGAGATTTTTGACAAGCACGCGCTCGCCAATCGCAGCGTTGGCCATGAGTTCACCATCCGTGACCAATGAGACGCTGCCTCGCGTGACCGAGAGCACCACTGAATCTCCAGCGAGACGCTCAGCACCAAAAGCCGCATTGTTACGGGTGACCGCGTCCCCAGCTGCCACGTTGCGGGTAGCGATGGGCGTTCCATGGATGTCTCCAGGATCCGCCAGCCAAATCGGTACCAGGGCGGGCTCGGTCTGGATCGCCTGCCCTCTACTCGAGGGGTGGGTGGCAACCAGCCCCCAACGCTCAACACGCAGCACCGGGTGCAGCGAATATCGGGCGGAGAACTTTCCTTCTGAAAAGACAGACAGATGCAGCACGGGGTCCTGCCGGCACGCATCGCCGCTCCAGTGAAGCGACTCGCCCGCCATGGGGTCCACACTCCAGGCCAGCCCAAGCGTATCGAGGTACACCGAGTCGGCCTGACAGCGTTCCCCAGCGTACGCAATCAGTGACTCGGACACCCGTTGATGGGATTCCGGGGCTTGAGCAGCAGCGAGAAGGACCCAGATCATCAGCGCTTGAGGTTCGCGGTTGTCTGCAGAGCCTCGTCGCTGGCCTGAATGACCTTGGAGGTCAGCTCAAAGCTGCGCTGGGCCTGGATCATCTCGATAAGTTCGACTGCGACATCCACGTTGGATGCCTCGCGCATACCCTGACTCAGCTGAGTCGCGCCCGCGCCGAGCTGGACAAGTTGGGGGTCGCCGGATGTCAGGGTCTCTTGGTAGAGATTTCCACCAACGGATTTCAGTCCCGCCGGGTTCACGAAGTCCACGACCTCCAGAAGGCCAAGAGCCTGCTGGGTACCATCGGGTAGGTACTCAATGGCTTCGCCGTTCGAGCCAACACCCAACTCACCATCAATAGAGAGAGGCGAAATACCCTGCACCACCAGGCCGCCGGTCGTGATCAACTCCCCGAGGGAGTTCCTCTGTAGGGACCCGTCGCGCGTGTAGAACTCCTGACCATTCTCATCGACTACCCGGAAGAAGCCGTCCCCCTGAATGGCCACATCGGTGTCTACACCTGTTGTGACCAAGTCACCCATACTGTGGTTGCGGTAGTTGCCAACCACCTTGGTACCGCTGCCCATCTGAACCATTCCTTGGGCCTCCCCTTGGACGCCCCCGCCGGTCAGTTCTTGGTAGTACAGATCTTGAAAGGCCAAGGCGCTGCGTTTGTAGCCAGTGGTGTTCACGTTCGCGAGGTTGTTTGCGATGTTGTCGAGCTGGGCCTGCTGGGCGCTCATGCCGGTGGCAGCGGTGTAGAGTGCTTTCATTTGGGACTCCCATTTCGTGCGGCGTTTCGATCCATCTCTTCGCTCGCCTGGAGTGCCTTCTGAGCGATCTCCAGGTGTCGGCTGGCCATGATCAGGTCGACCATTGCCTCCATGGGGTCCACGTTGGATCGCTCCAGGTGTCCCTGTTCAACTGTGCCCGTTGCCGGGCGAGTGCCTCCGACAGCTCGGTAGGTGCTGTTTCCCAATGGCTCGAGCTCGTCGGCAAAAGCCAAGCGCACCTTGCCGACGCGCTCTCCCTGCTGCATCACCTGACCGTTGCGGTCGATCGTGAAGTCCAAGGTGGGCTCAACGCGGAGGGGGCCTTCCTCACCCAGGAGCGGTAAGCCCGCAGCCAGGATGCTGCCGTCGGCCTGAACGCTCAGGTTTCCGTTGCGGGTGAGGAGCTCGTCCTGTCCCCCCTGAACCACAAACCAGCCCTCGCCGTCGACAGCAATGTGGTTTGCATTTCCAGTCGTCTCGAGTTGGCCGGGCCGCATGTCCAAGTCGATGGCCGAGACGGCCGCCCGAGTTGGAGAAAGCGCACCTTCATTGCCATTGTCATCCACGATAAAGCGGACGTCTTGCGACTTAAAGCCGTGGGTCCCTACGTTGGCGACATTGTTGGACACCACTTCCATCTGACGCCAGGCAGTCATCGCCCCGTGGTAGCCAGTGTAGATATCGCGGCTCATCTCAGCAGCCCGAGATCTTCCTCGTCCAAGCGGCAGTCCAGCCTTTTGCGCAGAGTGCAGCGTGCCTTGGTCAGAATCTGGGAGATACGGGAGGAGGTCACTTCGTACACAGCAGCAATCTCCGCCAGAGACAGCTCCTTTCCGTAGTACATCATCACGCAGTGACGGTCCCGCTCGGGCAGCTCGTCGATGGCGCTGGCCAGCTCCTGCCGCAACCAGTCCAAGTCCATGGCGTGGTCAGGCAGTTCGGCCTGGGGGTCAAAGAGCTGCTCGCTCAAGCTACGGCCCTCGCCGTCATCCACCTGAGAGTCCAGGGACATGTGGTTGTGTGGAGCAACACGCTCAACCGCCGCCCAGTAATCCTCCAAGCTCACACCCAAGTGTTCCGCGACTTCCTGGGGCTCAGGCTTACGGCCTTCGCGCTTGCGCAGCACACTGGATGCGTCCTCTACCCGACGAGCGAGCTGACGGCGACGCCGGGAAAAGCTGTCTCCAGCTCGCAGGGCGTCCAGCATGGCGCCGCGGATGCGGTACTCAGCATAGGTGCTGAACTGGATGTTCCTGGAGCCGTCGAAGCGGTCAAAGGCTTCCAGCAGACCAATGGCGCCGTAGGAAACCAGGTCCCCCAACTCCAAGGCGCTGTCGTCGGGCAGACGCTCGGAGAGCCTGCGGGACAGGAAAAGCACCTTGCCTTGGAAGTGAACACAGGCCTCATTGCGGGTCCTGCCGTCAATCCGGCGCTCGCTCTGTTGCACATATGCGTTGCGGGCAGTTGAACGAAACACCGGACCTCCAAAAATGTGCGGGCTAAGATCTCCCGCTGATGTACTGCAATCGTCCACAATGGCGTCAACTTGAGAGAAAAGATTTCTCAGACGACAAGTTTAGCCGTTTATCCAGCGTTTGTACTTGGCTTTAAGCGGATCTGATCCACGGTAGCCAAGCGCGTAGTCGGAAGGATCTCCATCGGGCTAATCACCGTGACTCTTGGCAGGTACAAGCTCAAGATTCGGCGTAATGGGCTGCGCATAAGCGGAGGGGTAAGCACCACCAGCTCGGACACCCCGGCCCAGCTCTCGGTGGCGCTTTTCACCGATTGAACAATTCGGGCCGTTTTGACCTCGTCCAAGTTCAGTTGGGGCCGCCCCCCCTCGCCGCTAAAGCATTCGCTGAGCGCACGCTGCGTGTCCGAGGCCAGAGCGAGCACATGCACAGTTCCAGCCTCGTCGCTGATGCGGCGGGTGATGTGCCTGGCCATGCGTTGCCGCACAAATTCAGTCAGGATCTCGGGGTCCTTGGTGCGCTCGGCGCTGTCGGACAGGGCCTCCAGGATGGTCTCCACGTCCCGGACAGAGATGCCTTCTTGCAGCAGGTTGCGCAGCACGCGCAGCACCTGAGAGCGGCTTAGAGTGGCCGGGATCAGATCCTCGACCAGCTTGGGGGCGTGCTCAGCAACCCGTGCCAAGGTCTTGTCCAGCTGCTGAGGCGAATAGAGCTCGTGCGCGTGCAGTTGCAGCAGCTCGGAGAGGTGGGTGCTGATCACCGCCGGCACATCGACCACGGTGTAGCCCTTGGCCCGGGCGCCCAGAACGTGCTTGCCCTGAATCCAATAGGCCGGCATGCCGTAGACCGGGTCCGTGGTTTTTACCCCGTGTAGCTTCCCGCTGACCTCGCCGGCCCCCATGGCCATGTGCTGGCGGGGGTAGACTTTTCCACGACCAACCTCCTCTCCCCGCAGGCAGATGACATACGTTCCCCCCTGCAGCTTGGCGTCGTCTCGTAGGTGGACGCTGGGCACCACGATGCCCAGGTCTTGGGCGAACTGGTTGCGAAGACGCTGGATACTCTCCACAAGGGTCCCCCCCTTCTTCTCGTCCACTAAGTAGAGCAAATCGAGACCGATCTCGATGGAAAGGGGCTCAATGACAAGCATGTCCTCGGGGCCGAGGGGCTTGACAGGTTTTCCAGCAGCCTTCTCGTCCGCCTCGACCTCGGTCGGTCTGGGGTTCTTCTTGAGTTGGTAGGCGATGATGCCCACCACCCCACCCAGCAGTGCGAAAGGAATGCGCAGGCCAGGGATGAGCGCAAAGCCCCCAAGGGCCACACCCAGCATGGTGAAAGTACGCGGCGAGGAGAACAGCTGGCTGGAGAACTGGTCGTCCAGCCGAGAGTCCTGAAGGTCCGGCACGCGGGTGACCAACAGGCCCGCCGCGGCCGAGATGATCAACGCAGGAATCTGACCGACCAAGCCATCACCGATGGTGAGCAAGGTGTAGGTCTGAATCGCTTCGCTCAGGGGCATGTCGTTCTGAATCACACCAATAAAGATGCCGCCCAGAACATTGACCAGAGTGATGACAATCCCTGCAATGGCGTCACCCTTGATGAACTTGCTTGCGCCGTCCATCGAACCGAAGAAGTTGGCCTCGCGGGAGACCTCGGCCCGGCGAAACTTGGCCTGGGCCTCATCGATCATTCCGGCGTTGAGCTCGGCGTCGATGGCCATCTGCTTGCCCGGCATCGCATCCAAGGCAAAGCGCGCACTGACCTCGGCCACGCGCCCTGCACCCTTGTTGATGACCATGAAGTTGATGATGACCAAGATCACAAAAACAACAAAGCCAACCATGAAGTTACCGCCGACGACCACCTGACCAAAGGCCTCGATGATGCGACCGGCGGACGCGGTTCCATCTGCACTGGAGAGCAGGATTAACCGTGTGCTGGCGACGTTCAGGGAGAGCCGAAAGAGCGTCGTGACCAAGAGGAGACTTGGAAAGACCGACAGGTCCAGCGCCTTCTTGACGCTCAGGGTCGTCAGAAACACCAGGATGGCCATGGCAAAGCTGGTGGCCAGGAGCATGTCCAGCAGCCAGCTGGGCATAGGCACCACCATGATGCCCAGGAGCATCAACCCGGCAAAAGCCAGAACAATGTCTGACTGGCCGCGGGCCCGCTTCATCAAGGCGGTGATGCTGTTCACAGTGCTTGCTCCATCCGTGGGGACGCCATCGGACCGCAGCTCGATCACTTAAGTAACAATCTGCACAGGCCATATTTGCCTCAACCCTGTGCCCCCTCAACCGTTAAGCTTAGCAAGTTACCTGTAGGAGGCAGATTGCTGCCGAGTCCACCGCCACAGCTGCTCGAAACAATCCGCTACGCCTGGTCGAGAGACTGCTCTGCCAAAGAGCTTTCGCGACGCGTAGAAGGCATCGAAAACCTTGGCGCCGTGCTGCTTCGGTACATGGAATCGAAGCACGGATCGTCTGGCCAAAAAAAGCGGACTGCGGCCCGAGCTACCGTTCTCTTGGGCTCCAAGTCCGTCGGTAGTATTGCAGCTTGGCTCGCAGTAGCAGACGCAATCAACGCAGCAGACCTCGATTCGGACGCGGTCTCAGCGCTCTACGAGGACTCCCTCCGCAGATGCGCCGCAATGATGATGCTGGCCCGGAAAACTCAGGCCATCACCGAAGTCCACGCGGCCGCCATCGGCATGAGCTTGGAACTGGGCCGGGTGGACCTGATTTGCCGAGACAAGCATCGGGTGATCTGGTTGAACGGGCTGCGCTCAGCGCACGGCGAGGCCCGTCTGCAAAAAGAGCAGGAGTACCTCCAAGCTACCCATCTCGAGGGCTTTAAGGCCGTTTCATGGCGCTGGGGACTGCCCCCTGAGATCAGCGTCCCTGTGCTCGCACACCACGGCGAGCCCGGCAACAGCATCGCAGACATGGCCCGCTGTGCGGATCTGATGGCCGAGGTCTACACATCCTCCGAGCCTGCAAAGGCCCTCTCCGTCGCCAAAGTGGTGCTTCGGGAACGCCTGAAGATCGACGCTGACGCCGCCCAAAAGATGATCGCAATACTGAACAAACGTGTCGTGGAGGCCGGCGAGCTGCTGGGCACCCCCCCGCCGGAGCAGCTCGACCTGCAGACCGTCCTGAGTAAGCACGACGAAAACTTCACGGAGATGTCCAGAGAGCAGCTGCTGAAGCTGCTCGACGGCCACCGACGCGAAGCCAAGCAGACCAAAGAACAGGTCGAGGCATTGAAGGGCCGCCTGATCACGATGCGGGGTGAGGACTCCCTGACTGGACTACTGAACCGTCAGCGCTACCTGGAACGCTTGCAGCTGGAGATCGACCAAGCCGATGGACGCCCAGGTGCCCTGAGCCTTCTGCTCCTGGATGTCGACATGCTCGACGAGCAGAACGAGTGTAACGGCATGGAGACCGGGGACCGGATTCTCCAGACCGTGGGTCAGATCATCCAGCTGCTCTGCGAAGACCGTGACTTTGGTGCACGGGTAGGCGGCGACGAGTTCGCCATGGTCCTGATAAACCGAAGCACCCCCAAAGCACGCTTGACCGCAGAGCGCGTCAGGGCCGCTGTGGAGAACGCCAAGGTGGACCACAAAGGTACCCGGGCCCGTACCAGCGCCACCGTGGTGGGCATTTGCATCGACGATTTAGAGGCACCCACCGCCGAGTCCCTGCATGCCAAAGTCATGCAAGAGCTGGAGCGCATCAAGGGCAGCAACCGCACCGGCTGGGCTGTTTAGCCCCCCGGGCAAAGCGCTTAGGAGCCGGCGCTCAGCTCCGCCATCAAGGCCACCAGCCAGCGCACGTGCCCAGCCATGTACTGCAGGCTGGTGAGTTCCTTCTCGGACTCTGGAGCAAAGTAGCCAGTACCCAAGTTGGCGATGCGCAGGCCCTTGTCTAAAAAGGGATCCACGCCCGTTCCTCCACGAATGGGTTGGACCTGGCTCTTGACTCCAGCCTTCTCGGAGGCAGCCAAGGCAGACTGGGTCAACTCCGGACGGTCCGCCAGAGCTGGGCCCATGTTGTCGTACTGCAGCCGCCAATCCCAGGGCAGCTCGCCGGCGTGCTTCTCTACATGGGCGACGCGCGCCTTGCGGCCGCGGTCGGAAAAGTCGCGGATGCGAAGGTCCAAGCGGACGCCCCCCTTGTCGGGAAGCAAGCGATAGGCCGCCGAGTAGCCTTGGCGCCCCTCGCTGTCCTCTGCGGCGAGCACAAAGCCTGGGGTGCTGCCGTAGAATTCGTGCACCCAGCCCAGGGCCTGGTCGACTCCGTGCTCAGCAGGCGAATCCCCCCCCATGGCCAGCTCCATGGATGCGCCGCGGGGCATGTGGGGGCGCACCACTTCTCGGACTGCCTCCCACAGCGCATCGCCGTGCCCTGACTGCACGACCAGCAAGCAAGTGGCATCGCAGTCCCGCTCGGCGTCGGACTCAAAGGCCACAAACCGGGCCTGAATCCCTCGGGCCAGGCAGAGTGCCCGGATCTCGGCGGCGAAGCGTACGGCCGAGCGATGTCCCTCGGCCTTGGCCGTGGCCCCGTGGGTGTTCACTCCACCCAAGCGCAAGGTAAAGCCTTGGCCCTTGGGGATGAGGCCGCTGCCCACAAAGCGAACCCAAGCGCCAGCGGCGTCAAAGTTCTCAACGTTGACCTCGTAGGGGTCCAGACCGTCCAAGGTGTAGCCCAGCTCCACCCCGCGCTGAGCGAGCAGCTCGGCTACTGCGTGGAGGGCTTCCTCTCTCCCCACTTCTTCGTCAGGTCGTCCCACGAATATCAGGGGCGGGTGCTCCAGTTCCGGCTGCGCGGCCAAGACCTTGAAGAGAGTCATCGCATGGGTCAGCCCCAGCTTGTCGTCCAGACCAAAAGGTGCGTCCCCAGGACCGTGAACGATGTCGTGGCCCTGGTAGGCGGCCAAGGTGGGGTAGACCTGGGTGCTCACCTGGATGTCGGGGTTGTTGGCGAAGCTCAGGGCGCTGCCGTCCCAGCCACGGGTGACCTGTAGCGACTGGATGGCGTGGGTGCCGCGGGCTGTATCCAGGTGGATCATCAAGGCTACGGGTGCCTTATCCGCGCCACAGCCACGACCCGAAACGGAGAAAATGACATTGGAGAAGCCGTCCCGCTCGACGTTCCCGATCCCCAGATCTGAAAAGAACCCGACCAAAAAATCCGCAAGCTCGGTCTGCCCAGGGGTCGTGGGCACACTCTGGGAGTTTTCGTCGCTGGCGGAGTCAATGGCCACTACCGCTTCCAGGTGGCTCAAGCTCCATTCAGAGAGTGGGAGCTGCTCAAAAGACACGCGTGCCTCCAGTGTGTTTCCCACCCTTATTGGGTCAGCGCACCTGACGCTTGAGGCTTCGCCAAGAGCTGTTTAGGGCCATGCAGGCCTCGGCATTCCCACCGGCACAGCCCAGCTCAAAGAAGCTGTAGGCAGCGCCCCTGTTGCGCTTGACGCCGCTCCCCTCGACGAAGAGGTAGCCGGCGTGCAGACAACCGTCACTGTGGCCCATCAGGCAGCCACGCTCGACCAACTCCGCGCCCTGGGATTTGTCCAGACTGACGCCCTGTCCACCCAAGTGTAGGGCGCCCAAGTAGGTGCAGCCTCGGCCATAATCGGACTCGCAGGCGAGGGTGAAGCGCTCAGCAGCAGCGCCAAAGTCCGACTCCCCCAGGCTCCCTATGACGTAGATCACGCCCTCGGCGACGCAGCCATCCATGTCCCCGGCTTGGCAGGCTTCCGCATACAGTTCAACGGCCCGCTGATTGTCCTGCTCTATCCCATTCCCACGCTCGTAGGTGTTGCCCCAGGCGATGCATGCGGTCGAGGATTTCAGCTCTTCGCAGCCCGTCCGGTAAAACTTCACAGCCTGCTCAAAGTCCTGGTCTACCCCAAGTCCCCATGCATGCATGTTGCCCGCAAAGGCGCAGCCCTTGCCCAGCCCCAGATCGCAGGCGAGCTCATATTGGCGGGTGGCGTTGGAGGTATTCTCGGGACGCCCCTCGCCGTATTCATAGCAAATGCCCAGCTCCAGACAGCCACGGCCGTACTCCGCATTACAGCTGTCCTCGTAGCGGTCACAGGCTTGGGGGGTCCCCCCCTCAATGTCTCCGTTCCAGCTCAAGTTTCCAAGCGCAAGGCAGCTCAGGCCGTCCAGGTCTTGGCAGGCTTTCCGCCAGATTTCCAAGGCGCCATCCTTGTCTTGGCCGCCACCCACCCCCGCGTACATCATGTTGGCTTGCTGTCCGCACGAGAAGGGATCGTCGTCTTGGCACCCGTCACGGTAGAGCGAGCGCGCGTGGTCGGGATCCTGCTCGACACCCCAGTCACCGCTTTGCAAAACCGAGGCCAAACGTAGGCAAGCGCTGCGTCCACCGGCCTGGCAGATCTCCTCCAACCCCATGCGCGCCCGGTCCTGATCGGCGCTCACTCCAAACCCCTCCTGGATGGCCTCCAGCTCCCAGAGACAAGCCCGGGAGTCCCCCAGACCACAGCCCTTGTCAAAGGACGCGAAAGCCTTTTCAGGGTCCGAATCCACTCCCTCCCCAAACCGGTAAACCTCGCCCAAGCGGGCGCAGGCCGGCCCCCAGCCCGCTTCGCAGGCCCGATTAAAGTAAAGCATCGCGTACGCGGAGTCCTGGCCCACACCGTCGCCGTCCAGGTAAGAGGCCCCCAGAGCCGAGCAGCCTCGGGCATCGCCTTGCTCACAGCTCTTCTTGTAGAAGGCTACGCCCAGCTCCAAATCTTTGTCTACCTCCCAACCGCGCTCGTAGAGCGTACCCAGTCCGGTGCAGGCGTAGGGAATGCCGGCATCGCAGGCACCCAGGTACAGGGTCAGGGCGCGGGCGCGATCAGCCTGGATCCCCTCTCCATACTGAAGGCGGTGAGCCAGGCGTGCACACGACAGCTGGGAGCCCAGCGCACAGCCCTTCTCGTAAGCGGCCACTGCGCGAACATCGTCCCAGCGCTCCACCCCCCGGCGGAGGTGCCAAGCGTCTCCCAACTTCAGGCAGGACTGGGCATCGCCGTCCTCGCACAGGCTCTCCATGACCTGGACGTTAGGGAGCACTTCTTGTGCGACCGCTAACCCAGCCATGCCAAGAGCAAGGGTGGACGCAGCCCCAATGAACCAAGTTTTTATCTTCATTCATTCAACATATCAGCCCTTGACGGACCCGGCTGTGAGCCCTTCAACCAGCTGGCGCTGTAGCGCAAAGAACAAGCCCATCACCGGCAAGGACACCAAGATCGCAGCGGCGGCAAAGCTCCCCCAGTCGGTGCCAAAGTCTCCGACGTAGCCGTTCAAGACCACCGGGAGAGTGAAGGCCTCTTCTTTGCCCAAGAAGGTGGCCGCCAGAATGAACTCGTTCCATGCAGTCATGAAGGAGAACAGCCCCGTGACCACCAAGGCCGGCTTGGAGAGGGGCAACAAGATGCGCCAGAAGGTGGTCCACCGCGAAGCGCCGTCCATGCGCGCCGCTTCTTCCAACTCCAGGGGCAGTGTATCGAAGTAGCCCTTTAGGTTCCAGGTACAAAAAGGCACTGAGGTGGTGGCGTAGACCAGGGCCAAGCCCGCCATGGAGTCGAGCAGGGAGAGCTCGTCAAGCAGGATGTAGAGAGGCACCGCCATGACCACGCCGGGAAACATCTGGGTGACCAAGAACAGCCCCATGCCAATGTCCCGACCCGGAAATGCCCAGCGGCTCATCGCGTAGCCAGCGGTGGCGGCCAGGCCAATCCCCAAGATGCTGGTGGCGCCTGCGACGATGAGCGAGTTGAGCAGCTGCCGCCCAAAGAGCCAGCGGCCATCCGAGGAGGTGGTGCTGATCACCTTCTCGAAGTGCTCCAAGCTGGGGTTGCTCGGCCAGGGAATGGGGTCCATGGCGAAGGCTTGGCCAGGGGTCAGGGCCATGTCCAGCACCCAGAGAACCGGGTAGAGCACGGCCAGGGTGACCACGACCAAGAACAAGTGGGTGGCGACCAAGCGCCAGACGGAGACTTGGCGTTTCACAGGACTTTCTTCCCGGCGATACGGTTCATCGCCCGTGAGTAGAGCAGCAGAACGCCGAAGATCATCACTGCGTAGGCTGACGCGTAGCCGTATTGATGCTGTCGGGTAAAGGCCCAGCGGTACGCCTCTGAGACCAGGATCTCGGTGCTGCCGTCGGGCTCACCGCCAGAGACCAAGTAGATCACGTTGAACATGTTGAAGGTCCACACGCTGCCCAGGATGACTGCCGGCAACAAGGCCGGCTTGAGCAAGGGCAGGGTGATGTGCCGAAAGCGCTGCCAGCCATTCGCGCCGTCGACCTCTGCGGCTGCCTCCAGGTCGCGCGGAATGGACTGAAGGGCACCCAGGGTGACCACCATCATGAAGGGAAAACCCAGCCAAGTATTGGTGGTCAGGTTGGCCGCAAAAGCGGTCCAGAAGCTGCCGAACCAGCTCACAGGCTCCAGTCCCAGGGCGGTGAGCAGGCCATTTATCGCACCAAACTGCCGGTGGAACATGCCCTTCCAGATCAGCGCCGTGATGTAGTTTGGAATGGCCCAGGGCAAGATCAGCAGAACCCGAAACACGCCGCGCAGGCGCACCCAGGGCTCCCGCAGCAACATGGCCAACCCCACGCCAATGCCTACGTGGAGCAGCACGTTGGCCACAGTCCAGAGCACGGTCACCGCCAAGGTGAACCAAAAGCTCTGGGGGGCGGTGATGGACCAGTCCCGGGCAAGCGCGATGTCCAGGTAATGCTGGATACCCACGAAGGTAAAGCTGCCATCGGAGTGCGCGAAGAGGGAGACCCCGGCGCCCACGATAAAGGGCAGGAGCACCAGAGCGCCCATGGCCAGCGCAGCGGGGGCAATGTAGGCGTAGGCAAAGCGCCACTTGGCAATGGCGGTGCGGGCCGAGAAGAGCGCCTTGATGAACCAAGCCAACGACACCAAGAGCACCAATCCCAAGACCACGGCGTAGGGGCGCCAGTCGACCTCTGGCGGCGGCGGCCGGATCACGATCTCCAGCTCGGTCTGCGCGGCATTCAGTGCCTGTTCCGGGGTCATCGCGCCGCGCAGCACCCGCCTCCAAGCACGGGCCATGGGCTCCCAGCTCGCCCCCATCTCGGGATTCAGCGGCATGGCCACGCCGCGGTCCGCTTGAGTTCTAAAGGCGCTTAAGATGGGGTCTTGGGCCAACTCCGGCGCATCCCAGACGCTCTGGGTGGCGACGACTTGGCGGCCTGAGACGGCTCTGACCCGCGCAGCTGCTGGGCTGGCCAGGTGCTCTGCCAGGGCCAAGGCCAGCTCGGGGTGCAGAGCGTGGGCCGAGACAAAGGTGGCCTCGACCGTGACATAGGGTGCGGCCGGCTCTCCCGTGGCCGAGATCTTGGGGAGCGGGGCGACCCTGAACTCCTTGGACGGATCGATCTCTCCCAACATCCAGGGCCCGGAGAGCACCATCGCGGCCTGGCCGCTGTTGAAGAGCTGGGTGACCAGAGCACCGGTTGGCTCCTGGGGCAACAAGTCGTTCTCAATCAGGCTGAAGACGAAGGACATCGCAGCCGCATTTTCCTCGCTGGCCAGGTCAGGCTCTCCATCCTTAAAGATCCCGCCGCCAAACCCATGCAGCCAAGCGGCATTGAAGTAGGCCGAGGCCGCCTCGTAGGCCAGCCCATAGTGCATGGACTCTGGATCACGCAGGCCGCGCGCGATCTGCAGGAGTTCATCGGTGGTCTGGGGGGCCTGGTCTACCTGGAGCGGGTCATAGAATAGGGCCACGCACTTGCTGGCCAGGGGGATGCCCCAACTCTGGTCTTGCCACTGCACGCCGGCGACGGTGACCGGATGGAAGTCCTGGGCCTGAAAGTCCACGGGCGCGATGATTTCGGACGCCGACCAGCTGCCGATGCGCTCACTGGCCGCGATGAAGAGCTCGGGACCGTTGCCTCGGGGGGCGGCCGCCTCCAGCTTGGTGTTGAAGGATTCACTGGGCAGGGCCAGCGGGGTGATCTTCAGCTCGGGATGAGCCGCGTCGTAATCGGAGAGCACCTGCTCTAAGGCGTCACGCTCAGCGCCGCGGTAGCTGTGCCAGAGACTGATCTCGACGGGCTCTGGCCGCGGCGCTGAGGGGGCCGACTGGGCGAAGGTCAGGGCAGGGAGCAGGAGCCACATGGTCAGTGAGACCGGTGGTGAGGGGTTGGGTCACACCCCAAGACGCTGCCCGCTCTCCACATCAAAGAGATGCGTGGTACCCAGAACAATGTGAACCACCTGCCCAGCCCTTGCTTGGGGCATGGCCACGGTCTCCACTCTCGCAGTGAGCTCTTGGCCATCCTCCAGGCGCAGGTGCAGGTGCAGCTCCCAGCCCAGGTGCTCGATCACGTCGATGGTGGCTGGCGAGCCCGTGGGGTCGATGTGCACTTCGTTCGGACGCACGCCCAGGCAGACTGGGCCCACGTGGCTGCTGGGAACACTCAAGGAGCCCAGCTGAATGGACTGTCCATCGCCTTGGCCCCTGAGGAAGTTCATCGACGGAGAGCCGATAAAGCCAGCGACAAAGCGGTTGGCCGGGCGGTCGAACAGATCTGTGGGTGAGCCGATCTGCTGCACCACCCCGCGGTTGAGGACCAGGATCCGGTCCGCCAGGGTCAGCGCTTCGACCTGGTCGTGGGTCACGTAGACAATGGTGGCGTCGAGCTGGCGGTGCAGGCGCTTGAGTTCCACCCGCATGTGGCCGCGGAGCGAGGCATCCAGATTCGAGAGAGGCTCGTCGAAGAGGAACACTTTCGGTCGGCGCACGATGGCCCGGCCCATGGCAACGCGCTGGCGCTGGCCGCCCGACATGGCCTTGGGCAGGCGCTCCATCAGCTCCTCCAGTCCCAACATCTCAGCGGCTGCGTCCACCCGGGCGCGAATCTCTGCGGCCGGCGTCTTGCGAACCTCGAGACCAAAGGACATGTTTTCCCGCACGGTCATGTGGGGATACAGCGCGTAGCTCTGAAAGACCATCGCCACGTCGCGATCTCGGGGCGGCAGCTCATTGACCCGCTGGCCGTCGATCTGCAGTTCACCGTCGCTGATGTCTTCCAAGCCGGCGATACAGCGCAGCAAGGTGGACTTGCCGCAGCCCGAGGGGCCAACCAGCACAAGGAGTTCGCCGTCTGCAACCTGCAGATCCACGCGCTCCAAGACCTGGGTGTCGTCGTAGGACTTCTGGAGTCCTTTTAGGGTCAAAGTAGCCATAAGTGGAGCCTATCAGTCCTGGACCGCGTCCGGCCTAAAGCCAGGCTTGCCCCGCGCCTGCCACTCCTCCAGAACCCAGGTCGGGCAGTGAAGGCTCCCCCACCCTTCAATGTCCATGCGCGCGATGGGCCCAAAGAGCCCAGCGTCGACCTCGATGCCCTCTAAGCGGTGATATGGGACCAGAACATTCCCCGCGTTCAAACGCCACAACCTGGGCAAAGATAGGAAGATTCCCTGATCCGTAAAACCCAGCTTGAGCAGGCCATTCATACGCACCAAAATGAGACGAGCCACCCAGCATCGGCGGCCATTCAGCCCCTCTGGAGCCGGCATAACCTTGGCCGCATGTGGCCACCCGGTGAGCCCGTAGATCGTCCCCAGGGTGGTGGCGTACAAGCCAGCGAAGAACAGGGGGAGGGCCAGAAATATAAGGAATGGGGACATGATGAGCGGCGCTTATCCCGGCCCATGCCCCTGGCACACCGGGCAAAAGTAGAGCGTGCGGCTGGCGGTCTGCATCTTGCGGATCTCGGCCGCGCAGAGGTGACAGCGGCGTTCCTTGTAGACCCAGAGTCGCTCCCGGCGGCCTGACTTGTGCCCCCCTTCCTCATCCACGCCACGAGTGATGATCTTGTTGGTGAAAACACCGACCTGCAGCAAGCGCACCGTATCCAGCCACAAGGCGTCAAAGGTGGGCTTGGGGAGCTCCCTGCCGCTCAAGTCCGGAGGTATCCGATGCAAAAACAGAAGCTCCGCCCGGTAGACATTGCCTACGCCAGCCAGCACAGACTGGTCCAGCAACAAGGCACCCACGCTGCGGCGAGAGCGCTTGATCTTGGCCCAAGCCCGCTCCGGATCCGCCTTTGGATCCAGCGGGTCCGGCCCCAAGCGCTGGCGCAGCGCTCCCACCTGAGGATGGGTGAGCAGCTCACAGACTGTGGGCCCGCTCAAATCCAGCGTGCAGCGGTTCCCCTGAAGGCGCACCCGGATCGCGCCGCGGGGCTCGGGCACCTTCCGCACATAGCGGCGGAAGCGTCCAAAGAGTCCCAAGTGGATGTGCACGACCCTGGGACGCTCCAGGCCACGAAAGTGCCACAACAGGTGCTTGCCCACCGCGCTCGCACGCACAAACTCCGCCCCGTCCAGAAACTCCGCTCCTTCAGAGAACCGACCTTGAGGAGAGGAGACCCGCAGCGTGTCGCCCCCCAACCACTTGCTGTGATCCAGCGCCATGCGGTGCAACGTGTGGCCTTCGGGCAAGTGAGACTCCAAGGTGAGCTGATGTAGGTCAGGCCCAGTCCCGGATCGCGCTCAGTCCTCCACGTACTCAAAGTCCAAGGGCACCTCCCTTAAAATCATGGCGCGAACCCCCTTCGGCCCAATCCGAGCGCTTAGTCGCCGCCCATGCTGCACTTGAGTCGGCTCTACCAAGATCTCACACCCTTCCGCGAGCGGACTCGCGGTGAGGCTATAGCCCTGAAGCAAGGCAGCGCTGTCCGGTGCCAGGGGTAGCGGGCAGGCTTTCTCGGCGTAAGCCTGGGCCAAGAGGGCTGGGACAAGCTCTTGTTCCCGTCGTCCGCCTTCTATCCAAGCGGCCTGGACCGCGGCATCGCGCTCCGCTTGGGTCACCGACCCAGGCACCAGCGCCAAGACCCGGTCCACGTCGGTAGGCTCTGGGCCAAAGGGCACAACCATGCGCGCGAGCACCCGGTTGATGCGCAGTATGCCAAGCTCGCCGTCCAGGCTGGGCATGATGGGCAGGCGCAGCACCCAGTCGGGGCCGTCCAACAGGACCTGGCTGGAGGGAATCAGGCCACTGGTCATCCAAGAGGGGTCGTAGAGCGCCAGGACCGGGAGCTGTTCTCCCTGAAAATGGATCTCGCCAACCAAGGTCTCGCCAGACTGCAAGCGAAAGCGGCCCGCTGCCCAGGCATCCTCCCAAGCCAGCAGACTCCCCTCGGCTTGGTCCGCAAAGAGCAGACGCTCAGACTCTAATAGAGCCCCCGGGGTCATCTGCAGACGCAGCTCAAACTCACCGTCCCGGGCCCCGAGCGGTAGGACCAAGGTCTGGACCTGCCACTGGAGTGCAGCTTGACCCTCTCCGGACCCAGAACGAAAGGGGACCTGGATCCAGGTGGCCTTCTCATCGTACAAGGCCGAGCAGGCGCGCAAGCCGGGTCCACCCGTACTCAGCTCAGGCGACCAGATCCCAATCCGACACCCCTCTGAATCCACCACAAGCTGACCGTGGGCCTGATCGGCCTGCAGAACCCAGGACCCCTGGGGAAGCGGAGGCGCCGTAGGTTGGCACGCAAGGGTGAAGAACAGCCACACCGCTACACTCTGCCAAAGACCAAGCAGCCACGCACTGGGGCCCGGCAGATGATCCAGGTCAACGACCGTTGGCAGCGAACCCCAGCCTTGTGCTCCTCTTGTCCCGAGCGAGCCCCCAAACGGCGCGCGCTCTGTGGTCATGGCCAGCCAGCTCAGTTGGGCTTGGTGACCGAGTAGGCGTGGGGTCAGGAGTCGACTCTTCTGCCGCAGGCTGAGCAGCGGGCTGCTCCACGATGGCGGAGCAGCCACCCTCTGTCAGGCAAGACGGTCCAAGGGTGGAGCCAGCGGAGTGCGACTCCGTAAGGCGGAAGAATGAAGGAATGCGCGAGCATTTCCAGGGCGAAGAGCGCGGCGGAGGTGTGCGAGCGCATTCCTTAAGCCTGGTCGTGTCTGTTTGTTCCAGAGTGTGCGACCCGACCGCCGGCCCCTAGAGAGGACCTTCCAATTGCCCGGCCCTCGCCATTCGAAGTTCGGAATTCCCAAGCCCGACCCGGCTCCGACCATTCTGCAAAGTCGCCTACTGCCCAGCTCCCCTGCACCCCAAAACCAGGCGAGGTCTACACCGGGACCTGAGTCCGAGTGACGCTCTCACCGTACAAGAAAGTGCACGCGCTTAAAACGGGTCCACCGATGATCGAGGGAAGAGAGCCCCTAAAACGCTACACTCTGCTAACGAACCACCCCCCCCGCACTGGGGCCCCTCCTGATGATCCACCTTGACGACCGCTACGAGCTGACCGCGCGCATTGGGCGTGGAGGTGTGGGCGAGGTCTTTGAGGGCATCCAGAAGGCTTTAGACCGCCGGGTGGCAATCAAGCTTCTACGCCCAGAGTTGACAGTTCGACCCGATATCGTCGCCCGCTTTGAGCAAGAAGCGCGCACCACATGCCGGCTGCAACATCCCAATGTCGTGACGGTCTTTGACGTGGGCCAGGGCCCCGACGGCGCGCACTTTCTAGTCATGGAACTGCTGGAGGGGGTGACCCTGGCCCAGCTAATGCGCAACGAGGGCCCCCTGCCTTGGGAACGCGCTGTGAACTTGGCCATGCAGATCGCCAAGGGAATGGGCGCCGGACAAGTCGTCGGCCTGGTGCACCGAGATCTCAAGCCAGAGAACATCTTTGTCTTGGGAGAAGGCAGCGAAGAGCAGATCAAGATCTTGGACTTTGGCTTGGCATTTCTCCAAGAACACGACACCTCGCCCATCAGTCCACCCAAGGACATTTCAGCCGCTCTCCAAAGCTCCATGGAGCAGATCCCACGCATGCAGGCCCCCCTGCAGACCATCGTTCCGGGGGAAGCCGTGAATGCCGCTTACCAGACCTGGGACGGCGAAGGCCCCCTCCACAGCCAAGACGTGCCCATCGCCGCCACCCCCAACCAGGACCTGCGCGCAACCCCGGCCCATGACCTGCCGGTACGGTCCGAGAAGTCCCCTAACTTGACCAGCCACGGCGCTCTGGTCGGCACCCCCCGCTACATGAGCCCCGAGCAGGCCCTGTGCTGGCGAGTGGACCACCGAGCCGATCTCTACGCCTTTGGCTGCATGGTCTTTGAGCTGCTCACCGGCCGCGTGCCCTTCGAAGAGGAGAGCATCCAGGACTATCTGCAGGCCCATGTCCACAACGAGCCGCCTGCCCTGGCCCACCTGGCACCCGATACGCCAGACGCCTTGATCGAGCTCTGCTACCGCCTGTTGGAAAAGGACCCCGGCAAGCGCCCGGACGCCTGGTCCCAGGTCATCACTGAGCTGAGCGCCTTGCAGCGCGCGCCGGGCCGTCTGCCGCCCCGTCCAACCCCACCGGTCCAGCTCCCAAGCGAGCCCTACCGCTTCCTGAGCCCCTTCACTCAGAGCACCAGCGGACTCTTTTTTGGCCGCGAATCGGACACCCAGCGTTTCGTAGAGGTCTGGGAACATCCGGATCGAACGCCCATGCTGGCACTCACTGGACGTTCAGGCGTAGGCAAGACCAGCTTCTTGTCTGCCCGCGTCTTGCCCTATTTGGCCCAACAAGGCCACGAGGTGCTGGTGGTACGCGGTGGCCAACGCCCCTTGGAACACCTCAAAGGTCAAGCCGAACGTCTCATCTCTCGCAGCTCCAACGGACAAGGCAGAACCGCCCAAGAGACAGGGATTGAGCAGATCTTTGAGCAGCTCAGTCAGTATCTTGGGCGGCCGATTTGCTTGTTCCTGGACCAGTTCGAGGAGCTGTTTACCGGGGGGCAGGCCCATGAGCAGCAAGCCTTTGCTGAGGCGCTGGGGCTGATGCTTCGCACCGGCTCACAGGTCCGCCTGATCCTGTCCCTGCGCGAGGACTACTTGGGCGCATTGATGCGCATCTTGGACGGCCTACCCCTTGACCAAGTACTGCGTCCATTGCCTCTCTCTCCGCTGACCCCAAAGGATGCCCGGGATGCGCTGGAAGGCCCCGGTCGCATCGGCTTGGAGGTGGACTACCTACCCTTCACCTTCCAAGAGGGTCTGCTGGACGAGATCGTCGCCGACCTGATCGCTGACGACTCCGGCGAGGTCGCCCCGCGCATCCAAGCTGTGGGCTCTCGCCTCTGGGGGCTGGCCAAGAACACCGATCCGGTACACATCACCAAAACGCACTACCGGAAGGGACTGGGCGGAGCCAAAGGCATTTTGGCCCGTATTTTGGACCAAGCCATCGACGGCCTGGAGGACCAAGATCAAAACCAAGCCAAGGAGATTCTGCGCGCTCTGACCCACCTGCCCGGCTCGGCGACCAGCCGCCCGGCCCCTGAGTCTGAGCTGCTGCGCGGGGTGCCGGACGTGGCTGGGCGCCACCGGGTCCTGCGAACTTTAGAGTCACGCTGGCGCATCCTTCAAGGCTACTCGGACCCGCGCTTCCCAGGGGAGCGCAGCTACCGCATCGCCCACGAATCCCTGATCCATCGCATCCAGCAGTACGGCGAGGACGACGACGAGCTCAACGCGGCCCGCCACAAATTCCAGCTGGCCTTTGATGTGTGGCTGCGTAGCGGCCAGGAAGAAAAGGACCTGCTTCCTGTCGAGTTCTTTGACGTGGTTCAGCGCCACGCCGATGACCTGGTGCTTCGCAGCAACGCCGAATGGCAGTTCCTTCGAGCCTCAAGAGAGATGCACAACGACACCTGGCTCAAAGACCAGCTCGCAGCCAAACGTCGAGCCCGACAGCGCAAACTGGGCACCTCCGCACTCCCCGTCGCATTCATCGCGCTGGGTGTCGTGCTCGGCCAGCTCCCGGTGGACTTTGTGAGCTTCAACGCTACGGCCATAAAGATACGCTCGGCCATGCATCTGGAGAAGAGCAAGTTCCGGGACCGCAATCTGGCCCACGCCGAGCTGCCCGGGGCCTTCCTACTTGGAGCAGACCTGCGCGGCGCAGACCTGCGCCTGGCCAATCTGAAGGGCGCAGATCTAGAGCAGGTCAACTTTGAGGGTGCAGACTTGCGCGGGGCGGACCTGCGGGACACCAACCTGCGGGCAGCCAACCTGTCTAAAGCGATTCTGGACGGGACAAAGTTTGACGGCGCGGACCTGTTCGAGGCCAACGTGAAGACCGACACAACCGGCGCAAGCTTCAAGGGTTCGCGCTTTAATAAAAAAGACTTGCTCCACGGGATGACCGGAACCCAATGGAGAAGCAAGCCTCCATTGGGTGCCCTGGGCCCCTATGGCGAGGCCGACGGGGTGGACTTCAACTTGAAACGCCTCCCCTACCGCATGAACGTGGCGCACATCAAGATGAACGGAGCGAACCTACAGGGCGCTCGATTCGGTATTGGCTGGATCTTCGACGACGCAGAGATGGCGGAGTTGGACGCCGCCAAGGTGCACATGGAGGGCGCTGGATTCGAGAACACCAACCTGGAGAAGGCTGACTTTCAGGGGGCCAACCTACGCGCCATCAAGGCCACAAACGCTCGCCTAAACGGCGCCAACCTGCGTCAGGCGGACCTAAGAGAAGCGCAGCTTCCCGGTGCATTCCTGGAAGGGGCTGACCTG